>Ga0075012_10004306_pt1 | contig 13293 bp, 15 predicted proteins | sample All_14_2_FD_71474 | JGI IMG/M metagenome (GOLD analysis project Ga0075012, IMG submission 71474) | Freshwater microbial communities in response to fracking from Pennsylvania, USA - Allegheny Zone_MetaG_DW_15 | ecosystem: Environmental > Aquatic > Deep subsurface > Groundwater > Drilled... | reverse complement strand
AGCGAAAGCCCACTGGTCATCCGCCCTTATCTGGCGGGACTCGCCCCGTCCCAGCTGTTCGCGGTGATGACGAGCGGCATGGCGGGCGTCGCCGGCACCATATTGGCTGCCTATGCATCCATGGGCATCCGGATCGACTATCTGCTCGCCGCCAGCTTCATGTCCGCGCCGGGCGGCCTGCTGATGGCCAAGATCATGATGCCGGACGAGCGCCCACCGGTTGAGCCGGAACTGCCGTTGGGTGATACCCCCGGCGTAGTCCTGCCGGAAACGCGCATCAGCGGCCAGGGACCGGCCGCGCTCCTGCCAGAGGGCACGCCCGGCGAACCGATGCCACCCGCCAGCCACGATGAGGAACGGCCCGCCAATATCATCATGGCTGCGGCGCAGGGCGCGCAGACGGGCGTCAAGCTGGCCGTCGCGGTCGGCGCCATGGTGCTTGCCTTCGTTGCGCTGACGGCGCTGGCCAACGGCCTGCTGGGTGGTGTCGGCGCACTGTTCGGATGGCCCGACCTCAGTTTCCAGTTGCTGCTCGGCTATGTCTTTGCGCCGATCATGTATCTGCTGAACATTCCCTGGAACGAGGCGGAAATCGCCGGGGGTCTGTTCGGGACCAAGGTGGTGCTGAACGAGTTTGTCGCCTTCATCGCCCTCGGCCAGGCCCAGGGCGCGGGAACCGGGCTTTCGTCCTACAGCGTCGCCGTCATCACTTTCGCGCTGTGCGGCTTCGCCAACTTCAGCTCCATCGCCATCCAGATGGCTGTCACGGGCAGCCTCGCCCCGTCCCAGCGGCCCATGATCGCCCGGCTGGGCATAAAGGCCCTGATCGCTGGATCCCTCGCCAACCTGATGAGCGCCGCGCTCGCCGGCTTGATGCTCTCCCTGCAATAGATGTGATGATGCGCATGATTGTCCGTTTGCTTTTGCCCGCCCTTGCGCTTGCGACTCTCGCGGCCTGTGGATCAGGTAGTGATGCTTCCGCCAAAGCGCGCGCCGGCCGCAGCGAATGGCCGATGCCGAACGCGATGGAAGGCGATCCGACGGTCAATGAAACGGCAGCCGCGCCGGAAGCGGATCCCGATCAGGGCAATGCTGCCAACGCCGCCGAACCCACCAGAGTGGCGGACAAGGCGCCGACGCCCGTCACGCTCCCGCGTCCGGGCGCCTTCTATCATGCGGGCGGGACCGAACCGTTCTGGCGTGTAACGGTCTATGGCGGCACGCTGATGCTGGAACGCCCTGATGCGCCGACCCAGCATTTCGCCGTCCGCCGTGAAGGCAATCGCTACACCGGCGAAGGCGTCCAGATGGCGCTGGGCAGCGGCCCGTGCAGTAACGGCATGAGCGACCGCGCCTACCCTGAAAAGGCACAGGTCGCGCTCGCGGGATCGGTCCTGAAAGGCTGTGGCGGCGAACCTATGAACGGCGACGACGCGCCTTAAGACCGGCATCAGCATAAATCATGGTACTGCGGGTGGCGCTCGCCCGCGATTGGGGCCATATGGCGCGCCATGCCGCAAACCGCTTCATCGACCCGGAAATCTGACGATTTTCCGCTAAGTTTCCGCGAATTCGTTGCACTGATCGCAACGCTGATGGCCACAAATGCGCTGTCCATCGACCCGATGTTGCCTGCGCTGCCGGACATTGGCGCGGCGCTGGGTATCGATGACCCCAACCACCGGCAATGGATCATCACCTGTTACTTCCTTGGCCTGGGCATAGGCGCGCTCATCTATGGCCCGCTGTCGGACAGGTTTGGGCGGCGGCGTGTGTTGCTGTGGTCGATGGCGCTGTTCCTCTCCTCAACGCTGTTCTGCGCGCTCGCGCCCAGCTTCCCGCTGCTGCTGGCGGGCCGCTTCATCACCGGCTTTTTCGCAGCGGCCAGCCGCGTGATCGCGGTCAGCATCGTGCGTGACCGTTTTCAGGGCGACCGGATGGCGCGCGTCATGTCGCTCGCGTTCATCGTGTTCATGATCGTCCCCGTTCTGGCGCCGGCCTTCGGCCAGGCCGTACTGGCGATCGCACCCTGGCGCTGGATTTTCGGCGTCCTGCTGATCCTGGGTGTGATGGCCTACGCATGGATCGCGCTGCGCCTGCCAGAAACGCTGGCGCCGGAAAATCGCGTAGCCATCAACCCGCGCGCCTTTGTTCGTACGCTGGGCACGGTTGTCTCCAACCAGTCTTCGATCGGCTACATGCTCGCCAGCGGCACCGTGATGGGCGGACTGGTCGGCTTCATCACGTCCGTGCAGCAGATCTTCTTCGACGTATTCGGCGCGCACGATTTTTTCCCCTACGGCTTCGCAATGATTGCCGGATGCATGGCGCTGGGCAGCTATTTCAACAGCCGCCTGGTCGAGCGCATGGGCGCGCGTCGGCTCAGCCAGAGCGCACTGATCATCCTTATCACCTTGTCGGCCGTCCACAGCCTCGTGGCCGCCACGGGTTTTGAAACCCTGGTCAGCTATATCGGCTTTCAGGCGCTGACGATGCTGCTCTTCTCTTTCACCGGGTCCAATTTCAGCGCGATCTCGATGGAGCCGTTCGCACGCGGCGCCGGGCTTGCTTCATCGTTCCAGGCGTTCCTGACGACCATTCTCTCGTCCCTTCTGGGGGCGTTGGTCGGCGCACAATTCAATGGCACCACCTTGCCGTTGGCGATCGGTTTCATGGGGTACGGGATGATCGCGCTTCTGCTGGTCTGGTGGGCCGAGCGCGGTCGCCTGTTCACGCGGCCACATCATGGCGGCATCCGCCCCGATCCGTCAGAAGTCGCGCACTAGGACGCATCTAGAGGGCCTGAAAGCGACCATTTGCGGGCGTTCGTTCGACAAGATAGTTATCCCAAATGCAGACTGACGGCAGTTCGGGCGCGGATGATGAGAGTGGCCTTGCCTTCATAGGGCGATGGGCTGCGCTACCTTTTATGATTGTCGGCGGCATAGCTGCGATTATCACCGGCCAATTCAGTTCATTTGCCGTGGCGGAAGGCATGGGCCTGACAGTTGTGATGACGCTCTGCACCGCAACGATTTGGTGGCCGCTGCGTCGATTTCCCATTGCTTGGGTCGTCACAGCGTCGGTGTTGATCATCCACCTGTTCTTCGTTTTCGCGATCCCTTGGCCGCACCAAGAGCGAGCAAGCAAGATCATCATCCTCATTTTCGTGATCGATATTCTCGGCGTCATCGTTGTCTCTGACTGGCTAGAAAAGCGCACCCGAGCGAGCCGTCAGATTGACCCTTAAATGGCACGCAAGGGCTGCCTCGCGACAATAGCCGCCCGTCCGTTTTCCCACCCGACATCGCCGTTCCATACGCCGATGCCTGCCGCCACAACCAGCAGGTCCGCTAACGACCATTTGCGGACGTCCTGCATTCCGGTTAGCTGACGAATATGAGCCGCTTGTTCGCCTCTGTGATATTCGGATCGCTATCTGCTTGCGGTAGCGCACTTCCTCAATCCTTGCCGCCGATTGCGGACAAATTGCCGTCCAATGTTCACGATGCAGAGCTGGAGTTTGATCGCCGGGTGAAAGCGGCGTTCCCTGTCGGTACCTTGGAGAAGGATGCCGCCGAAGAACTAGAAAATACCGGGTTTCAAGTTACATCGCATTCATCTGACGGCTACCGCTCTGCTGATATAAAACGCGAGGGCGGGCTTTGCCAAACGATCTGGTCAATACGGTGGAAATCCGAGGCTGGGATACTGCGAGAGATATTTGGGGTTTATGGCCTTCGTTGCCCATAAGCAGACATTCCGCTCCCCACCCATAGCCGACACCACCTAAGGCACAGCGATCCGAACCGTCGACCGCACGCAAGCGACTTCAATACTCCGTGACGAAAAAGGCCCGCCTTTCAGCGGGCCTTTCACATTCAATTGACCGGCGGCACTGGCATCGGCGGTATGCCCTCATCGTCCTCATGCGTCTCGACGACGCCACGCCCCACATGGCTGCGGCGGTAGCTGTACGCATAATAGACGACCAGGCCCACGGCCGCCCAGCCGACGAACATCAGCTTGGTTTCGACGCCCAGGCTCCAGAAGAGGTAAAGGCAACCGATGATCGCGATCGGCGCGGTGATGTTGATCGCTGGCGTGCGGAAAGGCCGCGCGCGTCCCGCATCTGTGCGCCGCAGCACCATGACCGCAATCGACACGGCCGCAAAGGCGAACAGCGTGCCGGAGTTGGAAATGTCCGCAAGAATGCCGACAGGGAAGAAGGCTGCGAACAGCGCCACGAAGATGCCGGTCAGGATCGTGATGACGTGCGGCGTCTTGTAGGTCGGATGCACCTTCGAGAACATCGCCGGCAACAAACCGTCGCGGCTCATCACAAAGAAGATGCGGGTCTGGCCGAACATCATCATCAGGATGACGGACGGCAATGCCAGACCGGCCGCCAGGCCGAGCAGGTTGCCGATCTGCGGCCAGCCGATTTCACGCAGCGTCCACGCCAGCGCTTCCTTGGAACAGGTGACTGCTTCCGTACCGGCGGCCGCCAGCGCCGCGCACTGCTGCGACAGGGCCGTGCTGCCCGGCGCCAGCGCGATACCGCCTTCGGAAATCGGAATGCCACCCGCAGTGACAGGCTGCGCGCCGACAGTACCGATCACACCGGCCGCGACGAGCATGTAGAAGACGGTGCAGATGGCGAGCGATCCGATCAGGCCGATCGGCATGTTACGCTGTGGATTCTTTGTTTCCTCGGCCGCCGTCGACACCGCGTCGAAGCCCACATAAGCGAAGAAGATGGATGCTGCCGCCGCTGAAATGCCGGCAAAGCCCAGCGGCGCGAACGGCGTGAACTGCTCCATGTTCATGACCGGAACAGACAGCACGATGAACAGGGTCAGGGCCGAAACCTTGATCAACACCAGTACGGCGTTGACGGTGGCGCTTTCCTTCGTGCCGATCACCAGCAGCCAGGTGACAAGCCCGGCGATGAACATGGCGGGCAGGTTGACCGCACCGCCGTCAAACGGCCCGCGTGTCAGCATGTCCGGTATGTCGAGATGGAATTGATGTTCTATCAGGCCGACGACATAGCCCGACCAGCCAACCGACACGGCGCCGGCCGCGACGGCATATTCCAGTATGAGCGCCCAGCCCACCATCCAGGCGATCAGTTCGCCCATTACAGCATAGCTATAGGTGTAGGCAGAACCCGAAACGGGCACCATGGCCGCCATTTCAGCGTAGCAGAGCGCGGCCACCGCGCAGACGAAACCTGCGATCACGAACGAGAGCATCATGCCGGGGCCTGCTTTCTGCGCGGCCTCAGCCGTCAGAACGAAGATGCCGGTGCCGATGACGGCGCCGATGCCCAGCATGGTCAACTGGAACGCGCCCAGCGATCGATGCAATGATTTCTTTTCTGCGGTCGCCAAAATGGCGTCCAGCGGCTTTACGCGCCCGAATATCATGAAATGCGTCTCTTTCCCTTGCGGCACACCGATGACGGCTTGCTCTTGCTATGGGGCGGGAGACTATCGTGTAAATCGGTCCGCGCAAGTATGTTGCGCGAACCGTGCACAGCTAATCAGGCGGGGGGCAGCATCAGGCCCATCTTGCGCCCGGCAAAGATGTGGACATGCAAGTGCGGCACTTCCTGATGGCTGTCGAAACCGGCATTGGCGAGCAGGCGATACCCCGGCACAACCAGCCCCGCTTCGCGCGCGACATGCCCGACGGCGCGCACGAACCCGGCGATCTCCGCTTCCGACGCTTTTGCCGAGAAATCGTCCCAGCTGACATACGGCCCCTTCGGGATCACCAGGATGTGCGTGGGCGCCTGCGGATTGATGTCGTGGAACGCCAGCGCATATTCGTCCTCATAGACGCGCTTCGACGGGATTTCGTCGCGCAGGATCTTCGCAAAGACATTCTGGTCGTCATAGGGCTGGGTCGCGTCGACGGGCATTCCTATCCTACTCCTATCCTGTTGGCCTGAATCCTACTGCGCCGGCCGAGAGGCTTTCTCGTCGATGCCCGAAACACCCTCGCGACGATCCAGTTCGGCCATGACATCGGCGAATGACAGGTCCATGTCGGCCAGCAGCACGCCCAGATGGAACAGCAGGTCCGCCGCTTCCGACGTCACGGCTCCACGATCAGCTTCAATCGCGGCGATCACCGTCTCAACCGCCTCCTCGCCCAGCTTCTGCGCGATCTTGGCCCGGCCTTTCACGGTCAGCTTCGCGACATAGCTCTGGGCGGGATCGGCCGATCGCCGTTCCCGGATGGTCGCTTCAAGCCGTTCGAGTGTATCGCGCATGGCCGTCATTGAGCGTCGCCCTGCGTCCGCGTCAACCGGAAACCGGCCGACGCACCGGAATACCCGCCGCCGCCAGCGCCGCATGCGCCTCGGCGATGCTGTGCTGCCCGAAGTGAAAGATCGACGCCGCCAGCACAGCGCTCGCATGACCCTGCGTCACACCCTCCACCAGATGGTCGAGCGTGCCGACTCCGCCGCTGGCGATCACGGGCACCGACACCGCGTCCGCGATCGTGCGGGTCAGCGCCAGATCATAGCCGGCCTTGGTTCCGTCGCCGTCCATCGACGTAACGAGCAGTTCCCCTGCCCCCAGTTCCGCCAGCCGCACCGCATGTTCCAGAGCGTCGATGCCCGTCGCCTTGCGACCGCCATGGGTGAATATCTCCCAGCGCCCTTCGCCCACACGCCGCGCATCGACCGATCCGACGATGCATTGGCTGCCGAAGCGGTCGGCAATGTCAGCCACCACTTCCGGCCGCGCAACGGCGGCGCTGTTGACGGCCACCTTGTCCGCCCCCGCCAGCAGCAGTGCACGCGCATCCTCCGGACTACGCACGCCACCGCCAACCGTCACCGGCATGAAGCATACTTCGGCCGTGCGCCGTACAACGTCGAGAATGGTCCCCCGCGCTTCATGGCTGGCGGTGATGTCCAGAAAGCAGAGTTCGTCCGCGCCGGCTGCGTCATAGACCTTCGCCTGTTCCACCGGATCGCCCGCATCGCGCAGATCAATGAAGTTCACGCCCTTGACGACCCGCCCATTGGCGACGTCAAGACAGGGGATAACGCGCGTGCGGACAGTCACGCAGCCGCCTCGGCCACCGCCAGCGCGGTCTTCAGGTCCAGCCGTCCGTCATAGAGCGCGCGGCCGGTAATAACCCCTTCGATCCCCTCATCGGCATGGAGGCTCAGGATCCGAATGTCAGCAATGCCGGCAACGCCGCCGCTGGCGATCACAGGAATGTCCGTCGCCCGCGCGAGACTCACGGTCGCGTCGATATTGCATCCCTTGAGCAGGCCATCACGGCCGACGTCGGTGAAGAGCAACGCTGCGACGCCCGCATCCTCGAACCGGCGGGCAAGATCGATAACTTCCATATCGGATTTTTCGGCCCAGCCGTCAGTCGCGACAAAGCCATCGCGCGCATCCACGGCGACGACGATACCGCCGGGGAAATCGCGCGCCGCCGCCTTGACGAACGCCGGATCCTTGAGCGCCGCCGTGCCGATGACGATGCGCGAAACGCCCAGATCGAACCAGCGCTCGACGGCTTCGCGATTACGGATGCCGCCGCCCAGTTGCACATGACCGGGAAAGGCCGCGACAATGCGCTCGACCGCTTCGGCATTGACGGCATGGCCCGCAAAGCTGCCGTCCAGATCCACAACATGCAGATGCATGGCCCCAGCCTGTGCAAACAACAGCGCTTGCGCGGCGGGGTCGTCGCCATAGACCGTGGCGCGGTCCATATCGCCTTCGGCAAGGCGGACGACCTGCCCACCCTTAAGGTCGATGGCAGGGAAAACGATCAGGCTCATGGCCGCCACTCCAGAAAACGGGAAAGAAGCGACAGGCCGTAGCGCTGGCTTTTTTCGGGATGGAACTGCACGCCCAATATGCTGTCGCGCGCGACCGCCGCGACCAGCGGTCCGCCATGTACGGTGGTTGCTGCGACATGCGCCGGATCGGCGGCATCGAAATGATAGCTGTGGAGGAAATAGGCCTCGCCGCCCTCCAGCAGCGGCGGTGCACCGGAAAGGATCACGTCGTTCCAGCCCATGTGCGGCACCTTCACCGCTGGATCAGCAGGCTCCATCAACCGAACCGTGCCGGGAATCCAGCCCAGTCCTTCATGCCGCCCGAATTCCTCGCCTGCATCGGCCAGCAACTGCATGCCTACACATACGCCCAGAAACGGCACACCGCGATCAAGCACCGCTTCCCGCATCGCATCCACCATGCCCGGAATGGCGACCAGCGCATCACGGCACGCGCGGAACGCGCCGACACCGGGCAGCACGATACGGTCGGCCTTTGCTACCGCGTCCGGATCGGCGGTAATCGTCGCATTGTCCGCGCCTGCCTTACGCAGCGCATTGTGGACCGAATGAAGATTGCCCGCACCATAATCGATGAGCGCTACGGCAGTCACAGCATCCCCTTGGTGGACGGGATCGCGTCCGCCTTGCGTGGATCGATTTCGACTGCCTGACGCAACGCGCGCGCCAGGCCCTTGAAACAGCTTTCCACGATATGGTGATTATTGCTGCCATAGAGATTTTCGACATGCAGGGTGATGCCGGCCGCCTGCGAGAAACTGTGGAACCAGTGCTCGATCAGTTCCGTGTCCCATTCGCCAAGCTTGGGCATGCCAAAGCTGGCCTTGAACACCAGCCAGGGTCGACCGGAAATGTCCAGCGACACGCGGGTCAGCGTCTCGTCCATCGGCGCATACGCCGTGCCGTAGCGGGCGATCCCACGCTTGTCGCCCAACGCCTTCGCCACGGCCTCGCCGATGGCGATGCCCGTGTCTTCCGTCGTGTGGTGCTGGTCGACATGCAGATCACCAACCGTCTTCACGGTCATGTCGATCAGCGAATGACGCGATAGCTGCTCCAGCATATGGTCAAGAAAGCCGATGCCGGTGGACACGGAATAAATGCCGCCTCCGTCCAGATTGACGCTGACGTCGATGGCGGTTTCCGCCGTGTTCCGATGGATTTCAGCCGTGCGCATGGCCCGCCCCTATAACCGGAATTGCGGGGCGCGCAATCGTCGGCGCCATACGAGGTTGGGCCACCACACTTGACCCCGCGACTTCCGTCGTTAGGAAGTCGACGCATGAGCGATGAGCTGCCTGACAGCCTGATTCCCTATGACGAGATCGTGCAGGAAGCGCTGCGCGCCGTCGTCGGACGCGTGCTTGGCCAAATAGAGCGCACCGGTGGCAATCTGCCGGGCGAACATCATTTCTACATTACGTTCAAGACGCATGCGGCCGGCGTGGACATCCCCACGCATCTGCGTGAGCGCTTTCCGGACGAAATGACCGTCGTTCTCCAGAACAAGTTCTGGGATTTGAAAGTCGGGACCAGCCATTTCGAGGTGAGCCTCACCTTCAATCAGGTTCCGGCGCATCTTGTCATTCCATTCGGCGCGATCACGGCATTCGTTGATCCGGCGGTTAATTTCGCGCTGCAGTTCCAGGTACAGGACACAGAGGACGGCCCGGAACCGCATGAGGCGGAGAATGACGGACCTGTTCCGGTGACCACGGAAGACGGCTCCAATGTCGTTACGGTAGATTTCGGGAAGAAGAAGTAGCCCTGTAGGGTAGCGGCGAGCCGCTTCGCTTCCAAAATTCATGTCCTCTCACCCCGTGCGGGTTGAGCCGGTTGAATATCCTGGCGGGGTCGCATCCGTGAAGGATTTTCAGCAGGGTCATCGCGCGCGGACACTATACGGAGTTGCCGCATGCTCACTCGCACCGAAACGGACAGCATCGGTCCGATCGAAGTTCCAGCCGATGCCTATTGGGGCGCGCAGACTCAGCGATCGATCGAAAATTTCCCGTTCGGCGAAACCGAGCGGATGCCGATCGGCATCGTCCATGCGCAGGCGATCGTGAAGCAGGCGGCCGCGCGGGTGAACGCGAAACACGGCCTTGACGCAAAAATCGTCGCCGCCATCGAAAATGCGGCGCAGCAGATCGTATCTGGGGCGCTCGACGATCAGTTTCCTCTCGTCATCTGGCAAACCGGATCCGGCACTCAGACGAACATGAACGTCAATGAAGTGATTGCCGGTTACGCCAACGAAGTGCTCGCCGGCGCCCGCGGCGGCAAGTCGCCCGTCCATCCCAACGACCATGTCAACATGAGCCAGTCGTCCAACGACAGCTTCCCTACCGCCCTGCATGTCGCGACCGTCATCGCCACGCGCGATCGCCTGATCCCGGCGCTCGAAAAACTTACCGGCGCACTGACCTCCAAGGCGGATGCATGGCGCGACATCGTCAAGATCGGCCGCACCCACACGCAGGACGCGACACCGCTCACACTGGGACAGGAATTTTCAGGATACGCCGCGCAGCTCATCAGCAGCAAGGCCCGCATCGAGGGTGCGCTCAATGGCAATATCCGCAAGCTCGCCATCGGCGGTACCGCAGTCGGCACCGGCCTGAATGCACCGGAAGGCTGGGCAGACGACATGACAACGGCGATCAGCGATATCGCCGGCACACCCTTTGAAAGCGCGCCGAACAAGTTTGAGCAACTCGCCGCGAAGGATGGCCTCGTCTTCTTCTCAGGGGCGCTCAACACGCTGGCGGTAGCGCTTACGAAGATCGCCAACGACATCCGCTTCCTCGGCTCCGGTCCACGCTCGGGTCTGGGCGAACTGGATCTGCCCGCCAACGAACCGGGTAGCTCGATCATGCCCGGCAAGGTCAACCCGACCCAATGCGAATCGCTGACCATGGTCGCCGCGCAGGTGATAGGTAATCATCAGGCCGTCACGGTCGGCGGTATGCAGGGACATTTCGAACTCAACGTGTTCATGCCGCTGATCGGCGCGAACGTCCTGCGCTCGATCCATCTGCTCAGCGTCGGCATGGAAAGCTTCGCCGAACGCTGCGTGGAGGGGATCGAACCCAACCGCGCCCGCATCGCCGACCTTGTGAACCGGTCGCTGATGCTGGTGACAGCGCTTGCACCAGAGATCGGCTACGATAATGCCGCAAAAATCGCCAAATACGCCCATGCCGAAGGGCTGACGCTACGGGAAGCATGCCTGGCGCTGGGCCTGGTGGACGCCGAGACCTTTGACAGACTGGTGCGTCCGGAAACCATGGTTGGCTGACGAGCAGGTCCCGCCAATCAGTTCAACAGCGGGCGCGGATGCGTAACGCAGCCCATAGCATCGCCCATAATTGAAAAATCGCCTTGAAGCAGAATGGACACACTGTATTATATTAACAACACAGTGTGAGGCTGAACATGCCAGACAAGCTGATAGCGATGAACGGCTTCAATCCAGCCTCCAATATGTTCCCGGCTATCATCGAAATCGCACTGTCACCCGGCAAAATTTTATGGGCGGCCGTGTGGCTCCGCGACCTCCTTGGCTGAGCCCATGAACCGTCAGCGCATCGCGCGCCTCACCGGCCTGCTCTACTGGGGTACGATCATTGCTGGCCTCTATGCCGAAGTGGCCGTCAGATCGAAACTGGCGGTCAGCGAGGATGCTGCCGCGACAGCGCGGAACATTTCAGCCGGTACAGGGCTCTATCGATCGGGCGAAGCTGCTGATCTGGTGATGTTGTGCTGCTACATCGCGGTCACGGCGCTGTTCTACCGGCTATTTCGTCCGTCTGATCGCACACTGTCCGTTCTCGCCGCTTGCTTCAGCCTCGTAGGCATCGCCGTGCTGGCGGCGGCCGGGGTCATGCATATGGCCCCGCTGACGCTCATGCAGGAACCTGGCGCCTTTGGCCTCGAAGAGGGCGCACGCAACGCATTCATCGGCCTGTCATTGGAACTACACGGCACATTGTACGGCATCAGCCTCGTCTTCTTCGGCTTCTATTGCATATTGATCGGCACGCTCGCGTTTCGCAGCAGGCTAATCCCGGCACCGGTGAGCTGGATCATGATTATTGGCGGGCTTTATCATGTTACCGCACGTTTCATTGCGATCCTCTCACCCGAAACAGCGACGCTAGTTCCATCTATACTGAATCTGTTGCCGCTACTGGGTGAAGCGGCGATCGCGTCCTGGTTGCTGATGTTCGGCCTGCGCGAGCCTAAGGATATTCGTGTGTGACGTCACTCTTGAAGCCCTGCAAAGCGACAACCTGACCGCCTACACACAGCGGCGCAGCGACTATGCGCATCCAGCGTGTGCCGCCCGTTGCGGGGCATAGTTCTGCGTCCAGGGTAAAGCCCCGGCGATGACGGATGGCGTAGGCCCGCAGATGCTCCATCACGGCGCGCGAATTTTCCGCGTACAGGCTAACCGTCTCGGGCCGGGTGATTGCCGCATGGCGCGGCAGTCCGAAAAGGTCGTACACGCCGGCAGACCAGGATAGCGCATCCCCGTTCAAAAGATCGCATTGCCATGCGCCAATGCCGCGCTGGGCCAACGCCTCTGCGCCAAAGCGGATGTCGATCGCCGCTGTTCCGCGCCAGTCGAATGCGCAACCAAGGTCGAGCCGCTGCCCACGTTCGAACAACGGCCAGCTATGCTCCAGCGGAGCGGTTTCCGTTGCGAGCAGCGTCATTCGCTCTCCCTTAGGGCTTTGATATTAAGATTGTCTATTGTCCTAACGACGCGTGTGCCCCCTCCAGAAGCCGCATCATCAACAACCAGCCCGGGATAGCAGCGAGGCAGAGAAACACGCCCAGCGGCACACGCCGACTGGCGCTCATCCCCTCGCCGCGCCGAGCCGTTGCCAGTACGAAAAGCAATCCGGTAAAGCTTGCCACCAGCAACTGGAACGGCAGCGCGTGCCACCCGAACCACGCGCCCAGCGCGCCCAGCAGCTTTGCGTCACCCAGCCCCAGCCCGTCCCTGCCGCGCAACCGCCTATAGCCGACCGCGATCAGCAACAACGCGCCATAGCCGACGGCCGCCCCAATGATGCGATCGCGCAGGACAACGCCGGTCGCCAGTTCCCCGACAGTCAGCCCTGCAAAGACCAGCGGAAGCGTCAGGGCGTCGGGCAACCAGAAATGCCGCGCGTCCAGGATCGCCAGGGCCAGCAGCACCCATGCCAACAATGCCCACACCGCACCAGAAAAACCCGGCATCGCTCCCAACGCAAGCCCGCCAAAAACGGCGCAAGCAGCCTCCATGCGTCCGTGCAAAGGATCGATCCTGCCGCCACAGGTCCGGCATCGGCCCCGCGTCAACAGCGCACTGAAAAAAGGGATCAGATCGCGCGCCGCGAGCACCCGGCCGCAACCGTCACACGCCGATCGGCCGCGCGTCACGGAACGCCCCTGTGGCC
>Ga0075012_10004304_pt1 | contig 13294 bp, 11 predicted proteins | sample All_14_2_FD_71474 | JGI IMG/M metagenome (GOLD analysis project Ga0075012, IMG submission 71474) | Freshwater microbial communities in response to fracking from Pennsylvania, USA - Allegheny Zone_MetaG_DW_15 | ecosystem: Environmental > Aquatic > Deep subsurface > Groundwater > Drilled... | reverse complement strand
GCGTCAGCCTGATCGCCTTCCCGGATGCCGTTTGGCTCCGCATCATCGGTCTCCGCTTTCCCGGCCCCGTCATCAGCCGCGGGCAGATTGGAGGATGGGGCTGGCGGCGCATTCACCGGCATGAGAGTGGACCAGTCATCCTTGGGCCGTCGCTTCGGATCGAGTGGCTTCGATGTCGGTGGCGGCAGCAACCGCACGGTAAAGCGCGGATCGGTGAAGTAGCGTGCCTTCATAGCCCGGATTGGCGGTACGCCCCCCACCATGACAATCTCCTCCTCCGAGGATAGCTGTATGATCTCGCCAGGCGTGAGCAAGGGGCGCGCCGTCTCGGTTCGCGAGACCATCAAATGTCCGAGCCAGGGCGAGAGCCTGTGCCCGGCATAATTCTTCATCGCGCGCATCTCGGTGGCGGTGCCGAGCGCATCCGAGATCCGCTTGGCGGTGCGCTCGTCATTGGTCGCGAAGGCGACGCGGACATGACAATTGTCGAGAATGGCGTTGTTCTGCCCATAAGCCTTCTCGATCTGGTTGAGGCTCTGGGCGATGAGGAAGCCCTTGATCCCGTAGCCCGCCATGAAGGCGAGCGCGCTTTCGAAGAAGTCGAGCCGCCCGAGCGCGGGAAATTCATCGAGCATGAGCAGCAGGCGATGCGGACGGCCCTTGGGATTCAGCTCCTCGGTCAGTCGCCGGCCGACCTGGTTGAGGATCAGGCGGATGAGCGGCTTGGTGCGACTGATGTCGGAGGGCGGGATGACCAGATAGAGCGAGACCGGCACCGGCCCATCGACGAGATCAGCGATGCGCCAATCACAAGCGCGCGTTACCCTCGCCACGATCGGATCGCGATAGAGGCCAAGGAACGACATGGCGGTGCTGAGCACGCCCGAGCGTTCGTTCTCCGACTTGTTGAGCAGTTCGCGCGCCGCGCTGGCAACGACAGGATGAACCCCGGCCCCGCCCAAGTGCGGCGTCGTCATCATCGCCCGCAGCGTGGTCTCGATCGGGCGTCGCGGATCGGAGAGGAAGGCGGCGACCCCGGCGAGCGTTTTGTCCTCTTCGGCATAGAGGACATGGAGGATCGCGCCGACTAGCAGCGCATGGCTGGTCTTTTCCCAATGGTTGCGCTTCTCGAGGCTTCCTTCCGGATCGACCAGCACGTCGGCGACATTCTGGACATCGCGCACCTCCCACTCGCCCTTCCGGACTTCCAGCAGCGGATTATAGGCGGCGCTGGCCGGATTGGTGGGATCGAACAGCAGAACTCGGCCATGGCGGGCGCGAAAACCGGACGTGAGCTGCCAGTTTTCGCCCTTGATGTCGTGGACGATGCAGCTCCCGGGCCAGGTGAGGAGCGAGGGTATGACGAGTCCGACGCCCTTGCCCGACCGGGTCGGCGCGAAGCACAGCACATGCTCGGGACCATCGTGGCGCAGATAGCGCTCCGCGAAGTGGCCAAGAACGACACCATCGTCGCCGAGCATCTTCACCCGCCGCACTTCACGTTCGCTCGCCCAGCGCGCCGAACCATAGGTCTCGGCCTTCTTCGCTTCCTTTGCGCGCCAGACCGACATGGCAATCGCGATGACGATCCCGGCCATCGCGCCCGACACCGCGATCAACGCGCCGGTCTCGAAAATCTTGGGCGCATAGGCGTCGAACGCGAACCACCACCAGAAGAAGGCCGGCGGCGGATAGATCGGCCATGACCCCAGCGAGAACCAGGGCTCACCCAATTCGGGTTGATAGGCGAGTGCGTGCGCGGTCCATTGGGTTCCCGCCCAGATGCCGGTCAGCGTCACGCTGAAGACGGCGATGACCTGGCCCCAGAGGATTTTGGTAGCGGACATAATGGCACCCTTGATGAGCGCCGGCGCCAGCCGCCGACGCGGTGGAGCTAATCAAGAGACGCAGGAAACACGGCGATTCAATGAGGATTTACAAGTGTAGCAGACTGGCGAGGAAAGACAGGGAATGGCGTAGCCGCCAGCCCCCCGAGGCTGGATGGCTGAGCATTGGGATTGCGAGGCCAGCCACTTCGGCTCGCCACTGCGAGGAGCTTCCGACCTCGTGACCGCGACAAGGCATTCATTGAAAGGATGATGCGCGTATGCTATTGTCATACACAAAGGAGTGCCATCATGGCCAAAGCATCACCAGCCATACTCAGTGTTCGCGTCAACCCGGCGGAGCGGGCAATGCTCGAAGCGGCAGCGCAGGCGGCACGCACAAACCTCAGCGACTTCATCCGCCGCAAGGCGGTCGAGGCGGCCGAGCAGGATTTGCTCGAACAGCGGCAGGTCGTGATCCCGGTTGAAGATTGGGAAAGGTTCGAAGCCTGGGTTCATGCCGAACCGAGGCAGATCGAGGCGCTCCGCAAGCTCGCCTCGTCGCGCCCTGCATGGGAAGGCTGACGCCACCCCGTCCGCTGGCGAAGGAAGATGATCGCGATGCATTCGACTGCGGGCGGGACTCTCTTAACCAGTGGTTCCGCCGGAATGCGTGGCGCAATCAGCAGTCAGGCGTTTCGCGGACCAGCGTGATCTGTGATTCCGTGACGGGGCGGGTCGCCGGTTATGTCAGCCTGTCGGCGGCCCAGATAGAGCGCGCCTTTGTCCCGAAGGCCGATCAGCGCAATCGTCCCGACCCGCTGCCCGCATTGCTTCTGGGGCAGCTCGCGGTCGATCGCGATCATCAGGGTCGTGGCTATGCCCGGTCGCTCATGCTGTTCGCGCTTACGACCGCCGTGAGTCTTTCACGGAGCATCGGATGCTTCTGTGTTATTACCCATCCGCTCGATGATGGGGTGCGCGACTTCTATCGGAACTTCGGTTTCGAAGACCTTCCTTTCGATCCGAACCGCAGCATGGCGGTGCGGATCATGGACCTGGTTCGCAGCGGATTTGATGTCGGCGAGTGATCCGTTCTTTCCCAAGGTCAAGGGACGGTCTCCGGGGCGGCCACGCCGTCATTGACCTTCATAGGCCAAGCCCCCGTCCGCGGCCGAGCGACCAGTCGACGCCACCGCCCGGCATCATCGTACCGCCGACATGCTTGCCCAGATGCTGGTCGAGTGCCGGCCGCCAGGGGACGAGCTGAAAACCGAGCCCATCGTCGATCATCGCGAACCGGCCCGAGGCGAGCGTCACCCGCTCGCGATAGACGCCGCTCACATAGTCGCCGGCGGTCGATGGCCGATGGGCAAGGCCGGTACGCCGGGCTATGGCGTCGATCTCCCGGCTGAGCTCATTGCCCTTGAGGGTCGTGACCAGATCGCGCGCGAAAAGGAAGCCAGTTCCACGCCGCTGCGCGAGCCCGGCGCCTTCGAGACGGATGGCGCGCGCTTCCATGGCCTCGCGGATTTCGAGCCCGAAGCCGGTGCCGGCTGCGACCGGCTCGCGAGCGATGAGTTGGCGATCGAGCCAAGTGGCGCCGGACGCGTTCACCTGTTCTGCCAGCGTCAGGTCGGAGCGGGTCGCCAGCGACAGGCGCGCATTGCCCCTGACGTCCTGCCAGCTCCGCGTTTCGACAATCGCCCCGGGTCTGGCATCGCCGGTCATCTCCATATCGTCGAAGCGTAGATGATGCGTTCGCCCGTCGGCGCCGTCGATCACCGCATAGGCCGTGCCCGTCAGTTCGTCGTGGAGACCCCGCTCGACCAGGCGGCCGATGATGGGATCGGCCGGAGCTTCACCATGGAGAGCGAAGCGGCCGGGATCAGGCACGCGGCCGCCGTCGCTCATCGCCCGGTGCATGGTCTTGATGATGTCGGTGCGGATGGGGAGGTCGCGCAGCGTCGTTTCCGCGTCAGGTCTCAGCGACCAGACCGCTGGGCCTTGCCAGTAGGCAAGGCCCAGCCGTTCGAGCTTACCGGCACGGCCGATCAGCAGGCGGCGCATTTCGGGATCGTCGCCACCACCCGGACGCAGATCGATCATGCCGGTCATCTCATCAGCCGTGCGCTGCAGACGGCGATCGAGGCTCGTCCAGCGATCGGCATCAACTTCCCGCTCCAGGGCGGCGCGGATCTCCTGCTCAGTGCGCGGTCCGAGTTCCATCGTGACGCGCTCCTCCGCGCGAGCGCGCATGCCTTCGCGGATATAGTCGCGGTCGATGATCCAAGACAGCGAGGGCAATCGTGTCGCACCCAGCGCGATCTCCGATTGAACCGCAGCGGTCTTCAGGCCGCGCTTGCAGATCACCCTGCTATGCTGAAACTCAGTTGATGCCGGACATGGTTGTCAGGCTCCCAATCGAAGGACCGGGTTTGAGCAGCGCCTCAGCTCAGGCGCCAAGCGCTGCTAACGGAGCGACGAGCGTCCAGGTCACGCCAGACTGCGGGAAGTCGATCTCTGCTCGTCCGCGAAGGCTTCGACCGGCAGCAGTACTAATCAACCGACTTCCAAAGCCTTGGCGCTCAGGCTTCCGTACCGGTGGTCCTCCCCGCTCTGTCCACTGGAGCCAAAGCTGCGTCGCGTCGCCTATGTCCACGATTTGCCAGGTCAGTTTGACTGTCCCAACTTCGTTGGAGAAGGCGCCATACTTTACCGCGTTGGTCGCCAGCTCATTTAGAACGAGCATCAACGTCATGGCCGAACTCGGACCCAAGTCGACAGGTGGTCCGCTGCATTGCCATCTGCCAGCGTAAGGGGAGAAGTTGACAAGCGCATTCTGGACTAGAGCATCTAACCGAGCTGCGCCCCAGTCAGCGTCAAGGAGTTGCTCAACTGTCCTGTTGAGGGTTGCGAGTCTGGCACCAATGGCCGCTCCCGCTTCTTCTATCGACACTGTCGATTTGAGGGTCTGGCTCACAATAGCCTGAACGATCGTCAGAAGGTTCTTAAATCTGTGAGCCAACTCGTGAAGTCTTAGATCATTGTCCAAATCGCTCATCTTACCTCCCGTTTAGATGTTTGCCGTCAGGAGGTCTTTGCTTCAAGATTGAGCAGCGGAATTGCTGCTGCAGCGAAACCTGTGTCTGACCCAGGTGATGCTGGAAGCTAGTGCGGAGACGGGACGCTGCTCGCTTACGGCCTGCACGATATGGCGCGATGATCATTGTGTCAGGCCAAACGCGGCGCGGTCTGCGGTTGCGGCGGCCAGTTCGGCGCGAGCGGCCGCAATCCGGGCCTGGGCGTCGACAAGTCGCACGCGTGCGTCGGTTGCTGTTTCCTCCCGCTGGTTGACCAGAAAGAAGTCGCTGGAGCCAAGTTCAAAACGTCGCCTCTCGGCCGCAGCCAACCGCTCAGCCAACTGCTGTTCTTGTTCTGCAATGCCGGCGAGACGCTCTGCCGCGACTACGCCGATGTTGATGCCCTCCACTTCCGTCGCGATCTGATCACGCAGAAATCGGCCGCGCGCTTCGAGTGCATCGATCTCGGCACGAGCCTCGGCGATGCGGCCCTTCGCGGCGCGGTTCTGAAGCGGAAGGGAGAAGCGGAAACCGACAATGCCCTCAAGCGGCGTCCGCGAGCGGCCCCCCAGCCCCTCGTTACCGATATCCTTGCCAAGCTCTCCCCGCAGGTCGAGCCGGGGTCGGAGATCGTTCTGCGCCAAGGCCAGTCGCGCCGCGCCTTGATCGATGCGAGCGAGCAACACTTGCAGGTCCGGGCGGCGCTGGGCGAACTCAGCTTGTGCCGCGGCCGCAACCCCCGCCAGTGCCGAAGCATCGACCGGTAGACGTTCTGCGCCCACGACCACGGGGCTGCCCGCCTCGTCACGATAGTAGAGGGAAAGCGCGTTGGCGGCCGCCTGAAAGTCGCCTTCGGCTCGAACAACTAGTGCGCGGCGGCGAACGAGGTTCTGGTCGTTTTCGGCAAGCAATATGTCCGGTCGCGCGCCGAGCTGCACCTGTCGCGCGAGCGCGCTGCGCCGGTTCTCCGAGAGTTCGAGAAGATCTCGATAAGCGCGGAGCCTCAGGCCGGTCGCGACCCAATTCTGATAAGCATCGACGGCGCGCCGCTGCACGCCAATCGCCACCGCCTCGCGTTCAAACCGGGCAATGTCGATGTCGCCGGCAGCCAGCGTACGGCGGGTGCGACGCTCGTCGATCAGCCGGTCGCGCAGCAGGGAATAGAGCGCTCCAACCTTCAGTTCGCCCAGCCGATTGGTGTAATATTCGTCCTCGTAGATCGGGAAGTCGCCGCGGCTCACCCGGTAGCCGCCGTAGAGGTATCCGCCATTGCTCTCGAGCGGCCGAGTGGCGCGGCCCGACACGATCGAACCATCATAGTAGCCGAGCGCACGCGAGCGACCGTCGACCTCGAATACGGTGTCGAAGGCGCCCGCGGCGCTCAGGGCCCGCCCTTCCGCCGCGCGCTCTCGTGCCAGCGCCTCAATGATCTGTGGCGCCGCTCGCGCCGAGGCACGCAGGACCTCATCGAGCGTCAGCGGTCCCGACGCTGACGCTCTGACGATCGCCTCCGGCGGACTTGCCTGCGGCGCGCCGAGCACCGGTGCCGCCGTTAGGAGCGGTAGCAGGAGTAGAGCGCGGATCATTTCGGCTTAGCTGCCTTTGCCGCGACCTTGTCTTGGTCCTCGTAAGGAGCGGCCTTGCCCGCAACCGGCTGACCAAACTCCAGGGGGAAATCGTTCAGCTGGCGCCACAGCTCATAGCCGACGGTCACCGTCTCCCCCTGGACCCAGCCGCGCACCTTGCCGCCCAACCGAACGAAGCGGCGAGCAGGCCAGGCCGGCTTGCCTGGCGTAGGCTCGACCAAGATACGGAACAGACCTTGAGCATTGGCGGTCGCGTCGATGGTCCGCACCCGACCGTCGAAGTATCCGTAAGCGATGGACGGCCAGCCGCTAAACTGGATGGCCGGCCACCCCTCGAACTCCAGCCGAACCGGTCGTCCCGGACGCAGCAACGGCACGTCGCGGCCGTCGATCATGAGCTCGACCGCCCGCTCGACGCGCTCGGGTGCGATCGTCGCGAGGGGTGTGCCGGCGGACACCAACGCGCCGCCCGCAGCCGCGTTGAGGTTCTGGATACGACCGTCGCGCGGCGCGCGGACCAGTTGCGCCGATTGTCGGTTCAACTGGACGTCGATGCGATTGAGCTTGGCTCTGGACTCGGCGAGCTTCGCCGCTGCGTCCGCTACCTTGATCTGCGCTTGCTCGAAGTCGCGCCGGGAGGAGAGACCTTCGGCGAACAGCTGACGATTGCGGTCGACGTCGATCCCGGCCACCTTCTGGGATTGGCGGACGGCGGCAATCTCCGCCTCGATCTGCGCGCGCTCCGCGGCCAGGCGAGAGAGGAGGTTGGGGTCTAGGTCCACCACGCGCGCGATCGGTTGGCCGCGATCGACATGCTGGCCATCCTGAACGAACCAGCGCTCCACGCGGCCAGGGACGAGCGCCGTCACCTCCTGCGCACGATCCTCAGGATCGAGGGCGACAACCTGCCCCTGTCCCTGTGCCGTCTGCAGCCAGGGCACGAGGAACAACACGACGAGCCCGGCAGCGATGCCTACGGCGATCAGCCATGCTACCACCACGCCGACCCGTGGCTGCTTGAGCGACGCCAATGTTGTGAAGTGGACGATATGCTCAGGCCGTTGCGGCATGATCGCCCTCCCCTTCGGCCACCGCACGTTGCAAGTCGGCGAGATTCTCGCACCGGCGCTGTTTGGTCATGCCAAGGTACAGATATCCATCGAGCTTCAGATCCTCCGGGCGACCGGTGCATAGGAGCACCGTGGTGTTATGCTCTTTGAGAAGTCGAAGCGACGCGATCAGCCGCTCGGGCGGCAGCAGATCGAAAAGCTGTCCCAAGATCAGCATTTTCGGGCGGAGCAGCAGCGCGTTTGCGAGCTTCAGCGCCATGATGTCGCCTACCGTGAGTGGGTGACCAGAGGAGGCGAGAAGCGTGTCTAGACCATGTGGAAGATTGGCGATGCGGCGTTCCAGCCCCACCGCTGTGAGCGCTTCCATCGCCTCATCGACCCGGTTGCCAGCTGCGAGGCGGAGATAGTCACGGATCGTCACTTCGACGATGGTCGAACGATCGATCACGGTCACGTCGGAGCGCAGGTGATACATGTCGAGTGCGCCAAGATCGACACCGCCTATACGGATCAACCCGCGATCGGGCTGTACATGGCGTTTCAGCAGATGCGCGAGGCGCTGCTCCGCACCAGGCTCCGCCACCGTGACGAGCTGCTCGCCCGCGGCGATCGCCACGTCGAACCGCGCCTCGCCGGACACCACATCCGTCAGCCTGACTGCACCGTCTCGCGGGCCGTTGTCGTTGCGGACGACCGTCTCCTGCGGGATCGCGAACAGGAGGGACAGCTCCTCCGAGCTCGCGACCAGATCATAGAAGGTGTCGAGATACCAGCCGAGTTGGGAGATGCCGTAAAACACGCCTGACAGGATCAGTTCGGCGGCGACCAGCTGCCCGAGCGATAGCTGACCGCGTAGGATGAGAGTGCCACCGAGCAACAGCAGTGCCGCACCGGCAAAGGCGTAGATCAGAAAAAACGCAACAGTTTGGGCAAACTGGTAGCGAAAGTAGCGTCGATGTGCGCTGACATAGGAGGCGGTCATCGTCTCCGACCGGTTCAGAGCGAAATCGAGATGGCGAACCGACTTGTAGAAGCCGTTCGAGCCGCCGACGCTTTCAAGCCAGCGAGCCGCATTGTGCTTGGCATGGCTGAGCGCAACGGCACCGGTGATCGCGCCACGGCGCCAGATCAGCCAGACCAGCACGACGGATACGATCAGTACGATGTTAAAGGCTAGGAAGAAGGGGTGATAGAAGCTGGTGATCGTCAGGCCCACGATGGCCTGCAGCACGATAGTAAAGCCGCCGATCACGAGGCTCGGTACCGCCTTCTGCACAACCACTAAATCGAAGTAGCGATTGAACAGGTCGCTGCGGTTGGCGTCGCCGAAGAACGGATTTTGTGCATACACCGCGCGTACGGTGACCTCGGCCACGACGCGTGCGAACACCCGCCGCTCGAACGCGGCCATGACCCACACCCTGAGGGCGCTCAGTCCTGCCACCATCAGGAGGAGCATCAACAGCACACCCGACAACGCCCACAAGGGTGCCGGCAAGGCGGTATTAGCAACGCTGTTGATCAGCAGCTGAACCGAAATCGGAGTGGCGAGCGTCAGCAGGCTGATCGCGACCGTGTACACGATGCCGAGCCGCACATAAGCCGCATCTGGCCCTATGATCTGCGCCAACCATGCGGCCGCTTGCCGAAAACCCAACCGTTCAGATACCACCGGCTAGTACCCCCTTCGCCCCGCTCGACTGATATCCAAGCTGGGTATTAGCGCTCAACGGCTTTGTTCCGGTTTTCCACGGTCGAGCCGCGTGACTTCCGCCATTCCGCTGGGTGCGATGGCTACAGCGTATTGAGGACCGTCCTTGCATTGTGCGACGTAAAGAGGAGCACCTGCCCGGTCGGGTTGGCGAATGTCCTTCACGATGCCTTGGCAAGGAGCGCCGCCATCGAGGATCGCTCGAAAGAGAACGCCATGGCGCAACCGATCAGGCAGATCGACGACCTTCTGTTGCGTCTGCGTGTAGCCAGCGGGCTGTGACGCCGCCTCCGTTGCGATTGCTGCCGCGTTGTTCGTCTCAGCTGCTTCGCAGCCGGCCATGAGAACGGCACTGGCGAGCATGATGGATAAACGGATGTACATCACTCCTCCTTATCGATCTGGGAAACCGAGCGACTTAGCTATGATGGTGGAGGGCTTACGCCCAATCGGAATGCTTGCTCGTAGGCTATAGACTATGATTATATCGCAGTCATGCCGACACTTCGCCAACTTGAGTATCTCGTGACGATCGCGGATACGCAGTCGTTCGTGGAAGCGGCACGGATCACCAACGTTTCGCAGCCGACGCTCAGCCAGCAGGTTAGGGCGCTTGAAGATCGTTTGGGCGTCAGGCTGCTCGATCGTGGAACCGCCGGTGCCGTACTGACGCCGGTCGGGCGTAGCATCGTGGTCACGGCGCGACGTATGCTGAGCGACGCACGCGACATCATTGGTCTGGCGTCCAGCTCCGCCAATAGTCTGACCGGCACGCTGAAGCTCGGCACCACACCGACCTTGGGCCCTTCCCTGCTGTCGCCGATCATCGCCGAGCTTCACCGCATAGCGCCGGGCCTCAGACTACATGTCCGCGAAGGCATCCCCGACGATCAGGCGCTCGAATTGGCGCGCGGCAACATCGACGTCGTACTCGGCCCTATGCCGATTGCAGGCGAGGGGCTAACCATCGAGCCTCTGTTCCGAGAACCTCTGCATCTCGTGGCGGCGCGGGACCACACGCTTGCTAGTGGAAAGGAGGTTGCGCTCGAAGCGCTTGCCGGCTGCCCCCTGCTGACGCTCGACCTTCGCCATCATTTCGCACGCCAAGCGGCCGAGATCGCCGATACCTATGCAATGAAAATTGCGCCGGACTATTACGGCACCAGTCTCAATAGCCTGCACCAGATGGTGGCAAGTGGTCTGGGTTTGAGTGTCCTCCCGAGCCTCTATCTTCGCTCGGATGTCGGTGGATCAGTCGGACTTGTGAAGCTGAACGTCCGCGGATGGCGCCGGCATCGCTCGATCGCAATGGCTTGGCGAAGGCACTCGCCAATGGATGCAGCGTTCAGGCTGATCGCCGAACACGTACAAAACTGCGCGCGGCAGATTCTCGACCCTATAGCTTCGGCCTAACGCGTAGGTGCCATTCTTTCTATTTTTCACAGGTCCGGACCGGACTTACCTTTTCTCCAAGGCTGATCCGCTGCCGCTGCAGGCCTGCTGAGCAGGACCAGGCGGCACCGGGAAGCCGGCCGCTCACAGCGGCTGGATCAAACCTTGGAGGAGGATGAATATGTCTGAACTGCTGGTTGTCGGCTTCGACAAGCCAACCGACGCCGACCGCGTTCTAAGTGACCTCAACAAGCTACGCCGCGAGTATCTGATCGACCTCGCCGACGCGGTAGTCGCTATCCGCGATCCTGATGGCAAGGTCCACATCAAACAGTCGATCAGCATGGTCGGGCATGGCGCCAGCTACGGCGCGCTGTCCGGCGCGTTATGGGGTACCCTGATCGGCCTGCTGTTCCTCAACCCGCTGGCGGGTCTGGCGCTCGGCAGTGCGGTCGGCGCGGGCACTGGCGCGCTCTCGGGCAGCCTGGTCGATTATGGCATCGATGACGACTTCATCCGCGAGATCGGCGACACGCTGACCCCGGACAGCTCGGCACTGTTTTTACTGATCCGTAAGGTCCAGCCGGAGAAGGTTCTGGCTGAACTCGAAGGGTATAGCGGCCGCATCCTGCGCTCCTCGCTCTCTCCCGAGGACGAGGCCAAGCTGCAGGCCGTGCTGATCAAGGAACAGACTGCCACGCCGTCATCGGAACCCATCGCGGTGTGAGCCATCGCACCGCGCTGCCCGCGAGGGTGGCGCGGACGCCTTTATGAAGCATCGAAAGGAAGCAATAATGCGCAGCATTCTCGTGCCGCTCAGCAACGAGCGGCAAGACCGCCAGGCCTTGGCGGTCGGCACTCAACTCGCAGACTTCTTCGGCGGGCACCTCACCGCGCTCCTGCCGCTCACCGACTTTGCGTCCCTGCCCGTGCCGCACCATCCGCTGCTTGTGGGCTGGGACGGGCTGGTGGCGGAGAGCCACGCTTTCGCCGAGCGGCGTGAAGCTGAGGTGCGCAGACTGCTTCGCGAATTGCAGTTGCTGCCTGAGCCGGGCGGGAAGGAACGACCCGGTTTCACCTTCCAAGCCGTCTACGGAAATGATGACGCTCTTGTCATGGACGCGGCGCTCACCCACGATCTGGTGGTCTTCGCGCGGGCGGACGCAAAGGGCGACGACGAAGGCGTTCCGGTCGGCCCACTGCTAAAATGCACGATCGAGTCTGCCGGTCGGCCGGTGCTGATCACGACCGGCGAGCTGGCATCCGACTGGACGCAGACCGCGGCGATCGCCTGGAACGGCAGCCTCGAAGCGGCACATGCCGTCACGGCGGCGCTCCCTCTGCTCACCCGGGCGGGAGCGGTTCATATCGTGACCTTCCCAACCACCCGAACTGACGCCGCGCGCGCTCAGCAGCTGGTCGACTATCTCGGCCGTCATGGGATCAGGGCCACCCCACGCATTGAGGACGCAGAAGCGCCGATCGGGGAGGCGTTGCTGGAAGCAGTCGAGGACCTCTCCGCAACCTTCTTGGTGATGGGCGGCTACACACACTCTCGGCTCCGTCAGACACTGTTCGGCGGCGTCACCCACCATATTCTGGAAGAAGCCAAGTTGCCAGTGTTCATGGCGCGCTAGCGCCTTCGGTGGATCGAGGAGGCCATATGTCCCTAAGCGCAAGAAAACATGATCGAGCTGGTAAAAATACTCCCATTGTCATCGTCACCGGTGCGTCTGGGAACCTCGGTCGAGCCATCTCGTCCGCTCTCTCGCGTGAATACCGGGTGATAGGTCTTGATCGCACCGCCGCTGAAGTTCCGTTCCCGACATTCGCGACCGACTTCTCCAACGCCGCAGCCGTTGAGCTGGCGCTGGTGAAGTTTCGTGAACGCTATGGATCGCGGATCGCCAGCGTGGTGCATCTGGCAGCATACTTCGACCAGTCGGGGCAGGATCACCCGCTCTACGAGTCGGTCAACGTGGAGGGCACACGCCACCTGCTGCGCGCCCTCCAGGCGTTCGAAGTCGATCAGTTCGTCTATGCGAGCACGCTGCTCGTCCATGCGCCCTGCAAGCCGGGCGAGCGGATCACCGAGGATCAGCCGTTCGATCCGGCGTACGCCTATCCGCAGTCGAAGCTCGCGGCCGAGCGCGTGGTCGAGCAGGAGTGTGGTCGCATCCCCTTTGTTACGCTGCGCCTCGCTGGCGTCTATGATCGCGATCATCTGATTCCGACGCTGGCACAACAGATTGCCCGCATCCACCAGCGCGATCTGCAGGGCTATTTCTACGCCGGATCGCCGCTGACTGGTCAATCGATGCTGCACAAGGACGACTTGGCCGATGCGGTGCACCGGGCGGTTGATCGACGAGCCACGCTGCCACCGGACGCTATCATGCTGATCGGGGAAGCGGACCCACTGAGTTACGACACGCTGCAGGATGAGATCGGCTACCTGATCCACGGCGTCGAGGACTGGCCAACGCTGCGCGTGCCAAAGCCTTTGGCGGCAGCAGGAGTATGGGGGCTGGAGCGGCTCGAACCGCTGATCCCTGACGCTATCGATCGCGGGGAGAAGCCCTTCATTCGCCCGTACATGGCGATGATGGGCGACCACCACTACGCC
>Ga0075012_10004303_pt1 | contig 13299 bp, 10 predicted proteins | sample All_14_2_FD_71474 | JGI IMG/M metagenome (GOLD analysis project Ga0075012, IMG submission 71474) | Freshwater microbial communities in response to fracking from Pennsylvania, USA - Allegheny Zone_MetaG_DW_15 | ecosystem: Environmental > Aquatic > Deep subsurface > Groundwater > Drilled... | reverse complement strand
ATAGCACCTCTTCGGCCCGGGCCATCCATCGGCGACGCAGTAGAAGCTTGATCGCGATGACCTGTGGTCGCTCGAATGGCCGGGACACGGGCGCGAGCATGGCCCAAGACGTGCTTTAAGGCTAGGCTGAACAAGCAGCCGATTTCAACGAACTGCGCGCCATGATTGCGTCATGCGGGATGATGCAGGTGAATGGCGCAATTTCGAGGCGTCCTGATGCCCATTTCAAGGGCTCAGGCGCGCTTGGCGCCCACAGCGGGCGCACTCATGCCATGAGACGCTGTCGCGCCAAGTAGATATTGGCCAGGCCCAAGACCACGAACGAGCGGGTGGCGTTCTTGGCTAGCCCGCGGTAGCGCACCTTGGTGAAGCCCCACAGTCGTTTGACCACGGCGAACACATGTTCAACCCGGGCGCGCACCTTGGACTTGTTGCGATTCTTTGAACGCTCGACCTCGTCGATCTCGCCGGCCTTGCGCACACGCTGGTTGGTGAAGTCGCGCGCCTGCGGGGCCTTGGATTCGATCAGCGCCTTCTGGCTGGCATACGCGCTGTCGCCATAGACACGCCGCTCGTTGCCGTGCAGCAGATCGGGCAGTGGATGCTTGTCATGCACGTTGGCTGGCGTGACCACGGCGCTGTTGGCCAGCCCGGTGCGGCTGTCCACACCGATGTGCATCTTCATGCCGAAGAACCACTGCTGACCTTTGCGCGTCTGATGCATCTCGGGATCGCGCTGCTTGCCCGCGTTCTTGGTCGAGCTGGGCGCGCCGATGATGGTGGCATCCACGATGGTGCCCGTACCCACCTTCAGCCCCCGCGCCTGCAGCACCTCGCCCACCTTGGCAAACAGCGCCTCACCCAGCTTGTGCTTCTCCAACAGGCGGCGGAACTTCAGCAGCGTTGTGCCGTCGGGCACACGCTCGCGCCCAAGGTCGATGCCCACAAAGCGCCGCAGCGCCGTGCTGTCCAGCAGCGCTTCTTCGCAGGCCTCATCGGCCAGGTTGAACCAATGCTGGACGAAGTACATGCGCAGCATGCGCTCCAGCCCAATGGGCGGGCGCCCGTTGCCAGCCTTCGGGTAGTGAGGCTCGATGACGGAGCACAGCTCCTGCCACGGCACGATCTCTTCCATCGTCGCCAAAAACGTATCGCGCCGTGTCGGCTTGCGGTATTGCTCGAATACGTCGCCTTGGTCGGCCGCCATCGCAAGGGTCTGTTGCTTCATCTTCGTGCACCGATCTGCTGATCTCAGTTCCTACGCAAATCGTAGACCAGGGTGAACTTATTCAGCGTTGCCTGAAGCCGCGCAGTCAGCTGGCCGTGCCCCTGCGTGCGCGCGGCCGCAGTGTGGGCGTGCTGCTGGTGGAAAGCGAGCATGACCAGTTCTTCAGCTATGACGACGAAGATGCGCTCAGCGCCGTGGGCGCGCAGCTGGCTCAGGGCCTGGCCGCGCTGCATGCCGCCGAGCTGGCCGAGGCGCCGGGCAGCCCCGCGGCGGTGGGCCTGGGCACGCCCGCCGAGCGGCAGCCCGTGCGCGTTCGCCACTACCCACGCGACCACAGCGTGTTTGTCAACGACCAGTACCTGATCAAGGGCGTGGCCGGTGCCATCGTCGCCAAGCTGGTGCGAGACCAGATCGCCACAGGGCGCGATGCCTTCAGCACCCGCGAACTGCGACTGGCCGGCGATGACCTGCGCCTGCCCGATGTGCAGGACAACCTGGGCGTGCGCATGCTGATGCTGGAGCGTCGCCTGGCCGAGCGCGACGTCGGCCTGCGCATCGAGCGCTGCGGGCGTGGCCTGTATCGCTTGATCGCCAGCGGGCCGTTGGTCATGGTCTCGGCCGGCTAGTTCGGTGGACCGGGCGGGCCGAAGAAGCCCACCAGCACCTCGTCACCGACCTCGGGCAGTACGAATGAACCGGAGCCGTTCGAGGCACCGGGCAGCCGTGCGCCGTTGGGCGAGGCGATCACATCGGAGCTGGCGCAAGGCCATTGCGGGCCCAGACCAAAGCCAACCTCGGTCATCCAAAGCCCCTCGGCGATGCTGTGTTCCAGGCGCTCGATCAGCAGCTTGCCGGCAAAACGCTCGCCCACGCCCGACACCTGCAACAGGCCGCCAAGCTTGGCCAGGGCGCTGCCTTGAAAGCGCACCGTGCCGCGCACCCGGGCCGGGGCTGCCTTGGTTTGCTCGGCCTGGCCCCCGGCGGCGGTCTTGAGCTGGGCTGGCTGCTGTCGGGCTTCGAGCTGGGCGTTGAAGGTGCAGAGGTTCTCTCCCCAGGTGATCTTGAGGGCGGGCTCGCCATCGAGCACCGGCGCCTTGGCGTTGAGCGTGCCATCCTCGGCGATCAGGAGCAGGCCATTGGCCTGCGCGCGGGCCAGTACAAAGTCCCAGTCGCTGCAGTTGAACTGCACCAGCTCCTTGTGGGTGAAGGCCGTGCTGTCGACCGCGGCGGCCAGGCCAGCTTGGTTGATCAGGGTCTCCATGACGGCGCTGTCAGTCTGGTCGAGGTAGACCGCGTTGCGCCGCGTCAGCGTCATGGCCACGGCCTTGTCGCGGCAGTCCAGGGTAAGGCACGAGCGGTTGTCGGCGTCGATGCTCACGCCCATGCGCACGATCAGGCCCTTGAAGATCGTCGAGAGGGTGTCACCATGGCCGGCCTGGATCTCGATCTCGGTGCCGGGCAGGTAAGTGTCGGTGTTGGCCAGCGGCCAATCGCCAGTGGGCATGTTGCCGTCGGCCAGCACCACGCGGGCACTCGGGAGCTGGCCTACGGCGCTCTGCACCTCCATCTCGAGGGTCTCCACGGAGTCGGCCAGTTGGAGGCCGGCCAGCAGCACTCGGCAGGTGGTGACGGCGTCGCTGCCGGACTGGGGGCTGATAGGCATGGTGAGTCCTCTAGCTCAATGGCGGGTAGAGCAGCAGCCCGGGCGACCCGCGGCAGAGCTCGCTCAGGCTGCGGCCATCGACCGACAGTTTCATCGCAGCAATCAGTTGGCGCACAGCTGCGCCTCGTAGTCCTTGCGCAGGCGCTTCCAGGTGCTCCACAGTGAGGGCGGCGTGTGGCCCTCAACGAGTGCGATGAGCCGGGCCAGGTGCGCGTGCCAGCCGGCGCACACGTTCAGAATCAAGCCCTCACCGACCAATTGGCGATGTGTCAAGGTGAGCATCACCTCGTCGCCCACGGCTTCCAGCTCAATGCTCACTTCGCCCACGCCGGGCCAGGTGTAGCGCATGTGGTGGGGCGGCTCTACGCTGACAAACTGGCATGTGGCCCGGGATTCGGCTGAGAACCCGTCTGGGCGCTCAGCGGCTGAACTCGACAACTCGTCGTTGCGCCACACCAGCTCGAACGAGGCACCCGGCTGCAGGTTCATCGTGCCGCTCGCCAACCACTGGCGACGCAGCTCGCTGTCGGCCAGGTAGGACCAGACCCGCTCGATCGGCCCGGGTAGACGGCGCTGAATCTTCAGCGTTTGGGCATCGGCCAGTGTGCCGCGCAGGTCATTGAAACCAGAGGAGGTCATCGTGTGCTCCGTTTGTGTTGAGGGGTCGGTTTGGCGGGCCCACGGCGTGGGCGCGGGCTGCGAGGCAGTGCCGCCGGCGTGGGCGGGCTGTTCTGGCTGCTTGGGCTGGTGGCTGCGTCTTGGCGCAGCAGTGCTTCCAGCCGATCCAGGCTGGCGGTCCAGAAGCTCTCGTAGTAGCGAAGCCAGGCGTCGGCATCGCGCAGCGGGCCGGCGTTCAGGTGGCACACATGGGTTCGGCCAGACACCTCGCGCGCTATCAGGCCCGCACTCTCCAGTGCTTTGATGTGCTTGGACGCAGCCGCCAGCGACATGCTGAACGGCTCAGCCAATTGACCCACGGTTTGCTCGCCTTGGGCGAGACGACGAAGCATCAGTCGACGCGTCGGGTCGCCCAACGCGTGGAAGACGGCATCCAGCCGAGACTCTTGAATATCAACCATGCGGTTGAATATAGAAGAGGCTTTGTTGTTATTCAACCATTGGGTTGAATATTAGTGCGGCGGGGCTGAAGTTCAGCGGGCCTGCGCATCGCGCAGCGGTTGGGTGTTTTGCAGGTAAAACTCGTGCAGCTTGGCGCGCAGCAAGGCCTTGTTTCCCGTACCGCCAGCTGCAGGTAGAACGCGCGTTCTTCGGGGCGCTTGCTCTGGCTCAGGATGATCAGGTGGTGGGTCAACGGCACGAGCGACACCAGTGATGACACGATTTCCTGGCCTGCGTAGAAACGGGCCGCGCCATCGGCTCCCCAGAGACCTCCCCGCCAGCAGCGCAACGGCAGAGCGCCCCCAAGGCGCCCCCCCTAGAATCGCCCAACAAAGAGGCAGCCAGGGTGGAGATCAGACGATGGCGATCCCGGACTTTCAATCATTGATGCTCCCCGTGCTGCGGGAGTCAGCCGCGGGCGAGGTGCGCATCTCCGATGTGGTGGCCACCCTGGGCGCCAAGCTGGGGCTGACGCAGGCCGAGCTGTCGGAGCTGCTGCCATCGGGCAAGCAAACCACCTTTGCCAACCGCGTGAACTGGGCCAAGAGCTACCTTGGCAAGGCCGGGCTGATCCACCTCACCAAACGTGCTTACTTCGAAGTCAGTGACCGCGGCCGGGCCGTGCTGGCCAACCCGCCCCCCGCCATCAACATCAAGTTCCTGGAGACCTTTCCAGAGTTCAAGGGCTTTCGCGACGCTGCGGCCGTCAGCCCCAGCGCCCCGCAAACCGTGCCCACCAACTTCAAGGAACTGGCGCCCGATGAAGTGATCCGCTCTGCCAGTGACGAGCTGGCGCAGTCGCTCAGTGCCGAACTGCTGGCAAAGATCCTGGCCTCACCGTCCGACTTCTTTGAGCGCCTCGTGGTGCAACTGCTCATCGCCATGGGCTACGGCGGCTCGGCCATCGAAGCAGGCCGGGCGCTGGGCAAAAGCGGCGACGGCGGTGTTGACGGCGTGATCGACCAAGACGCGTTGGGCCTCGATCGCATCTACGTACAAGCCAAGCGCTACACCGACAACAAAGTGTCCTCCGGCGAGATCCGAGATTTCTTCGGCTCGCTGGACCGCTTCAAGGCCAACAAAGGCCTGTTCGTCACCACCTCCAGCTTCTCACCCTCTGCCAAGGAAACCGCCGAGATGCTGAGCAAACGCATCGTGCTCATCGACGGCCTGCTGCTCACCCGTCTGATGATCCGCTTCGACATTGGGTGTCGGGTGGAGGAGGTGGTTTACATCAAGAAGTTGGATGAGGATTTTTTTGATTGAGGGGGGCGGTGGGTGAGGGGCTGGGAGCGGCCAATTCCGAGTGCTGGCATCCGTCCGCTTCAGGGAAGCTCTGAATGACGGACCTTGACAACGCATACTCTGGCCGGCCGGCGAGGCTCGAAATTCCTAGTCACGTGACGCGTCAAAGTGACGTCGCGAAGCGACCATAGGCGCAGCCGCGACGATCTGGCTCTCTGCCGAAGCGCGGGGCTGTTCGCTCAAAGTAGGCGTTGACGGATATTGCTGGTGCGTCGTGCGACAACGGGGCTTCGAATTCATGACACTCAGCGAGGACATTCGGCACTTTCAGTGCTGAACATCCGGATGTCGAAACTCCAAATTGGACGATTGCTATCCGCAGTTGTGACCTAGCATCACGTACCAATGTCAGCTCGGTAGGCCGCGTGACACCTCCATCCATGAAAACCGGACGACTCGCTCTAGACTTGGAGCTGCCGGCACCTCCGGCGGCCTTGGTGCGAATGGCCGCGCTCTTGGCTCAACCCGCTTGTGACCTGGACGATCTGGGCGAGTTGATCGAATCCGACATGTCGCTGGCATCGGCACTGCTAAGAACCGTCAACTCCTCGCTGTTCAGTCTGTCGGGTCGAGTCCAGACTGTTCGCGAGGCCATCACCTACCTGGGCATGCGCGAGGTCAGCGGCCTGGCCTTGCAGCACGGGCTGCGTACTGCGTTTCCTCAGGCCCCGGAGTTGACCCTCTTGTGGCAACGGGCTGCAGCGCGGGGCGAGTTGATGGGCGTCCTAGGTCACGCCCTCGGCTTCGATGCCTGGGCGGCGCACTCGGCCGGCCTGTTCGAGGAATGCGGCAAGGCGCTGCTGTTTCGTCACTCGCCCGCGCGCTACCGCTCCCTGTGGGCTGCGGAGCCGACGGACGACAGCGCGCTCAGCTCTCTCGAACAAGATGCCTTCGGAGTCTCGCATGACATCCTGGGCGCGGCTCTGTGCGAGACCTGGGGCTTGCGGCCTTCGGCCGCTCACAGCGTGCGCCACCATGTTGAATTCCAAGCCACTCTGGTGCTGCCGAAACCAGACAGCTATCGCGCCGTCTGCGCCCTGTCTGTGTTGGCGCATCGCGTCATGCGCCTTCCCGCTGACACCGCACGATGTGTGGATGTACTTGCGAAGCAGTTGGACCTACCCCCTGCGCAGGTTGCAGCAGTCATCCCCGCGGGTAACCATCGTCTCGGCGTTCAGGGCTGAGCCTGCCGCCGGGCGCTCACACGCTCGACCGGGTCTCGATTTCGATCAGATCGCCAATGGGCTCTGGGCGATGCAGCAGATACCCCTGGGCAAAGTCCACACCAATCACCCGCAGACGCTCCAGCACCTCGGCGTTGTCGACGAATTCCGCCACTGTCTTCAGCCCCATCAGTCTGGCCACATCGGCAAAGCAGCGCACGGCCGCGTCGTCCAACGGATCGCTCAACAGATTGCGAATGAATTGGCCGTCGATCTTCAGGTAGTCCACGGGTAAGGTCTTGAGGTACCCGAACGAAGAAGCGCCAGCGCCGAAGTCGTCGAGTGCGACTTTCACGCCTGCCTCGCGCACCTGCCCGATGAAGATGGCGGCGTCGGCCAAATTGGTGACGGCGGCCGTCTCCGTGACTTCGAGGCACAGTCTTGAGCGAATCGAGTCACCGGCTGCGGTGAACAGTTCCAGCGCCCAGGCGTGGAAGGCCCGGTCGCCGACCGACTGACCCGACAGGTTGACGCTCAGGCCCTCGACGAGGTCCTCCGAGGGCAGGCTTCGAAGCCAGTCGATCGCATGTCGCAGAACCCAGCGGTCTATTCGCGACACCAGGTGGAACCGCTCTGCGGCGGGAAGGAATGCACTAGGTAGCGCCAGCGTCCCGTCCTCGTTCCGCATGCGCAGCAGGACCTCGGCGTGCACACCTTTCGGTGCTTCCTTGAGACCGTAGATGCGCTGGGCGAACAACACGAAGCCTTGGTTGTCCAGCGCCTGTTCGATGCGCGAAGTCCACTGGATTTCGTGGTGCCTTGCGCGCATGGCGGCATCGGTGTCGAACCAGGCGTGGACGCGATTTCTGCCCGCCTCCTTGGCCGCATAGCATGAGGTGTCGGCGGCCTGCTGAATCGCCGCCGTGCTCGCCCAGCGCTTATCCAAAGGCACCAGCCCGATGCTGGTGCCGATCCGAAAGCGCCTGTTCTCGTGCACAAACCTGAAATGGTCCATCCGATCGCAGATCGTCTGCGCGACCCGGTTGGCTTGATCCGACGTGCAGTGTTCCAAGATGATGGCGAACTCGTCTCCGCCCAGGCGCGCGAGTGTGTCGCGAGCCCGGATGGCATCGCCCAGCAATTTGCTGACCTGTTGCAGCAATTGGTCGCCAATGGCGTGACCGCAGGCGTCGTTGACCAGCTTGAACTGGTCCAAGTCGATGTAGAGCAGCGCGTGATGGCTGTCGTTGTCGTGCGCCTGACGCAAGGTGCGCAGCAACCGGGTTTCGAATTCCGCGCGGTTGACCAGACCGGTCAGCGCGTCGTGCGTGGCGCGATAGGTCATCTCGCCACTCAGTCGCCGCTGTTCACTGACGTCATGGAACACGAGAACGACGCCCAGAATTTCACCTGCTGCATTGCGGATCGGTGCTGCTGAGTCTTCGATCCCGAACTCGGTACCGTCTCGGGAGATCAGCAGGGTGTGGTTCGCCAGCCCCACGATCTTTCCCTGCTCAAGGCAAGTAGCGACCGGGTTTTCTGTGACGGCACGGGTCTCTTCGTTGACGATGTGGAAGACCTGGGTCAAGGGTCGTCCTTTGGCCTCGGTGGCCAGCCAGCCTGTCATCCGCTCGGCAACGGGGTTCAGCCAGTTGACCGCACCAGAGGCGTCGGTGGTGATCACTGCATCGCCGATGGACTGCAGGGTGACCCGCATCAACTCGTACTGCTGGGCCAGTTCCGTGCTCAGTCGAAGCATGGCTTCGTCCCGACCCTTGCGTTCTGTGATGTCGATATGAATGCCGAAGACCCATTCCGGCTTGCCATCGGGTGTGCGGGTGATGAGACGCCCACGGTCCTCGACCCAGACCCAGCGGCCGGCGCGATGGCGCAGGCGCACTTCGCAGACGTAGGCCTCGCTGCGCCCGGCGAAGTGCTCGTGCAGCAGCCGACGTGTCTCGCCCAGCTCGTCGGGGTGGGCGATGTCGGTACGGAACTGATTCGTGACTGCTCCCAGCGCTTCGAGCGGCCAGCCGATGATCTCGGCCCAGCGCGGGTTGACGATCAGCTCGCCGGTCTGGACATTCCATTCCCAGGTGCCGGCGTTCGTGCCTTCGATCAGATTGCGCAGGCGCTCGTGTTCCCTGGCCAGCTCCCGTTCCGCACGCCGACGAAGTGTCACGTCCTCGATCACGGCAAGGCTGCGTGTCGGCTGACCCCGTTCGTCGCGCTCCATGATGGCCGACAGCAGCACGTCGACGATCTGGCCACCGCGGGTGATCATCTGGTAGGCCACGCCGTCGCAGCGGCCTTCTTTGAAGAATGCTGGAAGGACTTCTTCGCGGGCGCGCCGACACGACTCTTCGGTGAGGAAGTCCGACGAAGCGCGTCCGATGACTTCATCGCGCTGGTAGCCCAGGCAGGCCAGCCACGCATCGCTGACGTGCAGCAGGCGCCCCTGCGAATCGATCGAATGCAGTAAGGCCGGTGTGGCCTCGTACATCACCCTCAACCGGTCGCGCGCCAACTCCAGCGCCCACTGTTGCTCCCGCCTCTGGGTGATTTCCTGGATCGTGCCGCGCAGGCCGGTGACACGCCCCGAGGGCGCGCGCAAGGTCTCGCCGCGGGCTTCAACCCATCCGCCGTGACCATCGGGGCGCTGGTAGCGCAGCTCCAGCGTGTAGGGCTCGCCGGTCTGCAGCGCGAGCGCGACCCGATCACCCAGCGCTGCATAGGATTCGGGGGCGTAGATGCGGGCCTGCTCTGCAAAGCTGGGCGGGCCGCCCTGTGGATCGACGCCGAGAATTGAAAACATCTGTGCAGACCACCCGACACGGTCCCCGTCTACCTGCCAGGTCCAGCTGCCGGTTTGACCCAGTCTCTGGGCTTCTTCGAGGGCCAGCTGCGTCGACTTGAGTGCCGTCACGTCACTGACCTTCACAAAGAAGCCGCAGACCTCGTCACCTCTGAAATCGGGGATGTAGTGCGCCCAGGTGTGGCCCAGGCTTCCGTCGGCCTTGATCAGCTCGCGTTCGAACTGCTGCTCCCGGCCGGCCAGCGCGGCTTGGGCATAGCGCTCGTTCAGCTTGAAGACACGTTCTCCGAGAAGCTCTTGGAGCGTGATTCCAATGAGTTCTTCGGGCTGCCGGCCGAACCACTCCACGTAGGCCTTGTTGGCAAAGCGGCAGCGCAGGTTCTTGTCCCAGTAGCCCACCATGCCGGGAATTGCATCGGTGATCCCCTTGATGAAGCGTTGGCTTTCGTCGAGCGCCCGGCTCGTGGCTTCGGCCAGATTGCGCTGCTCGACGAGCTCTGCCTCAAACCGGTGGCGATCGCGCGCGACGAACATGACCCAGAAATACGCAGGCTCAAGCAGGTGCTCTCCCAGCCGGCAGTTCAGCAGCACGGGCACACGCGCGTTGTCAGATCCGATGACTTGCAGGTGAACTTCCTCGACGCGCCCGTGACGCAGCAGGGTCGGCCACACGTGGGTCTGCAGGAAGATGCGGCTGGCAGGAGGAAGAAGATCTTCGATCGAGGTGCCAACACGGCTTTCTCGGGATCCCCCCACCAGGCTCAATAGTTCAGCGTTGGCGTCGAGCAGGCGCCCCATGGCGTCCGTCACGGCCAGGGCACAGGGCAGTTGGTCCAGCACGTTCACGGCCGGAGGGCTGCCTCAGCCGGCAGCTTGCGCGAAGTATTCGCGCATGGCGTCAATCACGAGCGTCGGATTGCTGAGGTGCGCGCAATGGCCTGCGACGTCCAGCACACGCAAGGTACTGCCGGGCAAGCGGGCGTGGAGGTACTCGCCGACACCCAGGGGGGCCAGGTTGTCCTTGCGGTGTTGCAAGAGCAAAGACGGCCGCGTCACTTTGTGCAAGTCGGCCCGGTTGTCGGCGAAAAAGGTGGCTCGCGCAAACACCCTTGCCACGGCCGGATCCGTCGAGCAGAAACTGTCGGTCAGCGTGCTCGTCACAACGCCTTCGCCCGCCGAGCCCGCCACGACTGGCGCGAGGTATTGGGCCCATCCCATGTAGTTCTGGTCCATCAGGGTCAACAGGCCTTCAAGATCTTCGCGCTCGAAGCCTCCCGGGTAGGCGGGCGGATCGTTCAGGAAGCAAGGCGACGGGCCCAGCAGAACGAGCCTGTCGAACAAATTCGGTCTCTCAATCGAGGCGAGGATGCCAATGCTGCAGCTGACAGAATGGCCGACGAACGTCACCCCATCCTTCAGGCCGAGTGCGTCGCAGACTTCGGTGACGTCTTGCGCGTAGCCCTTCAGGTCGGCGTAACGCTTTGGGTCGAAGGCGGTGCGATCGGACCTTCCACTGCCGACGTAGTCGAAGACCACTTGTCGGTGCGTGGACGCAAATGCCGGCGTGACAAGGTTCCACATGTCCTGGCTGCAGCCGAACCCGTGGGCGTAGAGCAGAACGGGACCGCGCTCACCTAAGACCTTGACGTTGTTTCGCTCAAGGATATTCATCGAAGTTTCCTGTAGTCAACGTAGCCTCGCATGGCGCTCGGCGCACGTGTAAGCCCCGGGTGCGGGCGGGCGCGGCGCCGCCATTGTCCACAGATTTGCCTGGCTGTTTCGCCGGCCTACGCTGGATATGCGTGCACCGTGCAAGGTGGGCGTTACTTGTGGCCCAGCGCACCAGCACCAGCACCAGCACCAGCACCTGGCAGGTAGTGTTGAGTCTCGTGAGCCCGCGACGCATTCGCGACCGCAGCACGTTTGACAGCCGAGTTTGCCATCCGTGCTTCGGTAGGCTGGAGCGGCAGCTCACGGGCATCTTGTTTCAGCTCTCCAATGTCAGGTCAGGATCGAATCCTCCCAGTCACGACAGGCCCCTCCCGCGCCGGCCATCGCGAAAGACCGCTCTGTTGCGGTGACCTCGCCAAGGGGTTGGCCGTGTGCCGACACCGACATGCATCGCGGTGACGACCCCCCAAGTGAATTGACGTGCGCGAGGCCGAGAGTGCGAAGGCACTCCGCGCCGCTCGCCAGGCGTCGTGCAGAGCGCCCCAAAGGGTCAGATCGAGGCGAGTCGTCTCCGATCAATTCAGCGCACTTGCCTGCGCCTCAATGAACCCGCAGCACCTCAAACTGCTGTCGGATGGGCGTGACCTGTATCGACACCTCATCACCCTCGCATTTGCCCAGCATGGCCCTGCCCAAAGGGGCTTCGGTGCTGATGACCTGAACCAGCTGGGCGCCGCTGAGCAACTTCATGCTGCCGCCATCCGGGCCGAGAAAGAGCTGATGCTGCTTGTCGTCGGCATCGACCAGGCAGACCAGCGCGCCGAGCTGGATGCCTTTGCTGGCGTCGTAGGGGCGCGGGTGGAATTGGCGCCAATGGGCCATGGCCTGGCGGATGGCTTCGGCGCGACGGGCTTGGCCGGTGGCCAGGTAGGCGGCTTCGAGTCCCAAGGTGTCGTATTTGTTTTCGGCGATGTTCTCTTCGTGAGTCGCCGTTTCATGGGCCGCCCGCGTTGCCTGTTCGGCTTGCAGCAGGTCTTCGGCGAGCCGTTCCAGCACCTGCTGCTGCAGCAAGAATTTATCCATGATGACAGGCCGGCATCTCGACCAAGCGGGGGGGCAGGTTTTGATTATGAAGGGCTCTGCCAGCCTTCACGCAAGCGGTCATTGACGCGCTTGGCTGAACACCCTGCATGCAGTAGCCGCATCCCGGCCACCACAGCGTAGGACGTGCGCTCCAATCAGCAACGGCGGGCAGGAAAGCGCCTGCGGCTGGTGCAAGGACAAGTGGGGCTTGTCATGGCAGATCACGCCGCGGGCGTTGACGGCGGCCATTGCCGACCCCGACCGGGCCGCTGCCAAGCGGGCCTTCGAGGCCATGATGGGCATGGGGAAGATCGACATCGCCGCGATTGAGGCGGCGCGGCGAGGGTGAAGCGGTTGGCGGTGCGGGTAAGCGGGCCGGTCAGCGGGCCGGTCAGCGGCGCGGGGCGCCACGGCTGTTCAGCCTGGCAGCCTGTGCCCCGCGCCGCCCACGTCACCCGCCCCGTGCCGGAAAGATGCTCTTCTTCACCACCGCGTGCACGCCCCAGTTGCCGTCCACCACCTGTGTGATGCCGAAGTCCACCGCAATCGACATCAGCGAGATGGCTTCGTCTTCGCCCAGGCCTTGCGTGGTCATCAGGAAGTGGCGCATCTTGTGATACGCGTCGCGCAGCGCTTTGTCTACCGACGATTTGCCGTAGATCTCGCTTTGTGCGTTGGGCCCCAGCTCGGCCAGGTAGTTGGCATAGCTGAAGCCGTGCAGCAGCCACTCGTCCTGGGTTTCGAGCAGGGGGTAGTTCAGCTCGGCCAGCGGTGTGCCGGGCAGGCTGGCCTTCTTGTGCAGCACCAGTTGGAAGGTGCCGGTCAGCGAGCATTCGATGGCGGTGCCGCACAGCTCAGAATCGCCCTGCGAGGCATGCGGGTCGCCCACGCTGAACATGGCGCCTGAGACGGCCACCGGGTAGTACACCGTGGCGCCCTTGCCGATGCGCCAGTTGTCGATGTTGCCGCCGGTGTGGTTGGGCGGGATGGAGTTGACGAACTCGAACTCCGCCGGGGCCACGCCCATGGTGCCGAAGTGCGGCCGCACGGGGATGCGGATGTTCTTCAGGATGTTGGCGTTCTTAGAGATCGTCTTGTGGTCGACCGGCACGCCGGGGTAGTCGATCGTGGGGTGCACCACGCCAAACGGGTCGGTCTGCGGCGTCCACTTGTAGTTGTAGACGGCCCGTGCCCAGTTGCGCTCGCCGGTGGCGTCCACCTCGTAGATCGTCACCACCTCGCGCTTCTTCGG
>Ga0075012_10004300_pt1 | contig 13301 bp, 8 predicted proteins | sample All_14_2_FD_71474 | JGI IMG/M metagenome (GOLD analysis project Ga0075012, IMG submission 71474) | Freshwater microbial communities in response to fracking from Pennsylvania, USA - Allegheny Zone_MetaG_DW_15 | ecosystem: Environmental > Aquatic > Deep subsurface > Groundwater > Drilled... | reverse complement strand
GCCTGGGCCTCGGGCAAGCCCAACCTGCTGAACGTCGCCATCACGCGGGCCAAGTGCCGCTTGTATGTGATTGGTGATGCGGCGCAATGGGGTGGCCTGAACCACTTCGCTGAACTGCACCAGGCCCTGCCCATTCGCCAGCCACTTCAGAATGAAACAGGCTTGCCTCAGGCTGCCGTGTCGCCTTGATCCACTTAGACGCATCCACCCCCTGACAACCTGGGCGAGCAGAAAACTTATCCACAGAAACTGGGGATAACTTAGCCTTGCCCAGCGTCCATGTGGTTGCGCAACGCTGAAACCTCGGGCCGCCTTATTTTTAAGCACGCGATTGAATCAAAACAGCAGCCCAAAGCCCTCAGCCAACTGACTCCACATGCCCAACAGCTCCCGACAGAAACCGCAGAGCTTCAATGCCCAAGGCGTCCCGGTCCGCGATGTCTCGCACGCCATATCGCTGCCATTCATTGGCCTCGCCGCGAGCGGGGCCGTATGCAAACGGCATTTAGCTGCGACCGATGTGCAGGCGATGTCATCCAAAACTTCAGCACCCGGCAAGGTACTTCATTGAGATCAATATTGACGATATCCCGTGCCTGCACAGCAGGCGGTGGTGTTCGGGTAAGCTGGTCGCTCTTACGGGCTATCATTGAAGGCTTTGGGTTGCAGTGAGCCGCCAGATGCGCAAGATCGCTAGTTCATGGCAAAACGCAAAACCAGAACGTATGTCAACAGCAAAAGCCGCCATTCCGGTGATTGATTTGTTCGCCGGGCCTGGAGGGCTTGGCGAGGGCTTCTCGTCATTGCTTGACGACAAAGGAAATCGTCGCTTCGAGGTCAAGGTCTCCATCGAGAAAGACCCCATCGCGCACAAGACACTGTCTCTGCGTGCGCTCGTTCGGCACTTCAAAAAAGACAAGATTCCCGACTGCTACTACGACTACGTTCAGGGGAAGATCAGTCGCGAAGAACTCTTCAACCATCCTTCTGTGCCAGAGGCTGCACGCCTTGGCGCGCAAGAGGCCAAGTGCGCTGAGCTTGGGGTCACGCCCCACAAAGAGATCGACTCATGGATCAAGGATGCCTTGGGCAAGGCCGAGCAGTGGGTGTTGATCGGTGGCCCTCCGTGTCAGGCCTACTCGATGGCAGGACGATCACGTCTGCGGCCCAAAGATCCGGAGAGCTTCGAAAAGGACAAGCGCCACTTCCTTTACACGGAATACTTGCGCATCATCAAGGAGTTTGGTCCGTCTGTTTTCGTGATGGAGAACGTCAAGGGCATGCTGACTTCGCAACACGGAGGTTCTCCCATCTTCGATCGAATCCTGTATGACTTGCGTTCACCAGGAAACGGTCACGAATACCGCATACGGTCTCTGGTCGTTGAAGGCGAAGATCTGGATCCCCACGACTACGTGATCGAGTCCGAAAGCTATGGTTTGCCGCAATCCAGGCACCGCGTGATCCTGTTTGGAATTCGCTCGGATCTTGCGGGACAGGCTGGCCCATTGCTGGGCCAAACCGAAAGGTTTTTGCTGAAAAAGCGCAAGGGAAAGGTCGCGGTCAGATCTGCGCTGAAGGGACTTCCTCCACTGCGGAGCAGACTGTCCAAAGAACCGGACAGCCAGGAAGCATGGCTAGCCGCCGTCAAGCAGGCGCCTCATGCCCTGAAAGGATGGCGCTTGCCCATTCGCAGCACGATCGAAACGGAAATGGGTGCTGCCTGGAAGAAGGCTCAAAGATATGATTCGTCTGGCGGTCGCTATATCGAGAAAGAAATCATCTTTTCAGGTGCGCTTTCCGAAGAGTTGAAGTCCTGGTATCACGACCCAAAACTGGGGGGCGTTCTCCAGCACGAGACACGCAGCCACATGAGATCGGACCTCCATCGCTATCTGTTTGCTTCGTGTTTTGCCAAGCTCCAAAAACACGCCCCTCGACTCCCCCAGTTCCCTCCTCGCCTGCTGCCCGCTCATGTCAACATGACAGCTGAGGCGGTTCCATTTCTCGACAGATTCAGAGTCCAGCTGGCAGATGAGCCTTCGACAACGGTTGTTTCGCACATTGCCAAGGACGGGCACTATTACATTCACTACGATCCGTCACAGTGCAGAAGCTGGACCGTTCGTGAAGCTGCGCGTCTTCAAACCTTCCCGGACAACTACTTCTTCGAAGGCAATCGAACTCAGCAATATTGGCAGGTAGGCAATGCTGTGCCGCCATTTCTGGCGAAACAAATTGCAGAAGTCGTCCTGGACTTCATGGAGTTGTCTGAAGGCTGATCTCGCCATGAAGCGCTGTGCCTTCAATCCATTCCAGCAGCCTTCCAGGCAGGGCTTCACGAGATGCAGTGGCACGCGTGGCACATTCCCAAACGACAAGCACGCGCCAGCCCAGCAATCCAAGCGATTCGATCGCATGCCGATCTCGCAAGACGTTCGCAGAGAGTTTCTCTTCCCAGAAATCAGCCCGTGTGCCTGGCAGCTTGGCGTATTTGCATCCCAGATGCTGATGCCAAAAGCAACCATGAACAAAGACGGCGATGTGACGCCCTGGCAAGACCACGTCAGGATGACCTGGCAGATCCTTTCGGTGAAGGCGGAAGCGATACCCCAAAGCAAAGAGCGCTTTGCGGACCACCAGTTCGGGCTTCGTGTTCGCGCCACGAATGCCCGACATCATGCGGCTTCGCACTGTTGGCGAGACGATGTCAGCCATTCACGCTCCTGAATGATGGCGGCGGTCGCGTAGCCAGCCATGCAACGCGACTCAGCCCTGCCGGATTTCCGGAATGTTCGCTGCGGGGCTCGAATAGTTTGCGCCCATCACGGCATCCTTGCATTCAGGCCGCTTTGCCCATTCCGAGACCATCTTCCCGCCGGAGGACGAATGAAGCACATCGTTGACTTCCTTGGACCACACCGCGATTTGCGCGAGCAATTCGGGCGAGACCGCTTGCTTTGCCCAGATCCGGTCAAGGTCAATGCGGTCACCAAGCTTCTCGGCAAGGAGTGACACCGTGTACGCAGTAACGTTCGCCTGGAATGCCGGGAACATCGGTCGCAAACGCTTTTGCGCATCTCGGTAAATCTTGGTCTTGGCAATCATGGCTTTGAAATCGACGACCGTGGGCAGCGGCGCATCCTGGCCATCCACAGGGGTAAGCCCAGCCATGAACTTGTCGAAATTCTTTTGCGAGCCAAGACTCACGATGTCCGGCTTCCTGTCCCAGGCTGTGATGTATTTGGCCAAGTCGGTCTTGGTGATGCGTCTCGCCGTTGGGATGGCGTCCTTCAAGGCCTTGAGCTTCGAGGGCGTGGTTCCCTCACGAACCAGAAGCGTGTTGTAGCTTCCGGCGGCACGCTCATAGAACCATTGACTGACACCATCAGGGCAATAGACAGAACGTGAGAGCTTCTCAATCTCGACATGGAACGGCTTGTTGGCTGACAGGTCAGACTGCCTTACGGCGTTTTGGCTGTTGGCGAATCGCGAGATATCAGAGACGAGAGCCTCCTCCTTCGCCGAATCCTGGGCTCGCATGACGATGATCTTGGCTGGCACGCGGACGCGACTCAGATCGATATCCGGGTATTTCTTCTTCGTGAAGTAAATCGAGGCAGTCGTCTGTCCGCCGTTGACGATTTGCAGGCCCTTCAACCATGCGATGCCGGCCGATCCTTCGCCTGGTTTGCCCAGGCGCATTTCATCGGCAACGATCACGATGCCGTTGTTGTAGGCCATGAATCGCTCCGGAGCCGAGCGCAGCGTGTTCTGAATACCTGCGTTGACCCCCTTGCCCTTGACGCTCAAAAATGAACGGACGTTCGCCTCCAGAAGACGGGCACCAAACTTCTCATACAGGAGTCGGAGTGCTTCAGCAGGGATCGCAGTCAAGGCATAGTCGTAGTCGTCGTTTTCGCCAGGGACGAAGACACACGGCAATGGAACACCAGACACTTCGACGAAATCGACGATCAACTCATCGCGAGGTTTTCCTTCGGACCAATGTCGATGCAGTCGCTCGATGTCCATCACCTCAAGGCGAACAGCCTTGCCGCCGATGTCCCGCGTTTTGAAGCTCTTGGACTTGGCGACGCGATCCGTGATGACATAAACGCGAATTTGTTCCAGATCATCGTAGATGGCCTGCAACGTCTCGGCCAATGAGCGCACATCGCTGGATGGATCCAGCTTCGGGGCCATCTTGCCCTCGGCGCACAACTGAAGAAAGCGCAGGCATTGCTCTACGGCCTTCTGGGTCTCCGCGTCCGGAACCGGCGTTGGCACATCGACATTGGCGTAAAGGCTGACGAACAGGTCAAGCTGATCGCTTTCCTCTGAGAGTGAATAGCCACTCAAACGCAAGTTCGCGTTACCAACCTTGCCCTCGAAATGACATTCGACGGGCTCGAACGTCATGCCGATTTCCGACATGTGATCCATCACGATGGAGGAAAAAACCAGCTCCTCATATAGCGCACCATCTCGCATTTGCGATCGAACGGCAGTCTGGGTCTCGCTCAGGAATTCAGGCAAATTCATTTTTATATCGCTCCCAATTTCTTCAGTGCGACCTCGATCCCAACATTTTCGCCAGGTGCTTTGTCGAGGTCAATTTCATACATGGCTCTCATGATGCCCGCAGGAACCTTGCCTGAGGTCAGACGAGGAAAGTCATTGGTGACTTCGATGACACGCGTTAGAGCATGTTCAAACCGTCGTGGATAGCGATCTGCGTGCGAGTTGATGTAGCCCGCTGCGAGCAAGCGCTCGGTGAGCAGCCTCTCCGCTTCCGCCTCGCCCCTCATCGTCTGTCGCATCATCTCGACGAACCCAGGCAAGTTCTGACCGCTTGCGGTTTGCCGCAGCCTCACGCCTGCCACAAATAGCGGTTGGCGTATTGCATCGTCCAACTGCTCGAGCGAACCAATCCTGGCAGGAAATCCGGCTGATGAAAGCGTGGTCTTGACCTCCACGGCGCCAGTGCCCAGTTCGAAATCCTGGAGGCCATCGAGTGGACCAACCCACGCTTCGACGGCAATCTCAGCGGGGGCTCCCGCGTCGATGATGGCGCGCAGCAGCGTGAGTTCACCAATCAGACCGATCTCGGCCTCAGGGCTCAGGGCGTGGCTTCCCTTGCGCATGAACTCCTGCCAGGCCCCAACACGCCTGATGAAGACACGCACAAGCTTTCCCTCGTCGGCTCCGGTCGCCACCGCCTCGTCGAGAGCGCCGACAACGTCGCATGCCATGGCTGCAAAAAGCTCAGTGCTGCCAGCAATCTTGCGCGTCAGGGCGAGCCAGAGTCGGCCATTGCCCTCAGGGTCCGCTCGTTCCACCGAGAACCCCTGGCCCTCCGGAAGCTTGTCGGCCACAGACAGACGCACGGTCGGAAACCCCACCAGCACCGCCTCGGCATTGTCCGGTGAGCGCCGCCCAGCACGCACGTCCAGCGACCCCGCAGAAGGTAGCGCGATGGCCTGCCAGCCCGGCTCGGTGTCACTGCCCGTGAGCGACGACCATGCCATGAGGAATTCGTTACTCGGACGGGCCATATTCCTGCATCCAATAGAGGAGGTTTACTTCGTATTCCACGCGCACGCCGTTCTCGCTCGACGGGAACGCGATGGCAAAGGCCATGATGGGCTTGTCCCAGCCAGGCACGATGAGGTTTTCAGGGAGCATCGCCTTGCCCTTGTAGTAGGGGGCGAGGGAGTAAAGCAGCAGTAGGCCGCGATCGGCCTCGCCTCCAAGCCTGTCGCGCGACTCGCGTATGCCTTTGCCGCTGGGGATGGTTGGCAGATTTACTCGGCCGCGAGCGGGCTCGGGCTTCCACGCCGCGCGAGTGCGGGCCAGCGCATCACGCCAAACATCGTCATCGAGATCGATGCCCTCGTCCTTGGGATCGGTCAGCACGCCGATGGCGAACATGGCGGGATCCTTGATGCCCGGTGGGTCGGGGTCTTCGGTCTTGCGTGTTTGGAAGGACTTGACTTCGAAGTCGCCAGGGAAGACATGTGTTGCGCCAACCCCTTCGCCACCGGTTAAAAGCGCAATGCTCCATTGCTTCAATTTGCCGATGCCGATCATCTTTGTGATGAAGTCCGCGAGCACTCCCGCCTTGGCACTGGTGGCATTGGGGTGGGTCGCATAGGCGCTCAAGAATGCAAGCACATTCGAAGCGTCCACATCTTTCCAAAGGCGAGCGCCTGACCAAGAGTCAGCATCGCCGTCGCGCGGATACTTAGGCCCTGGCAGGAAATTCATGCCGAGGGAGGCGATCAACGCGTCGGTCGCGGCGAGGTTCGCCCCTTGGACCCTGGCGTCCCGGTGGAAGAGAATGGTTTGGGGCCGCGTGCCGCTGTAAGTCAGGGACAGCGTCTGCGCGTTGCGCATCTTCAATGGCGAGGTGACGGTGAGAATCTCGTGCGACATGACCTTGAGGCCGTATTGCTCTGGCGTGAGCTTCGCCTTCGCCATGAAGTCGAATTCTTCGCGCAGCTCCTCGGAGGCGTCTGCGATGTGGCCGAACCACTTCACCAAGTCCGGCGAGGTGTAGAGGCGGCAGAGGTCCAGGTATCCCGGTCGGTAGCCGAACCAACGGCCCATCTGCATCAGCGTGTCATACATCTTTGTCGTGCGGACGAAGTAGCTCACGCAGAGGCCTTCAAGGGTCAGGCCCCGAGCGAGCTTGTCGCCGCCGACGGCGATGACCTTGAGGGCGGCGCCGGGGGTTGCGTAATCCAAGGCATCTTTGGCCGTTCCATTGATGGAGCGCACAACGATGTCATTGAGCACATCGGGCAGCTTCGCGACCACGTCATCCCACGAGGGCAGCTCAGGAGGGCGCTCAACCGCTGGCGAGAGCTCGGCGACTTTGTCGCGCGTGGGGATGAAGTCGTCGTCCCAGAGCTCGCGCAGTTGCGTGAGCAACTCGTCGGCGTCGCTGCCACGGATGATCTTCTGCCGCATGCGGCGCACAGTCTCCTCGACCTGCTCACGCACGTGGTCTTGCACCGCCACATATCTAGTGACGTGAATCAGCATGGAGCTGTGCTCGGCTCCCTGGCCTCTCAGTTCACGCGCCGCGCAGACTAGCACGAAGGAATGGATGGCCTTGCGCAGGGACAGCGGTATCGTCTCTTGGCCCTCATGGACAGGAATATGCGTCTTCTTGTGCTTGGGTGGCATCCATCCCGCATCGGTCTCGGGATCGTAGTGGTCCAGGATGCTGCGCGACAGTGGGAGGGCTCCCACGCGGCCATCCTTGGTCAGCTTGCCAAACATGCGGGCGGGGCCGACGTAGTTCGACGGAGCGGCCAAATTGATGATGAAGGCCTTGGGGAAAAGGTCGGGACCTTCCTTCGCCGTGGCGCCTTTGTGGTGAATGTAGATGTTGGCGAATGGAGTGGCCGTGTAGCCCACGTAGGCCTTGCGCGTGAAGGAGTGGAGCAGTTGGCGGATCAAGCTGTTGATGGTCTTGGGCTGGTGCTCCTCGTCGGGCGTCCCATCATCGTTGAACACCTGTTCACCGGTATCCACCGAAGCGTTGTCGGCCTCGTCGTCGATCATCAGCAGCGGCAGCTTGGTGACGAATTTCCAATCGGGCATCGAGCTTGGGGTATCGGCCACGCGCGCCTGAATCCACTTGAGGAGCTCTGTCAGCACGGTTTTTTGCTTCTTGACCACGAAGATCCAAGGGCGCTCTTCCGGGGAGATGCCATGGAAATGCTTGGCGATGGCTTTGCTGAAATCGCCGTTTTCCGCCCGCGTCGTTGCCGAGTTGGTTTTGAGGTCCTCGCCAAAACCGGCCACGCCGATGGCCGCGCCCGCGTCGCGGTCCGCCGTTGTTTCGTAGCCCAGGAAACCTTCCTCAAGGCGCATCTGAGTCTGCGAGCGCAGGTTGTTGTGCATGCCCGCCAGCACGATGATGATCTTGTAGCCCGCGTCTGCGGCCTTGTTGATCAAGCCCGTGTAGTTGCTGGTCTTGCCGGACTGCACATGCCCGACGACGAGACCGCGACGATCCCATGCATCTGTCCGCAGTGGGTCTTCCAGGAGCGCCAGGATGTCGTCGGTCGCCTCGTCAAGGCCATCAACGACCACATCTGACAGTTTGGACTCCTGGTAGTCGCGATATCGGCGCCAGTAATGCCAATCCTTCTTGCGGGCGGCGGTGAGCCAATCGAAGTGCCCGGTGTTGTCCTTGAGGGTGGTGGCCTTGCCCATCCGGTGGCTGAATCGCTGGATCAGGGTGGCGACCGCCTTGGCCTCATCCAATGGGACTGGCGGATCGCTCGCGAACATCGCGGCGGCCAGCGTCACTTTTTCAGCGATGTAGGACGGCGTAATCTTTGACGAGTCCTTCTCAGCCTTGACCAGCCGCTGCGCCGTAGCAATGACATCTTCAAGCAACTGCGCCTGCGCCGCTGCCTCTTCTGCTGCAATCATTTTTTACTCCCTAGTTTTGCGATGAGCGCCGGATATTTCTGGAACGGTTCAGTGCGTGCCATCGACTTGCGCGCCTCCTCGAGGCTCAGGCCCTTGCGTTCGATCAGGTCATCGAAAAGCACCTGAGCGACCTCGACCACGGCCGCATTGGGTTCACCCTCGAACCCCGTTCGTGGCGTCTCCTTGTTTTCGGCTGTGTCCAGCCAGATGCGCTGCACTGGAACGGTCTCCTCGATCACTCGAAGCATCGCCCTGACCAGTGGCTGCAACTCCCCGGCATTGGCAAGAACTGCAGCGACGGAAGCGTGCTTCTCGTCGATCCGATATCGCATGCCTGCCTTGACACGATCAACCCACCAAACCTGCTCGACGGGCGTATTGCCTTGCGCAGGGGTGGGCGTACCCCGATAGGCGAACACGTGCCGAGCCCGTTCGCGCGTATTCTCAGCCAGCGACATCAGCCATGGCCTCAGCGAAATGGGTGGGCGGGCAGTCGATTTCCTGACATCGATCTTCCAGTCCGCATCGGCCGTATTGGGAATGTCCAGGCGAATGCGAGCCAAGCGGTGCGCCTCTTCCCTGTTCCATGCGCGCGAATTGCCAAGGCCAAGCCATCCGCCGGCAACCAGGAGTCGCTCGTTTCGATAGACATAGAAGCCTTGCTGAGCTGTCCAGCCTGCCGGGCCACCGCTTGCGTCGAACTCGGCGTTGGTCAATTTATCGCGATGAGGCAAGACATGGCACTGGACAGAGACTATTCCGTAGTCGGTCGGATGGTTGGTGGTCGGAGACGCCCACGGCTTCGCAGGATGGCCCATCATGAAAGGATCCCAAGGCTGGACAGGGCTGCCATTCAAAAGCAACTTGAGCTTGGCGCGTGGCCCCTGGAGCAGGCGATGGAACACCATTGCCAAATGAGACTCAACGTTGTCTATGAGGTCGTGATAATCGTCAGATGTGTAGCCTGGGGTGACAACACGGTCCAGGGTTTCCCACAGGACCAGCGTTCCAGCCTTCTTGCCCTTGAGGCCCACGATGAACGGCTTCGATCCCGGTGCCGGGCCCTCGAACAGCAGCCAGCCGCTCTCCGGATTGGCCGCCAGTTCATCAAGATCCCACCGGAGACAACTTGCCGCGCCATCTTTGACACTGGCAACCGTGAGCCTGCGGCATTGGGAAAAGGAGGCTGTCTTGAGGCCCATCCCGAAGCGCCCGAGGTCGTGTGCCGAGCGTACGTCGAGAGGATTCTTGTCCCCAAGACGCATGGCGCTTTCGAGTTCGCCGTCATCCATGCCGCGTCCATCATCGAGAACCGCAATCCGACTGTTCAGACCGTCCCAGGTGAAATCGACGCGAACCTCTCCTGCGCCAGCTGAAATGCTGTTGTCGATGATGTCTGCCAGCGCTGCCGCCGTCGAGTAGCCGAGACCGCGCAGAGCTTCGAGCATTGCCATGGCGCGCGGTGGCGCATTGCGCGTTTTGGGTTTCATCTCCAATAGCCCTTTCCTGGCCAGAACTCGAATCCCATGGCGATCAGCTTTCGCACGAATCTGCGAGAACGCATATCGGGTGCCTCGGTGAGATTGACCCATAACCTCCCGCTGCCGCCATCCCGGTCATCTTCGACGGCAATCCCGGCGACGAGGAGCTGATCGATCAGCTTGTCTAGCGCGGATTGTCGGGTGGGTTGCAGTTGACCAGGACCGGCATTCGCTGGCTTCGATTGCTCGGGCGGGGACGAAGCGTCTACCGCAGTGCCCACCGAAACAGTCGACGGGTTGCCATCCGACTCGTCATCGTCGAATTCGTTGGACGCCACCACACCGTGATCGCGTTTTGAAAGCGGATCGCTGCTGAACTCGCGTCGCAGCCGGTCAATTCGGCCAGGATGCTTAAGATGGCGGATGGCTGCAGCCTCAAGTTGTCGAATGCGCTCTCTCGTCACGTTGAGTCGCGAGCCGATCTCTTCCAGAGTCATCGAATCCGGCACGCCGATGCCGAAACGCAAGCGCAAGATGCGCTCGTCTTTCGACTTGAGCGTCCCCAAAAGCCGATCAACGGAATTGATCAATTGCAGATCGGACACGATATCCATGGGGTCGCGGGCAATGAACTCATCCCGGGCGCCCACTGCGATTCGCGCATCCACATCCGGCTCATCATCAATTGGCAAAGGCTCTTGCGCTAAACGGTTGAGCCCAGCGACCTTGTGAGCAGGCATGTCCACGCGCGCTGCAAGCTCATCAATCGTGGGCGCCCGCCCGGCACTCATCTCGAATGCATGTCCGGCCTGGGCAATGCGTTGAACCTTCTCATAGACATGGACTGGCAAGCGAATGGTCTTGCTTTTGTCGGCGAGATGGCGGCCGACCTGCTGACGGATCCACCAGGTTGCATAGGTGGAAAACTTGAAGCCCCTGCGCCAATCGTATCGATCGACAGCCTTGATGAGTCCGATGTTTCCCTCCTGGACCAGATCGTCCAAGAGCAGCCCACTGAACAGATATTTTTTTGCGATGGAAAAGACAAGCTTCAAATTGGAGACGGTCATCCTGTCCCGTGACCGCCGATAGCTACTCATCGCTTGCGCGAAAGCAAGAGCCGGTTGCTGCTCGCCAGAAATACCAGCGTCTGCCAACTCCAACAGAAAACCACGGGTCAGACCAAGTGATCCGATCGCACCGCGGCAGGCTCTCCATTCAGGAGAGTGTTGAGATGAGCTGACGGCGAGGACCGACAGTTGCTCCGCCTGCGCAAAGAACTCCGACGACTCGTCAATGAACTCATTGGCGTCGGACTGTGCGCCGTGCTCGTCCTCCTCCTTGAGGTCTTCGGATAGAAGGACTGGCTCGGCACCGAATTTCTCGTCTGAATTCGGGTCGATATCGTGCGGCTCGACGCGCTGCCCAACCGATATCCAACGAAGCGGCTTTGCACCCGACATGACCATCCGCACGCTGTCCAGCACAGCAGCGATGCCAGATGGCCATGACGCCAGCGAATCAAGTGCCCTCTCTATACCTTGCTCCATGGCCTGCCCAAGGGCGACCTCTGCGTCGCCCGTAAGAAGAGGCTCGCGTTGATACTCGCGTTGATAGATGCGCATCGGCTCATTGCGCCGCGCCGCCAGATCATCCATGAACTCCAGCGTATCCGCGACAGCCACTTCTTCGTCTGAATTCTCAACAGGAGAGACAAAGACCTCAAAATTTTCGTGGGCAGACGCGTATTCAAAGCGTTCATCAGTTTCCGCACCCAGGTCATTGATCACCATGCGCAGAAGGGCCCCAGCTTCTTCGCTGGGCACCCCATCTCCGTCGAACGACAGGTCCTCAATCAACGAATCCGGCACACTGCCTTCTCGAATTGCCCGAAGCAACACAAGGCGAAGTTGCTCGCGAACGTCCACGTCTTCCGGGCGAGGAAGTGGAGAGGCCCGCTCCGGCAAGTAAGCATCAAAATCGTCCCAGTCGATGGATGTGTCGATGGGTTGATGCCTGGAAATGGCTCGTTGAACGTCAAAGGCAGCCGCTGAAAGGGTTGGATCGCTTTCGGGCGGCGGCTGGTCATCTTCGGCCTCCCATCCGGTCAAATCGAAGGCAGCACCACCTTCGTCCAGGTCAGATGCCCATTCGATCGTGGGCGATGACACATCGGCGACGTCCCGTACCGAGCCCGAGTGATTCAGATTGGGAGGCTGTGCGACATCGGAATCAAGACGAGAAGCGGATGGCTCGTTGCCCGCCTCAACCGAGCGTTCGCCGAGCAGGGTCGTGATGAACCCGCCAAGATCGACCCCATCATTGGCGAGTTCCGCAGGCGATGAGGCGGCTTCAATGACCGCGACCACTTCATACGCTCCAGCGGCCCTTGCAATATCGAGGGCGGTTTTCCCGGAAGGATCGAGCAGGGCGGCATCTGCGCCGCCATGGACAAGAAGCCTGCAAACGGCAGCTTTGTTGCGGGCGGCCGACAGCATGAGCGGCGTCAGGCCTTTGTCGTCGCGAGCATTGAGGTCGTCGCCTCGGTCAATATGAACCTGGACTGCGCTCTCGACCCCTGCCACGACAGCCATTCTGAGGAATCGGTTCAAAGATGCAACGTCGTGAACAGCCATACCTGTCACAGACTCGTTCTTTCACGAAACGCCACGAAGGCCACGTTTGGCAGCCAACTCGCTGGGCCAATGGTGGACTCTGCGTCTTGGATCACTCCATTCCCCAAGAAAACGGGGACATGCAGCCACGCCACCTATATGCGAGCTCGATCACCCCGACTAGCGTGACAGGAAGACAAGTTCGGACACTGCCATTCCTTCGTTTCCCTGAAGCCATTTGGAATTTATGTAAATCTTGTTTCAGAGCATTCTACAGAGAGGTGGCGAGGTTTTCGCGTATGCGCCTCCTGCCAAGGATGGCCTGCAAAACCCATTTTCAGGTTCGAAACGGGAGGCTGCGCTGGACCGCCACAGCCAACTGCGCCAGTTCATGGCCGATTCGCCATGGCATGAGCTGAAAGGCGACAAAGCCCCCTTGAGCACCGCCACCCACCCTGGCCATACTGCGATGGCTACCTGTGGACATCGCGTTCACGAAGCCTTCAATGGAGATTTCGGTCTCCCTGAAGTCCAGCATCGCTGGCGTCGCAGTCGTGACCTGCCTTGTAGACGCTGAACTCCGGTTCAGCCTGGCCATTTCGGTGGCCATGTGTTTTGTTCAGCCCTTGGGCTGAACCTTGTGCTGTCGGCACACCTCGCGGTGTTGCCACCGAGCCGCTTCACCCATCAGGGCTGAAGCATCCCAAGCTGGGGAACCATGTTCCCCACTGGGAAGGTGCGTTCCCCTTCA
>Ga0075012_10004295_pt1 | contig 13311 bp, 16 predicted proteins | sample All_14_2_FD_71474 | JGI IMG/M metagenome (GOLD analysis project Ga0075012, IMG submission 71474) | Freshwater microbial communities in response to fracking from Pennsylvania, USA - Allegheny Zone_MetaG_DW_15 | ecosystem: Environmental > Aquatic > Deep subsurface > Groundwater > Drilled... | reverse complement strand
GACGCCAGTGCCCTGGTGCTCCTTGGCCCGATCAGCGTGGGGCTGGGCGTCATCGCCATGGAGCGCCCACGCGGCTTGCTGTGGTTCCTGCTGTTCTCGTTGGGAGTCCAGGGCCTGCTGCACCTGATCCTGGTGACCACATCCGCTCACGGTGCGCACCACAGCTCACTGGTGCCGGGCCTGGGCATGCTGCTTGCCCATGGCGCTGCAGCGATGATGCTCGCCGCGCTCCTTGCCTTCGGTGATTCGCTCCTGCTGCGCTGGGTCACGTACATGCGAGCGACGCTCTTCAGCGCACTTCGCCCGGTCGTGTCGGCGTGGCGCACCCAAGCCCAGCACTTCGAATCTGCGGCATCCCCGCTCACTCAGCCGACTCTTGAATTCGCCATTGCACGAAGAGGTCCACCAGCAGTTCGTCAGTAAGGCAACTCGTCAGCTCGATCGCGCTGGCGCTCATTTCCCTGACTACTCTCAAAGGACTCTTCATGAATACAGCAATGCACGGAGCATCACGATTGATCGTGCGCGGAACGATCGTACTGACGCTGGGACTCCTCAGCGTTCTTGCGATCAGCGCCACTTCGGCCTCTGCCCACACCGAGCTCGTTTCATCGATTCCTGCGGACGGGGCCGTGCTGCAAGCAGCGCCGGTTTCGGTCACATTCGAGTTCGATGAGCCGCTGCTGCCCGATCTCGACACCGTGTCGATCAACAACGAGCAGGGCGCAAATGTGTACAGCCAGAAGGTCGCACCAGTCGACAGTTCGCTGACCATTGCGTGGCCGGCAACCCTGCCTGACGGGACCTATCAGGTGGCCTACCGCGTGGTCTCGGACGACGGGCATCCCGTCACAGGAGCCATCTCGTTCACGATCGCCGCAGCGGAGACTTCCCCGCCGGCAACTGCCGTGCCGCTGGAGCCTGCGACAGACGATTCAGGTTCGAACCTGCTGATTCGCTTGCTTGCCCTCGGCGCGCTGGCAGCCTCAATCGCCGTGATCTACGTGCTGGTCAAGCGCAGGCGCTGATCAGCCGCCCGCGACAGCCGGGATAATTGAGATCTGCGCGCCATCGGCCGTAGGTGACGCGAGTCCCTCGATGAAGCGGACATCGTCGTCGTTGACGTAGACATTGACGAAACGACGCAGCTGGCCGTTGTCATCGAGGACTCGCGCCGCGATGCCCGGGAACTGGCCATCAAGGCTGGTGATGACCTCCTGCAGGGTGGCGCCATCAGCGGTTACCTCTGCTGCTCCAGCGGTATAGGTGCGCAGGATGGTGGGGATGCGGACTGTGGCGCTCATGCAGTGACCTCCGAGTAAGCAGCTTCGAATTCGTCGTACGACGGGGAGACAGTGATGGTGGGACCGCTGGTGGGGGCAACGGCGTCGAGAGTCTTGAGTCCATCGCCAGTGTTGAGCAGGACCACTTCGGCAGCCGGATCGATGAGGCCTTCGCGCAGCAGCTTGCGGTAGGTGCCCACCACGACGCCGCCAGCAGTCTCGGCGAAGATGCCCTCGGTCTCCGCCAGCAGCTTGATGCCTTCGACGATCTCGTCGTCAGTGACGTCTGCGATCGCGCCCTTGGTCCTGCGGACCACATCGAGTGCGTACGGACCATCAGCAGGATTGCCGATGGCCAGCGACTTGGCGATGGTGTCGGGCTTGACCGGCTTGATGAATTCCTGACCCGCCTGGAATGCCTGAGAGACCGGCGAGCAGCCAGTTGCCTGGGCACCGAAGATCTGCGTGGGGTGATCGCGGACCAATCCCAGGTCCACGAACTCACGGAAGGCCTTGTCCACCTTGGTCAGCAGGGAGCCTGAGGCGATGGGCGAGACAATGGCATCCGGCAGTCGCCATCCGAGCTGCTCGGCGATCTCATAGCCAACGGTCTTGCTGCCCTCTGCGTAGTAGGGCCGCAGGTTCACGTTGACGAAGCCCCAGTTGCGCGAGGCAGCGACCTCGGTGCAGAGGCGATTGACATCGTCGTAGTTGCCGCCGATGGCCACGAGCACACCGCCATAGACCGCGGTGGTCACGATCTTGCCGGCCTCCAGGTTCGACGGCACGAACACGACCGACTTCAGTCCGGCCCGTGATGCTGCTGCCGCAACTGCATTGGCGAGGTTGCCGGTCGATGCGCAGGCGATGGTCTCGAAGCCGAGACGACGGGCGTTCTCCAAGGCAACCGCGACGACGCGATCCTTGAAGGAATGCGTCGGGTTGCCCGAGTCGTCCTTGACCCACACGGCCTTGGCGCCGAGCGCGGCCGCGAGGTTGTCGGCGCGCACGAGCTTGGTGAATCCGGGCTGCAGGCCAGGACGATGTCCGGCTCCGGGAACGACGGGCAGCAGCCCTTCGTAGCGCCACATCGACAGTGGTCCGGCCTCGATCTGCTCTCGGGTGATGCTGCGCTCCTGGTAGGCGACTTCGAGCGGGCCGAAGCACTCGAAGCAGGCGTAGCTGGCGTCGAGTGGGTACAGCGCGCCGCATTCACGACACTTCAGGGCAAGGGCGGAACCGAGTTCTGGGTCGGTACCCAATGTTGCTGTCATCGTTGCGAGGCCTCTCTGGCTCATCTGTCCTGGTGTACAGGTCGGAGTTGGCACCGAACTTCGAAGGCCTCGCGAACGAGTATTCGAATAGGTTGCCGGGGCTTCAACGGGCCGTATCCCTCTGCCCCTCTGGATGAGGTATTCAGTTGTGGAGAGCACTTTAGCCGGTGGACCGTGTCACACCAAACGCGGGTGCCGGGTGCTTGCCGGCCCCAGCTAGCCCTCGGAGCGGCGGACGCGGCCGAGCACCTTCAGGGCCACCACGCTGGCCAGGGTGCCAGCCACGGCTGCCACGCGCTTGGGCCGGATGCCGCCGTTCTCGTCGACGAAGGCCCCGGCAACTGCGCCAAGGCCGCGACGAGCGAAGGCCCCCGGCGTCAATTCGCTCTTGAGCTCCTCGACGGAGGCAAGCAGGTCGGTGCGGGCGGCGGTGATCTCCGCGAGGAGCGCGAGGATCTCCGGATCGCTGGTCTCAACGGATTCAATGGCCACCTGCGCAGCCTACGCTGCTCACCCGCCGAGCCTGAATACGTGCCCTATTCGACTCTGCGATTACCTGCAAATACTTTGCTATTAGACAAGTCGGACATTAGAGTGCCGCAATGCGCCGACCGCTGCTGATCCTGCCTGTCCTTGCCTCCGCAACCCTCGTCCTTGCTGCCTGCTCATCGAGCAGTGAGCAGTCCAGCGCATCCGACAAGCTGCTCGTGGCCACGACCGTCTCCCCCATCACCTCCATCGCCTCCAGCATCGGCGGCGACCGAGTGCAGGTCGAGGGCATCGTTCCCGAAGGCACCAACAGCCATACCTACGAACCGGCCCCCGAAGTGGCACGACTGCTCAGCACCGCCGACCTTGTGCTCATCAACGGTCTCAAGCTCGAGGATCCCACCGCTGACCTGGCCCGCGAGAACATGAAGGAGGGCGCCGAGCTCGTCGAGATCGGCACCCAGACCCTGCCGGAGTCGGACTACATCTACGACTTCTCCTTCCCCAAGAGCGAGGGCAAGCCCAATCCACATCTGTGGACCGACCCGTTGTACGCGATCAAGTACGCCGCGGTGATCCGCGACGAGTTCAGCAAGCGTGATCCGGCAAATGCCGAGTACTACGCTGCGAACTACGCAACCTTCGAGAAGCAGGCCACCGCCCTCGCTGACGCACTGCGGGCCGATCAGAAGACAGTGCCCGCAGGCAACCTGAAACTGCTGACCTACCACGACGCCTACGCCTATTTCGCCAAGAACTTCGGATGGGACGTCATCGGGGCTGTGCAGCCGAAGAACTTCTCCGACCCCACCCCTGCAGAGGTTGCCGCACTGATCGATCAGGTGAAGTCCCAGAAGGTACCCACCATCTTCGGCTCCGAGGTCTTCCCATCGAAGGTGCTTGAGGAGATCGGCCGCGCCACTGGGGCGCGCTACGAGGAGTCCCTGCGTGACGATGACCTTCCTGGCGCTCCCGGCGAGGCTGACCATTCCTGGATCGGTCTGATGAAGTATGACTACATGACCATGATCGAGGGCCTTGGCGGCACCACGAAGAATCTCGCAGCCGTGAGCACTGTGCCCGCGGCACCGGACACTGCTGTCTATCCGCAGTGACCGGAATCGGGGAGGGTCCCGAACTCATCCAACTCGACAGAGTCGATGCTGGCTACTCGCACCACCCTGTGCTTCGTGATGTGAACTTCCACGTGCATGAGGACCAGTTCACTGGGATCGTCGGCCCTTCGGGCGCGGGCAAGACCACCCTGCTGCGTCTCCTGCTGGGCACCCTCAAGCCGATGAAGGGCCAGCTCAGTCAGGTCAACGGCCTGCGCATGGCCTATGTACCGCAGCTGGAGACCGTGAGCTGGAACTTCCCCGTGACGGTGCGCGAGTGCGTGCTGATGTCGCGCAAGTCGGCCAATCAGCTGCCATGGGCGAGCAAGCCGGAGAAGGCCGACGTGGAATCAGTGTTGGAGCGCCTGGGGATCGGCGACCTGGCAGCGCGACACATCCGCGAACTCTCCGGCGGACAGCAGCAGCGCATGTTCTTGGCTCGCGCCCTCCTGCGACAGCCGCAGATCATGCTCCTCGATGAGCCGACCAGCGGCGTGGACGTCTCCACTCGTCATGACGTGCTGCACCTGCTCGCCGAGCTGCATGAGGAAGGCGTGGCGATCGTCCTGACGACCCACGATCTCAATGGCATCGCAGCGCACCTGCCACATCTGGTCTGCGTGAACAAGCGCATCATCGCTTCAGGCACGCCCAACGATGTCATGACCCCAGACGTCCTGGAGCAGACCTTCGGCGCGCGCATGGAAGTGCTCGAGCATCTCGGCATGCGCATCGTCGTCGAAGAGGGACCGCACATCGGCGCGGTCGGAGGGTCGGTCTAGATGGAAACCCTCCTCGAGCCACTGCAATATGCCTTCTTCCAGAAGGGCCTGCTCGTCGCCGGACTCTCAGGCGCACTGCTTGGCTTCATCGGCGTCTACATCGTGCTGCGTGGCATGAGCTACATCGGCCACGGGCTCTCGCACTCGATCTTCGGCGGATTCGCCGCCTCACAGCTGTTCATCGCGAATTTCTACATCCTCGGCGCAGGGCTCTGGGGCATCGGCTCAGCCCTGGCCATCACAGCTGTGACCAAGCGCAGCCGGCTGGGCGCAGATGCCGCTATCGGCGTCATCACGACGGCCTCCTTCGCATTGGGTGTGGCCCTGTTCGCCAAGTTCGGCACCAGTGGACCGTCGTTCGAGAACGCCCTGTTCGGCAGCATCCTTGGCATCAGCCCGCAGCAGATCTACGGCCTCGTCGCTGTCTGCATCCTGACTGGCCTGTTCGTCTTCTTCCGCTACCGCGCGCTGCTGTTCAGCACATTCGACCCCGACGTTGCGGCAGTCTCAGGGGTCAACGTCGGACGCATCGAGGCGATGCTCATGATCGTGCTGTCGCTCGCAATCCTGGCCACGCTCACGATCATCGGCGTCACCCTCGTTGCCGCAATGCTTGTCATCCCAGCCGTCATCGCCCGCATGCTCACCGATTCCTTCGGTCGCATGCTCACCTACAGCACAGTCATCGGCCTGTTTTGTGGTCTCGTGGGGATGTACCTGAGCTACTACGCAGGCGTGCCTTCGGGAACGATGATCGTGCTGGTGGGGGCCGCCCTGTTCCTCATCGTGCTGGCCTTCACGGGTGCCCGAGGGCTGCGACGATCGGCAGGGCTGGATGCTCACACCGATGCGAGTGCGCTGGCTCCCGTCGTTCGCTGAGATCGCTCGCCTCCTTGCGCATCAGGCGAATACAGTGCGTGCATGGCTCTGGAACCCAAGGACACCGCTCCCGCATTCGCGCTGAAGGACGACAAGGGCGAGACCGTGCGCCTATCGCAGTTCAAGGGCAAGCGCGTTGTCCTGTACTTCTACCCGGCGGCGCTGACGCCAGGCTGCACCAAGCAGGCCTGCGACTTCACCGACAATCTCAAGGTCTTCGACAAGAGCGACTACGTCGTGATCGGCATCTCGCCGGACAAGCCCGAGAAGCTCGCGAAGTTCCGCGAGAAGGAAGACCTCAAGATCATCCTGCTGTCGGATCCTGACAAGGAGGTGCTCACCAAGTACGGGGCCTTCGGCGAGAAGAAGCTCTACGGCAAGACCGTGGTGGGCGTCATCCGTTCGACCTTCATCATCAGCCCTACCGGCAAGATCGAGCAGGCGCTCTACAACGTCAAGGCCACGGGTCACGTTGCCAAGTTGATGCGCGAACTGGAACTGGGCTAGAGCCGTCCTAGACTTGCCCACCCACGCGGGAGTGGTGGAATGGCAGACACGCAGCGCTTAGGACGCTGTGTCCTCGGACGTGCGGGTTCAAGTCCCGCCTCCCGCACTCAGTGGCGTTGTGGACTGGCGAAGGGAACGCTGTGAACGGCTCTCCGCTTCATCAACTCCCGGGCGAGCTCATCGACGCGATCGTCTCTGTAGGCAGCGAGTCCAGCCTGGACGCCGTGCTGCGTCAGATCGTCGCCGCTGCCACCAAGCTCGTCGATGCCGAATACGGCGCACTGGGAGTGCTCTCCTCACCTACCTCGCATCGGCTCTCGGAGTTCATCACCGTCGGCATGACCGAGGAGGAGATCTCCGCCGTAGGGCCCTTCCCAAGCGGCCACGGCGTGCTCGGCCTGCTCATCCACGAGCCTGAGCCGCTGCGCTTGGAGGACCTGACGCGCAGTGCTGACTCCTTCGGCTTCCCGCCGAACCATCCGCCCATGCGCACCTTCCTGGGTGTGCCGATCCGGGTGCGTGATGAGGTCTTCGGAAATCTGTACCTGACCGAGAAGCGTGGCGGGGTCTTCAATGAGGACGATGAGCGAGTCGTCGTCGCACTCGCTGCCGCTGCCGGCATGGCCATCGCCAATGCGCGCCTGCACGAGGCTGGCATTCAGCGTGAACGCTGGCTGGCAGCTGCGGCAGCAATGACGACCGAGCTCGTGTCGCCTCAGATGCACGACTCCGTACGCGAGACGATCGCCAGGCACCTGCAGAACGTGGAGCCCACAGCACGGACCTTCGCCATCCTCGAAGGCGAGGACCTGAGCATCCCCAGTACGGATGGGCTTGATCCGGTTGTCGCCAGCGCCGAGATCGCGCGCAGTGGGCAGCCCGGCCTGCGAATAGGCCTCGTGCTGCCGGCCGAGAGCCCAGACGATGCCATCGCCTCCATGCGCTCACTGATTGGCCAGTTCGCCGCCCAGGCCACCCTCGCCCTGCGGGTGGCCGATGCCCGACGCATTGCCGAGCAGCTGGCATTGTCCGAGGATCGCGACCGTATCGCCCGTGATCTGCATGATCTGGTCATCCAGCGGCTGTTCGCCTCTGGCATGTCCCTGGAATCCACCATCCGGCTCGTCGACAGCGCCTCGGCGGCCGAGCGCATCCATCGAGTGGTGGACGAGCTCGACACGACCATTCGCGAGATCCGAACGGCCATCTACGCACTGCAGAACTACGAGGAGGCCGATCTTGCGCCGCCGAGCCTGCGCTCGCGCACCCTGGAGCTTGCCCAAGGCGCCGCCGAGTCACTCGGCGCAATGCCCGCCGTGCAGTTCGAAGGCCCGGTGGATGCGGTGACGACTGCCTATGTGACCAGTCAGGTCGAGGCGGTGCTCATCGAGGGCCTGTCGAATGTGGCCCGCCATGCCTCAGCGAGTCGAGTCCAGGTCACCGTTGCTGCGACCGAGGACGAACTGCAGGTGCTGATCGCCGACAATGGGGTGGGGATCCCGGCCACCGCGAAGTTCAGCGGGCTCTCCAACCTCACTGCACGCGCCGCGTCACTGGGCGGCACCTGCACAGTCGAATCGCCGGATGCAGGTGGCACCACCCTGCTCTGGACGGTCCCGCTCGCAACTGCCAAGCGCTAGTCGAGCGGCTCAGCTTCCGCCGCGACGCATCTGTGTCGCGAGCACGGCGACCTGGGTGCGTCGCTCCATCCCAAGTTTCGCCAGGAGGCCGGACACATAGTTCTTGACAGTCTTCTCCGCCAGGAACAGCCGCTGGCCGATCTGCCGATTGGTGAGCCCTTCGCCAATCAGCACGAGGATCTCCCGTTCACGTTCCGTGAGCCGTCGCAGGGGCTCATCAGCATCATTCTTGTGCTGCACCCGCTCAAGGAAGCTCGCGGTCTCGCGGGAATCCAGGAGTGAATCACCGGCGGCCACGGTCCGAACCGCCTCGACGAGGTCCGAGCCGCGGATCTGCTTGAGCACATAGCCAGCGGCCCCGGCCATGATGGCATCAAGCCTTGCTTCATCGTCGGCGAAGGAGGTCAGCATCAGGCAGCGCAGGTCAGGCATCCGCGAACGCAACTCGCGGCACACCGTGACGCCATTGCCATCAGGCAGGCGCACGTCGAGGACGGCAACGTCAGGATTCATGGCAGGGACGCGTCGAAGCGCCTGCTCCGCGCTGGAGGCCTCGCCGACGACCTCAATGTCGGCCTCGGCATCGAGCAGGTCACGCACTCCGCGGCGCACGATCTCGTGGTCGTCCAGGAGGAACACGCGAATGGGACGATTCTGGATCTGACCTGCATCAGCGAACGCCACGTCTGCTCCCCTCCCAAGAGATGGACTCAGCACCATCATGCAGCAAGCGCCAGCCGAGAGCGTAGTGACGAAAGTCCTGACTCAACCCCGCTTGCGGTGGGCTAGGCGCCGACCGCGCCGGGAAGCAGTTCGGCGAGCACTGGGGCGATTGCCCGCAGGGCACGCCCACGATGGCTGATGGCGTCCTTCTCCTCGTCGGTCATCTCGGCCGTGGTGATGCTGAAGCCGGTCGGGACGAAGATCGGGTCGTAGCCGAAGCCATTGACACCCCTCGGGGATGCAATCAGGGAACCCTCGACGATGCCCTCGACGATCCGCTCGTCGCCTTCAGGCGTCGCGACCGCCACCGCGCAGTGGAACGCTGCGCCACGCCGGTTGGCCGGCACGTGATCGAGCTGGGCAATGAGCAGGTTCAGGTTCTCTGCGTCACGGCCGTGCGTTCCAGCCCACCGCGCCGAGTAGATGCCCGGCATCCCGTTCAATGCGTCGACGGACAGGCCCGAGTCATCTCCGATGGCCGGCAGCCCGGTGTAGGCGCACACCTCGCGAGCCTTCAGCAGCGCATTGGCCGCGAAGGAGTTGCCTGTCTCCTCCACATCTGGCAGATCGGGGAACTCATCGGTGCCCACCAGCTCGATGTCCAGTCCGAGCTCAGTCAGGATGCGACGCATCTCGACGATCTTGTGGGTGTTCCTGCTTGCGAGCACGAGACGAACAGACATACCGGCCTAGAGAGTCGTGGCCAGTGCCGCGTGCTGCATCACCGTGAGCTCACGGCAGCCGTCGGCGGCAAGGTCCAGCAACTGGTTGAGCAAGGCGCGATCGAAGGGCTCAGCCTCTGCCGTGCCCTGCACTTCGACGAATCGGCCATCGCCTGTCATCACGACATTCATGTCGGTGTCTGCACGCACGTCGTCGTCATAGTGCAGGTCCAGACGAGGCACCCCGTCGATGATGCCGACGCTGACAGCGGCCACCGAGTCGATCATCGGATCCGACTTCAGGTGGCCCTGCTCGATGCCCCAGTTGATCGAGTCGATGAGGGCGACATAGGCACCCGTGATCGCGGCCGTTCGCGTGCCGCCATCGGCCTGCAGCACATCGCAGTCGATGACGATGGTGTTCTCGCCGAGCTTGGACATGTCGACCACCGCGCGGATGCTGCGCCCGATGAGACGGGAGATCTCCTGAGTGCGACCACCGAGCTTGCCCTTGACCGACTCGCGGTCATTGCGCTCGTTGGTGGCGCGGGGAAGCATCGCGTACTCGGCGGTGACCCAGCCCTGACCGCTGCCCTTGAGCCAGCGCGGTACGCCTGGCGTGAACGAGGCGGTGCACAGCACGCGAGTGCGGCCAAAGGAGATGAGCGTCGAACCCTCGGCCTGCTCAGACCAGCCCCGCTCGAAGGTGATGGGGCGCAGCTGATGGTCGGCACGGCCATCAGAACGAGGCTTGGCAGAGGTCGGGGTCACAGAAGTCATGGGACGGAACTCTATGCCTCGGGGCTGACCGGCCCCTCGAGCTAGCCGAAGTGGCCAACAGAGCCGATCTCCGGGCCCAGGAATCGCCTTCCGAGGCGCTCGAAGGACTCAGGATCGCCGGTTGCGACGAAACTGTGCTGAGGCGAAGCAAGGGCAGGATCGCGCACGAGATCGTGGGCCACGAGGGTGCGGTAGACGTCCTTGGCTGTCTCCTCAGCGCTTGAGACCAGCGTGACCGACTCGCCCATCACGTACGACAGGGCTCCGGTCAGCAGCGGGTAGTGCGTGCAGCCGAGCACCAGGGTGTCGACCTCAGCCTGTTGCAGCGGGTCTAGGTACTCGTGCGCGACCTCGAGCAGATGAGCACCTGACGTGACGCCGGCTTCGACCAGCTCCACGAACTCAGGGCAGGCCGCCGAGACGATCTGCAGCTGCGGTGCCGCGGCGAAGGCATCCTCATACGCACGCGAGGTGATCGTCATCTGGGTGCCGATCACGCCAATTCGCCCATTGCGCGTCGCTGCAACTGCCCTGCGCACTGCAGGGTGCACCACCTCGACCACCGGCACGTCATAGCGTTCGCGCGCATCGCGAAGGGTCGCCGCGCTGGCCGAGTTGCAGGCGATCACCAGCAGCTTGACTCCATCAGCGACCAGGCGATCCATGATCTCCAGCGCGAACTGCCGAACCTCGGCGATCGGGCGCGGCCCATACGGCCCACGCTCGGTGTCGCCCACGTACAGCACGGGCTCGTGCGGCAGTTGGTCGATCACTGCGCGGGCAACAGTGAGGCCTCCGACTCCAGAGTCGAAGATGCCGATCGGAGCGTCTGCCATAGCCCGCCAAGACTACGGCCAAGTTCCCGGCAATCGGCCGACTGATCCCTAGGCTGAACCCGGCCAACTGCCCAGAACGGCCCACATGGGCACTCACGAGGGGGATCGATGTCCGCAACTACCACCGTGCGCCGACCCATCGGCGTCCTCATCGTCGCCGTGCTGACGGTCATCGCCGCCCTCTGGAACCTGGCCATCGGCTTCATCGCCATCATCTCCAGCTTCGGCGACAACCCCACGATGGACGATGTGTACGGCGTCTCGCACACGATCCCGACCTTCACCCTGCTGATGTACGGCGCGATGTCGATCTTCCTGGGCCTGATCTACTTATGGCTGACCAAGATGACCCTGATCGGGTCAGCAACCGCGCACACCATCATCAGCGTCTTCATGGTCATCAACATCGTGTTCGGGTTCTTCCGCCTGCCATTCGGCTGGTTCGCGATCCTGGTCAGCCTGGTGATCCTGCTCATGGTCAACACCAGGTCAGCGATTGCCTGGTTCAAGCAGAATCCCTGATCGCCTGCCCGGCTAGGCCCAGAGCTGGCCCTCGATCGCGGCCTCAGCCTCGTCCAGGGTGCCCTCATAGGCACCGGTAGACAGGTACTTCCAGCCGCCGTCGCAGACGATGAAGGCAATGTCGGCCTCCTCACCGGCCGCAACGGCCTTGGCCGCCACACCGAGTGCCGCGTGCAGGATCGCGCCCGTGGAGATGCCAGCGAAGATGCCCTCGACCTCAAGCAGCTCGCGGGTGCGTCGCAGGGCGTCAAGCGGGCCTACGGAGAACCGGCTCGACAGCACCGAGGCGTCGTAGAGCTCAGGGATGAATCCCTCCTCCAGATTGCGCAGTCCGTACACGAGCTCGCCGTATCGGGGCTCTGCGGCGATGATCTGCACGTCCGGCTTCTTCTCGCCGAAGAAGCGTCCCACGCCCATCAGGGTTCCGGTCGTGCCCAGCCCAGCAACGAAATGGGTGATGGTCGGAAGGTCCTCGAGCAGCTCCGGCCCGGTGGAGTCGTAGTGCGCCTGGGCGTTTGCCTCATTGCCGTACTGGTAGAGCATCACCCAGTCGGGATGCTCGGCCGCCAGCCCCTTGGCCACCCGCACCGCCTCGTTGGATCCGCCGGCCGCCGGCGAGGTGATGATCTCGGCACCCCACATGGTGAGCAGCTGCGTGCGCTCGATGGAGGTGTTCTCCGGCATCACGCAGATCAGCTTGTAGCCATGCTGCTTGGCGACCATGGCCAACGAGATGCCGGTGTTGCCGGACGTGGGCTCCAGCAGTGTCATCCCAGGCTTGATCAGCCCCTCAGCCTCCGCCTGGCGGATCATGTTGAGGGCAGCACGGTCCTTGACCGAGCCGGTGGGATTGCGATCCTCGAGCTTGGCCCACAGCCGCACTGAGGGCGACGGCGACAGTCGCGGCAGGCCGACGAGCGGGGTGTGGCCTACCGAATCAAGGAGGGAGTCGAATCTCAAGGTCGTGGGGTTTCAGCCGCCAGCGACGGCTGGCAGGATCGTGATCGCATCACGATCGGTCACCACAGTGTCGAGCCCGTCCAGGAAGCGGACATCCTCATCATTGAGGTAGACGTTGACGAAGCGACGCAGGCCGCTGGAGTCGATCAGGCGGCCACCGATGCCGGGGTAGTTAGCATCAAGGTTGGCAATGATCGCCTGGAGGGTCGGGCCTTCTGCTGTGACGGCCTTCTCGCCACCCGTGAATTCACGAAGGATCGTCGGTACCCGTACTTCGGTGGCCACTGGTTCTCCTCAGCAAAATGTCAGTAGTTTTCCGTTCAACCACAGAGTATGGCGGGCTATTCCAGCTGACCACCTGAGAATTGTCAGCTGCCAAGGTTTTGCAGATCGAGGATTTCGATGGCTTCCTCGGTCACTTCCCCATCCACGATGCGATAGGAGCGCAATTCATAGGGGCCGTCGGCGTTGCCGGTCTCGCGGGTGGAGATCAGTACATAGTGCGCCCCGGGCTCTGAGGCCAGGGCGATATCGGTGCGGGAGGGATAGGCCTCGGTAGCCGTATGCGAGTGGTAGATCACGATCGGATCCTCGTCATTGGCCGACATGTCCTTGTAGAGCGCGAACAGGTCGGCCGAGTCGAACTCGTAGAAGGTCGGAGACCGGGCAGCATTGACCATGGGGATGAAGCGCTCCGGGCTGTCGGAGCCCTCCGGGCCAGCGATGACGCCACAGGCTTCATCTGGGTGGTCGGCACGGGCATGCTCAACGATCCGGTCGACGAGATCCTGGCGAATTCGAAGCACGATGCCGACCTTACGGGAGCATGATCTGGACGAGGGAGTCCTGCAGGTAGGTC
>Ga0075012_10004294_pt1 | contig 13315 bp, 12 predicted proteins | sample All_14_2_FD_71474 | JGI IMG/M metagenome (GOLD analysis project Ga0075012, IMG submission 71474) | Freshwater microbial communities in response to fracking from Pennsylvania, USA - Allegheny Zone_MetaG_DW_15 | ecosystem: Environmental > Aquatic > Deep subsurface > Groundwater > Drilled... | reverse complement strand
CCTTGGCCCGTTCCTTGGCCATTTCGGCAAAAAGATCGGTGTCGCTGGCGGCACGCTTGCCGGCGGCATAGGCGGCTTCCACCTCGGCCAGCAGGTCGGCGGCGACCGGGAAGGACGGCGCCTCGGCGGCAGGAGCGGCGGCGGCGGTCGGGGCGGCATAGCGCCCCTCGGCCATGGCGTTCAACGAGGCGATCAGGTCCTCGTCGCTGCCTTCGGGCTCGCATTCATTCTGTTCCAGATGGCCCAGGATCAGCTTGATGCGATCGATGGCCTGCAGGATCAGGGTGACGGCGGCGGGGGTAACCTCGAGCTCGCCATCGCGGAACTTGCCCAGCACGTTCTCGCCGGCATGGGCCACGTGTTCCAGCCGGGGCAGTCCCAGGAAGCCGCAGGTGCCCTTGATGGTATGCACCAGGCGGAAGATGTTTTGCAGGATCGCCGGTTCGGGGTTTTGTTCGAGCTTCACCAGCTCGACGTCGAGCACGGAAAGACTCTCCGAGGTTTCCGTCAGAAATTCGCTAAGGAGATCATCCATGGCCGACTCCAAAACTCCACGCCATCACTGCATTTGCCCGTAGCAGGGACCTTCTCGGGTCCACTTATCGCAGGCACGTCAATCGACTAATACCACGGTCCAGGGGGCATTAGAAGAACCCATAAGGCGGAAGGGACAACTTCTCTAAATCATCCCTAAGGCGCACGCTTCCGCCGCCAAGCGCAAGCCCCGCGCGGTGACGGAAACGCTGATCCGTCCGCCCATTTCGGCGGCCAGCATGCGGGTCAGGGTCGCCTGCGCCGTTTTGGGGCCGGTGGGGGCGGTATCGGTCAGCAGGGCGGCCCTGACGTCGTCGGTCAGGGCTGCGGGTTCGCCATGGGCGATCACCGTCGGCCAGCCGTCGGTCAGGGCGAAATCCAGGGCGCCGCCGCGCGGCAGGGCGTCGCGGCCCAACAGCATCAGGTTGAGCAAAAGGCGGGCGCGGGGGCCGTCGATCTGGTCAGGACAATCAGTCCAGCGGCAGGCAATGGTCGGGGCGGCGGTGGAGGCCAGGCTGTTGAGGTGGGCCTCGGTCATCGTCCGCAATGCCGACAAGCCCTGCGGCATCGACGCGGCGGGGCCCAGGGCCGCGCGCAACAGGCGCAGGCGGGCCGCGGCGCCGGCGGCGCTGGTGGAAACCATGGCCAGGGTCTCGGGATCACCGCCGCCCAAATCCTGGAACAGCTCGGCCCCGGCGGCGGTGGCGCCCACCGGACCGGCCAGATCGTGACAGACGCGGGCGCACAGCAGCTCGGCCAGCATCAAGGTGTCGGTATTGTTTTGATGATCGCTCCCCATAAGCCGAAGGTAACAGTCCTCCGGCCCGTGGCGAAGCGAAAATCAGAGCCCCTTGGATGCCAGCCAGGCTTGGGCCATCAGCGCATGCCACAATTCGGTCTGCCAGTTCTTGCGGCCCGAGCGATGGTCGCTCCAGCAGCGTGACAGCCGGCGGGCATCGAACAGGCCCTGGCGGCGCAGCCGGTCTTCCGACAACAGGTCGTCGGCCCAGTCGCGCAGGCGTCCGCCGAGCCAGCGGCCCACCGGCACCTCGAACCCCATCTTGGGGCGATCGACCAAGGCGCGCGGCACATAGCGGTACAAGACGTCACGCAGCACGGTCTTGCCGTGATCGGCGTTGAGTTTAAGCCCGGTGGGCAGGCTCCAGGCGAATTCGGCGATGGCGTGGTCGAGGAAGGGCAGGCGTGCTTCCAGCGACGCGGCCATGGTGGCGCGGTCGGTTTTCACGCACAGATCGTCGGGCAGATAGCCCAGCACATCCAGCACCATCACCGTCAGTGCCGGATCGCTCAGGCTGGGGTGGCGGCCAGGGTCGGTATAGAGATCCGGTCGGGTCGGTGCCCCCAGCACCATCTCGCCCATGCCGCGCCAACGGCTGTAATGGCGACCCAGCATGTGCGGGATATCGCTGGTTTGCAGGTTTTCCACCGCCTTGCGCAGACGATAGCCGGGATAGGACCGGCGCTTGCGCCCGACCAGGGCCGACAGGCCGGCGGCACTGTTCAGCAGGCCGGGCGGCACCGCCTGACCGGCGCGGGCCAGGGTGCGCAGCCAAGCCGGCATCGCCCGCAGCCGGGCCCAGTCGCGCGGGATCGAGCGATAGATGCCGTACCCGCCGAACAATTCGTCGGCGCCGTCGCCGGACAGCGCGACGGTGACGTCCTGGCGGGTCAGCCGCGCCAACAGCACGGTGGGCAATTGCGCCGGGTCGGCGAAAGGCTCGTCCCAGATGGCCGGAAGATCGGGGACCAGGGCCAGGGCGTCGTCGTCGCTGATGCGCAGTTCGGTGTGTCGGGTGCCCAGATGGTCGGCGACGGCACGGGCATAGGGGCTTTCATCATAGCCTTCCGCGTCGAAGCCGATGGTGAAGCTATGCACGGGGGCTGGCGACAATTCCTGCATGATGGCGGCGGTCAGCGACGAATCAATGCCGCCGGACAGAAACACCCCCACCGGTACGTCGGCCTGCATCCTGAGCGCGATGGACGAGCGCAGCAACTGGTTCAACCGTTCCGCCGCCGCCGCCGGCCCGCCGGTGAAGCTGCCGGCCACCGCCTGGGCCCGTTCGGTCGCCGACCAATAGGGGCGGATCAGGCGGTGGTCGCCCTTGATCGTCATCACCGTACCCGGTGGCAGCTTGTGGGCCTTGGCATAGATGCTGTGGGGCGCGCCGATCCAGCCCAGCCGCATGTATTCGGCCAAGGCGGCGCGGTCGAGGGTGGTGTCGAAACCAGGATGGGCGGCCAAGGCCTTCAGTTCCGAACCAAAGGTCAGGGTGCCGTTCGCCTCGCTCCAGTACAGCGGCTTTTCGCCGATGCGGTCGCGGGCCAGATACAAGGTGTGTTCCAACCGGTCCCACAGGGCGATGGCAAACATGCCGTCGAACTGGGAAAGCGCGCGCTCGACGCCTAAGCGGGCCACGCTTTCCAGCAGCACCTCGGTGTCAGAATGGCCGCGCCACTCCATCGGTTCCAGGCGTCCGCGCAACTGCCCGTGATTGTAGATTTCGCCGTTGAACACCACCACCCAACGGCCATCGCGCGACGCCATCGGCTGATGGCCGGATGGCGTCAGGTCCAAGATGGCGAGGCGGCGGAAACCCAAGGCGATGCCGGCGCCATCGTCGCACCACACGCCGCTATCGTCGGGGCCGCGATGGACCAAGGTGGCGGCCATGGACTCGACCACGCGGGCGCGGTCCGAGGTGGTGGCGGAAATATCGAGAAAGCCGGCGAAGCCGCACATGGGGATCAGGATTCCAATTTGGCGCGGGCAGACCTTAGCCCGCGGGGCCCCGCCCTGGCAACAGGGCTCGGTTCCCGCCCCGCCCCGAACGCCGCCGAAGAGGGTTGGGGCGGGATTTCGGCGAAATTGGGACGGGGCAGGAACCGATGGGGATGTCAGTGGGCGTCGGCGTTTCCGCTCGACGGATGTCTGACCTTGTGCACCAGGGGCATCAGCACCAGCCCGACCAGGAAGACGACGGACATAGACAGCAAGATGTCGCCGAAAGCCATGGTCGAAGCCTGCTGGCGGGTCAGGTTGTAAAGCACCTTCAAGGCCGCCTGATCGGGGTCACCGGGCAACAGGCCGGCCATGCGGGCGGAAATTTCCGACAGCCGGGTCACCGCCATCAGATTGTCGGGGTTCAGGCTTTCCGACAGCCGCAGCATGTGCAGGTCGGTGCGTTCGCGCAAAAAGGTGGTGATGGCGGCCAGCCCGATGGCCCCGCCCAGATTGCGCATCAGATTGTAAAGCCCCGAGGCGTTCTGCACTTCCGCCGGGGCCAGATGGCCCAGGGCGACGGCGTTGATGGGGACGAAGCAGAACATCAGCGCCAAGCCGCGCACCGCCTGCGGCAGGAACATCTCCCAATAGCCCCATTGGCTGGTCAGATAGTGGTTCAGCCACAATCCGGTGCCGAACAGGCTCAGGCCCAGGCCCAGCATGACGCGCAGATCCAACTTTTTCGCCAAGGCGCCGGCCAGGGGCGCCGACAGAAACTGGAACATGCCGGTGACCATCATGGTGAGGCCGATTTCCAGCGACGAATAGCCGCGGATGCGCCCCAGATAGAGCGGGATGACATAGACCGAGCCATAAAGGCCGATGCCGATGATGAAGCTGTACAGGCAGCCGACGGCGAAGTTGCGGTCGTGGAAGGCCTTGATGTCGACCACCGGATGGGGCGTGGTCAGCTCGCGCCACAAAAAGGCCATGCCGGCGATGGTGCATAAAAAGGTCATGGCGACGATCTTGGGTTCGTCGAACCAGTCGTCGCCGGGGCCTTCCTCGAGGATGTATTGCAAGCTGCCCAAAAAGGCCGCCACCAGGACGATGCCGGCCAGATCGAAGCCTTTCAGCATGTCGAGGCGCGGGCGGTCCACATGCACGAACAAAAACACCAGGGCCGCGACGATCAGGCCGGGGACGACGTTGATCAGGAACAGCCAGTGCCAGGAAAACGCCTCGGTCAGCCAGCCGCCCAAGGTCGGCCCCAGGGTCGGGGCCATGGTCGCCACCAGCCCGATCAGCACCGAGATGCCGGCGCTCATCCTGGGCGGGAACAAAAGGAACGAGGTGGCGAAGACGGTGGGGATCATGGCGCCGCCCAAAAAGCCCTGGATGGCGCGGAACACGATCATGGATTCGATGTTCCAGGCGAAGGCGCAGGCGACCGAGGCGATGGTGAAGGTCAGGCACGAGGCCATGAACAGCCAACGGGTGGAAAACACCCGGGCCATCCATCCCGACAGCGGGATCATCACCACCTCGGCGATCAGATACGAGGTTTGCACCCAGGAAATCTCGTCGGCGGACGCCGACAGCCCGGCCTGGATCTGGGCGATGGAACTGGCGACGATCTGGATATCCAGGATGGCCATGAACATGCCCACCACCATGGCGAAGAAACCGATCCAGTCGCGCGTGTGCACCACCCGGTCCTCGGGCCGGATGCTCAGGCGCGGATCGGCCGGACTCACTTGCCAACTCCGGTACGGGTGTCGACGCTGACCACCACCGACAGGCCGGGGGCCAGTCGCCCGGCCAGCGGGTTGTCGGCGGGCACGTGGATGCGCACCGGCAGGCGCTGGACGATCTTGGTGAAATTGCCGGTGGCGTTTTCCGGCGGCAACAGGCTGAACTTGGCCCCCGTCGCCGGCGAGAAGCTGTCCACCGTGCCGGTCAGCACGTGTTCGGGAAAAGCGTCGATCTTGATGGAGACGCTTTGGCCGGGCTTCAGGCGGGCCAGTTGGGTTTCCTTGAAATTGGCGTCGATCCACACGCTGTCCAGCGGTACCACCGACAAAAGGTGCTGGCCGGGCCGGACATAGGCGCCGGTGCGGGCGACGCGGTTGCCGATGACGCCATCGACGGGCGCGCGGATGATGGTGGCATCAAGATCGGCCAGGGCTTGATTGACTTGGGCTTGCGCCTGGTTGACCTGGGCCTGGGCGACGTCGCGGTCCGCCTCCAGCACCGCCATCTGCCGTTTGGCGGCGGTGGCCTGGGCACTGCTGCCCTGCAGGCTGGCGGCGGCCTTGGCCGCCTCGGCGGTCTGGGTGTCGAAGCGCTGGCGGCTGACGAAGTCGTCCTTGACCAGCCGGCTGGTGCGGTCCAGATCCTGGCGCGACAGGGTCAGGTCGGCCTTAGCCGCCGAAATGCCGGCGCCGGCCTGCTGCATCACCGCCTGTTGCACCAATACCTTGTCGTCCAATTGGGCCAAGGTGGCGCGCCGTGCCGCCAGCACCGCCTCGGCCTCGGTCAGTTTGCTGCGGTAATCGGTGTCGTCGATGCGGATCAGCAGATCGCCGGCCTTGACCCGCTGGTTGTCGGTCACCGCCACCTCGACGATGTGACCGGCCAGCTTGGGCGTCATGGTGGTGATGTCGCCATCCACATAGGCGTCGTCGGTGGTTTCGAGGAAACGACCATCGGCATACCAGCGCCAGCCGTACAATGCGGCGACGCACAGCAGGGCAAGGGCGAAAAGGCGCAGGATGATCTTTTTCATGGCGAAAACCTGAACTGAACGGTTCAGTTTTATATGCGCCGCCATATGTGGCGGTCAAGAGGTGTATGCGGGAGATTGTGCGGCATCGATGCGCGGGTTAGGCTTTGGCCGATTTCATCGGGGGAAACCATGCGCCCACTCGTCCTTGCTGTTGCCGCTTTGCTGCTGCCCCTGTCGGCCCTGGCGTCGGAACGGTTGCAGGTGCCGCAACTGAGCGATTGGAAGGTGATGTCGTCGGTGACCGACAAGACCGGGCAGTCGACGGAATTGATCCCGGTGCAGGAAGGGGCCGAGACCTGGACCCGGCGCATCACCGTGCAGGCGTTTCGCGGCGTGCCGTTGACGGTGTCGGAATTTCTCGAACAGGCGGTGGCCAAGACCGCACCGGTATGCGAAGCCGCTGCCGCCGGCCCGGCCAGTATCGGCAGCATCGGCGGGCGCGAGGCGGGGTCGCGCACCATCGCCTGCGGCAAGTACAAGGGCGACGGACGCGGCACCTATGTGCTGCATTTCGCCATCCGTGGCCGCGATGCCTTTTATGTGGTCAGCCGCATGTGGCGCGGCGCCCCCTTCGCCCTGGGTCAGGTGCCGGTACCGGAAAGCGAGTTGGCCCAGTGGCGCGCCTATGCCGATGCCATCGATTTGTGCGACACCACCGATGCCCGCCGGCCCTGCCGGGATTAGTTGGGCACGCCCCCCAGCAAGGACCGCAACAGCGGAACCAACTCGCGCAGATTGGCCCGCATCTGCTGCCAAGCCACCCGTCGGCCCAACCGGCGCGAGGCATGGGCGACGGCATCGGCCTTGACTCCTGATCGGGTCAGCAGCGGCAGGGCGTGGTCGAAATAGCCCAGGGCCATGGCGATCAGCCCGGCGACCAGGGTTTGCCGGTCAGCGGCCAGGGTGTCGGGGCGGCGGAAATACAAAAGGTCGCATTGGCCGATCTGGCCGCGCGAATAGCCGGGTTGGCCGCGCCAGGAATAGGGGTGCGGCGCCACCGGCTGCGCCCGCCAGCGCATGGGGCGGATGATGTCCATCAACTCGAAGCCCTGGCCGCGCAGGAACACATCCATGTCGGCCACCAGCGGCTGGTTCTTGCGGGCGGCGACGAACGACGCCTCGGCCTTGATCGCCACGGTCGCCGCCAGCGTTTGTGGGGCGGCTTGCAGGATGGACAGTTCCGCCCCCTCCACATCCAGCTTCAGGTAATCGGGCAAGGCCAGCCCGGCCAGGGCGTGGTCCAGGGTGACGGTGTCCACCGTCAGCGGGCGGCAGTTGCTGGTCAGGTGCGACAGGCCGAAGCGTTCGCCCACTGCCGGATCGTGCTCCAGCAATGATGCTCCCACCGGGTCGGGCGGTATCCATAACGTCGCCGGGCCGTTGGCGGCGCCGATGGCGAAGGGCAGCCAGCGGACCGAGCGCCACGGTGCCGGGTCGATGGCTTGTAATTGGGCAAAGGCTTGGGGTTCAGGCTCAAAGCCGATGCCGTCCACCGCCCAGGCGATGGGCAACAGATCGGGGTCGAAGCCCCCGCGTGAGCCGATATCCACCGCCCGCAATCCGGCAGCGGCGATTGTTGGGGCCAAATCGCCGTGGCGGAAGAAGTCGGTGTTCATGCCAGCCCATCCACCAGGCGGGCGACGATGGCGGTCATGCGCGCCAGATCCTGGTCGCGGCTGAGCCGGTGGTCGCCATCCTTGATCAAGGTGATCTCGACGTCGTCGGAGGCCAGGCAATCGGCAATCTTCAGTGCGGTTTTCCAAGGCACGTCGGCATCTTTTTGTCCCTGGATCAGGCGGACCGGGCAGGCAAGGTTGATGCAATCACCCAGCAGCAGGTTGTTGCGGCCATCCTCGATCAGCAGGCGCGGCACCGTCCACGGATTATCCGGCTCATAGCAATTGGGCAGCACCACTTCACCTTTTTCCAGCAGGTCGCGGCGCTGTTCATCGGTGAATTCGGCCCACATCAGATCCTCGGTGAAATCGGGGGCGGCGGCGATGCCGGCCAGCCCGACCACCCGGTCGCGGCGGCGCAAGGCGGCCAACAGTGCCACCCAGCCGCCCAGGGACGACCCCACCAGAACCTGCGGCCCCTGGGTCAGTTCATCAAGCACGGCGACGGCGTCGTCGGCCCAGCGGCTGACACACCCGTCCTCGACCCGCCCACTGCTTTTGCCGTGGCCGAACAGGTCGAAGCGGACGAAGGCGCGGCCTTGGTTTTTGCACAGATTTTCCAGGGCCAGGGCCTTGCCGCCCTCCATGTCGGAATGAAAGCCATGCAGGAAGATGATTCCAGGGCCCTTGCCTTCCAGGCGATGGTATGCCATGGACGCCCCGTCAGCGCGTGTTAATATCCCGCCGCCTTCAACCATGGTCATGACCTTGCCCCAATCCATGTCGGAAACTGAAAATCCCCCCATCGATGCCGCCGAAAGCGGCGCCCGTCAACCGGTCGTTCTGCAGGTGCTGCCGGCGCTGGTCACCGGCGGGGTCGAACGCGGCACCGTCGAGGTGGCCCAAGCCCTGGGCGAAGCCGGCTGGAAAGCGGTGGTCGCCTCCAGCGGCGGCCCCATGGTGCGGGAACTGATCCGCGCCGGCGCCGTCCATGTGGAGATGCCGCTGGCGTCCAAGAATCCGCTGGTCATGCGCGCCAACGTCAAGCGCCTGGAAAAGGTGATCCGCGAGCACGGCGTCGACATCGTCCACGCCCGCTCGCGCGCCCCGGCCTGGAGCGCGCATGCCGCCGCCAACCGCACCGGCGCCCATTTCATCACCACCTTCCATGGCACCTACAACCTGGGCGGTTTCGGCTTCAAGCACTGGTACAATTCGGTGATGGTCAAGGGCGAGCGGGTCATCGCCATTTCCGAATTCATCGCCGAACATGCAAGGCGCATCTATGGCTTGGCGGCGGAACGCATCCGCGTCATCCATCGCGGCGTTGACCTGACCAAGTTCGATCCCAACCGGGTCAGCCAGGAACGCATCATCCAACTGGCCAACCGCTGGCGGCTGCCCGACGGCTATCCGGTGATCATGTTGCCCGGGCGGTTGACCCGCTGGAAGGGGCAAAGAGTGCTGATCGAGGCCTTGGCCCTGCTGGGTCGCCACGATGTGCGCTGTCTGCTGGTGGGCTCGGATCAGGGCCGTAGCGGCTATCGCCAGGAACTGGTCGATCTGATCAAGCGCCGCGACCTCACCCATGTGGTTCATATCGTCGACGAATGCAACGACATGCCCGCCGCCTATATGCTGACCGATGTGGTGGTGTCGGCTTCAACCGACCCCGAGGCCTTCGGCCGGGTGGTGGTCGAGGCCCAGGCCATGGGCCGTCCGGTCATCGCCACCGATCATGGCGGCCCGCGTGAAAGCATTCTGGCCGGGCGTACCGGCTGGCTGGCCAATCCCGACGACCCCCGCTCGTTGGCCGATGCCATTGCCCGTTTTCTTGATCTGTCGGCAGAGGAGCGTCAGCGCGTCGCCGATCTGGGCCAAGCTTTCGTCCGCGCCAATTTCACCAAGGAAGCCATGTGCGCCAAGACCTTGGCGGTGTATCGGGAGATTCTTTCCGGTGCGCCGGTGGTGGCGCAGCAAGATTGGCTGATCGACCCGGAGCAGGCGTGACCAGCCCCCGCATCCTGGTCATCAAATTGGGCGCCCTGGGCGATTTCGTCCAGGCTTTCGCCCCTTTCGCCGCCATTCGCGCCCACCATCCGGGGGCCGAGATCACGCTTTTGACCACCCGGCCCTTTGCCGAGATGGCGGTGGCCAGCCCCTATTTCGACCATGTGTGGATCGATGAAAAGCCGCGTCTGTGGCAAGTGACCAAGCTGGTGCGGTTGCGGGAGCGGCTGCGCGGCGGGCGGTTCACCCGTGTCTACGATTTGCAGACCTCGGACCGCTCAGGCTGGTATTTCCGTCTGATCGGAGCGGGGGTGGAATGGTCGGGCATCGCCAAGGGCTGCTCGCACCCCCATGCCAATGCACAGCGCGACTTCCTGCACACAATCGAACGTCAGGCCGAGCAATTGGCCATGGCCGGCATCGCCGAATATCCACCCGCCGACCTGTCCTGGGCCGAGGCCGATCTGTCGCGCTTCGGCTTGCCCCACCCCTTCGCCCTGCTGTGTCCGGGCGGTGCCCCCCACCGCCCGGCCAAGCGGTGGTCAGCCGAGCATTTTGGCGAAATCGCCCAGTGGCTGACCCAGCGCGGCATCACCCCGGTGCTGGTGGGCACCCATAAGGAAAAGGCGGAAATCGACGCCATCACCGCCGCTTGTCCGCAAGCGGTGGCGCTGACCGGGCGGACCGGGTTCCTGGATATTCTGGGATTGGGCCGTCAGGCCATGCTGGCCTTGGGCAACGACACCGGCCCCATGCATCTGATCGCCGCCGCCGGCGCGCCATCCTTGGTTTTGTTCGGGGCCGACAGCAACCCCGATCTGTGCGCACCGCGCGGCCAGGTCAGCCTGTTGCGGCAAGATGATCTGGCCGATCTTGATCCCGAGCGGGTCAAGGCGGCCTTGGCCGCTTTGGTGGCCGACTGACGCGAATCAAGCCCGCAGCAATGCCCCGGTCAGGGAATTCAGCACCAATAGACCGGCTTCGGTGGCGGCGATGCCGTGGGCTGTGCGCCTCAACAGACCGTCTTGTTCAAGGTGCGCATGGGCCTGGACGTCGATGACCTGCCACAGATCCAAGCCGCACTGGTCGCGGAAATGATCGGCGTGGATGCCTTCGTTCAGCCGCAACCCCATCATCACCAACTCTTCCGCTCGGGTGCGGGCGTCCAGGGCTTCCTCGCCCTGGCAGGCATGGCCGTGGGTTTCGACCCGGCGCAGCCATACATCGGGGGCGCGGTGCTGACGGGTGGCCCTGTGGTTCAAGCGGCCATGGGCGCCAGGGCCGATGCCGACATAATCGCCGCCGCGCCAATAGGTCAGGTTATGGCGGCTTTCCTGGCCGGGACGGGCGTGGTTGGAAATCTCGTAGGCGGGCAAGCCGGCTTCGGCGGCCATGGACCGGGTCAGCGCGAACAAATCGGCGGCCAAATCTTCGTCGGGTAGCCGGAACTCGCCGCGCGCATGAATGGGGTAAAAGGCGGTGCCTTCCTCGATGGTCAACTGATAGGCCGACAGATGACCGCCGGTCAGGGCCAGGGCTTGGGTCAATTCGGCCCGCCACGCTGCCATGGTCTGGCCGGGACGGGCATAGATGAGGTCGAAGCTGAAGCGCTCGAAAGTGGCGGCGGCCACCTTAAGCGCCGCCAGGGCTTCGCCGGCATCGTGCCGGCGCCCGAGGAATCGCAGATCGGCATCGTTCAACGCCTGCACCCCCAAGGACAGGCGGTTGATGCCGGCGGCGCGAAAATCGCGGAAACGCTGGGCCTCGACCGTCGAGGGATTGGCTTCCAGGGTGATTTCGATCAGGGGATCACAATGCCAAAGCTGATGGATACGGTCGATCAGGGCGGCAATGGTGGCGGGCGCCATCAGGCTGGGGGTGCCGCCGCCGAAAAAGATCGAGGTGACCTCTGCCTCGGGCTTGCGGGCGGCGAAATGCTCAAGCTCGGCCAGCAGGGCGCGGCGCCAGCGATCCTGGTCGATGGTGTCGGCAGCATGGCTGTTGAAATCGCAATAGGGGCACTTGGACAGGCAGAACGGCCAGTGCACATAAATCCCGAAGCCGGGGGAGGGGGTTACTGGAAGCACGCCGCCACCAGCTTGGCGAAAGCATCGGCCCGGTGGCTGATGGCGTGCTTGGCCGCGGCCTCCATTTCGCCGAAGGTCAGGCTGCCGCCCGTGGGCAGGAAGAACGGATCATAGCCGAAACCGTTGGCCCCGCGCGGCGGCCAGACGATGTCGCCTTCGACCACGCCTTCAAAGGTTTCCACATGACCGTCGGGCCAGGCCAGGGCCAGGGCGCAGACGAAGCGGGCGCCGCGGTCCGGGGTGTCGCCCATCTTGTCGTGCACCAGTTCCATGGCGGCGCCGAAATCCTTGGTCGGACCGGCCCAGCGGGCGGAATAGATGCCGGGGTCGCCGCCCAGGGCGTTCACCGCCAGACCGGAATCGTCGGCCAAGGCCGGCAGATTGGCGGCCTTGGCCGCTGCCAGCGCCTTCAGTTCGGCATTGGCGGCGAAGGTGGTGCCGGTTTCCTCGGGCTCGTCCAGGCCCAAGGTGCCGGCGGACACCACCTGGGCGTCGAAACGCCCAAGCAGTTCGCCGATCTCGCGGACCTTGCCGGCATTGTGGCTGGCGATGACCAGCGGGCCTGCGGTGAATTTGCGGCTCATGCCAGCCCCACCGCCTTCTTCTGCAACAGCGCCAACTCGGTCACGCCCTTTTCCGCCAGTTCCAGCAATTGGGTGAACTGGTCGCGGCTGAACGGGCGTTCCTCGGCGGTGCCCTGCACCTCGACGATGCCGCCGGTGCCGGTCAAGACGAAATTGGCATCGGCCTGGGCCGACGAATCCTCGGGATAATCCAGGTCCAGGACCGCTTGGCCTTCATAGATGCCGCAGGAAATGGCGGCGACCTGATCGATCAGCGGCACCGCCGACAGCTTGCCGGCCTCGACCAGCTTCTGGAAAGCCAGATGCAGGGCCACCCAGGCGCCGGTGATCGACGCGGTACGGGTGCCGCCATCGGCCTGCAACACGTCGCAATCGAGCTTGATCTGCATTTCGCCCATGGCGGTCAGATCGGTGACGGCGCGCAAAGACCGCCCGATCAGGCGCTGGATTTCATGGGTGCGGCCCGATTGCTTGCCCTTGGCCGCTTCACGGTCGGTGCGGGTGTGGGTGGAGCGGGGCAGCATGCCGTATTCGGCGGTGACCCAGCCCTTGCCGGTATTGCGCAGGAACGGCGGCACCCGTTCTTCCACCGAGGCGGTGCACAAGACGTGGGTATCGCCGAACTTGGCCAAGCACGACCCTTCGGCGTGGCGGGAAAAGCCGGTTTCCAGACGGATGACGCGCAATTGGTCGAAAGCGCGGCCAGACGGGCGATGGGACATGGGGGTTCCTTGATGATCATGGGCGGAATTTGCCCGAACCCTAACGATTCATCGCCCGCTGTGGAACCCCTCACGTTGACGGGATGCATATCCCTCACTAGATTCCGGGCTCAAGCAAAGGATCATGGCCAGCATGCGCGGCAAAAGCCCCGTCATAACCGAGCTCAATACCCGCTCGCGCGAGATATTCCGCCAGATCGTCGAGGCCTATGTGCACACCGGCGAGCC
>Ga0075012_10004293_pt1 | contig 13315 bp, 14 predicted proteins | sample All_14_2_FD_71474 | JGI IMG/M metagenome (GOLD analysis project Ga0075012, IMG submission 71474) | Freshwater microbial communities in response to fracking from Pennsylvania, USA - Allegheny Zone_MetaG_DW_15 | ecosystem: Environmental > Aquatic > Deep subsurface > Groundwater > Drilled... | reverse complement strand
GGCGTGCTCCCACTGCGCGTGGTTGAGCCGGTTCGTGCCGGCGGACGTTTCCCAGCGGCGGAGCCGCCAGGCGTCGCGGTTCTCTTTCGCCAGCGGCGTCTTCGCAGCCGCCGGCGGCTGGGGCGTCGCGCTGCGCTTGGCGGTCTTCGCCACGGCGCGGGCCGGCTTCGTCGGCGGCGCGGCGGCGCGACGTTGCGAGCGATGGCGACGGCTGTGGCGGGAACGCTTCATCTAGTAGCACGACGGATTGGTGAGCATGATGCGTTGGGTCTGGATGCCGCGGCCGCGTCGCTGCTCTTGTCGCAGCTTGTCGATTTGCAGCATCAGCTCCTGGATCGAGCGAAACGCCATGCTATTGCCGCCCCGCTCCTGGTCGGGCGCCGTGTCGTACAACACGCGGGCGGCGGTGAGCTTGACGTACGCCCCTTCGTAGTCGCCTTGCTCAACGAGCAGCGACGCCTCCTCGCGGAGACGCAACAAACGCGCGGGCATTTCATCGGCGGCCATGCCCGATGGTAAGCGGACTTCCGACCTCAACTCGACGGCTGTTTTATTGATTCAATAAAACAGCGGCCAACTTTGTCAGTCGACCTCTTCGTAGCTCCAGAAACCGGCGTCGCAGTCGAGGCACTTGTGATAACGATCTTTGACGCCGGCGGAATTTTCTTTTGGCGATGACGCCGTCTTGGTTTTTTTACTGCCGCACGTCGGGCAGGCGAGCCGCGGAAACGGCACGCGATTGACGATGGCGCCGTCGGCATTGCGCGGCCGCGAGCCGAGGCCGAACTCGTGGCCGCAATGGTCGCAGCCAAACAGCGCCCACGGCCGCCCCCAGCGCATGCCGGCGCGCAAGAGTTCGGTCGCGTTGCACCCGCACTCAGGGCAATCGGGCGACTCGATCGGGTTACGCGGCACGGCCGAGCGCGGCGGCATACCAGTTTCCTTGGGGCTTCTTGGCGGGTTTCGAGGCGGGCGGATGAGGGTCTTCGGGCTCTGGTTCCGGGTCGGGATTGGGGGCGTCGGCCATCCGGAACCCGACGTAGTCGAGCGCCGCGGCCGCCTCCGCCAGGCTGTCGAGCAAGTGATTGGCGCCGCGTTTGTCCCACGACGACACGAACCCCTTGCCCGGCTCCCACTTGGTGACGTACTGCTCGTTGCAAACGTGCTGCAGCAGGACGTCATGTTCGCTGGAGACTTCCGGCGCGTAGAGCGTGATCGACCCCTTGATCCCCGGCTTCACGCGGAACCACTCGTGGACGCGGCGTTTGTAGTAGTCGGCGTCGAAATTGAACTTCACGATCCGGTCGGTGAGATCGACCTCGCCATACCAGCGGTTCCCCATCCAGGGGCGGTTCTTCGATCGCTTCGGCGGCGAGTTGTAGCTCAGCTTGTCGCGGGTGCTTTTGCCGAACCCCTTCGCCGCGCGGTAGCGGTTGTCGCGCGACGACCCCAGCGGCCGCACGACGTCGCAGACGACGTCCTTCATCCAGCCCCGGTCGATCCACACGCTGTCGATCATCCGCGACGAGTAGGTCTCGACCGACCCGCTGGCGGCTGCCGCGGCCGCTTGCAGAAATCCCGCTTCGAACGTGTCGTCGATGATCGACTGCAAGGCTGCTTTCAACTTCGATTCGACATCGTCGAGATCGCTCGTGCAGACGTCGAACCAACCGTAGGCGACGACGTGCACCGAGCCGTTAGCCCGGCCGGCGATCGCGACCCAGTGACACCGCTTCTTCCCGCAGTCGCAGCCGACGGTCACCTTGACCGTGTCGGGCGGGCAGACGTTCCGCTTCCACGACTCCCGCCGATGCTTGATCTTGTCAGGCCGCAGCGGCTCGGCGTCGGAGAGCTTGGAGACGTAGGGAATGGCCCAACTCTTCTGACAGAGATCTCGCTCGGCATTCTCGCGGTCCTCCGTCCCTTCGGCGATCTGCGCCGCCTCCCATTCCTTGAACGCCGTGTCGGCCGCGTCAAGCAACAAGTTGTGCCATGCCGACCAGCGGAACCAGAGCCGCCGCGTCGGCGGAAGGGCGCCGACGATCTCGCCATCGGGGGTGATCTCCTGGCCCCAGTGGAGGAGTTGGCATTGCTGCATTGACGCGCAACGCTCGGCGTCGCTGATCGCGACCCCGCACGACGGGCAGACAAAGTGAGCGTTGGCGTAAACTTCCTCGACGTTCTTCGCCTCTTTCCAGCCAACCAAGTGCTCCCGTTCCGGAGAGATCCACTCGCGACAGTGCGGGCACGGCGAGACGATGCGCGAGCGGGTGCTGATCAACGCCTCGTCGTCGTCATTGCCGCGGAGCCGCTGAGGAAGCTCCTCCTCGACGGTAAGCGTCCCCTCGATCATGACCAGGCGACGCGGGTCTGTCCGCTTGAAGGATCCTAACCGACCCAGGAGCTGTCGGTATTTGTCGGCTTCATTGTCCTTTTCCGAAGACGATCCGCCGCTGAACCCCGCGGCTTCAGTGATGCGCAATCGCGGCGTCGAATATCCGGCCTTATTCGTCGCCTTCCCGCCGCCGCTCATGACTTTAATGTCGATGCCGTTACCAAGCGTGACGCGATCTTTCGCGCGGCCCTCCTTCGACCCGGAGCCTGTCTGCGGCAGGAGATGCTCTAACGCCGGCGACGCTCTTAAGACCGTCTTAAAATCTTTGTCCCATTTGTCGGCGAACATATCCGCTTCAGGGACGGCGACGATCGGCTCGAATCGCAACTCGTGAACGTCTCGCAACGTAGGCACGACGAGGGCGCCGAATGATTTGCTCGCCTGCACGGGTCCAGTGACGACGACTTCCCACCAGTAGTTGAGATCAAGCTCGTCCCAGAGGAGTCCGATCACCGGTTGCCATTCGTCGCGATACGACTCGCCGACGTGCGGGCCGCTTGGCATGACAATATACTTGCGAGCGAATTCACGATGCGTCAGCGGGATCCGCGGACGCAGTCGCTCCGCTCCCATTGCCGCCAGGGCGTCCATCCCCGCTGAGTAATTCGGAGCTACCATTCGCTTGCAACTTCTCAATGCCTCGCTCTAGCCGTTCCGCCAATCGCCTGCCGAGCGCTGGATCCGTCCGGGCCTCCGCCTCGACGCCGAGTCGTATCTCGTCGAAGCATGGAGCCAGCCGGAGTCGAAAGAATTCGTCGACGTTAAAGGACGCCTTCTCTCGCGCCGCTAAATCGAGTTCGGCATTGCGGAGTTTGATTTCTTCGATCCGCTCCTTCGTACTTTTCCCGGCGCCGCTGGTAACGACGCCGCCTGCCGTAAGCCGCGCCCACGCCGGCCACCAGAGCGGCCCGTACAGCCACGCCGGCTGCCCCGGTTTGGACGGCGCATACTCGAACGCCGCGCCGATGTCCTTGCGAATCCGCTGCATCTGCGCGTGCTTGACGCCCAGCTGAGCCCGCACCTCGTCGATGCGAATCCACCCAGGCGGCGGCGAGCTCTCGTTGAACGCAGGAAAATCGACACTCACTCAACTTCCTACAAGGGCCGCTGAAGGCCGGAGTTTCCGCCCGCCCTTCGCCTCGGATAAATAAACCAACCGCAACGCCGCCAACCGTGACGCCCCACCAAGCCTGCTATTGCTACTCGCTAAAAATCCCGTGCGCGAAAAAAAGTGAGTCGATCAACCGGGCGAAGCCCTGCCGTAGCCGTCCCATCGGAGGACCCAAAATGAGACGATGGTCGCGCGACGACCAATAAGGACTTACGTCGACTCATGGCGTGCCGATCTCCACGTCGAGGGCGACGTACACAGTTTCCCCGCCCCCCCCCGTCTCCATCGTGACGGGCACGGTGATCGTTCCTGTAGCTCCCGCCGAAGCCGTGCCGCCTACTTGGGACATTGCGATCGTGTCGTGCGGTCCCAACTCTGTGATCGTAAGAGCAGGTAATCCAGACTTCGTCGCCGCGCCGACGCTCTTAACGAGCACGTCGCCATAGAGATCGTTCATTCGTAGGCCGAATGAGATGTTCCCCGCGCTGACTTCGGCAGGCAGCAGCCGCAGCTTGCCGCGTGCTTTGTAGGTGCCGTCTGATCGGCTGCTCACATTAAAGGTGAACCGCTCAGCTGGCGGCCTGTTAATCCGCGGCTGCGTCGTGCCGCCCCCTTCCACTTGGTCAAGGTTCTTGGCCGTCGCTCCTTCGCCAGCCATATTCGCGCCGCCGCTTGGCAGCTTCCCCTGCACCGCCGAAGAACTTGACGCCGCATTAGTCGCCTGAGTTAGCGTATTGGCTGCAGCGCTTGCGACTGCACCAATGTCGCCGGAAACCGACCCAGTCGCGGGAACGCCGAGACGGGTGAAGGAGTCGCCCGTTTGGGCCACCATGCCCGTGCCGTTGATATTGAGCGCACCCGTCGAGGTGAGCGTGGCGAACGTCGTCGGAGCGTTACTGCCGGCGATGAGCACGCCTCCGGTTGCGCCTGCGGTGGCACTGGGGAGGAAGTCGGTCTTGGTCTTGATGGCCGTGACGGCCGTGGCGTTGGTGCCGAGCGTGGTGTCGAGACTGGCGGTAGCCAGGCCGACGGCGGCACGAATCTCCGCGGCCGTCGTTTCTCGCCGGTTGTCAATCGAGAACTGGGCCAGCACCGTCGGCGCCACGCTCACCCCGTCCACCGTCTCCGAATCGGGATTAAGCACCACGGTGTAATCGTTTCCAGCAGCCCAGAAGCCGGCGTCGGTGTTGTCACTAAGGCTAATGGAAAGCTGATGCAGGCCGACGAGTGAATCGAACGGGCTCGTCATCGTGATGCCGGCCGCCGATGTCCGCTGCGTGGCCGAGTTGTTTTTGTAGATCAGGATATCGGCCGACTCAAACGCTGAGAGCGGAGCGATTGGGGCTCCGGTGCTGCCGTTGGTCGTGAATTGGTAGTTGACCGTCGCGCTGGTCGGGAAGTTGCCAAGATAGTCGACGGCCCAGCAGGGCGAGGTCGGCAACACCGCCAGCAGAGCGACAGCGAGCTTTAGAATTCGTTTCATCGTACCCTTCCCCGATTGCTGAGGCCGTTGTTGACGCGGCTGTAGTTGACGTTGTTCGTTTTGTTATTGAGCCAGAGACGCAAATACGGCGAGATCCACGCCGCCGCGTTCGCATGGCCCGTCGCCGTGGGATGGACGGTGTCGCAACTATCCAACGCCGGAGCCGTCGCGTTAGTGACATGCGCCGCCGTGCGCATCGTGCTCGCCGTTTGGATGGCCTGCTGAATGTAAAACGTCTTGGGGCTCTGCGCGGGGTCGATGGGATCGATGCAGACCAGCCGTGCGCCGCTCGGGGCCACGCTGTAGACGTTTTGCAGCAGCGTGATGTAGTCGTCGCGGAAGGGGTTGCCGGCGGCGTTGTTGCGGCCGGGGTTCATGACGATCATGTCTGGCGCAACCGACAGGGCAGTAATCTCGCCGGCAATTCGAGCCGCCACGTCGCTGGTGCTTTGTCCGCCGTAACCTCGACCGTGATACATGGCTCCGTTTTCGTAGACCGCCCGTGCAATCCAAGAATAGCCTTGTCCGAACGGCGAGCATTCCGAGACGCCGCCGCATTCAGTGATGGAGTCGCCCCAGCAAGCGACGATCTTCTTCGGCCCTACCGCCGTGGCGGAGAACGCGGCGCCCGTGCCGCCGAACATCACAGCGTCCAGATAGAGCGACGACGCACGGGGGTGAGAGAGCACAATCGTGTATTCGTGCTCGACGCCCGTGTCGAGGCCGGTGGCCAGCTGCAGCCATTTGTAATTGGCTGTGCTGTAGGCCGTCTGCGAATGAAACACGTCGTCAACGTACAGGCGGATCGCCGTGTTCGCGGCGCCCCCCGATACCCACACCCACAACTGCTCTCCCTTGCCGCGAATCTTAAAGCATTCGCCGCCGCGGTCCTGAAAGGTGTTGGGGGACGAGTAATTGTTGGCTGTCACCGAAGCCATCGTGGTTTTGTGCAGCGTCGCATCGCCAACCAGCAGCACCGGCCCAAAGTCTGGATCGGCAGTAAGCCCTGGATTCACCCCGCTCACTTCCAAGGCGACGGCCTGGTCGATCCACCGCGCTTGCGCCCCCGCCGTCGCTCGGATGTCCACGACATGCGCTTCGTCGGCCTCCCCACTAAAGAGCGTGATTTCCCCGCCGGAGAGCGACGGCGTCGTTTCCGCTCCGCCATCCACCCGCACGCCAAATGGCGTCGTGCCGGAGGTCGCTCCGCAGTGCAGCACGGCGGACGATCCAGTCATCACCAGATGCAGGCCGGAGTCGTTGGCGATCGCCGCGAGCTTGGCGGCGTCGGTCACTCCGTTATCCCAGCGGCCCCCCTCCGTCGCCACAGCCAGCACGGCGCTGGCGTCGTAGACGTTCGTTTCGTTGTCGATCCACTCCGACCGCGCTCGTCCCAAACCGCTGTTGTAGAGCCACGCCCGCTGGTCGTTATCGAGCAGGCCGTCGTAGAAAACGGCCTCGTCGATTAACCCGTCGAAGTACAGCGACTGCAGGACGGACGCCCCAACCACAAAGTCAGCCGTGCCATCCTGAGCAAAGATGCCGGTATTGGTTTGGTTGATTGTGCCGTTATCAAGCTGGATCGTGATCCGGTCGTTCGCCGCGTCGTATTGCAAAATCACCAGCGTCCAAGCGCCGTTGGAATAGCTGGAGGCAGAAGTTACTGCCGTAGCGGTTCCCGCCGCGTTTTGGATTGAGAAGTTACCGACGCCGGCCGCTTGAATGAAATACGCCCATTCGCGCTGCCCCGGCCCTGAATTGGCCCACCCTTTCGACGCGATGATAGGGAAGCCGGTGATCGTCTCGGGCTTTACCCAGCAGACGAAGCACCAGTTGCGATCGCCAGCCGATAGCGAGGCGTTGTCTGCCCGGGCAAAATACTCCGAGTCCGCCGCCTCAAAGTCCGCCGCGTTGCCGTGCAAGCCCGCGACCCGGTCAATGGTCCCGCTTGTCTCGATGAGCGTGTTCCCATTCGGACCTGAGTCGGTCGCGTTGCCGCTGGCCTCATCGAACGACCAGTAGCCTTCGGCGTTGACGATATCAAGCTGGCCGCTGCTCACTGCCGAGTAGGTCCAGCCGTTGTAAAAGTCCGACTGGTCAGGGTCGGCTAGCATCGCGTGCCAGTAGGCAATCCAGTTGGCGCTTAGCGCGACGTTGAAGCAAGCAAGCAGCGATGATTTGCCGTCCTGCATTGCGGTATTCGTGTAATTGTAAGACGCAACGCCGATACGAACTGGCGTCCCTAACGCTACGCTCGTCGTGGTCTGTGTTCCCGGCGTACCGTTTCTATATGCGTAACGGCTGGTCGTTGCGTGTGTACCAGCAAGACTCGCCCACACGCCAGTGCCGGGGCTCGTCGCAGTCGCGGTGCTTGGGCCGCTTGCTTCAACAGTTACATTTGAGTTTGTTTTTAGGAAAAAGTGCTGCGTACCAACGGGGTTCGCTCCGATGGTAGAAATGACTCTATTTCCAACACTATCCAGATTGACCGAAACTAGGTGCGACGCTTCGCTAGATCCGCCCCAGGCGACTGTGGATGCCGTCGCCCCGTATTGGCTCGTGCCGTTATAGTCGGTCGCCAAGCTCCCGCTAATCGGACCTGCCACGCCGCCCACAGTCGGCGAGCCAGTCATCGTGAGATTATTGGCGTTCGTCGTTACGTCGTTGCCGCCGCCTGTCGGGTAGAACGCCTTGAGCGACGACGGGAACGTATTGAACTGGCCGTAGGTCGCGCTGGTCGACGGTAGCGACGCCCCGGCATTGCCGAAGTAAATCGTGATTGCCGGCGCCGTCGAAGCCGCTCCCGATCGCATGACGTAGACGATGCAGGATTGCCCCGCGTAGTTGAACGTCGCCGGGTCGACCCAGCACGGCACCTGCGTACCATCGACCTTCGCCCGCACGTCGTCGCCGTCCGATTGCACCGCCGCCCAAAACTGCGTTTGGCTGCTGTCTATCTGGACGACATAGAAAAAGTCGGTGAGCGATCCGCCGGGGGCGTCGGCCGTTGCGGTGATCTTGCCGCTCCACGAGCCGCCGTCGAGCGAGTCCTGCCCAAAGCAGACCGTCCCCGCCCCGCCCCAAAAGGTGAGCAATACAGCGGCAATGATGATGCGAAGCCGATTCATGCTACTTCGTCCCTCCGCTCAATAGGTCGCTCGCCTTCACCCCCGCGTTGATCAGCGGCTGAGGGCAAACGCCCGCCACATCCCCTTCCGCGACGATCAGCCTCGCCAGTTCGACACACTCGACAACTTTGGTCCCGCTCATGTAAGGCAACAGCCGCCACGCCTCGCCCGTCAGGACACTGCGGTCGTAGCCGAGCGTCTTCCACTCGCTATGCCGCTCGCCGTAGCCGAAGCGTTTCACTTGCTCAGGCGAGAAGCCACCATACTTGTGGCGCCAATAGCGATCCCACGCGACGCTGGGACGGCCCCATAGATGGGCGTACTGTGGCAGCGCATTGGGTGGCCCCTCGACGCCGGTCCGTTCGGGGAACAAGTCATCGGCAATGGCCAGCGTGAGCAGCTCTTTGCTCAGCGGTTGATAAATGGCGGCCTCGCTGGCGTCGATGTAGACGCCGCGGAAGCCGGCGTCGACGTAAGGCTTCAGGTTCCGCGCGACCATCGCCGCTCGCGTCGCCGTCGGCAGCCGCTGCAGCCGCTCAACGTCGTTCACGCCGCCGGCGTAGACGGTGCAACGCACCTCCTTGGTGATCGGCTTCCAGGCCTTCGCAAAGTCTTTGAGCAACCAGTCGGGCGCCTCCATCGCCTTCGCCTGGTCGAGGCTGTCGATCGCCATCGACGTCTCGCCCTTCAGCGGGTAGAGGCCGAACGGGTGATGAATCAGGATCACCGGCTTCACGCCCGCATCCTTGCACCACTTCAGTGCGGGCCGAATATGCCGCTGGATGAACCCGGGCCAGCCCCCCTCTTCGAGGTTCCAGCCGATGGTGCTAAAGCCGCTGCTGCCGCCGCTCTCGGCGATCGACCAGTGCAGCACAAGCGTCGGCTCGGCCGCGCCGCACCAGCGGCCGCCCCCCGCCCACATCAGCAGCGTGATCAGCATGATCGCCACCCACTCGTACCATCTTGGCTTACGCGCCATGTTCTTCCCCTTTCAAATAACGAATTTCACGCTCCAGCTCGGCGACGCGATCGGTGAGCGTGCTGCTGCGGATCTCTTCGAGCATGTGCCGTTTCTCGCAGTCGACGAGCCGCTTATTGACGTCGGTTAATTGCGTTTCGAGATGCTCGACGTAGAGAAATATTCGATCGTCGACGGCGCGAGAAATCCCATCGCCAATCAAGCTGGTCAAACAGTCGCGGATGATCTTCGCAATCCATTGCTTCATGGCCTGGTCTACTCGCCTAACGGTCCTTGTTTGGTGGTCGACGCCAGCCCCGCCAGCACGAGCAGCCGGTTGAGCGTCTGCCCCGGGCCGACGTAGAGGTAGCCGGGAATGCGGTCAAAGGTCAGGTAGCCCAGCAAGTTGACGTGCTCCGTCCCTTGCGGGATCTCGGGCAGCGGGACGAAGACGCGCAGGTCGCCGGCATTGGGCCCGTCGAACAGCACTTGTCGGGCGTACTCTTTGGCCTGCCGAGCCAGGTCCCGCGTCGCTTCGTCGCCGCGATGCAGCTCGGGACACCAGCAGTCGATCAGGCGCACCGCCCACACCAGCTTCGTTTCGCGGATCTGCACGGTGATCGTGTCGCCGTCGCGTACGTCGATGGCGACCACCGGCAGCGTCACGCCGTATGTCGGGCAGGGGAGCGGCGGTTTCATGGCTCGGCCCTCCACTGGGGGTCGTGCGGCCCGGCGCTCTCGCGGAGCTCGTGCCGCCATTCGCAGGCGTCGCACACCGGGCCCGCCGGCGTTTTCAGCCGCGGAGCGCCAGCGCGGTCCTCGTTGCAGGTGATGCAGCGAAAGCCAGCGGGTAGGGTCGTCGCGTCGCTCACAACGCCCCCTTTCGCTCGATCGCCAGACACGCCTCGCCCTGGCGGGCGAGCAGTTCGGGGACGTCATCGATCGGCAAATAGCCGCGGGCGTTGCCAAGATGACTATTGCGGCAGCGGAACCAGCCGAGTCGCGTATCGACGCCGGTGATCAGCCAGGCGTGTCCGCCGAGGTTGCGGCCCGTGGCCCGCCACTGGTGGACCGACGCCGGCGCGTCCATCCCGGCGAGCCAATCGGTTCCCATTACCACGGGGCCGTCTGCCAGCACCGCGGAGATCACCGCGTCGACGCTGGTGGCCCACTCGTAGCGTTCGATAAAGCCGAGCTCCGCGAGCACCTTGGCCCCGGCCCGCACGCTCGTTCCCTCGTAGTCTTCCCCTTCCCACTCGTCGCATCTCTGCGCGGCGTGATAGATCCCCAGCGGCTTCAGGTACTGCCCCATAAAGGGCGCGCAGGCGAGCCAGTGATACCAGGCGGCGCCGACGCAACAAGGCGCGACGTCCTGGTCGAACCAGCGTGGCCCCTCGTTCCACAGCTTCCGGCCCGTCGTCCGGCGCACGCGCACGCCATAGCGGCGATCGCGGGCGTCGGGAGCGAAATAGCGGCCGAAACGGCGGGGCATGGTTGGGCTCGATGCTGGTTGCTGGTTGCTGATCGCTGATCGCTGATTGCTGATTGCTGATTGCTGACTGCTGACTAAACATGGCCCGGCCGGCAGGTTAGATGGACCTGCCGACCGGGCCGCTCGCAAGGTGTGCGGTTACTTGCAGGGCGTGAAGTCAAGGTAGTACTCAGTCCCGAGCTTGAACTGCTCAAGAGCGCCGGGGCTGTCGACGTACATCTCCAGCGTGCCGGTCGGCGTGTAGCGATGGAACCGCTCATTCTCCGGCGTGCCGTCATTGCAGACGGCGCTGAACATTAGCTGCTTACCAGGGGCGCCAGCGTTCTCGGTGATCTTGGCGAGCTTGAACTTTCCGCGGACCATCGCTTCTCTCCTTGGTGGTGGTTGGTTGCACTTGGTTTGTGGGACGTCAATGCCCCACTGTTTCAGTTCGGCGACGGTAAACTTCCGACGCACGTCTTGTTTCTCGCTCGGCGGCAGCGAGTCGAACCATGCCTGCAGTTCGCCCGGCTTCAAACGATCGATGGCGATCGACGGGTCATGCGCGCTGGCGTCTGCGAAGAGGAGCAGCAGCACGGCGACGGCAATGGCGTTTGGCTTCATGGTTCGTCTCGATGGCTTGCGAGCGGTTACTCGATGCCGAATTGGTAGGGGAGGTACGTGTCTCGATCGACGGCCGGCGCCGGCGGGGCGATCTCCAGCGGAGCGACGACGGCCGGCGGGTCGCGATCGGCCAACAGCGAACCGGCGACCAGCCCGGCGGCCGGCAGTCCCGCGCCCGCGGCGAGCAGGGCGGCGCCGACGCCCACCTTCGCCGCGGTCGACATTCCTGACTTGGACGGTGCTGGCGTACTCACGGCGGCCTCTTGAGTCGCGGGGTAATTGTTGCTGATAAACGTCTTGTTGCCGATGTTGACTCCCATCTCATCGGGCTCCGGGGCGGCCTCTCCGCCCTTGCCGATCGTGCCGTCGCGGGCCTGTTTCGCCAGCGTCCGCACGTCTTGGTTTTGCTTCATCAACTTGTCGAGCATCATGCCCTCGTAACCGAGTCGCGTGTTGAGCACATTCTCAATATGCTCGTCGCGCCACGGGCGGGCTTGTTCTTCGGCGGCTTCAGCCGTTAACGGATCCGACGCTGCCTCTGGCACGGTGCACCTCCTCGGCGACGATGCGATCGACGAAGTCGTCAAACGGCCGGCGAGCCGCGACGACGTCGTCGATGGTGACTTGTTCGATTGGTTTGGTCGTCAGCCCGCGATTCGCTTGGAGCCAGACGTAGTCGAGGGCGCGTAAGTCGGCTTCGAACTGTTCGTGGGCCGCGACTCCCTGTTCGGCGATTTCTTCAAGGGTTGGCATTGACCACTGGCCTGCGGCTGGTGACTTGCAACGTGCGGGCGGCTTCGAGTTGCCCTTGTAGTTTTGCGATCGTGTCGCGATGGGTGACGTCGATTTGGCGGCCGACTTCCGACAGACGAACGCACTCGGCTTTGTAGTGCTCGGCCTCCACGCGGGAAGACGCGAGGGCGGCTCGTAGGTCCGCCAGCTCGCGTTCCCGGTAGGCGGCAACTTCGGAGCGAAGGCGCTCGACCTCCGCTTGTAGTTGTTCGTCAGCCATCGATCAGTCGCTAGGCCTTCGCCTGCCCGCCAGCGAGCGGGATGCCCGTCTGACCGGCTTGGCTGGTCACCTCGCGAATGCCGAGCGACTGCACGAGACTGACGCTCTTGCGATCCATCTCGTACGACAGGTCAAGGACCTTGCCGAACTGGACGAAGTGCTCGTTGGCCGCAGCGCCAGTGGCGCCGAGACGAGCAAGATTCTGCTCGTGCAGCGACGGAGGAACATCTGCCATGATTCAAACTCCTGTACATTGCCGAAGCGGCGCACCGCTTCGCTGGGTGAAATCGAACGCTATGGTTGCGGTCGCACGACGTCGACCGGTTGTTCTTTGGCGCCGAAGCGCAGAGTGAGCGTTTCGCCGAGCGCCACGTCACGCTCGGCGACGACGGCGCCCGTGTGATAATCGCGCTGCACGACGTGGATCGGCGGCAATGCCGCACGCATTGCCGCCGCCACGGCCTCGACGTCGAACACGGCGTCCTGACCGTCTTCGCCGTCCGTGCCGCGAGGACCCTGCTCGCCTTGCGGCCCTCGCTCCCCGGGCGGTCCCTGCACCGGCTGGCGGGCCTCCAGTTCGTTCACGCGGGCTGCGAGCGCCGCGATCGTTTCCTTGCAGTTACAAGACGCTGGGGGCGGCGCGGCGGCCGGAGCAACCGCCACGGGCGTCGAGCGAACGGCCGGAGCCGTAGGCAGGCCGGTGATTTGATTCGGGCAGATCCGCCGGCCAAACTGGTCGACGTAGCACGTCTGCTGCGTCTGAGCGACCAGCGTACCGGAGACCATCTTGTCGCCCGTCATCCGGCGGATGAACGCGCCGACTTGCACCGGATGCACGGCAAACGCCTCGTCGGGCGTACTCCCCCAGATCACGCCGCAGAGCGTGCCTTGTTCGTCGAACACGCCGCCGCCGCTATCCCCTTCCCGCACCGGCCGATCGAACGAGACGCTATGCTGGCCACCGGCGCCGTAGTCGGCGCGCAGGTGGCCCGGCATCGACTGCAATTGACCGGAACCGAAGCCGACGAGGCGGTAGACTTGCCCGCTCAGTTCGTCGGACCAGACGGCCGGCGCTCGGCCCGGGTTTTTGATCTCGATCGCCGCCAGGTCGAGCGTCTCGTCAGCTCCCGACA
>Ga0075012_10004288_pt1 | contig 13326 bp, 5 predicted proteins | sample All_14_2_FD_71474 | JGI IMG/M metagenome (GOLD analysis project Ga0075012, IMG submission 71474) | Freshwater microbial communities in response to fracking from Pennsylvania, USA - Allegheny Zone_MetaG_DW_15 | ecosystem: Environmental > Aquatic > Deep subsurface > Groundwater > Drilled... | reverse complement strand
TCGGTGCGCACCGAGCGGTGCGGCCATGGGGATGCCTTGGGACACAGCGAAATCCGCGACCCGGTCGGTGATCTTGCCGTGTGCCAGAAACCACGGCGCGATGACGACGCGGTCGGCGCCGAGTCGGCGCAGTCGGTGCACCGCGGACGGCAGCGACGGTTTCGGTCCGGTGGCGAAGGCCGAGGTGACCCCGATCCACCGGGTGCCGACCGCGACGGCGGATGCCACCGTCGAGGTACGCGCATTCGCCTGTGCCCGCGACGAACCGACCGCGGTCACGATCACGCCGACATCCGAATCCTGTGCGGCCACACCGGCTTCGGCGATCCGGCGGCGCAACACCGCGATCAACTGATCATCCTCGCCGAGCACCTCGGCTTGCAGCGCCCGCACCCCGCTGGCGTCGATCATCGCCGGGATGTCACTGCGTGCGTGATAGGCGTCCGCCAACAACAGTGGCGTGACCACGGCGCGGTCGCCGATCTCACGCAACACGTCCACCAGGTTGGGCGTGCTCTGCTCGCAGAACGCGGGCAGCACGTCCAGTCCCGGCCGCAGCCTACGGATCGTCTCGGCCACCGCATGCGTGGTCGCCGCCGAGCGTGGATCGGCGCTGCCGTGCGCGGTGAGCACCAGGACCGGCGCGCTCACCGCGACCTCACGATGCGTGCAGACCGCATTCCGTCTTCGCCTGGCCGGCCCACCGGCCACTGCGCGGGTCGGCACCCGCGATCGGCTTGCTGGTGCACGGTGCGCAACCGATCGACGGGTACCCCTCGTACACCAGCGGATTGACCAGGATGTCGTTGGCGTCGATATAGGCCTGCATGTCCTCGTCGCTCCACGCGGCGATGGGATTGATCTTCACCAGGCCGAACGCGGCGTCCCAGCTGATCAGCGGTGCGTTGGCCCGGGTCGGCGCCTCGACACGGCGGATTCCGGTCACCCAGGCCGAGTACCCGCGCAGCGCCTTGCCCAGCGGCTCGACCTTGCGCATCCGGCAGCAGGCCGCGGCATCGCGGGCGAACAGGTCCTTGCCGTGCAGCTCATCCTGGCGGGCGACGCTGTTCTCGGGGGAGACGTTCACCACATGCACGTCGTAGACGGCCTCGACGGCGTCGCGGGTGCCGATGGTCTCCGCGAAGTGATACCCGGTGTCCAGGAACAGCACGTCGACCCCGGGCCGCACCGTGGCGGCCATCTGTACCAGGACCGCGTCCTGCATGTTCGACGCCACGATGTAGTTATCGCCGAAGTTCTCGTCGGTCCAGCGCAGCAGGTCTTCGGCCGACGCATCGGCCAGCTCCGCCGCGCCACGTTCGGCCAGCGCCTTCAGGTCGAGCTCGGTCCTCGTGTCAGTCATCGTTACCTCAAATCCGCGTCATCGGCGCGTACCGCCCACTGAGCGAAACGCTCGCCGTCCTCGCGTTGTTTCACGAAATTCCGGACAACCCGCTCGATGTAGTCACCGAGCTCGGTGGCGAGCACCTTGTGCTGGCGCAGCTTGCGGCCGAAGCCGCTGTCCAGGCCCAGGCTGCCGCCCAGGTGCACCTGGAAACCCTCTTCGGGCCCGTTGCCCTCGTCGACCATCTGGCCCTTGAAGCCGATATCGGCGACCTGGATGCGCGCGCACGAGTTCGGGCAGCCGTTGATGTTGATGGTGACCGGCACGTCGAGCTGGGCGTTGAGGTCCTCCAGCCGCTTCTCCAGCTCGGGGACCAGCACCTGGGAACGGCTGCGGGTCTCGGCGAAGCTGAGCTTGCAGAACTCGATGCCGGTGCAGGCCATCAGGTTGCGCCGCCAGTGCGACGGGGTGGACGGCAGGCCCAGCGCATCCAGGCCGGCGCGCAGCGCGTCGAGTTTCTCGTCGGGGACATCGAGGATGATCAGCTTCTGGTACGGCGTGAACCGGATCCGGTCGCTGCCCACGGACTCGGCCAGGTCGGCCACCTTGGTCAAGATGGTGCCCGAGACGCGGCCCGCGATCGGCGAGACGCCGACGGCATTGAGACCGTTCTTGAGCTTCTGCACCCCGACATGGTCGATCGGTCGGGTCACCGGTGTGGGCGCCGGACCGTCGATGAGCGGCCGCTTCAGGTACTCGGTTTCCAGAACCTCGCGGAATTTTTGGACGCCCCAGTCCTTGATCAGGAACTTCAACCGCGCCTTGGACCGCAACCGGCGGTAACCGTAGTCGCGGAAGACGCTGACCACGCCCTCCCACACGTCGGGCACCTCGGCCAGCGGCACCCAGGCGCCGATCCGCTGGCCCAGCATCGGGTTGGTGGACAGGCCGCCACCGACCCACAGGTCGAAGCCGGGCCCGTGCTCGGGGTGATTGACGCCGATGAACGCGACGTCGTTGACCTCGTGCACGACATCCTGCAGACCGGAGATGGCGGTCTTGAACTTGCGCGGCAGGTTCGAATACTCCGGCTTGCCGACGTAGCGCTTGACGATTTCGTCGACCGCCGGGGTGCCGTCGATCACTTCGTCGAGCGACTCGCCGGCCAGCGGCGAGCCGAGCACCACCCGGGGGCAATCGCCGCACGCCTCGGTGGTCTGCAGGCCGACCTGGTCGAGCCGGCGCCAGATCTCGGGCATGTCCTTGACGTCGATCCAGTGGTACTGGATGTTCTGCCGGTCGGAGATATCGGCGGTGTCGCGCGCGAACTCGGTGGAGATCCCGCCGAGGGTGCGCAGCGCGGCGGCGGTCAGGGCGCCGCCGTCGCTGCGGACCCGGAGCATGAAGTACTCGTCTTCGAGCATGTCGGTGTTCTCGTCGCCGGTCCAGGTGCCGTCATAGCCGGGCTTGCGCTGGGTGTAGAGGCCCCACCAGCGGAAACGGCCGCGCAGGTCACCCTTGTCGATGGATTCGAAGCCACCGGCGGCGTAGATGTTCTCGATGCGCGCCCGCACGTTGAGCGGGTTGTCGTCCTTCTTGGACTGCTCGTTGGCGTTGAGCGGCTCGCGGTAGCCGAGCGCCCACTGGCCCTCGCCGCGGGGCCGCTTCACCGGCTTGGCCGGCTTGTCGGCGGGTTTTGACACGGTATCGGTCATGTTGTCGGGCTCCTTGTCGGAGGAGCGGCACGTGAATCGCGCGATTCGCCGGGGGCTGGCCGGCGGCGCAGATCCGGCGGCCAGCTCACTGTATTGGCGGGCAGATTCCGTAATCGACGCAGGTCAGGACAGACAACAACAGCTGCAGATGCGCTTTAGGTCGACATGCCGCCGGACCACGAGCGCAATGCTGGTGGAGCTATCGACGGCGGCGGTCACGTCCGCCATTCTGCCACGGCTGCGTCCACCTGCCCTAACCGGACCAGATTTGGGCTCAGGGTGAGCGCAACAGGGTCTGGGACAATGCGGTCATGCGCAGTGACGGCCCCTTCGGCATCTACATCCACGTGCCGTTCTGCGCGACCCGCTGCGGATACTGCGACTTCAACACCTACACACCGGCCGAACTTGGGGGCGCCACCCCCGACGGCTGGCTGGCGGCCGTGCGGGTCGAGTTGGAGCTCGCTGCCCGCCGCGTCGGTGCCCGGCCGGTGGACACGGTGTTCGTCGGCGGGGGGACACCCACGATGCTCGGGGCTGACGGATTGGTGGCGGTGCTGGCGGCGGTGCAGGAGCGGTTCGAGCTGGCACCCGATGCCGAGGTGACCACCGAGGCCAACCCGGAGTCCAGCTCCCCGGAGCTGTTCGCCCGGTTACGCGCGGCCGGTTTCACCCGCATCTCGCTGGGCATGCAGTCGGCCGCCACGCACGTATTGAAGGTGCTCGACCGGGTGCATTCGGCGGGGCGGGCCCCGGCCGCCGCAATGGAGGCCCGCGCCGCAGGGTTCGAGCACGTCAACCTGGACCTGATCTACGGCACACCCGGCGAGACCGACGATGACCTGGTGCGGTCGATCGAGACCGCGCTGGGGGCCGGTATCGACCACATCTCGGCCTACGCACTGATCGTCGAGGACGGGACCGCGCTGGCCCGCCGGGTACGCCGGGGTGAACTGCCGGCACCCGACAACGACGTGCTGGCCGACCGCTACGAACTCCTGGACGCGCAGCTGTCGGCGGCCGGCCTGCAGTGGTACGAGGTGTCCAACTGGAGCCGCCCCGGCGGCGAATGCCGGCACAACCTCGGCTACTGGGACGGCGGGCACTGGTGGGGCATCGGTCCGGGTGCGCACAGCTTCCTCGGCGCGACACGCTGGTGGAACATCAAGCACCCCAACGCCTATGCCCAGGCGCTCGGCGAGGGCCGGCTGCCGGTGGCCGATTCCGAGGAGCTCGACGAGTCGGCCCGGCACATCGAGGACGTGATGCTGCGGATGCGGCTGCGCAGCGGCCTGCCGCGCGGCCTGCTCACCGAACCCGAACGGCGCCGTGCCGATACCGCGCTCACCGACGGACTGCTGGTCGCCGCCGCGGACCGGCTGGTGCTCACCGACCGGGGCCGGTTGCTGGCCGATGCGGTGGTGCGTGACCTGCTCGACGACTGAGCTCAGCCGCAGGACACGCCGACCTCCTCGGCCTGATCGGAACCCGAATGCTCTTGTGGTGTAAGCATTTCCACGATCCTGGCGGTCACCGCCGCCGCGGTCGGATGCTCCCACAACAGCGTCGGTGGCAGCGCGAGTCCGGTCTTGCGCTCCAGTTGCCGGCGCAGTGCGACGGTCATGATCGAGTCGACGCCGATCTCGGCCAGCGGTAGCCGCGGGTCGACATCGTCACCGGGCAAACCGAGTTCGGCGGCCACGGTGGTGAGCACCAGCTCGGCCACCCACGTCGCGGTGTCCACATCGTCGCGCCCGAGCGGCAACTGCAGACCAGCCAGCCCGTCGGCGTCCTCGTCCTCGCTCGGGGCGATGTCGGCGAGCATCGGTACCGAGGCGGCGTCGGCGGTCACCGGCAGCACGACGATATGGGCCTGATCGGCCCGCACCGCCAGGTCCAGTGCGCGCATGGCGTCGTCGGCGCCCACCGTGCCCATCCCCAGCGCGGACAGCTGCGCCGCGACAAAGCTTGACGCCGAACCCATTCCGAGTCCGCGCCAGGCGGTCCAGGCCACCGCCGTGGTGCGGTCACCGAGGCTGCGGCGGTGCTGTGCGAAGCTGTCGAGGAACGCGTTCGCGCAGGCGTAGGCGCCCTGGCCGGGGAAGCCCGCCAGGTATCCACAGGACGAGAACAGCACCAGCCAGTCCAGCTCGCCGGGCGGGAACACCTCGTGCAGGGTGAGCGTGCCATCCACCTTGGGGCGCATGGCTTTTGCGAAATCTTCCGCGGTGCTGCCGGTCAGTAGCGCACCGGCCTCCACGCCGGCGGCATGCACCACGCCGCGCACCGGCGGCAGGTCGGACAGAGTCGCGCGCAGCGCCTCGGCCGCGCCGGGTGCGGCGATGTCCATGGCCGCCACCCGCACCGACACGCCGCGTTCCTCCAGCGACAGGATGGTGCGGATCGGCTCCTGGTCGGGGACCCAGGACGGCCGGTCGGCGAGACCGCTGCGGGACACCAGCACGATGCGCCGGGCCCCCAGATCGGCCAGTCGGGCGGCGACGCGCACACCCAGGGCGCCGGTGCCGCCGGTGATCAGATAGGTGCCTGCCGGCGAACAGGACAGGGTGGTTCGCCGGCTCGACTCGGCCGGGGCCAGGCGCGCGGTCAGGGCGATATCGTCGCGGACCACGACGACACCATGACCGCCCAGTGATCCGAGCACGCCGACCGGCAGGCTGTCATCGGCGGTGTCCAGGACGCCGCCCCACAGCCCGGGGTGCTCGGCCGCCGCGACGCGGGACAGGCCCCACAGCGGTGAGCCGCCGATGTCGCTGCCCTCGTACACGCCCCGGGTCAGTGCCCACAGTTGCGCCGGTGCAGCACGTTCCAGCAGTACGGTGAGGCTCTCGTGCACCCGCAGGACGGTGTCGAGGGGAGCGTCGCCGGGGTGCGGAAGCACCAGGACGACCGCGCCGGCGCTCAGTGAAGCCGGGATCTCCTCGGCCGATCGGCACAACCGGTGGTCCACGTCAGCGGCGGCGAGATCCCGCATGCACCAGGCCAGTGTCTCGGCATCGCCGCCGACCAGGATCACCTGCGCGGGTGTGGTGGCCTGCCACGGGGTCGGATGCCACTGCAGCTGTTGCATCATGCGGCTGACATCGTTGCCGCCGGGGTTCTCCAGCTGATCGAAGAACATGCCGTCGATCGCACCGACCACCGTGCCGTCGGCGTCGGCGATCGTGACATCGGCGACCGTGCTGCCGGTACCGCGGCGAATATGCAGGAATGCCACCGGGACCGGCGCGCCGCGCAGCGCCACCCGGTCGATGCGGGCGGGCATCCGCAACCGCAGCGGGCTGTCGAACACCGTCGAGGCCGCTGAGGTCGCGGCGTCCAGCAGACCGGCCCAGGTGTCCGGGGTGGTGCCGTCGGGTTCGACGCGCACCACCGCCAGTATCTCGCCGTCACCACGGCGCAGTTCGGTGATCTCCCAAGGGAATCCCATGGCCGCCACGCCCAGCTCGGCGAGCGTGTCCACGACGTGTCCGGCGGCCTGCACCGTGCTGCAACGGCGGCGCACCCCGGCGATGTCGATGGCCGGCAGCGGGGTCTGTGCGGCCGATGCGACGGCCGTGCAATGGGTGAGCCAGCCCCCGCCGTCGGCATCGTTGCCGGTCGCGGTGTCCTCGATCCGGGAGGCCAGCGCCAGCGCCCGGTCCTGCAGCACGACCTGCACCGACCGGGCCCGCCCCGGTGCCACCGGGGTGCGCAGCCGTACGTCAACGATTTCGCTGCCCGCAGCGGTGGCGATGTCGCTGCCCGCAGCGGTGGCGATCTCGCCACCGGCGGCATTGAGGAACGTGTTGAGCAGCACTGCGGCCGGGATGATCTCGGTGCCTTGGACCGGGTGATCGCCCGGATAGGGCCGGGTGTCCATGTCGAGCTGGGTCTGCCACACCTTGGCAGGCACCGCGGCGGTCACCTCGAGGCGCCCCCCGAGCAGGGTGTTGGTCTGCGGGTCGTGCACCGCGCCACCGCCCGGCGGTGCGGCGGTGGTGCGCCAGAACCGGCGATGCTGCCACTGGGTGCCGGGAAGATCGTGCGCCCAGCCGGTATGCGACGGGCCGAGCCGCACCGGTGCGCCGTGGCAGTGCAGTGCGGCCATCGTGGTGGTGACCGAGCGCACCTCCGGCATGTTGCGGCGGTGCAGCGGCAGCACCGCGTACTCGTCGAGACCGGCCGCGGTGAGGGTGTCGACGATGGAGTGGCTGACCACCGGGTGCGGGGCGATCTCCAGGAACAGCCGGTGCCCGTCCTCGGCGGCGGCGGTCACGGCTTCGGTGAACCGGACCCGACCGCGCAGGTTGGCCACCCAGTAGTCGCCGTCCCGTGGGGCCGCCGACCGCGGGTCGGCCATGGCCGTGCTGTAGAGCGGAATGCGCGCAGGCCGCGGGGACAACGCGCCGGTGAGCCGGGCCAGTTCGCCGGTCAGGGCGTCCATTGCCGGGCTGTGGAACGCGACATCGGTGTTCACCGCGCGGGTCACGATGCCCTGTGCCGACCATTCGGCGGCGATGGCCCGCACCGCGTCGGCGGTGCCGGAGATGACCGTCGATTCCGGCGCCGCGCTGATCGCGGCGACGACCTGGTGTTGGCCGGCCAGGCGTTGCTCGGCGTCGGCGAACGACAGCGCAACCAGCGCCATCGCTCCCGCGCCCTGCACGGAACGGAAACCGCGGGCCCGGTAGCAGGCGATCCGCGCGCCGTCGGCCAGATCGACGACGCCGGCGATGACGCAGGCGGCGACCTCGCCGACGGAGTGCCCGATCACCGCGGCCGGCGCCGCACCACGGGAGCGCAGCACCGCCGCCAGCCCGACCTGCATCGCGAAGGTCAGGGCCTGCACCTGATCGGTGCCGCCGTGCTCGCCGCCGGCCAGCGCCGCGCGGGCGGAGAAGCCGAGTTCGTCACCGAATACCGGGTCGATGGCATCGATGACGGCGGCGAATTCGGGTTCCTCGCGCAGCAGCTCGGCGCCCATGCCCACCCAGTGCGAGCCGTGTCCGGAACACACCCAGACCGCCCCGGCACCGGCGCCGGGTACCACCGAGCCGGTGGCCACCGAGGAGTGCCGCTCACCGCCGGCCAACGCGTCCAGGCCGACGATGAGTTCCTTGTGATCCGCGGCGATGACGGCCGCGCGCACCGGCTCGTGGGAGCGCCGCGACCACAGGGTGCCCGCGACATCGGCCAGTGACTCGTGCGCGGACCGCAGATGGTCGGCGAGCGCCTCGGCGTTGGCCGACAGCCGCGACGGTGATCGGCCGGAGATCGGAACAACGTGATACGCCGAGTCTTTCGCTGCCTCGGTGGGTGCCGGCAGCGGCGCCTCTTCGAGCAGGACATGCGCGATGGTGCCGCCGTAGCCGTAGCTGCACACCGCGGCGCGGCGGGGCGCCTCGCCGCGCGGCCAACTTTCGGTTTCGGTGTTGACCCGCAGCCCGTTGGTGGCCCAGTCCACCGCGGTGGTGGGAGTCTGCACGCCGGCGGTCGGCGGGATCGCCTCGTGGTGCAGCGCCAGCGTGGCCTTGATCAGACCGACCACTCCGGCGCCGCCCTCCAGGTGCCCGGTGTTCGGTTTGACCGAGCCGACCACGCAGGGCCGGTTCGCGCGGCCCGCGCCGTACACCGCGGACAACGCGGTCAGTTCGACGGGGTCACCGGTCGGGGTGCCGGTCCCGTGCGCCTCCACGAAATCGATGCCGGCCGGGTCGATACCGGCGGTGCGGCAGGTCATCCGGAACATCTGCTCCTGTGCCGCACCGTTGGGCGACATGATGCCGACGGTCCTGCCGTCCTGGGCGACGGCCCCGCCGCGCACGACGGCCAGCACCCGGTCGTGGTCGCGCTGCGCGTCGGCCAGCCGTTTGAGCACCACCACCGCGGCACCTTCACCGCGGCCGTAGCCGTCGGCGGACTCATCGAAGGATTTGCACCGCCCGTCCGGGGCGGTGGCCCCGGCGACGTCCAGCACCCGGGTCAGGCCGGGTCCGATCAAGGCGCTGACGCCGCCGGCCAGGGCCAGCGCGGTCTCGCCGGCGCGCAGCAGCTGGCAGGCCTGATGCACGGCGACCAGGGAGGCCGCGCAGGCGGCGTCCAGCGCGACGCTGGGGCCACGCAGATCGAGCAGGTGGGAGACCCGGTTGGCGATACCGCACAGCGCGGTGCCGATCCCGGTCCAGGCCTCGATTCCGGGGAGGTCCTCCATGACGAGTTTGCCGTAGTCGTCGGAGTTCACGCCCATCAGCACCGCGGTGTCGCTGCCGGCCAGTGAACGCGGCGGCACGCCGGCGTGTTCGAGGGCCTCCCAGCTGACTTCCAGGGCCAGCCGCTGCTGCGGGTCCATGAGTTCGGCCTCGCGCGGGGACACCCCGAAGAACTCGGCGTCGAAACCCGGCAGGTCGGAAAGGAAGCTGCCACTGCGCGTGGTCGCCTTCAGGATCGCGGCATTGCGGGGGTCCCTGCGCAGATATGGTTCCCACCGATCGGCGGGAACTTCACCGACGGCGCTGTCGCCGTCGAGCAGGAATCGCCAGAAGTCCGCCGGGGAGTTGACATCACCGGCGAGCCGGCATCCGATACCGACGATGGCGATCGGTTCCAGGGTGGGTTCCTGGTTATGCGTCACGGCTGCGAATCCTCTTCACATGATTGGTGTTTACACAGATCGTGGCACGCGACGACGCTCGGTGGCGGGCTACCTGTTGTGCCTTCGGGCACACTGGACGCTGAGATCGCAAGCGGATCAACGGATCAACGTTCACGACGACCCCAGCAGGGCGATGATCTGCTTTTTGTCGACCTTGCCGACCGCGGTCTTGGGAAGCGACGGTAGCCCGGCCAGCATGTCCGGCTTGGCGTGCGAGGACACGCCGCGGCTGTCCAGGAAGCCGTGCAGCTCTGCCAGCGTCAGCTCCTTGCCGGAGAAAACGACTGCGGCACATATTTTTTCGCCGAGATACTCATCGGGAAGAGCCACCGCGGCCGCGGCGTAGATACCCGGATGAGCGAACAGGTGCTCTTCCAGGTCCGAAGCCGACACCGTCTCACCGCCCCGGTGGATGACGTCCTTGATGCGTCCGGTCACCTCGACGTGGCCGGCCAGTGGGCCGTCGGCGAAGATCCGCACCCGGTCCCCGGAGCGGTAGTGGCCCTGGGCGCTGAACGAGCGCGCGTTGGCTTCCTCGGCGCGGTAGTACCCGTTGATGGTGTTGGGTCCCCGCACCAGCAGTTCGCCCTCTTCACCCGGGGCCACGGCATCGCCGTGCTCGTCGACCACGAGCATCTCGTCGTGCGGGGACATCGGACGGCCCTGGGTGTGCAACAGCACCTCAACCGGGTCACCCGGACGGGTGAAGTTCAGCATTCCCTCGGCCATCCCGAAGATCTGGGACAGCCCCGGGGTGAGGTTGTCCAGGATGAACCTGGCCTCCTCGGCGGTCATCCGCGACCCACCCACCTGGACCACCCGCAGCGAGGTGGGCAGCACCGGCTCCCAGTCGCAGGCCTGCGCCCAGACCTTGGCCAGCGCGTTGACCAGGCCCGTCACCGTCACGTGGTGCTTGTCGATGAGGGCGAACGCGTTCTCCGGGCTCGGGTCGTCGGTGAACACCGTGGGGGCGCCGACGGTCATCGCGCCGAGCAGTCCGGGGCAGGCGAGCGGGAAGTTGTGCCCGGCCGGCAGCGCGACGAGGTAGGTGTCATCGCTGGTCATCCGGTACTCCCGGGCCGATGCAACGGCCGTGTAGACGTAGTCGTCGTGGGTCCGCGCGATCAGTTTGGGCAGCCCGGTGGTGCCACCGGAGACCAGCAGCAGCGCGGGTGCGGCCGGGTCGAACTGCCCGCGTACCGGCGCAGTCGCCGGCCCGTCGGCACCCGGATCGGTCAGCGCCGACCACGGGAGGTACCCACCCGGGTCGCCGTCGACGATCACGTGACGCAGCTGCGGGTGGTCTCGCTGCAGTTGGGCTGCCATCGCGCGAAAGTCGAAACCGGCTGCGGTATCGGTGATCACGAGACCGACCGCGCCGCTGATGCCGGCGAAGTGGCTCAGTTCGGCAGACCGGTGGCCCGACAGACACATCACCGGCACCACGCCGGCGCGCAGCAGGCCGAAGAACGCGACGGCGAACTCGGTGGTGTTCGGTAGCTGCAGCAGCACCCGGTCGCCGGCCCGCAGTCCCCGTGCGGCCAACCGCGCGGCCACCCGGTCGGCGACGGCGTCCAGTTCGGCGAAGGTATAGCTGCGCTGCGCATCGACAATCGCGGTGACCTCGGGCCACCGGGCCGCCGCATTGCTGAGAATCGAGTCCAGTGGTTGCCCGGTCCAATAGCCCGCGTGCCGGTAGGTGGCGGCGCGATCGGCCGGGAAAGGGACAAAACCGTCGGTCAGATCGCCCTGTCCCTGCGAAAAACCCGTGCTCATGCTGGAGAAACCGTCCCTCTGGGTAGGTGCGTTGCCGATACGAATATAGGGTAGCCTCGCCCTAGTTAGGGCAGCCTGTACTAAATCTTCGGAGGAACCAGAGTGGGCGTCGCTGCGACGACATCAGACACCGTTCGCGCGGAGGTGGCAGAACTGCTCGGAATCGCGCCGGAGGAATTGGATCCGAGTGCCGACCTCATCGCCTCCGGCCTGGACTCCATCCGGATGATGTCGTTGTCCGGACGCTGGCGCAAACAGGGCATCGAGGTCGGGTTCGCCGCGCTGGCCGCCACCCCCACGGTGCGGGCCTGGCAGGAACTGGTGGCCGAGCATGCACCCGCCGCACCCGTCGTCGACGTGGCCACCGCGCCCGATCACGATCCCGGCGCGCCCTTCTCGCTGGCTCCCATCGCGCACGCGATGTGGGTCGGCCGCCACGGTGAGCAGGAGCTCGGCGGTGTCGCCGCGCACCTCTACGTCGAATTCGACGGCACCGATGTCGACCCCGTTCGTTTGCAGGGAGCAGCCACCAAACTTGCTGTGCGCCATCCGATGTTGCGCCAGGAGATCCTCCCGGACGGCACCCAGCGGATCGGCGACCGCGGCTTGCCGGTGACCGTCTACGACCTGCGGGCGCTGGACGCCGTTGCCGCCGACGCGCGTCTCGAACGCATCCGTGACGACAAGTCGCACCAACTGATGGACAACGAGGTACTGCAGATCTCGTTGTCGCAGTTGCCCGGTGGTCGCACCCGCCTGCACGTGGACATGGACATGCAGGCCGCCGATGCGGTGAGCTATCGCAACTTCATGGCCGATCTGGCGGCCTACTACCGCGGCGCCGATCTCCCCGAACTGGGCTACACCTACCGGGAGTACCGCGCCCGGCTGACCTCGGCCACCCCGCCGCCGTCGGAGGCCGACCGGCAATGGTGGGCGGAGCGCATCCCCGATCTTCCCGAACCGCCGGCGCTGCCGCTCGTCCCGCGCGGCGAGCAGCAGGACCCGTTGCGCAGCATCAGGTTATGGCACATCTTCGACGTACCGACCCGTGATGCGCTGTTCGCCGCGGCACATCGCCGCGGCATCACACCGGCGATGGCCGTGGCCGCGGCGTACGCCAACGCGCTGGCCCGCTGGTCCAGCGACGCACGCTTCCTGCTCAACCTGCCGATGTTCGGTCGCGAGCCCTATCATCCCGACGTCGACAAACTGGTGGGCTGCTTCACCTCCTCGCTGATGCTCGACATCGACCTGGCCGGCACCGGTTCGGCGGCCGCCCGAGCGCGGGCGGTGCAGGACATCCTGCACGCCACCGCCGCGCACTCGTCGGTGTCCGGCCTGGACGTGCTGCGCGATATGAGCAGGCACCGCGGTACCCAGACCCTGGCCACCATCGTCTACACCAGCGCCCTGGGGCTGGGGGACCTGTTCGCCGGCGACGTCACCGACCAGTTCGGTGAGCCGGTGTGGACCATCTCCCAGGGCCCGCAGGTGCTCATCGACGCCCAGGCCACACCGCTGGCCGACGGACTGATGATCAACTGGGACGTCCGCGTGCAGGCCTTCCCGCCCGGGGTACCGGAGGCGATGTTCGCCTACGAGATCGCCGAATTGGCCCGGCTGGCCGAGAGCGACGCGGCCTGGGATGAACCGGACCCGCCCGCGCTGTCGGCGGACGCCCGCGCCGTCCGCGACGCCGTCAACGCCACGACCGCGGCCCCCAGCGGTGAGAACCTGGTGGACGGCTTCTTCCGCAACGCCGAGGCCGCTCCCGCGGCCACCGCGCTGATCGCGAGCACCGACACGCTGACCTACGGTGAACTGAAAGAACG
>Ga0075012_10004286_pt1 | contig 13331 bp, 7 predicted proteins | sample All_14_2_FD_71474 | JGI IMG/M metagenome (GOLD analysis project Ga0075012, IMG submission 71474) | Freshwater microbial communities in response to fracking from Pennsylvania, USA - Allegheny Zone_MetaG_DW_15 | ecosystem: Environmental > Aquatic > Deep subsurface > Groundwater > Drilled... | reverse complement strand
GACAAAATGGGCGCTCGACCTAGCGCATTCCGAAATCCAATTCAAGGTCAAACACATGATGATTGCAACGGTGACAGGCGGTTTCGACAAGTTCGACGTGCAGGTGGCTGCTGACAGCGAAGATTTTTCCGACGCTGAAATCTCCTTCACTGCGGAGACTGCTTCCATCAACACAGGCAGCGAGCAGCGGGACGGCCATCTCAAGAGCGCTGACTTTTTCGATGCGGAAAGTTTCCCAGAATTGAAGTTCGAGGCTACGCACTACGATGCCGCAAGCGGCAAATTGCAAGGTGATTTGACCATCAAAGGCATCACCAAACCAGTCACTTTGGACGTGGAATTCGGTGGCGTGGGCAAAGACCCTTGGGGCAACACGAAGGCGGGTTTCACCCTGTCGGGAAAAATCAACCGCAAGGACTGGGAACTCAACTGGAACGCTGCCCTCGAAACTGGCGGTGTGCTGGTGAGCGAGGACGTTCGCATCCTCGGCGAAATTCAGTTGGCAAAAGCAGCGTAATAAAAATACAGTGATGGCGGCGTGGCTTCGGCTGCGCCGCCATTTTTTTGAACAAATCATTTTCACCAGGTTTCAACCATTCTCCACATGAAAAGTGTCCTCGTCAAAAAAGCAGCCACGCAAAACCCCGTACACGACCTCATCCGCTCCCGCTGGAGCGCCCGCTCGTTTTCCGAAAAACCAATTGCACAAGCAGATTTGGACACTATTTTCGAAGCAGCGTCTTGGGCTTTCAGCGCCATAAATGCACAGCCTTGGGAGTACGTGTACGCCCACCACAGCGATGCGGAAGCTTTTGAAAAACTTTGGAACTGCCTGATGCCAGGCAACCAACCTTGGGCGAAAAACGCGGCGGTGCTGGCAGTCAGCCTGGCCAAGAAGCAATTTGACAACGGCAACCCCAACACTTCTGCCCTACACGATGTTGGCGCAGCCAATGCCACGCTGGCTTTGCAGGCCACTGCCCTCGGAATCCACATTCACCCAATGGGTGGCTTCGACAAGCAGGCAGCCATTCAATTGCTGAATCTAGATTCGGACAAAATTGAACCCGTGGTTTTCATAGCGTTCGGCTACTTGGATGAAGCAGAAAAGCTGGCGGAGCCTTTTCAGTCAAGGGAATTGACGGGCCGGAGCCGGAAGGCAGTGAAGGAATTTGCGAGGCAGCTTTGATTTTTCGCCTAAAAAGCAAGCCCCGAAGGAATATGTTCCTCCGGGGCTTCGTCGTTTTCGGGTGGTCCCACTAGGGCTTGAACCTAGGACCCCATGATTATGAGTCACGTGCTCTGACCAACTGAGCTATGGGACCTGAAAATCGGCTTTGAGATTTTCTTCAAAGGATTACAAATTGCTAAAAGCGCCGCAAAACTACGGATTCAACTTTTGTCCTGCAACAAAAGTTCAAAATCATTAGCCGAGGCTGAACCGCACGTATTTAATGGTGCGGCCTATGGCCAGGTGCTGCTTTTCGTAGAAGGTCTTGATTTCCAGCTCTGGGATGGGCAGCGGCTTGGCGTAGATATCGTGGTCGTGGTACTGGACTTTCACGTCTTTTTCTTCCTGCAAAACTTCCATTGTGAAATCGAAAAGTGTCGGATCGTCCGTTTTCAGGTGGACGAAGCCGCCTGGCTTTAAGATTTTCCGGTATTCTTTCAGGAACATGGGCGAGGTCAGCCGCCGGTTCGACTTCGAGTTTCGCAGAAACGGGTCAGGGAAGGTTATCCAGATTTCGTCCACCTCGCCCGGCTTGAAGAACAGGGCAATCTGCTCGATGCGGGTGCGCAGGAAGGCCACGTTCGTCAGGCCGAGTTCCAGCGCTGACTTGGCTCCCCGCCAGATGCGGGCGCCCTTGATGTCCACGCCGAGGAAGTTCCGTTCCGGGAACCGTTGCGCCAGCCCGATGGCGTAGTCGCCCTTGCCGCAGGCCAGTTCCAGCGTGATGGGGTTGCTGTTTTTGAAATGGCGATCGGCCCAATGGCCTTTCAATTCCACTTTTTCGCCGTTCTCCCCAGCTAGCGATGGGTTCGTGGCATCGAAGTTTTCGTACACGTTGGGGAAGGTGAGCACCTCCGCAAATTTTTGAAGTTTGTTCCGTTGACTCATTTTTTCAGGAATGATGAGCGAGGGATGTGGAATGAGGGAGTCTCATCCCACATCCCTCGTTCCTAAATTCGGGTCGCAAAAGTCGCAAAACTTCTCACAATTTGTCGAGTTGGGCGAGCAACCATTTGCGCTCGGTGAGCGGGTTCACGGTTTCGATTTCCTGCTTCAGTTTCTGGATTTGCTCCTTGTCGTAATGTGCCACCTTGAGCATTTTCTTGGTGTACTGGATGATGTTTTTATAGTTGTCCTTGTGGTAGCCCATCACTTTTTTTCGCTGGAGGTAGGTTTTCATGCTGCCGAGGAGCGAGTCGAGGGCGGTGACTTCGTCGAGTTCGTAGTACATTTTTAGGAGCATGGTTTTGGCGACGAGCATGATGAGGATATCGTCGTAGTCAAAACGAGCCATCAACTTCATTGCCTCATTATAGTTCTTTTTTTCAAAGTATAAATGTGCCATATTAAACTGCACGAAGCCCTCTCGGTGCTTTTCATCCAAGAATTGCTGGTATCTTTTGATAAAATCCTCCACCCAAGAATACTCTTTCAACTGTAACCCAATTGCAACAATATTTCTAAATGTAAATCTTGAAAGTTGATTGTTTTCTAAAAAAATGTCCTTAGAGAGTCCTTGTTGGTATAAATTGAAAGCTTCACGAACGTAACTAAAATTGCCTAGGTTCATCTTGCCAATACAATAGTTAACGGCAAATAGATATATGTTTCGGATTTCTGGCAATGGAAAAACGTCACCCTTTGATTTTATTTGTTCCTTAAGCTCTTTAAAATAGGATTCATTTTCACTTTCAATGCTTGACTTATAAGTATAAAAATAAATAGCAATTGCTGGGTTTTCAAGTAAGCTACTGTTCTGCTCCACATAATTCAGTGCTTGCGTCAAAAGTCCAAGATTGTAGTTTGTGTTGAAAACTTTCTGGTGCGAAAGCATGATACAGCCCACTTGCAACTTGTTGATAATGAATAAAATATCGTTCGAGTCACTCAGTTCCTGCAAATTCAGCGGCACGGTGCGGCCCAGCGTGCTCAAGTGGTTGAACTGTTCGTATTGCAGCAAATATTCGTTCTCAAAATGTTGATGATTGCGGTGCGGCTGCTGCCGCAAAGTAGCCCAACCGCCATCCACCGTCTTCTGAAATTGCTTTGGCAATTTGCGTTGTCGGTAAACCTTCGCCAGCATCGTCTGCGCACGTACCTCGTCCCGCAGCAATTCGTTATAGACTAGGAAATCCTCCACTGCTTTCAAGAGGAAATGCATCACTTGGCGCATTTCAGCATCGCTGTACGTTTTGTTGGGGTAAACGGCATGGAAGACCCGCTCCTTTTCCAAATGTTTTTCCGAAAAAAGATGGCTGCCAGCCACTAGGTATTCGAACAGGTCGGCCACATCCTGGCGTTGGTTGTGGGCAGGAGAATTGACCCACTTCCGTAGCTCCTTGATTTCTTTTTTGTCCAAAACCCTGAAAATGCTGACCAAATGACTTTTTTCCATAAAAATTATCAGCGCAAGCTGAATTTTTTTTCAACAAATTTTAAAAACCGTACTCGTGCAAATATTCAGCTTTTACAATAGTTTTCATCAAATCATGGAAGTAAAATCTTCATTTATTCTCCAAAAACTGTTCAACAAACGCTGTTTTTTGTCTTTGATTGCAGGCAAAGGAGTATTCACTTTTGTATCGTCATCAAAGAACAGTTTGAAAATTAAACCCATGACAGCATTGTTGAAGACATCTTTCCGCTCAACCATTAAGCCGCTTGGCTTGATGAAAGCCCTGCTCCTAATGGCTGGGCTGGCGGCTTGCCTTCCTGCTTCCAATGCCCAAGGCTGGGAAATCTACTTTGGCGGCAACGCTGAGGACTATGGCCACAGCATCATCCAAACAAAAGATAGGGGCTACGTAGGTGCAGGCTTCAGCGAAAGCTTCGGCCTTGACGGCGACATGGACGTGTACGTCATCCGCACTGATGTGGACGGCACCGAAATCTGGCAGAACTATTACGACGACGGCTTTATAGAACATGGCTATTCCATTACCGAAACGCCCGACCACGGCTTCTTGGTGGTCGGTGACATACAACCAGCCCAACTTTCCGATTTCAATGTTTACCTCCTAAAAATCAACGCAGACGGTCAAAAACAGTGGAGCAAACAATTTGGTGGCAGCGGCGACGATTCCGGTTACCGCATTATCCCAACTACTGCCAATGGCGGCTACCTCATTGTTGGCTCCACTACCAGTCTCGGCAACGGCCAGCGGGATGTGTTCTTGGTAAAAATTGACGAACAAGGCAACCAAGTCTGGAGCAAAGCCTACGGCACCTCGGGCGACGACGATGGCCGCAGCGTCTTGGAATTGAGCGATGGCTACCTCGTAACAGGTATTGCCTTCAACCCAGCCAACAACACCAAGGACGGCTACCTGCTGAAGGTGGACTTCAACGGCAACGAGGTTTGGAGCAAGTATTTTGGCTCCTCGACGGATATTGACCAATTCTATGACCTCGTGCTTGCTGCGGATAATACCGTAGTCCTCGCTGGTTTCACTGGTTCCAATTCCGATGGCTGGCTGCTAAAGGTTGACCCCAGCGGTAACCAAATCTGGTCGAAAACATTTGGAGGCCCGCTTGGAGACGATATCTATGACCTGATGAAGGCGGACAATGGCGACTTGGTTGTGACGGGCTACACCGACATCACGGCTGCCAACGCCGATGCTTTCCTAGCTCGATTTGACAACGATGGAAACCAAATTTGGATAAACAATATTGGGCGTGGAAGTCATGCCGACGTTGGGCAAGCGGTGGCGCCTACTGAAGATGGTGGGTTTATCGTGATTGGATACAACGCACTCTTGGCAATCTTTGGCAATGATGTTACCTTCATCAAAGCAGGCCCCGATGGCAGCGTTTATACCAACCACCTGACAGGCAAGGTCTTTATTGATGGTGGCGACTGTGCTTACCAGAATGGGGAAACTGGATTGAATGATTGGATTGTGAAGGTTGCCTCAGATGGGGAAACCTATTTTGGCACCACCAATCCTGACGGCAGTTTTGACATCACAGTTGGCCCGGGCAATTACGTAGCCAGTGTTTTACCGAAAAACGATTACTGGTCGTCTTGCATCGGCAACTACCCCATCAACTTCACCGCTGAGTATGATACCTTGGTGCGCAACTTTCCCATGCTGAAAGTGGTGGATTGTCCACTGATGAATGTGGATGTTTCTGCGCCTACTGCCCAGAATTGCAGCAATATCAGCTACACTGTTTCGTACTGCAACACAGGCACAGCGGCTTCGCCGAACACGAGCGTGGATGTGATTTTAGACAATGGCCTAACGTTAACAGGCTCATCCATCCCTGTTGCTTCGCAAAACGACAGCCTGCTGACCTTCGACCTCGGCGCAGTTGGCTTGGATGAATGTGGCAGCTTTTACATCGCAGTATCCTCCGATTGCAACGGACAACCAAATGAAACATACTCAGTAAGCGCCCATATTTACCCAGATTCCATTTGCTTACCTGTTGACCCAAACTGGGACATGGCCGATGTGAGGGTAAATGGCCATTGCGTGTCGGATTCCGTTAAGTTCGATATTAGGAACGTAGGGTCGGGTAATATGCAACAGCCGCAGGGCTACATTGTCATCGAAGACAACGTTATGCTGATGACAACACCCCAGGCTTTCCAACTTGAAGTTGGCCAAGACACCACCGTCGTTTACCCGGCCACAGGCGGCACCTACCGCCTCATCGCAGAACAAACACCCGGCCACCCCGGCAACAGCTATCCGACCGTGGCTGTGGAAGGATGCACGACAACAGGAACCTACTCGACAGGCTACGTGACTGAGCTACAGGAAGACGAAAACGACCCTTTCAACGCTGTTGATGCCCAAGAAAACATACCGTCATTTACCGATTACATCTTGCTTAGAGGCTATCCCAAGGGTTATCAACAGAACGGTGAAAACCTTATCCCGGCCAACACGGACATCGAGTACCATGTTTTTTTCCAGAATGTCGGCATGGACACGATTACCCGATTGGTCGTTAGAGACACGCTTTCTCCTTTTTTGGATTTGGGCACAGTTCGGGCTGGCAGCAGCAGCCACCCCTACAATTTTGAAGTGTATAGCACAGGCGTAGTGAAGCTCAGTTTCGACAATATCACACTGCCGCCCAACAGCATTGGCTTCGCAAAATTCAAAGCTGCCCAAAAACCAAACAATACCACAGGGACCGAAATAAAAAACAGCGCTGCCATTTTCCTGGGCTACGATGAACCCAAGCAGACGGCCACCTACACCCATGTCATTGGCGGTGCAACACTGCTTGATTTCATCGTCATCAACGATGTGGACAATCCTCAGGGGCCAAGCAGCGTGGCAGTTAGCGCTTATCCTAACCCCTTTGCTTCCTCCATTGAGTTTGAAGCAAAAGACCTAACTTGTAAATACTTGACAATCAATGTTTTTGACATAAATGGACGGCTCGTTCGCCAAGAGAAAGCCCTTGGCAACCGCCTGCAACTTCTTCGGAATGGTATGCCTTCGGGCACCTACACCTTCCGCTTGGAAGCAGACGGGCGACCCATCCACACCGGAAAAATTATCGTGCGATAAAGCCCAACGACCGATTTGCTTGGAGCCGATTACATTCTTTTTTATTCCAAGTCTATCTGCAAGAACCGATTTAATTACCCAAGCCGATTCCCAAACCCGATTTGCAGTTGTATTTTGAAATCGCACTAACATTGTTTCCCATCAACCCGTTCGGGTTCCCCTCCCAAGTTTGGGAGGGGAGCTTTTTTCAACTTCAGTTTAGAAAAAGTGGAGAAGGAGAGTGCAGAAGTTGAAACCATCCCTTGATTTTTGTTTTTCGTTCATGAGATTATAAATTTGCAAAGCCGTGCAGTCGTACGGCTTTTTTTATTTTTTGGATTTCATTATTATCAAAATCACGTTTCATAGTCTGTAAGAAAAAATATACTTGCGGTTTGTTTGTTGTTTGTTACTTCTAAATCTACCTTCGTCATTAATGAAACTTGATTTTCACCAATTCAATCGAATCAACTATGTGGAAAGAATTTAAAGCATTCGCATTGACAGGAAACCTGCTCGACATCGCCGTGGGCTTTGTCATGGGCGGAGCATTTGCCGCTGTATCCGGCGCATTCACAGGAGGCTTGGTAGCGCCACTCGTGGGTATGCTCACTGGGGGGATTGACCTCTCAAAAATCAAAACCGTGCTGAAGCCAGCCGAAATCGGTGCCGATGGCAAGGAGATTGCCGCCGAGGTCGCACTTCAATGGGGAAGCTTCATCACCTCCATCATTGATTTCCTCATCCTAGCCTTCGTGATGTTCCTCATCCTTAGAAGTGTGAACAAAATGAAGAAGGAAGCACCCGCAGGCCCGCCACCACCGCCACCTGCCGACATCGTGCTACTGGAACAAATCCGTGATTTGCTGAAGAAATAAGAAATTGGCCAAAGGCCAGAACAGAATGCCCCGCCGTCGTAATGACTGGCGGGGCATTCTCGTTTATTGAAGCATTAGAAAATCTGCTGAAAAAGATAAACCAATCCGAGGTAGATGCACATAATCGAGTTAGAAACAACCATACCTGCAATTGCCTCTCCCTTGCCAGTCACATCTTTTTTCCCAATAAAAACACTCAAAAGGAATTCTCCCCATTTTAACACAATAAACAAAGACAGCAATATCCAAGGGAACATCGTAACCCAGAACCCCAATTGAACTAAACTCACCAGAGTGCCTGTCAGCCAGGTTGTGCCCACAAATGCAGTAAGGAAAACAACCCTTTGGATAAGCTTTTCCCAGAAAGTCCACTTCCATTGCTTGCGTTTTTTCATAAAATCAATAATTGCAAACGCCCCGCCGTCTGTGTTGACTGGCGGGGCGTTGTTAATTAGGATTAAGCCGATTTACGATTTACAAATGGACAACGCAGTTACCCAATCGTAAATCGTAAATCCGACAATCGTAAATCGTCAAGACCTAGGCGCTCCCAGCTTCTCCCGAATATCATCCGCAATCCGCAGCGCCATTTCACGGAGATGCTGCTTTTGGTTGATGAGGTTGCCCTCGTTCACATCAAAAGTGTGCATCTGGATGTGCAGGCGTAGCGCATTACCCGTGCCGCTTGGGCGCACCGTCAGGTGGTTGTACTCGCTGCCGAAATAAAAGCGAACACCCTCGTCGGGGAATATCCAGTCTGGCGTAGGTGGGTACACGTGGTCGTACTTGCCAGTACGGTACATAACCACGTCCGTGACAGGTACGCCGCCGATGCTCAGACCACCAGCCAGTCCGATTTGGTAGTAGCCCAAAGCTCTGCGCAGGATGGCCTTCTTTTGGCGGTCGCCCTCGATGCCGGGGTACTCGCCATCAATCGGATCGGGTTCGTAATGGTTGTAAAACAGGCCGATTTCCTTATCCAAATAAATTTCCCTGTCCAAAATCTCGAATACGGTCGTGCCGTTGTCCTTGGCCCATTGGGCGATTTCGGCGAGGAGAATGGCGGCGAAAGTGCCGTCCTTGTCCCGCACGTGGCCTTTTTCACCCAAAGAAAACAAGTCTTTCGGCGGATAGCCGAGCAGTGCATAGCCGTTGCTTTGCTCGAAAGCGCCGAGGTTGTAGCTGCGGCCCTTGCCTATGTCGTGCGTCTCCATCACCACCATGTCCACCAGCGGTTGGTTCGGGTCTTTTTTACCTTCGGTAAGGCCCTCGACCAGTTCGCCGTTCCAACTGTCCCGCACCGAGGCGCTCAGGGCAGCGAATCCTACCCAAGTTTTGATGACGCCCACGCCGTGTTTTTTCGCTAAAAGCGTCAGCGCATCCGTGGTCGTGTGCGAAAGCACGATGAAGGATTTTTCTGGTTCAATGCCCTTGTCCAATTTCAAACGGTACCAAAGCAGTACGGCCCAAGCCTCATCGGCAGGCAGCAGCGTGTAATCGCCACCATAGACAGCTTGCTGGTTTGTAGGCACTTTCACTGTGAGGGCGCAGCGGTCGGCATCGGGGTCGGTGCCGATGAGCACGTCGGTGGCGTCCCATTTTGCTTGACCGTATTCCTTGATAAACGCTTCAACGGCCACCTTGCCAGCCCTCCAATCGCCTGGGTCGGGCTGCTGCTCGAAGCCAGGATCGCTGTTGAAGCTGGGGAAAAGGCCGTTCAGGTCGTACAGCCCATTTTCATGGATGATATTGACGTTTTCAAAACCAATATCGCTGAGGAGTTTCGGTACAAGCTTGCGGCCAGCGCCGTGGTAAGCACAGTAAGCGATACTGAGGTCCTTCTTGGAAGTCGTATCCTGCAACAGGAATTCCTTCACCTGATTGCCGTAGGCATCGTGGATGTTCAGCAATTCATCATGGCCCTGATAGTTTACGCCCGCCAATTTTTCGCTGCCGCCAAGCCAGACGACCTTGCCCTTGCCAGCTTCCGCAATCGGCGTGGTCTTGATGTCGCCGCTGGTCACTTTCACGATGTAATTATTGTACATGTCGGTGCGCTCTTCCGGGTCGAACTGCGAGCCGTTGCCACAGCAAAGCTTGTAGCCGTTGTAGCGGTAATCGTTGTGGCTGGCCGAGAGCAGGATGCCCATTTGCGCCTTCACGTACGGGATGGCAAAAGTCACCTCTGGGAACGGGCATGCCTCGTCGAAGAGGTAAACGGTGAAGCCGTAAGCCAAAAATTCCTCGGCGATGGTCTGGGCGAAGTCGCCGCCCCGCACCCGGCTGTCGTAGCCGATGACGATTTTGTCGAAGCCCTTTTCCCGGCCAAACTTGGCCACGCCAGCGCTCGTGAGCAGCAGTACAATATTATTGATGGTGTTCGGCCCTTTCAGGATAGGAACGTCCAAACCATCGTCGTTCATGCGGACGATGCTCTCCCGGTCGTTGGCCATGAAACCACGGATGCCGCCTGTGCCGAAGCTCATTTTCTTGCGGAAAGTGTTCACGATGTCCTCCCAGCGGCCAGCGTCGGCAGCGGCCACAATGCCGTTGCGCACGTTTGGCGATACCCGCAGGAAGTTTTCGTCGGTGAGCCACTGGTTCAAAAAAGTGACCGTGTTCTTCTTGGCCATTTCATAGCTCTGCTGGTCCACTTTTCCATCGGCGAGGGCGGCATCGAGGTAACCGTTCACGCCAGCTTCTATTTTTTCAAAGTTGATTTGACTCATGTTATTAAGTATAAATTAGATGTTTGATTGAACGGCGAAGTTAAACCATTTGTAAAACTTGAGAACTTGCCATGCGTTAATTCTACGTTGCTCCATAAAATCTGGTTGTTTGCGCTCCCGCTTTTTTTCAAAAAATAAATCCCGACTTTCGCAGCTTTAAATCGAATGCTCTGGTAACAACTTCGGCGAGGTTTTGAAACCTTGCCGAAGTTTCAGATGGCAAAACCTTCAGCTTGGAAACCTACCATCCCGTACCTGCCCACGGCATTTTCGCCGAAGTAATACTGCCCTTGGCCGTGCTCAAGCCCTACACCTACGCCGTGCCGGAGGAGTTGGTGGCCGCTGTGCGCCCCGGCATGCGGGTGGAGGTGGAGTTTGGTGGAGCAAAACGCTACGCCGGGCTGGTCAATCGTCTGCACCACGATACCCCATCGCACAAGTTCAAGAGCATCCTCTCGGTCATTGACGAAGTACCGATTTTGAATGAAAAAACGCTGCAGTTCTGGCAGTGGCTCGCCGAATATTACTGCTGCTCCCTCGGCGAGGTGATGGAGGCTGCCCTCCCTGCCAACCTCAAGCTGGCCAGCGAGCGCAGGCTGGTGCTCAGCCCGTTTTACGATGGAAATTTTGGCGGGCTGACTGACAAGGAATACCTCATCACCGAGGCGCTGAGCATCCAGGACACCATCACGATTGACGACGTGCGCAAGATTTTGAACCAGAAGACCATCTATTCCGTCATCAAAAGCTTGCTGGACAAAAAAGTGATTTACCTCTACGAGGAAATGGAGGAGAAATACGCCCCGAAAAAAGTCGCCTGCGTCCGCCTCGCAGAGCCTTACCGCTCCGATTCCAAGCAGCTAGCCGGGGCTTTTGATTTGGTAGCAAAGGCGCAGCGGCAGACCGAGGCACTCATGGCTTTCATCCAATTGGCCCGTGAGCAGCACGCCAAGGACGGGGGCATTCTTCGCTCAGAAATTTACAAAAAAGCCAGCGTGGACTCCTCCGTACTCAATTCGATAGCGAAAAAAGGCATTTTCGAACTGTTCGAGCGGGAGGTCAGCCGCATCGGTGGCTACGAGGACGAGGTGAGCGAGGCCGACGAGCTTGCTGCGCAACAGGTGAGCGCTTTGAGTGAAATACGTACCCATTTTACCGGAGGCCCCAATGGGGCAAGCAAAAACACCGTACTACTACACGGCGTGACGGGCAGCGGCAAGACCCGTGTCTATCTCGAACTGATGCAGGAAGCCCTCGCCCGTGGCGAACAGGTGCTCTACCTTTTGCCCGAGGTGGCGCTTACCACGCAGATTATCAGCCGTTTGCAAAAAACATTGGGTGACGCCGTGACGGTCTATCATCACCGGATCACGAACAACGAGCGGGTGGAGGTGTGGAAGAAAGTTGGCAGTTCGTCAGTGGACAGTGTGCAGTCAGAGGCTGCTGATTTGCCAACTTGTATAGTTGGTGCAAGGTCTGGCTTGTTTTTACCTTACGAAAAACTGGGCCTCATCATCGTGGATGAGGAGCACGACACATCCTACAAGCAAAACGACCCTGCACCCCGCTACCACGGGCGGGATGCGGCGATTTATTTGGCGCACCTGCACGGTGCAAAAGTGCTGCTTGGCACGGCCACGCCCTCGCTCGAAAGTTACCAGAATGCCAAGAGCGGCAAGTACGGTTTGGTGGAAATGAAGGAACGCTTCGGGGGAATTCAAATGCCGGAAATCGTGGTCGTGGATGCGAAGGAAGAGCAGAAGCAGCGGAAATTGCAGAGCCATTTTACCAGTGTTTTGCTCGAAGAACTGAAGGCGGCGCTGGCCCGCGGGGAGCAGGCGATTTTGTTCCAAAACCGCCGGGGCTATGCGCCTACCATGCGCTGCAACACTTGCGGCTGGCACTCGGAGTGCATCCATTGCGACGTGAGCTTGACCTACCATAAATTCCGCAACAACCTCCAATGCCACTACTGCGGCTACCAACAAGAACTGGCCAAGACCTGCCCCGCCTGCGGTGGCCACGAGCTGAATTTACAGGGCTTTGGCACCGAAAAAATCGAGGACGAACTGAAGATTTACCTGCCCGATGCCAATATCGGCCGCATGGACTACGATGCCGTGCGAACGAAGGACGCTCACGCCCGCATCATCAACGATTTCGAGGAACGGCGGATTGATATTTTGGTGGGTACACAGATGGTGACGAAGGGGCTGGACTTTGAAAATGTGAGCGTGGTGGGCGTCATCAGTGCTGATCAGCTCTTGCAATTCCCTGATTTCCGCAGCGGCGAACGAGGATTCCAACTCATCGTGCAGGTAGCAGGTCGGGCGGGCCGGCGGGATAAACGGGGCAAAGTCATCGTGCAGGCGATGAACCCAGCGCACCCAGTCATCAAGGAAGTGATTGACAATGATTTTCAGGCTTTTTACGAGCGGGAAATCATGGAGCGCAAGGCGTTCGAGTACCCGCCGTTCAGCCGTTTGATAAAAATAACCTTTAAACATAAAAAGCCGGACGTGCTGAACCGGGGCGCAAAAATTTTTACCCAAGTGATGAAGGCGAAGCTGGGCAAACGCTTGCTCGGCCCTACTGTGCCCCCCGTGGGAAGGGTGCGGGAGTACTATTTATTGGATATTTTGATAAAAATGGAGCGCAATCCAGCGCTTTGGAAGCAGACGAAAAACCTGATTTGGGAGGCGACGAGGGTGATGCAGCAGGAGGAAGGCTTCTCTACAGTGCGGGTGAACGTGGATGTGGATCCAGGGTAGAAGTTGGCCCTAAAGGGGTAAACAGTTCGACAGTTGGCAGTTGGCAGTCGGGGTCTGCTGGATGTCCCACAGCGTACAAGCTGAAAAAGGGTATAATGTCAAAAAATAGTTGGTAAAACCATTGCAACTCATTGATTGTGAACGAGTTTCAGTAGTAATATTGAAACTCGTTTGAATTTTATTTCTATGTCAAAAAAAATCCTGTTGGG
>Ga0075012_10004283_pt1 | contig 13343 bp, 9 predicted proteins | sample All_14_2_FD_71474 | JGI IMG/M metagenome (GOLD analysis project Ga0075012, IMG submission 71474) | Freshwater microbial communities in response to fracking from Pennsylvania, USA - Allegheny Zone_MetaG_DW_15 | ecosystem: Environmental > Aquatic > Deep subsurface > Groundwater > Drilled... | reverse complement strand
ATGGCCGCGCATCTCCTGGATCGCCTTGAACGCGGTGCTGCTCTCCATGCCCATGAAGTTGCGTTCCATGAAACGGCCCTGCATCAGGCTGGCGGCCACCGAAACCTCTTCGCGGCCCAAGGCAAAGGCGCTGTCGAGCTTGGCTCGAAAACTTTCGCTTTGCAGGTCTTCGGTCAAAAGACCCGCCAAAAATCGGTCGACCTGGTCCTCAACGGCCGCAGAGACGGCGGGTGGCAAAGGTACCGCCGTTTTGGCCACCTCTTGTCCCACCGGCTCAATAACCTCCGGTGGCGTCAATTGGAAGCCCACCGTTTTCGTGGCTCCCGAAGCTGAATGTGTTGTACCCATCGCCATGTGGCCATCCTCTCAATAGGGAAGCGTTAAAAAAACCGGGTTCAGCCATCGGGGCCACGGCTTGGGCCACGGCGCTTAGACGTGAAGAATTATTGCAGCAGAACAAGTCGGAACGGTGCCAGCCAAGAGGGCAGTTGCGCCGTGAAGTACGAGAAGTAGCAAAAAAAGATACGTCTCCCCGGTTCAATTTTCTGCCCCATTCACCGCCGCCGCCTTGGCCGGCGAGCAGCGCCTGCGAAAGCTTGCCACGGCGTCTTAGGTGGTCCTGGGTGAGTTCGCCGCATGCTCGGTTGGAAGATCTGCCAGCATCAAGTTTTTTTCTTTCAGGTACGCCGTCAAGCCGCAATTGCCTTTGGTAGTGAGTAACTGTCGAGTTCCTTGCGATTGTGTTCCCCGTCGCAGCTGGCCGTTGTTTCGAGCCCATCCTGAATTTGGCGATGGCTATGCAGCACAGGCAGTGGATGCAAGGGCTTTGTGATGAGGCTACCCAGTTCGATTTACCCGTCAAATTCACCACCCATCACCCGCCGGGTGCGGGCTAATAGAAAATTTGGTGTAAACCTGATTGGGCACCACCGCAACCTGGTCCAGCGCTTCGGCCACCGGGATGGCGGTGCTGCGCAGAAGGATTTCGTTGAGCTGGCTGACATGGCCAGGATCGAGATACAGCACCAGCACAAAGGCCATGCCAGATGTGGCGGGGTACGCACGAAAGAAAGCTTCAAACGCTTCCAGCCCCCCCGGCGGACGCACCGATGCCCATGATGGGAAAGGGTGTTGCGCGTGCGTCCCGGGTGTCGGTATTGACCTGGGCAGAAACGAGGGGCGCATGGGCTAGCTTGTCGGTTGTCACGGGGTAGGTCCCGAAAGCCAGAGGGGGAACTTGCGCGGCCATGGTACACCCCGCTGCTGCCGAATCGGTGGCCACCCGTTGCCCAGGCTCAAGGCCAAGCTGTGGCACCGCTTTTGCCATGGGTACGGCACGAAGTCGCGCACCCCTTCGCAGCGGGTCGCGAACGGGGAAGCAGGACGGTTTGTGGCCAGCGACTGCCTAGCCACCTAAATCAGGTTCTGCATCAGCTTCTCAAGGTCCAATGCGCCGCCGTTAAGCTAAGCAGCTTGGCCTTTGGCGTTACGTAAAAGTTTGAAGTCACCCATTTAAGACCTTTGACCCCCTAACAGTCGTGCGGCATCCTCTATCGACGCAAGCACACCATTTACTTGACAGCCCTTCAAGTAAGCTGTCTTCAAAAAATTGCTATTTGCAAACTGCTCGCGTTCGGACATATTGACAATATGATCTGCCGCCTTGACGCCATAACATCTGTTCAAGATCCGGAACTCCTCAAGCCAGTCTTGAGCATCTGGACTACGAAGCTTTGCCTTATAGCGCTCCTCAATACCGTAAACAGCTTTCCAGCTATCGATTTCTACATTAAGCCAGGTCGGACCAAAGCTCAAACTGATGTTTAAAGGCACTGTATTGGTTGAGAATATTAGCTCCGCAGAAATTTCGATTGGTTGCTTCGAAGTTGAGTAAGGGTAGAAGGCCTTGCGTCGTACCCCTCCTTTGAGAACAGGATCGCTGCTCAATTTGTAGCTGCTGTTGCATTCATGGCAAGCAGGGACCAAATTGCGAAAGTTAATTGAATTAAAGGGGTAACGGCACTTCGGCAAATAGTGATCATATGCATCCCTTCGGGTGTGATTGATTCCCTTAAGGTCACTAACACCACAAAAGGGGCATTTCCCTGTGAGGTTTTGCTTGAAGAATTGCCGATAATGATCACTCAACTCACCGATAATATTCTTGAGTGCAGCCAAACCAAGAAGCGACTGATCATACAGACCACGATAGAAATCGGCCAGTCGGCCACCCAATTTCGGGTAGCCACCAATGACATCCTTGTATCTCACGGGATTCACAGCCGGATCATTGGCGCAAATCTTCTCAATATCATTGTTATCAGAAAACCACTGTTTGAATTTATCAATATCCTGAGGCGGAAGCCCAGAAAACAGTGCGTAGATTTCCTTTATATCTTTATAGAAAGTCTTCGCACGCTCCGCTGATTTCGAAGAAAATCCAAATTCAGACATGAGATTCTTGAAATCGGGCTTCGCAGCATACAGGTCTGGATGAAACGGTTGACCGATTGGCGCTTTGCACCAAATCTCAAAAAATGTGAACTCAACGAATTCCTGCATCTTTTCCATCTGATGCGGCACGTAGGTGTACGGAAACAGCATGGCCGTTACCCCGCCTTCTGCTGGCTTTCCAGCTTATCCAGCATCGCCTTGATCAGGAGGATTTTTTCGACAGAGTCGCCCAGTTCATGCTCAATCTCCCGGACCAGTTCAGACAAGTCTTCCTGACCGGCTTCGAACCGCGCTTTGAAGCGTTCGAGCAGAGCCTCGGCAATGCCACCAATGGTCTCGCGCTTGCCGAAGGTGTTCATGGTGATCTTGTTGATCGACGCACCCAGCGTGTTGTAGTCGGGATTGCTGATGCTGACGGCGCCGCTGGTTTCGTCTTTCTTGAATATCAATACCTTGTCTGGTTTGCTGTCCGAAATCAAAAACGGCGAATGAGTGGTGATCAGCATTTCCTGACCCACTTTTCCGGAATCGGGCAAACATTGGCGAAGGCGGCTGATGAAGCTGGCGCGCCAGCCCGGGTTGAAGTGGGTTTCCGGCTCGTCGAGCAGAAACAGGCTGTTGGTCTCGCGAAACAACAGGCACAAGCCTAGGCTGTGGAGCAACTGGTGCTCGCCGTCCGACAACTCTTTCAACAGCATGGGCTGCTGTACTCCCTGCTTGGTGAAATAGAAATTTTTGAACCGCATGACGCGCTCGTGGGAAGCCAGCGTCGGCACGGTTTCGGTGGCGTAGCGGCTGGAGGAGCGATAGAGATCCGTCTTGAGCGCGTCGCTGACCGTATACAGGTTGAGCGTGAGCAACACCTGAAGCGCCTGGAACAGCGCCAGCGGCGATCCTTCGAAGTTCTCGTGAAAGGCCTTCTTGGTGGCGTCATTAACCCTGAAGTCCAGGATCAGCGTGTCGGTGGCCTCATCCACAAAACTCAGGGTGGCACAGCGCTTGAGCTTGGTCAACGCTGGATCAAAATTTTCGTATTTCGTCAACGAGCGATCCCGGTCCGCTTTCGATGCTTTTCGAAGGCTTTCGTCTGCTTCAAGAAGCTGCATAAGGTTCAGTCGATAGCGGGCAGCCCCCGAGTCATCGTCCTCCTTGCGCAAGGCAGGGTTGCTTCCGACGATGTCATCGAGCGACTGGCGCTGATTCTGGTCCTCGCTGGCGAAGGCGGACAGTTGTTCTGGCGCGAGGAGAATGCTGCGCCGGATGATGATGCGGAACTCCCGCAAGGCATCGATTCCGACTTCCTCGCGGAAGGGCTGGAGCGTGGCCTCGTCTTGGAACAGCAGGTTGCACAGCAGGATTGCCTGGCTGAAACCGCTATCCAGATAGGCCAGCCGCGTTTCAGGGTGGCCGTTATAGGTTAACTGCCGCGTTAGCGCGTTCCAGTATTCGTCAAACTGCACGAAGCGCACCTTGAAGAAGGGTAAGCTGAGTATTTGATTCTCGCCCGAAGAGTAGCCTAGTACCTGCGGAATTAAATAGTCGATGACTGTCGTATTGAGAGCATCATAGGGTTGGTTCTCTGAGTCAAAAACCCACCAAGTGATTTCCTTAACGTCCGGTCTTTTATGTATTTCCACCTTGAACCACGGGGAGGATCCAATTTGGGCGTACACAGCCGGAACCTTGATTAAGTATTCCAGTTCAAATCCGGTTGGAGAATTTTGCGAACTGTCGTCTTGCAGCACTTCGGGAAGAAAGCTGCGGCGAACGCGAAGGATTTCAAGCTGGAAAAATATCGCCGCCAATGCTTCCAGCAGGTTGGACTTGCCGCTGCCATTGGGGCCAGCGCAGACGAAGGGGGCGAAGCCGGCGGGCTGAGCCAGTTCATCCTGCAGGCCCCACTCAGTGCGGAAGTAATGCTCAAAGCCACAGCGCAGGCTGCGAAAGCCCGCCGGGTCGGTGATCTTGAGGCGCAGCAGCTTCATGCCTGCGCTACTTTGAGTTCGATGCTGTTGTTAGCGTCGTCAAATGTCTGCTTTAGCGTACCGGCTTCCAGCGCTTCAAAAACCCACGCCTTCAAGACCTCGTAATCGGCATTGGAAAATGCTTGCTCTTGGTCGTCCATCACGGTCAACCGGAAGTTGATGGCATCGACCAGCGTGCTGATCTGAAAACTTCGTCCCCCCGGCGTGGCTTTCTTGGCCGCCTGAAACCAATATTCCAGCGCAGCTTGGCGCCCCGCGCCGGACAGTGAAAGCTCGGCTGGCAGTTCAGGCAAATCCAAGTAGCTCTTAACGGAAGCTGCCAATTCAATCAAATGCCCGTGCGATCCGATTTCAGCCGAAGGTTGTTGTGGGAGTTTGATTCTCGACAAATCCAATTCACCATTGAATGCCTGCTGGCTCAATGCGAGGTAAAGGGCGTCGAGATCAGTGAGACTTTGCTGGTAGCGGGCTTTGATACCGTGGACAAATCGCACTATTTTTGCAAAAGTGATCTGAAGATCTTTCGGCGGGCGAATCATCGGAATTCTGTTGCAAACAGTCTTGTTCATATAAGGAAGCGTTGTTTGAGACGCGTTCTGGTACATGTATTTCTTCTGAAATGACAGGGAGTGCAAAAAAAACTCCTCACTCATAGCTTCTGATACTTGGAACGCATGAAGCTGCTGATTTATCACCATATCCACAGTGCAAATGCTTACGATACCCAAGTCGCCCACGCATGTTAACAACACACTAGACTTCGGAACAACTCTCGCGCGGACTTCTTTAATTTCATCCTCGGACAAACCGATTTCGCTGCGAGATTTCTCTGTATATCCGAGATCCTGTAAGTCACCAGTGGTTACCCAAGGCGTTGCACCGGTAAATGATTTCGGCTTATCTCGCCCAGGCACAATACATTCTGCGTAGTCGATGGCGGTCTTTTTCTCCCACCCCTTCTCATTCGCCACCGGGTCGCCAAACATCTGCAAAAACACGCTCTTGAGCAGGTCGTCGAGTTGTTGCAGGTGTTGTTTTCGTTGGGCGATCAGTCTTTCCACTTTGCCGAGCAGATGGGCAATGCGGATTTGATCGTCGACGTGCGGGAACGGAACTTCCAGCGCAAGAAAATCCACCTTTGTCAGACTTCGCCGCCGCGCAACGGCACCCTTCATGCGTGAGGCGTACGAATTCCTTGCTTGCAATGAGCGCAAATAGCGCTCAAGGTAGGGGATATGGCATTCCGCCTCTCTTTGTAGCATCCAGACGTCATAGGCTGGGCTGACGATTCCTGCTGGATATTTCGTCTGAAACCCAAGAACACCTTCATCAATCGGAAAGCCAACAACCAATTCATTCTTGTATGCGATGCGGTAGTTCGAGGTATCCGAACTGGCAATGCGCTTCTTGAACTTGTCTGCTTGGTCGACCAAGCCATGCTTCATGGTGATTGAAAGCACAGGCAAGTCCTGATCACCAGCGCGGTCGCGGCCTGACTGCGCCAAGATATCAGCAAGCGGTTTGGGAGCCCAACTCATCCCAACATCCCCTTCAAAGCGAGCAATTCACGCACGATGCCGCTTTGCACCTTGGTGAGGTCCGCCTCATCCACCTCGCCCACCTCGGCCTGAATCAACCGCTCCAGAATCACGCCCGGCGCGTCGTATTGCACCGCCTCGAACACGTCGGTCTTGTAGCGGGAAAGCGAGAGGTCGTGGTTGTTCTTCTCGTTCGCGATCTCGGCGCGCGGCACCATGAAACATTTGGCGGTGCGGTCGGTGTCGGTGACCGCGTTGCGGGCGTGGTACCTGGCGACGATGTCTTGCAGATCGCCATTGCCAAGCTGTTTGCTGCGTTTGTCGTCGAGTGAATAGCCATCGGTGGCCATTTCATAAAACCAGACGTGCTCGGTGGCAGGCTGGGTGACCTTGTCTTTGGGTCCCCAGACCTTGGTGAACAGCAGGATGGCGGTGCTGACCCCTGCGTAGGGTTTGAAGACGCCGCTGGGCAGGGTGATGACGGCCTTGAGGTCGCAACGCTCAAGCAGCAACTGGCGCAGCGTCTTGAAGGCGACGCCGGAACCGAACAGCACGCCCTGCGGCACGATCACACAGGCGGTACCGCCTTTCTTCAACAGGCGGTATATGTTCTCGACAAACAGGAGCTCGGTCTTGGTGGTGCCCAGTTGCAGGCTCTCGTTGATGTCGCCCTTGTCGATGCTGCCGGTGAAGGGCGGGTTGGCCATCACGATGTCGTATTCGGATTCCTCGGTGTAGCCCTTGCTGAGGGTGTCCTTGTAGTCGATGTGCGGTTCGTCGATGCCATGCATCATCAGGTTCATAAGGCCCAGACGCACCATGGTGGCGTCGATGTCGTAGCCCCACAGCGAGTTGGACAAAATGGCTTGGCGTGTCGCGTCAAACGCGGCCGCCACCGAGGTGCGCACGAAGCCGTCTTCATCGGGCGCGAGACTTGTGGTGCCCGCCTGTATGGCCAGCTGGGTGACGATGTATTGGTAGGCGCCCAGCAGAAAGCCGCCTGACCCACAGGCCGGGTCGGCGATTTTGTGGCCCAACTGGGGGCGCACCAAGTCGGCCATCAGCTTGATGATGTGGCGTGGTGTGCGGAACTGGCCGTTCTTGCCAGCCGAAGCAATTTCGGACAACAACATTTCATAGACATCGCCCTGAATGTCCTGAAAGGCTTGGCCACCCTCCCGCGAATCGCGCTCCATGATCTCGAAGATCTCGTCGATGGTCTTCACCGCCTCCACCAGCAGGGCTGGCTTGGGGATGATGAACACGGCGTTCTTCATGTGGTGGGTGAAGTTGGACTCCGCGCCGTTCAGGTCTTTGAGGAAGGGAAACACCTTGCCCTGCACATGCTCCAGCATCTCTTCGGCCTGCATGTGTTTGAACTCGCTCCAGCGCAGGGTGGGCTTGTCGATGCCATGGAACTTCATGGCCTCGTGTTCACGCTGAAGGCGTTCAACCGGCGTGGCCGATTCGGGAATGCGCGCGCGCTGTTCAGGTGGCAGCCAGGTGCCTTCAAATTTGGACACATACTTTTCGCCAAGGAACTCCGCATCGGCCTGGCGTTTGAGGTCCAGCTCGTCGAGCCGCTTCATAAATAGCAGGTAGGTGATCTGTTCGATCGCGGTGAGCGGGTTGCTGATGCCACCGGCCCAGAATTTCTGCCAAAGCTGGTCGATCTTGCTTTTGAGTTCGGGGTTGTTTTGCAGCATGGATTTGCGTGGTTTCTTAGGCAGCCAACCGCTCAGTCAGCTGCAGGATGTCGTTGATCTCGGCCGGGCTGAACACGCCGCGGATGCCCTGCGGGTGGATGACGGTGAAGGGCGCGTTGATCAGGTCCTTCTTTTCCACCTTTTCGCGCTCGATGATGAAGTTCTTCAACAAATTGAGGAACTCCATCTGCCGGACGCTGAGGGTGGTGTGCGCGCGGATGAACTGGTCAAAGGCGGCGCTGACCTCGTCGGGAAAGCTCTTGAGGGCCTCGATGCCCAAGATGTGGCGGATGAACTGGATGAAGCGCGCCTTGCGGTTCTTGTAGACCTGACGGAGCAGGTCTTCGGTGATGTGGGGGTGCTCTTCATGCAGCAGGTCGGCCAGTTGGCTGGCCTCCTCAGCGCTGACGGGTTCGCCGTTTTTGATTTTCTGCAGCACCGGGTTGTGGTCAGTCAGCTCCGTGACCAAGGCCTCGACCATCTCACGGTAGCGGGTGATGCTGACCGACTCGTGTTGCGGGCCAAACTCCACCCACTCTTTCTTGTGCAGCTCGTCGGCCAGATCGAGATAGGTTTGCTCCTGACCGGTATTGTTCTCGCGGAATTTCATCAGCGGGCCGAGCTTGGCGACCAAATCATCGAAGGCGTCTTCGTCGGCCTTGGACCAATAGTGGTTGGTCTGGGCGGCGCGGATGAGAGTTTCTTCTTGCTTCACGAAACTGACCGAGAGCGGTAGCTCGCTGATCTGTTCGACGATGCCTTCTTTGAGGGTTTCGGCCTGGTCTTTGTCCTCGTTCAAAACCGCCAGTGAATACTCCAACACGTCACGCTCGAAGCGCATGGCTTTGAAGTCGGCCTCAGAGACGGTGCGAAACAGAGGCTTGATCTCAGCGCGCAGAAATTCCAATCGGGCGTGGCTGAGGCTGACCCAGAAGTTCTCTTCATCCAGCCTTGCCAGAGCGGCGGCGGCTTCCTTGATGACGACCGACGCTTTGGGCAAGGCTGCAATTTGGTGGCGCAGCTTCGCCACTTCCCGGGCGGCAATGTCTGCATGGCCGCTGTCATTGGCCTTCTCGATCTTGTCGAGCCGCAAGCCGACCAGACGCACCGGCAGCGACAACTGTGGTTTCAGTTCCTTGCCTTTGGGGTTGAGCTTGAAATACTCGAAGTTGTCCCAGCAATCGAGGATGAGGAACACGTCCTTCTCAAGGCACCATGGTTTGGGCTTGTTCGTTTCGAGCAAGCGGGTACCCCGCCCGACCATCTGCCAGAACTTGGTGTACGAGTACACCGGCTTGGCAAAGACGAGGTTGACGATTTCGCGCACGTCGATGCCGGTGTCGAGCATGTCCACGCTGATGGCAACGCGCGGCATGTCGTTGTTAGTGAACTGGTCGAGCAGGCCGCCCTTTCCGTAGACACGCGGGTCGTCTGACACCAGCACCTTCGCCAGCTCGCCGCGGTATTGCGGATAGAGCTTGTCGAAGATCTCTTCCATGCGGCGGGCGTGGGCCTTGGTGGCGCAGAAGAAAATGGTCTTTCCGGGCAGAACACCGTTCGCGTCCTTGATGGACTCTTCCATGAACTCGCGGACGATCAGGGTGTTGGTGCCCTTGTTGATCACCTGCTTTTCAAGCTGGGAACCCTCGAAGTTGATTTCTTCAACGTCCTTGCCTTGCAGGATCAGCTTTTTCTGGTCTTCCAGCGAGATGGTGCGTTTGCTGATGCCTTCCATCTGGAACTTGGTCTGAATCTTCATGACCTGGAAGTTGCAGAGGTACGGCGGCACGTTGTTGACGGCCTGTTCGAACGTATAGGCAAAGGTCGGCAAGCCGTCTTCACAGTGGAAAAGCTGGAAGGTGTTGTGGTCGATGATGTCGGTGGGTGTGGCCGTCAAACCGAGCGTGATGGCCTTGAAGTGGTCCAGCACTTCGCCAAACGTGTTGTAGATGGAGCGGTGGCTTTCATCGACCACGATGAAATCGAAGAAGTGCGGAGACAGCTGTTGAGCTTCGTCGCGAATGATGTTGAGCATCGTCGGGTAAGTCGCCACGTAAACGCGGCGGTCTTTGGAGACCAGCTTTTCACCCGGGTTTGGCCAACGTGGCTCGTTGGGCATGTGTTCTTTGAAAGCCGCCAAAGCCTGCTCGCGCAGGGCGATGCGATCCACCAAGAACAGCACCTTTTCTGCGTGCCCGGCGCGCATCAGCGCATCCACCATGGCGATACAAGTTCGCGTCTTGCCTGTGCCAGTGGCCATCACCAGCAGGAAGTCTCGCTTCTTCTGTTCAATACCTTCGAGCACTGCCCGGATGGCGCGGATTTGATAGTCGCGCCCCGCAATCGAGGTGTTGATGAACTCGTGCGTCAGCGGCTTGCGGTTGCGTCGGATGTAGGAAAAGCGTTCCAGATCGTCGCGAGTGGGAAACCCGAGCACCTTGCGGGGTGGGGCATTCTCCAAATCCCAGAAATAAATGTCGTGTCCGTTGGTATAGAAGCAAAAAGGAAGCTCGCCACCCAGTTGCTTTTGGATGTTGTAGCAGTACTGCTTAGCTTGCTCCCTGCCCAGGGCTGCGTCTTTGCTGGTTCGCTTGGCTTCGACCACCGCCAACGGCTTGCCATCTTTTCCGAGCAGCACGTAGTCGCTGAATTGATGCCCGTCGTACGAGCTTCTTGGCTCTTTCACACCGGGGGCCAGCACTACTGCGATATCAAATTCTTCAACTACCTGGGTTGGGTCTTTGACGTTCCAGCCTGATTGGCCGAGAGCCTTGTCAATCAGCGCTGACCTAGTGGCCGCTTCAGAGTGCGTCATTTGTCAGCCGGAGGGGTAGTTCTTGAAGACTTAGTTCGTCTTGTTAACTTGCCACAGTGGCAATGCGAACAGTCGAATAGGTACCATTTTCCTTTTGCGCCTTGGGTATGACGTAGCTCTAGTGCATATCGAGCAAGTCAGAACGCATGAGTAGTAAATTCAACAGTATCAAAACAAGTATGGCACAGGTTTTTGGCCACCAAGCGCCATAGACCTGCCGAGATGGCGAGCCGTATTGGGCTCGTATCAGGCCAACGGTGAGGGCTCGGGGTTACAGCGTCTTGTTTTGCCCGACACACACGCAACCTTGTCCACAGCTCGCATTTTGTGCTGCTCTTTCACATTCACCAGCTGACGCGCTGATCAACATCACAGTCCAGTGCTGGTTGCGCCACCGAATCTCAGTCCGGCTCGATTTGCGACACTACAACCGCCTGCGCATCACATTCGTCCCACAGCGGCTGCCCACGCGCTGGAACGATGTGTGGCGGCTCTGACTCACCCCGATGCGGTTCAGGATGTGCCGAATATCGACACTGTACGGAATGAAGGCGATGGTGCGCATGCGCCCATCGCACAGCGGGCACGACAATGGAAATACCTCATAGGTGCGGGTTATCAGCACCGCCCACGGGTAGTGGTCCGGGCGCTTCGGGTTAAAGGGTTCGGGCGTGAGTGTCAATGCCCTCGCCCATTCCGGTTTGTGCCGCTAGGACTGGCGGCACAGGTGACACGGGTGTCACGTGACCGGTCGCGGCCAGCGCCATCGGTGACACAACAGCTCTGAGCGGCGACCGTCAATTCATTTGCGTTCTCAACGTACTCCTCTTGGGTGTAGGACACGCCGTCTTCCTGCGCCACCGTTTCAGTCGCCTTGTTCAGACGCCTTGGCCGACGTGCCGCAGGCAAAGCAGTAGCGTGCAAACGCGTTTTTGCGTGTGCTGCAGTGGCCGCAGCGGTCAAACAGGCACAGTCCGCAGTGCGGGCAAAAGTCGGTTTTGCCGTCTTTCATCTCCACCGTGCGTTCGCAACCGGGGCAGATGTTCTTGGCCATGCGGGTTTGCGCCAAGTCGTAGTCCAGCTCGCGCTGGCGCGTCTGCACGGGCTGGGCTTCGGCGAGCTTTTGCCGCTCCAGATAACGCTGCAGTGCCTGGATGGCGTAGCGCCCGCCGATGACGGTGAGCACAATGCCGACGATGTAGCGCACATAGCCGCCGTAGCTGGGCAGATAGGGCACCAGTTCCACAAAGAAGGCAAACAGCGCAAAGAAGATGAAGCCCCAGACAAAGGGCCACGACGCGCCGTTGCGGTGCTTCTTGAACAGGTAGCCTGCCAGCACCAGCAAGGGCAGCGTGAGCGCCAGCCGGTAGCCGAACACGCGCAACTCTTGCGCACGCTGCGCCTGCACAAAGGCACCACGCGCTTCGTTCTGAAGGCTTCGCAACTCGGACTGCGCACGTTCCTGCGCCTGCCTCGCGTTCAGCGCAGCTTGCTGCTGCCGCTCCACCGCTGAGAATGCGGTGCGTTCGGCTTGGCGCAGCCCATCGAGCTCGCGGGTGCGCTGGAGCACCTCGCCGTCTTGCTCCGAACGCTGCGTCACGCTGCGTGTGGCCAGCCAGTTGTCAAAGGTTTCGCGTGCGGCGCGGTTGTCGGCCCGCGCCGTCTGCAGCTTGAGTTGTGCCTGATCCAGCTCGGCCTGGGCCGCTTCGGCACTGCGCTCAGCGGCCTGGATGGACGCCTTGAGCGCGGGCGTGCGTTGCGGGTCCATGAAATCTTCCAGCGAGCGGGTCTGCTCCACCCGGGGCAGGTCGCCCACGAGGGTGCTGCCCAGCCCGGTCAGGAACCACGCGAACAGAAATGCCACCAGCCACAGGCCACGGTGGAACCACTTTTCAGACAGACGCAGGGTTTTGCTCATGTTGTTTCCTTGCAAGACAAAGGGATCGAAGCCATTGTGAGCCCGCTCAGAGCGCCAGCCGCTGCGCAGGCCCACCCAGGCCGGTGCGTTCCAGCCAATCGAGCACCGAGTCCACCGTCACCGTTTCAATGCGGTCCGAAAATCGCTGGCCGTTGGGGTGGTCGTCAAAGCGGATGTGGGCCGAGCCCACGCTGGCACCCAGGCGGGTGAACGCACCCAGGTGCAGCGTGGTGGGCTGGTAGGCTTTGAAACCCAGCCAGGCCTGCGCCTGCGCGCGGGTCGTCACGCCAGGCTCGGCCGCCATGGCCATCGTCTCCAGCGCCCACTGGTTGGACTGCTGGTAGCGCGTGCCCCAGGCGTAAGACACCATGTTGTAGGCGCGCTCGTGCAGGCGCAGGCTGCGCACCGGGTCGGTCAACAGCGCCAGCAGCGGCGCCTGAAGTGCAGGCACCGGCACCGACCACACCGCTTCATGGCGCCACAGGTCGTCCAGAAAAAACGCGCCCAAGCCCTGCCGGTAGAGCGCGCCCACACCGGTACCGCAGGCGTTGAGCTTGTGCAACACCCGCCACGGGCCGTCGTCCGTCTTGTAGGCCCAGCCCAGGTGCGAATAGCGCAGCTGGTAGCGGCTCAGGTCTTGCCCAGCCCGACCCAGCACCACCACACGCGCACCACTGCGGGCAAATTCGGCGTCCAATGCCTGCGCCGTCTGCTGCGCCAGCGCCAGGCCTTGGGTCAACGCCTGCGGCGTCAGGGGCCGCTGTTCGCACGAACGCCCGGCATGTGCCGTTGTGGCCAGCCACAGCGCAGCAGCCAGTGCCACGGCGGTTCGGGTGAAAAACAGGGGGCTCATGGTGGTTTCCTTCTTTTGGGGTGGGTCCCAATGGCATCAATCGGTGATGCGCTCGTTGTGCAGCAGCGCGCGGC
>Ga0075012_10004282_pt1 | contig 13344 bp, 8 predicted proteins | sample All_14_2_FD_71474 | JGI IMG/M metagenome (GOLD analysis project Ga0075012, IMG submission 71474) | Freshwater microbial communities in response to fracking from Pennsylvania, USA - Allegheny Zone_MetaG_DW_15 | ecosystem: Environmental > Aquatic > Deep subsurface > Groundwater > Drilled... | reverse complement strand
CGACAAACGCACCGAAGAGCTGTGCATCGATTCCTTCACGATGGCCGCCAGGCTGCTCGATATCTCGCCGGCGGAATTGAAGAGCTATATCCACAGCTGCTATTACGGCCATTTTGCCGATCACTTCGGCGATCAGCTGCTGGGGGAATCGGTCATCCACGATCGGCTCGGCCTTGACCCGCTGGGCAACGTCGGGGTGAAGACGGGTGGCGCCACCGGCGGCTCGACCCTCTGGGAGGGGGCGAAGGCGGTCGCTTCCGGGTACTCCGACTGCGTCCTGGTCATGGGCTGGGAGCGGATGGACGAGGTCCCGACCGATGAGGGCAATTTCCTCATCTCCTGCGCCGCCGACAAGGACTGGGAATCGCCGCTCGGCCATATCTATACCGGCTATTACGCGGTCATGGCCCAGCGCTACTGGCAGATCTTCGGCAAATCCGAGGAGTCGTTCCGCAAGACCCTCGCCGAGATCTCCGTCAAGCATCACGGCTACGCCCGTTTCAACCCCTTTGCCCAGTCGCCGATGAAAATCACCGTCGACGATGTGCTCAAGTCGCCGGTCGTGGCCTATCCGCTGCGGGCCCTCGACTGTTGCCTGATGAGCGTCGGCGCCGCCTGCGCCATCCTCTGCGATGAGGATACCGCCTTCAAGCTGACCAAAAATTCCAAGAACAAACCGCTGCGCATCTGGGTTGCCGCCGGCTCGCACACCCTCCGTCCCGCCGACCGCCGTGACATGGCGATCCCGCTGCTGCCGAACGAGACCGCCGATCAGTACAAGGACCTGGGCGAGCGATTCCCCGGCGGCGAGAGGTATCCGGGTTTCACCGGTTTTCTCGCGGCCAGGATGGCGGCCTACTACGGCTACGGCATGACCGGCGTCCACGACCCGATGGAGGACCTCGATGTCGTCGAACTCCATGACGCCTTTACCATCAGTGACGTCCAGACCTATGAGGATATCGGCCTGCGACCCTACGGCTACGGCCGGGACTTCGTCGAATCCGGCGATTGCTATCACACCAATCCCCATACCGGCCAACCCGGCCGGCTGCCGTCCAATCTCTCCGGCGGCCTGATCGGCTGCATGCACTCGGTCGGCGCTACCGGCATCATGCAGACCTTCGAGATCGCCAGCCATATCTGGAACCGGTGGGCCGAGATCCACGGCGACCAGAAACTCTGGGACCGGTTCAACCGGCAGAAACCGGACGACTGGACCGATCTGCAGGTCAAGGGCGCCAAACGGGCAATGGCGATCAGCCATGCCGGGGTCGGCTCCCACGTCACCTCGACCATCCTGATGGATCCCGATCATCTGCTGAAAAAAGACGCATAAAGGAGAGATATCATGAGCATGTTTGGACAGGTTTCCGTCAAGAACAACCAGTATAAATTGAAAGGGGCCTTTCACCACATGACCCCCAACACCCCGATCCGCAACGCCGACGACGGCTGGAAACTGCTGGGGGTGACCAACCCGAGGGACATGACCTATATCCATTCCTACGGCGGCGAGGCGATTTTCTTTGAGTCCCTCAGCCAGGGCCGGCTGCTGGCCACCCGCTGCGACAGCAAAGACTGCGAGACCGCGGGCACGATTTACATCCCGTTCCGTATCCACTGCCCGGAATGTCTAGGCAAAAACACGGTGATCGACCTCACCGACATCGCCAAAAAGACGGCCAGGGTCCACACCTTTATGACCTGTGCCCGGTCCGGGGCCTTTAACCTGCTTGATAAACCGATCCGGTTTATTAATATCGAATTTGACGGGGTCGCGACGATATTGATGAGCTACCTGTCGGTCGGCGACCCGACGATCGGCATGAAGGTGGTGCCGATCTTCAAGACCGGCGGGCCGACCTTCACGATCCTTGACCTGTCGTGGGTGCCGGAAGGAACCGGTCGGGAGCAGTTGCCGGAGGGGTTCAGTTTTTAACCCCTGAGAAAAATGGGTACCGGCTGGCGGGACACGGCGAGAGGCGCACCCCCTTTTGCCGCGGTCCCGCCGAAAGTTTTGCCTGGAGGATGCAACCGCACGTATCTTTTCACTTTTAACAGAAGGGGATTCGTATGAAAAAACCGGATATTAAAGTGGGTACAACGACCATCGGCAACGTCGTCGATATTCTGGCCGATAACTTCGGTGACAATATCGGCCTGGAGTACCATGCCCTGGGGATCAGGCAAAATTTCAGGCAGCTGCGGGAACAGTTCGACGCCGTCGCCAAAGGCTTGATGGCGCTCGGCGTCGAGCGGGGTGACAAGGTCGCCATCTGGGCCAACAATGTGCCCGAATGGGTGTACACCCAGTTCGGCAGTGCACGGATGGGAGCGGTTCTGGTCACGGTCAACACCAACTACCGCAGCAACGAACTGGAGTATCTCCTGCAGCAATCCGATGCCACGACCCTCATCCTCATCGGCGGCATCCGGGAGCCCGACGAGTATCTCAAGGTCCTCGACAAGGTCTGCCCGGTGATCAAGGACAGCGAACCGGGCAAGCTCAACTGCGAAAAACTCCCTTTCCTGAAAAACATCGTTTTTCTCGGCAAAGATAAGATGGCCGGGATGTTCAACTGGGACGACATGCTGGCGATGGGCCGATCGGTATCGGACGAGGCCCTGCTGGCCCGGCTGAATTCGCTCGATCCCGACGATGTCATCAACATGCAGTACACCTCCGGCACCACCGGTTTCCCCAAGGGCGTCATGCTCTCCCACACCAACCTGATCGGCAATGCCCTGAGTATGGCCGAATGCATGAAGCTGACCCCTGACGATGCGATGTGCATCCCGGTGCCGTTCTTCCACTGCTTCGGCTGTGTCATCGGCACGTTGTGCTGCATGGTCTCCGGCACCACCATGGCCCCGGTCGTGGCCTTTACCCCCGCTGCCGTGCTGAAAACCGTCGAGGCCTCGAAATGCAATGCCCTGCTCGGCGTCCCGACCATGTTCATCGCCGAATTCGAGGAGATGGACAAGAACAGCTATGACACTTCGAGCCTGCGAACCGGGGTCATGGCCGGTTCGACCTGTCCGGTCGAGGTCATGAAGCGGGTGATCAAGGACATGGGGGCAAACGAGATGACCATCGTCTACGGCCAGACCGAGGCCTCCCCCGGCATCACCCAGACCCGGGACCAGGATTCCCTGGAAATCAAGACGACCACGGTCGGCCGGGCCCTTCCCAACGTCGAGGTCAAGATCGTCGATCCGGCGACCGGCAGCGAGATGCCGACAGGCGAGCAGGGCGAGCTCTGCTCCCGGGGCTATCATGTGATGAAGGGCTACTACAAGATGCCCGAGGCCACGGCCAAGGCGGTCGACAGCGACGGCTGGCTGCACACCGGCGACCTGGCAATCATGGATGCCAACGGCTACTGCAAGATTACCGGCCGGATCAAGGACATGATCATCCGCGGCGGCGAAAACATCTACCCGCGGGAGATCGAGGAATTCCTCTATTCCCACCCGAAGGTCAAGGATATCCAGGTCGTCGGCCTCCCCAGTGAAAAATACGGCGAGGAGGTGGCCGCCTTCATCCAGCTCAAGAGCGGGGAAAAGGCGACGGCCGAGGAGATCATCAACTTCTGCAAGGATCAGATCTCGTATCACAAGATCCCGAGATTCGTTTACTTTGTCGATGAGTACCCGACCACTGCCAGCGGCAAGATCCAGAAATACAAGCTGAGGGAGATGGCGAAGCAGCTGGCGGACAATTGAATGGGCACCCGGGATTTCATCGAAGAGGCTGGTCATGGAACAACCGTTATGGAAGCCGTCGCAACAGCGCATCAAAGATTCCAACATGTACCGGTTCATGCAGGAAGTGAACCAGACCTACGCAACGCATTTCACCGACTACGATGGCCTGTACCAGTGGTCGGTCGACAATATCGCCGCCTTCTGGGCCGAGATGTGGCGATTTGCCGGGATCATCGCCTCGAAGCCCTATGATGCGGTGATCGACGATCCCACCAAAATGCCGGGGGCGCTGTGGTTTACCGGCAGCCGGCTGAACTTTGCCGAAAACCTCCTGCGCTATCGGGACGACAGGGTCGCCCTGATCTTCCGGGGCGAGGACCGCGTTCGCCGCACCCTGACCTACGCCGAGCTCTACCGGGCGACGGCCAGGGTGGCCGCGGCCCTGAAGCAGGCGGGGATAGGGCCGGGCGACCGGGTGGTCGGCTTCATGCCGAACATGCCCGAATCGATCATCGCCATGCTGGCGGCGGTAAGCCTCGGGGCGACCTGGTCCTCCTGCTCCCCCGATTTCGGGGTCAAGGGCGTCCTCGATCGCTTCGGCCAGACCCGGCCGCGGATCCTGTTTACCGCCGACGGCTATTTCTTCAAGGGCAAGGCCCTCGACAGCCTGACCAGGATCGCCGGTATCGTCCGGGAGATCCCGTCGATCGAACGGGTGGTCGTCGTGCCCTATACCCGGGGAAAAACCGAGCTCGGCGATCTGCCCGATCTGCCGAACGGCGTGCATTACGACGACTTCTGCGTCGATGACGCCGAGGAAATCGATTTTGTCCAGCTGCCCTTCGACCATCCCCTGTACATCATGTATTCCTCCGGCACCACCGGCCTGCCCAAGTGCATGGTGCAGAGTGCCGGCGGGGTGCTGCTGCACCAGCTCAAGGAACTGATCCTCCATACTGACCTGAAACGGCAGGACACCATCTTCTACTTCACCACCTGCGGCTGGATGATGTGGAACTGGCTCACCGCCTCGCTGGGCGTCGGCGCCACGCTGGTGTTGTATGACGGCAACCCGTTCCACCCCGGCCCGGAGGCGCTGTGGCACATGGCCGAGGAGGAAGGGATCACGGTCTTCGGCACCAGCGCCGGGTATATCGCCGCCCTCAAGCAGGCCGGGGTGCGGCCGGGCCGCCGGTTCGCCCTGGGCCCGCTGCGGACTCTGCTGTCCACCGGTTCGCCGCTGTCAAAGGAGGATTTCCACTTCATCTATGACGAGGTCAAGGCCGATATGCAGCTGGCCTCGATCTCCGGCGGATCCGATCTCAACGGCTGTTTCGCCCTGGGCAACCCGATGGGACCGGTCTACGAGGGCGAACTGCAGTGCCGGGGCCTGGGCATGAAGGTCTTCGCCTATGACGACAACGGGGTGCCGGTCATCGGCCGGCAGGGCGAGCTGGTCTGCACCGCCCCGTTCCCGTCGATGCCCATCTGCTTCTGGGACGATGCCGACGGCAGCAAGTATCGGGCGGCTTATTTCAACGAGTACCCCGGCGTCTGGACCCATGGCGATTTTATCGAGATCACCGAACGGGGCGGGGTCATCATGTACGGCAGGTCGGATGCCACCCTGAACCCGGGGGGGGTCAGGATCGGCACGGCCGAGATCTACCGGATCGTCGAGCAGATCGAGGAGATCGACGACAGTGTGGTTGTCGGCCAGGAATGGCAGGGTGACGTGCGGGTCATCCTCTTTGTCAAGATGAAGGCCGGCCATGAACTGACCGATGCCCTGCAGAACAAGATCCGCTCGGAAATCCGGACCAATGCCTCGCCCCGCCATGTCCCGGCCAAGATTGTCAGGGCCCCGGATATCCCCTATACCCTCAACATGAAAAAGGTCGAACTGGCCGTCAAGAAGATGATCCATAGTCGTGAAGTCAAGAACAAAGATGCCTTGAAAAATCCGGAGGCCCTGGATTTTTTCGCCCACGTTGACGAATTGCAGAGCTGATCATAGACAAGGAGGAGTTATGAGGACATATCCATTGCTGGATTTCGGCCTGGGCGATACCACGAAGCTCCTGCGGGAGACGGTAGAGGATTTCGTCGCCGCCGAGATCGCCCCGCTGGCCGCCGATATCGACCGCAACGACCGGTTTCCGCCCGAACTCTGGCCGAAGATGGGGGACCTGGGGCTCCTCGGCGTCGCCGTGTCCGAACAGTACGGCGGGGCGGCCATGGGCTACCTCGAGCATGTCATCGCCATGGAGGAGATCAGCCGGGGGTCGGCCGCGGTCGGCCTGGCCTACGGGGCGCATTCCAACCTCTGCATCAACCAGATCAAATTGAACGGCACGGAGGAACAGAAGCAGCGCTATCTCCCCGACCTGGTCGCCGGCCGCCATATCGGCGCCCTGGCGATGAGTGAGGCGGGCTCGGGTTCCGATGTCGTCAGCATGCGGCTGGCCGCGGTCGAGTCGGGTGACGGCTTTGTCCTCAACGGCACCAAGATGTGGATAACCAACGGCCCCAACGCCGATGTCCTGGTGGTCTACGCCAAGACCTCGCCGGAGCGGAAGCAGCACGGCATCACCGCCTTTCTGGTGGAAAAGACCTTCCCCGGATTTTCCACCAGCCCCAAGCTCGACAAGCTGGGGATGCGCGGTTCGCCCACCTGCGAACTGGTCTTTCAGGACTGCCGGGTGCCGAGGGCCAATATCCTGGGGCAGATCAACCGGGGGGTCGAGGTCCTGATGCGCGGCCTCGATTTCGAGCGCCTGGTCCTGGCGGGTGGGCCGTTGGGGATCATGGCCGCCTGCATGGACGTGGTGCTGCCCTATGTCCATGAGCGGCGCCAGTTCGGCCGGGCGATCGGCGAATTCCAGCTGATGCAGGGCAAACTGGCCGATATGTATGCCACCTGGAACGCCTGCCGGTCTTATGTCTACACGGTCGCCAAGGCGGCCGACAAGGGTGCCGCGATCAGAAAGGACGCCGCCGCCGTCATCCTCTATACCGCCGAGCGGGCCACCTGGATGGCCCTGGAGGCGATCCAGTGCCTCGGCGGCAACGGTTATATCAACGACTTTCCAACGGGAAGGCTGCTGCGGGATGCCAAGCTGTACGAGATCGGCGCCGGTACCAGCGAGATCCGGCGCATGCTGATCGGCCGGGAACTCTTCAAAGACACGGAATAAATCGACGATGGGCTGCAGCGGCGGCTTTGTGCCGCCGCTGCAGGTCTTCTCCCGCCGGATCAGGCCGGCGATCACCGTGAATGGCGGCATCGCAACGCCGGGACAACGCCGGGCGGAGTGGTTCCCGCCATCGGCGCGGTTGTGCGCCTGCTCCGCCGTCCCCCATCATCAGGTTCAATCACCCCAACGCCCCGGCCCCCGCATCGGCGAATGCGAGCGGCAGTCTTGTAATATCCTCGAGATGTTCTACTTTTTTCCTGACCAATGATCGGTCGCCCGTCAACCGGCGACCGCCGCCATCACCATACTGCCGAGAACGTGACCATGACCAGACCAGGATATCTATATCGTATTGTTTTCGTCCTGTTGTATGTCGCCACGACGACCTTGTCGCCGCTGCCCGGCCAGGCGCCGGCAAGGACCGCCGCCAGCGCCTGCATCTCCACCGACTGGCCGTCCTCGCGCAGCGATCTGTCGCCGGATCCGAGTCTAGTCCGGGGGACCCTGGCCAACGGCCTGCGCTACGTGCTGAAGGAAAACCGGGAGCCGCGCAACCGGGTCGCCGCCTATCTCGATATCCAGGCCGGATCGCTGCACGAAACCGATGCCCAGCGCGGCTATGCCCATTTCCTCGAGCACATGCTGTTCAACGGGACCACCAATTTCAAACCCGGTGAACTGGTCGAGTACTTCCAGTCGATCGGCATGAGTTTCGGCGGCGACATCAACGCCCGCACGTCCTTCGACGAAACGGTCTACCATGTCATCCTCCCCGACGCCAGTCGGCCGCAACTGGAAAAGGGGTTCACCGTCCTTGCCGACTACGCCCGCGGCGCCCTGCTGCTGGAGAAGGAAGTCGAGCGGGAGCGCGGCGTGATCCTGTCGGAACGGCGGGCCCGGGATTCGGCCGAATACCGGACCTATGTCGCCGGCAGCGAATTCGCCCTGCGCGGGACCAGGATGCCGCAGAGGATGCCGATCGGCGTCGAGGAGACGCTGCAGAAGGCGGACAGCAATCTGCTCAAGCGGTTTTACAACGAATGGTACCGGCCGGAAAACATGATCCTGGTGGTGGTCGGCGATTTCCGGACTGGCGATGTCGAACCCCTGGTACGCGAGATCTTCGGTCGTCTCGCCGCCGCCGAGACCGTCCCGGAGTGTCCCGACTTCGGCAGCCTGCGGCACAAGGGCATGGAGGCCTTTTATCATTACGAGGCGGAACTGGGCAAGAGCGAGGTGTCGATCGAATCCCTGTGGGATACCAGGAAAAAAGACGATTCCCGGGCGCTTCAGGAAGAGGAGCAGCGGAAATATGCGGCGGCGCTGATTCTCCGCTACCGGCTGCAGCGATTGCAGGAGCGTCCGGACACCCCGTTCTCCGGGGCCTTCTATGGTGCGGACGAGATGTTCGATCGCCTTGGCTATGCCGTGCTCTCGGCCGAGGCACGGCCGGGCAAATGGCGGGAGGCCCTGCGCCTGCTCGAGCACACCCTGCGTCAGGCCCTGACTTACGGGGTGAGCCAGGCGGAGATCGATCGGGTGAGGAAGGAGATCAAGGCCAAGCTCGACGAGGCGGTGTTGACTGCCGCCACCAAGGACTCCAAGGCCATCGCCAACGACATCATCCGTCATCTCAATGAAAACAGGGTGTTCATGTCGCCGCAGCAGGAATTGGACCTGTACGCTCCGATGCTGGCGAAAATGGATGTCGAGGCCGTCAATGCCACCCTGCGGGCGTCATGGGCCAATGACAGCCGCTTGATCGCGCTGACCGGCGACACCAGGCTGGACGAGAAGACCGCCACTCAGGAGATTGTCACCGTCTTCCGGAAGGCAACCGAAGAACACATCGACGCGGCCGCCACCGGCGCCCGCACCACCTTCCCCTATCTGGAGACGCCGACGGCGGCAGCCCCCAAGGAGGTGATACCGTTCGGGGAGATCGAGGCCGAACGGCTGGTCTTCGCCAACGGGGTGGCGGTTAATCTCAAACGCACCGAATTCAAGAAGAACGAGGTGATGCTCGAGCTCCATGCCGGCAGCGGCAAACTCGGTGAGCCGAAACCGGGGCTGGCCCTGGTGACCGAAGGTGTGGTCAATGGCTCCGGCAGCGGCACCCTGACCCGGACCGAGCTGGACGAAGTGCTGGCCGGCAGTACCGTCGGGGCGACGTTCAAGGTCGGCGAATCGAGTTTCATCTGGACCGGCAAGGCGATCAGGACCGAAACCGAACTGCTGTTCCAGCTGCTCCACACCCTGACGGTTGATCCGGGACTGCGGCCGGATATCTTCGATCGCATCAAGCGCGATCTGCGCCAGAGCTATCGGGGGCTGGAGCGCGATGTCGACGGGGGCATGCAGTTCCAGGTCCTGCCCTTTCTCGCCGGCGGCAACCCCAAATTCGGCATGCCGCCGTGGTCCGTCGTCGACCAGGTCGGTCTCGACGATATCCGCCAATGGCTGCTGCCCGAGCTGACCGGCGGGCCCCTCGAGGTGTCGATCGTCGGCGACTTCGAGCGCGACGAGGTGGTGCGCCTGGCGTCGATCTATTTCGGCGGTCTGCCGCCGCGGCAGGGCAAGGGCGCGGCGGCCGAGCCAGTCCATTTTCCTGCCGGGAAGACGTTGACCGCCAAGGTCGATTCATCGATCGCCAAATCGATTCTCGTGATCGCCTGGCCGACCGACGACTTCTGGGATATCCACCGCAATCGCCGGCTGCACATGCTCGCCGCGGTCCTCGATGACCGGTTGCGCAAGGCGATCCGGGAGCGGCTCGGGGCGACGTATTCGCCCGAGGTCTTCAGCTCCGCCAGCCGCGTCTACCCGCATTACGGCATGCTGATGGTCCAGATGGTCGTCGAACCGGGCCAGGAGAAGAAGGTCGGCGACGAGGTGCTGCGCATCGCCGACGACCTGCGGCGCGGCGGGGTGACGGGGGAGGAATTGGAACGGGCCAAGGCGCCGATGTTGACCGCGCTCAAAGATGCGGTGCGGACCAACGGCTACTGGCTGACATCGGTGCTGACCCAGTCGACCGCCCACCCCCAGCAGCTGACCTGGCCGCTGTCGATATTGAGCGATTTCAAGGCAGTGACGGCAGCGGATCTGGGGGCCCTGGCTGCAAAATACCTGGTCAACGACAAGGCGGCCAAGGCCTGGGTCGTCCCGGTTCCCGGAAACAACGGCCGGAAATAACGGGGTTGATTCGGGGGGAGAGGGGATGCGGCGGATAAACTTGCGGTCAGCCTGTGACGCTGGTGATCAGCCGATGATCCACAGCGCCATATTCTGAGTCTGCATCACGGTCCGGCTGGAGATGCTGCCGAAAATCCCCTTGGCCATCCCTTCCCGCCGCCGGCCGATGACGATCGTGCCGCATTTATGCTTTCTGGCGTTGCTGATGATGCTGCTGCTTTCCTCGAGGGCCGTCGGTTCCGGCAGGGTGTGGATCATCTCCTTGTCGATACCGGCATCGAGGAGCAGTTGGATCGGGCCGGTGAACAGGCAGTTTTTGCCCTGCAGGTGCGTGTCGCACCAATCCTTTCCCCAACGGTCGTAAAAATCCTCGGGAACACACTGGACCTTCGATGACAGGATGCTGCGGGTGTGAAAGAACAGGAAGGTGACGTCATTTCGGCCGGCGAAGATGTGCGCCAGATGATCGACGGCCATCAGGGAGTGGACCGATCCGTCGACGGGGACGAAAAACCGTTTGGTTTTGACCTCGCCATCGATGATCCAGAGCGGGATCTTGCGGCATTTTCGAAACAGTTCCGCCGATACTGAGCCGAGGAGCATTTCCCCGACCACCCCGATTCCCCGTCTGGCGACGACGATACTGTCGACCAGATGTTTTTCCGCATACCCCTTCAGCGATGCGGCGACACCGGTGGCGTTGGGAACGGTCGAGGAGGTGATGCGGCTGGCGGCGATCCCAAGAGCGGTCAGTCGGTCTTCGGCCTTTTTCAGATGCCGGAGACCGGTAGCCTGGTGGCGATCGAACCGGTGGTCGGTCGGCAGCAGGCTGTTCGCCGGGTCTTCAGCCTCGGGGAGAACAGGGGAGCCGATGCTGGTGCTGTGCAGGACATGGAAGCTGACTTCAGGCTGGCCGGCAAAGAGCGCGGCGACATACTCGAGGGCCTGGGTGCTAAAGGTCGAGCCATCGACGGCGAGGAGGAGCTTTTTTTCCATGGAGCCACCTTGTAATAACTCTATTTTATTAAAATAAGTGAAGTATATCGTTGAACAGGCGGCGAAGTCAACGGCAAAACATGGTATTCGGGAAGACGGATGTGGGGAATGGCGGAGAATTCTATTGAAGTTATGAATTCATGTGCTTAACTACCGAACGAAGGTGGTGGTGAGCGGAGAAAAGATCACACAGGACAACGAGGCGGTGCATGAACGGACAACATTCTGAACAGTTCCACGAACGACGTAAGGGGATGCGGACGCGCTATGTCACTACCGTCTTTCTCACCTTCGCGGATGAACAGGAGCAATTGCAAGGGGAACTGCAGGATATCAGTCTGTCCGGGATGTATGTCGGGACGGAGCGGCAGGTGGCGATCGGCACCACCTGCTCCATCCGGATTGTCATCACCGCCCGGGACAGTCGCCTGACCTTAGAGGACCTTCAAGGACAGGTCGTCCGTCGGGATGCAGGGGGAATGGGCATCCGGTTTGCCGCCAGATTCGAGTGGTACGTCCTGTTCAACATCTACAGCCACTTCGGGCGAGGCGGCAGAAAACCGGATGCCGTCCCGCCGTCCCAGCCACACGATGCCGAGGGCAGCTGATCCGCCGCGGTACCAACGCTTCTCCGCATACCCTACATGGCCGAAACATCGGCAAGGATCAAGTCCGCCTGTGGCTCCTCCTGGTTCCAATGTGCCTGAAAACCATCGTTGCGGCGGACGATCATCGTGGAGAAATAATGCGGGTTGTCGGGGATACATGAGAGATCGCGGATGATCCGCTCGCCCTCCATGCCCGCCCGCTCGATGAGCACCGCCTTCGACAGCAGACCGGTTTCTTCGAGCAACCGGCAGATCCGGGGGAGAACCCGGTGCACCTTCATCAGGACGATGGTGTCGAACTTTTCGAGGGTCGAACGCAGGCGTTCGTCGCTGAAGGTCGCCGGCACCACCGCCAGCATCTCGTTGCCGAGGCAGATCGGCATCCTGGTTTCCGCCGAACAGCAGCTCATCGCCGGGATCCCGGCGTGAAACCTGACCCGGATATCCGGCCGCAGCGACAGCAGGGTGTCGTAGAGGTAATAGCCGGTCGAATAGATCGCCGGGTCGCCGAGGGTCGGAAAGGCGACATCGAGCCCCTGATCGAGACAGGCGATGATCCTGGCCGCCGCCGCCTGCCAGGCCCGGCTGACCTCTGCCTCAGGGGCCTTGCCGGCCTTGATTTTTTTCATCGGAAAATACAGTTCGAAGATCTCCTTGCCGTCGAGGTCGATCGCCTGGCCGACGATGGCCAGCGCCGTCGATCTGCCGCCCGGCGTCGCCTTGGGGGCGGCGATGACCGGGCAGGCGGTAAGGGTCTTCAAGGCCTTGAGGGTCAGGAGATCGGGATCCCCGGGGCCGGTGCCGATGATATGGAGGGTTGCGTCACGCATGTGTTCTTCTCGGATTGAAATGGGGGGGATAATTGTCATTGCTGGTTTCCAGTGGTCTGCGGCTCAGGGTAGATCAGCCGGTGCAGTTGTTCGATGCCGGCGAGGAGTCGCGGCGTCGGCCGGGACACCACAGTCTCATCGATCAGGTAGACTCTGTTGTCCTTGAAGGCCTTGATCAGCGCAAAGCCGGGTTCGTTCTTCAGGGTGTCGATATCGATCGGGTTCATCCGCCCGATCTGGCTGAGGAAGATGTCGATCTCGGCCGCCCGGGCGATGATATGTTCCTTGCCGTATTCGGCGATATTGCTCTTGTTTCTCGGTCTGGCATCGGTGGCGATGTTGCGGCCGCCGGCCGTCTCGACGGCGTAGATGGTGATTGAGGCCGGAGAAAAGGTCTTCATTTTGGCATGGATCGCCTCGACATAGACCCCGGGCCGCCGGCCGTGGTCGGCGATGGGGATCTTCCGCTCGATCGCCGCCACCCCGGCGAGGAAGCGCTTGCGCATCGATTCGGCGGCGGCGGCGTTGCCGGTCAGGTCGCCGAGGGTCTGCCAGTAGGCGAACATCCCCTCGACATCGGTCGGCTGGAGCGAGACGACGGTGATGCCGCTCTGTCGCAGCCGGGCGAGCAGGGCGGGGTGGGCGCGGGAGATCATCGGCCGGACCAGGACCAGGTCCGGCGCCGCGGCGAGGAATTTCTCGGCGCTGTCGGCATCGCTGAAGACCTCCCGGTCACGGACGGCACCGGGGTTGTCGCCGCGGCTGACGCCGATGATCTTCGCCGCCGCCCCGAGCTCCACCAGGTTC
>Ga0075012_10004281_pt1 | contig 13344 bp, 9 predicted proteins | sample All_14_2_FD_71474 | JGI IMG/M metagenome (GOLD analysis project Ga0075012, IMG submission 71474) | Freshwater microbial communities in response to fracking from Pennsylvania, USA - Allegheny Zone_MetaG_DW_15 | ecosystem: Environmental > Aquatic > Deep subsurface > Groundwater > Drilled... | reverse complement strand
GCCAGCCTGGGCACCGACCACGCCTGGGGCAACCATCACCTGGTGATGGGCGGCGCGGTGCAGGGTGGGCGCAGCTACGGCACCTACCCGCAGCTGGTGCTGTGTGGCGATGACGATGTGGGTCAGCAGAGCTGGGAACGCCAGGGGCGCTGGATCCCCACCACCTCGGTGGATCAATACGCGGCCACGCTGCTGCGCTGGTTTGGCGCCGATGTCGGGCAACTGCAGACGGTGTTGCCGAACCTGGGCCGCTTCGGCGCGGCAACCCTCGGTTTTGTCTGAGGCGCGTCAATCGTTGGTTGATTGAGATATTGACCCACTCTGGCCAGCATGTGCTGCGCCCGCAGCCCTTGAATGCGGCACGTCATTCACTGAGTGAATGACGTGCTGAACCGGCTTGTCCGGTGAGTAAAGTCAACGCTGGAAACTTCGCCCAACCTAGTATGAATGAAGTTGCCTCAATGGCCTTCATGGATGGGTGGTTTCAATATGTCTCGGTCACTGAGAAATATTCAGGTTGGTAATTCAATTTCCGTTCCTGAAACAGCAGATGGTATTTGCTCCGGGCCACGTGTGCCGATGCGTCGCCGGCCGCTGGTGGTGGCCATGGAGGCGTTGCTCATTGCCTGGTCAGCGTCGGTCGCCGGTGGCGCGTCGGCGCAGGTGAATGCCGCCTGCACCGTTTCCGGTGATGGTCAAACGGCAACCTGCACCGATGTTTCCGCGCAGGGCGTGAGGTACACCTCCGGTATTGCCCGCATCGATCTTGGAAATAATGGTGCGAGCGGGCCGGTGTCGTTGAATGCGGCGACGGTTGGAATTCAGCTGGCACGGTCCGCAGGCGGTGGCGGCAGCATCGGTGATGTGGATTTCAAAACCGTTGCCTGGGATACCGACGGAAATTCAAGTACCGAGAAGGTGACCGTCGTGACCTTCGACGGGACCACGCCCTATTTGATCGGGAGCGACTACATCCTGGTGTCGTCGGCCGAGCCGGAGGTCTACACCGTGGGGACGCAGACCTACTCGGCCGCCACGTTGATGCAGCAGCTGGCATCGGCGCCGGGCCTCGGCTCTGCCGTGGTGGGTGGGCTGATGGTGAACAACAACGCTGGGCCCAGGTCGCGCGGCGTTGATCTGTCGACGCGGGATGCGTCGGGCATCGTCGTCAGCTCGCTGGGTGGCACGGGCGGCTCGGGTGCTTGCTACAGCGTGCTGTTCATCGTGAGCTGGTGCAACGATGGCGCCGGTGGTGGCAATGCATCTTCGGTGGTGGTGAACCATGATGCCGTCTTGACTGTGAACCTGTCGGATGGCGTCCAGGAGATGCCAGGGATCAGCGCGGTGAGCCAGGGTGGCACCGGTGGCTCGGGCGGTGGCTTCGTCGGTTTCGTGTCGATGGCTGGCGCCGGTGGCCATGGGGGCGATGGCGGCACCGTCACCGTGTGGCTGGGGGCGAACTCCGACATCACCACCAACGGCAGCAAGAGCCATGGCGTGCTGGCCGATAGCCGTGGCGGCAACGGTGGGACGGGCGGGAGCCACGACGGCGTCTTCGCCCTGGGTGACAAAGGTGGCACGGCGGGTGACGCTGGTGCGGTGACGGTCATCCAGAACGGCGCGGTGCTGACCCAGGGCTGGAATTCCCACGGCATCCTCGCGCGCAGCGTGGGTGGTGGCGCAGGCTCGGGCAGCCGCTCAGGCGGCTTGTATGCCGAGGGCGGCAACGGTGGCCATGCGTCCGATGGCGCGGCCGTGACGGTGGCCAACACCGGCAGCATCACGACGCAGAGCCAAGATTCGTTTGGCATCCTGGCCCAGTCGATTGGCGGCGGCGGTGGCGATGGTGGTGGCGCCGGCGGGTGGTTCAGCGTGGGCGGGCGAGGCGGCTCAGGCGGTGATGCCGGCGAGGTGCGTGTGAGCAATGACGGGACGGTCAAGACCCTGCAAGACCGCGCCACCGCGTTGTTCGCACAGTCCATCGGCGGCGGCGGTGGCAATGGCGGTGATGCGGTGGCGATCGGATCGGCCGTCAGCGTGGCGGTGGGTGGCAACGGCGGTGAGGGCGGCGATGGTCACAAGGTGACTGTCGAGTTGCTGGCCCATGGCGTCATCAGCACGGGCAGCGTTGACGAACATGAAGTTGTGCACGGTGCCGAGGCGGCGGGCATTCTGGCGCAGTCGATTGGCGGTGGCGGTGGCAATGGCGGGCTGGCCGTGAGCGGCACGGTGCCGGGCGTCACGGCGTTCAACATCGGCGTGACGGTGGGTGGCCGCGGTGGTGCGGGCGGCGATGCCGGTGAGCTGGTGCGGGTGACGACTGAGCCCGGATCGACGATTGATACCACCGGCGTGCGTTCCCCCGGCATTGCCGCGCAAAGCATTGGGGGCGGGGGCGGCAATGGGGGTGTAGCGTTCTCCGGCGCGGGTGGCCCGGGGCTCAGCCTGACGGCCAGCGTGGGCGGCACCGGCGCGCCGGGCGGTGACGGAAAGACCGTTGAAGTGGTGAATAAGGGCTCGATCGAGACCCAGGCGGCGCAGTCCGCCGGCATCTTCACCCAGAGCATCGGCGGCAGTGGCGGCAATGGCGGCTTCGCCGGGACGCTGGGCCTGGGGGCGGCTTCGGTGAGCGTCAGCGTGGGCGGCAGCGGTGCGGTGGGCGGCACGGCCGGCAAGGTTGATGTCGACAACCTGGGTGGCATCCTGACCCACGGCGACAGTGCCGCGGGCATCTTTGCCCAGAGCATTGGCGGCGGTGGCGGCAATGGTGGGTCGGCGCTGTCCAGCAGTGTGGGGCTGGCCTCCGCCAGCATCACCGTGGCCGGCAATGGCGGCGCTGGCAACACCGGCGGCCTGGTGGACATCACCAATGAGGGCACGATCACCACGCAGGGCCAGCATGCGGCAGGCATCTTTGCGCAGAGCATCGGTGGCGGTGGTGGCAACGGCGGCGATGTGATCGGCCTGGCCGTGGGCGCGCTGGGCGTGAATGTGGGCGTGGGCGGCTCGGGCGATGAGGGAGGTGACAGCACCGGCGTCAACGTGACGAACAACGCGACGGGAAAGATCATCACCGCGCAAAGCAACAGCGACGGCATCTTTGCCCAGAGCGTGGCCGGCGGTGGCGGCTCGGGGGGCAGTGCGACGACCACAACCATCGTCTTCCCGGTGAAGGTGGGCGAGGTCGAAATTCCCGCGATGTCCGCTGCCGTCACGGTGGCCGGCAGCGGCGGTGGCGGCGGCACGGCCGGCGCAGTGGCGGTGAACAACGGCGGTGACGTCACGACCAGCGGGTTTCTCTCGAACGGCGTCTTTGCCCAAAGCGTGGGCGGTGGTGGCGGCAAGGGCGGCAACGCGACGAACGTGACGCTGCAATATGACGCGTCATTCACCGGCCAGGTGGCGGTGGGTGGTACGGGCGGCAAGGGCGGTACGGGCGGCACGGTGACGGTCAGCAACGGTGGCAACCTGACCACGCATGGCAGCTTCGCCAATGGTGTGTTCGCGCAAAGCGTGGGCGGTGGCGGCGGTGTGGGGGGCAACGCCACCAACATCACGATGTCGCTGAGCCCGCCGCCGACATCGGTTGATGATCTGATCCCGTCTCCCAGTGCGAGCTTTCAGGTGGCGATCGGCGGCAATGGCGGCACGGGCGCCACGGGGGGGGACGTCACCGTGAACCCATCGGAGCCAGCGAATCCGAACTCGAATCTGTTGGCGCTTCCATCGTCACGCATCGAGACCGACGGCCTGTTCTCGGCCGGCATCATGGCGCAGAGCGTGGGCGGGGCGGGCGGCTTCGGTGGCGATGCGCGCACCATCAACATTTCCCTCACGGCCGATCCGCTGGACTTCACTGACGTGAGCTCACTCGCCCAGGCCAACCTGACGCTCACCGTGGGTGGCCAGGGCGGCACGGGCAGCCACGGCGGCAAAGTGGTCGTCAACCAGCATGGCGAAGTCATCACCCACGGCGCGTTCTCCCATGGCATCGTGGCGCAGAGCGTGGGCGGGGGCGGTGGCAGCGGCGGCAGTGCGATGGTGTTCGACTTCTCCACGGCCAATGTCGTGCCTGAGATCCCGGTGCTGAACGACATCCTGAGTGCCACGAGCCCCCAGATCACGTTGCAGGGCAGCGGCGGCGGTGGCGGCAACGGGGGGCAGGTGACCTTGAACAGCGCAGGCAGTGTCAGCACCTCGGGGGCCTTTGCGATGGGCCTCGTGGCGCAGAGCGTGGCTGGCGGTGGTGGCCTGGCAGGGGTGTACAACCCGCGCGGCGTCAGTACCAACAGCATGATCGGGAAGGTCTTCAACAGCATGATCCAGACCGACCAGGGCATCACTTTTGCCGGCAGCGCCGGCGGTGCTGGGAACGCCGGAGATGTGACCGTCACGCACACCGGTGCCATCAGCACCACGGGCGATGGCGCTCACGGGGTGTTTGCGCAGAGCGTCGCGGGCCAGGGCACGGCCGGCGCGGTGACCGTGACGTTTGACGGCACGATCCAGGCCTTGGGCCGAGACGCCTACGGCGTGTACGCCCAGAGCGGTGGTGGCAGCGGTCACCGAAACATCATGGTGACGCTGCAGCAAGATAGCCAGGTGCAAGGCGGCAGCGGCGCAGGCGCCGCGGTGATGCTGGCGGGCGGGGCAACCAACGTGCTAACCAACCGCGGGGCCTTGTCGGCCCTGAGCGGCAATGCCATCGTGGCCGGCAGCGGCAACGACACCCTGCAGAACCACGGCACGGTGACCGGCTCGGTGCAGCTGGGCGCGGGCGCCAACGCCTTCGTCAACAACACCGGTGCGCGCTTCGATACCGGCAGCACGGTGGCCCTGGGCGCGGGCAATGCGCTCACCAACCACGGTGAACTGGCACCGGCTGGCCGCGGGGTGTTGGGCACCACCGCGTTGACCGGCGCGCTGGTGCAGGCCAGCGACGGCGTGCTGGCGATGGACGTGAGCCTGGCCGGAACCGCCAGCGATGCAGTGACGGTGAGCGGTGCAGCCCAGCTCGACGGGGTGCTGCGCGTCAACGCGCTCGGCAGCGACCATCCGCAGCCCGGCCGGCACCAGCACGTGCTGGTATCTGCCGCGGGCGGTGTCTCGGCCAGTGGCTTGCAACTGGCCACTGCTTCTTCGGCCGTGGTGAGCCACACGCTGACGAGCACCGCCGATCAGGCCCTGGTCATCGACACCACGGTGGATTTTGCGCCGCCCGCTGCGGGCCCCAACGCCCAGCAGATTGGCCAGCACCTCAACGCCGTGCTGGCGGCGGGGGTGTCGACGAGCTTCGCACCGGTGGTGGAAGCGCTGGTCGCACAACCGGATGCCGAGCACCTGGCCACAGCCTACCGCGCGCTCTCGCCCAATGGGGTGGGCCAGGCCAGCGGTGCTGCTGTGGCGGCCAGCCTGCAGTTCAACGATGCCTTGCACAGCTGCCGCCAGCGCGAGGGCGAACACCGCTTCTCGCGTGAAGGCGAGTGCAACTGGTTGAAGGTGGGTTTCGCCAGCCTTGAACAGCAACAGACCGCACAGAGCGATGGTTACCGCGTGAACACGTCGAGGCTGGCCGGTGGCCTGCAGCGCCGGGTGGGTGCCGATCTCTATGCGGGTGTGGGTCTGTCGTACGAACGCTCTGGGCTGGATGCCATCAACGCCCGGGTGAATGGCGACCGGGTGGAAGCGGGGGTGATCATCAAGCGTGTGGTCGATGACACGCGGCTGTCGGCCTCGCTCACGGGCGCCTACGGCCGCTATGACAGCCTGCGCAACGTGTCGGCCTTGCTGGCGGCGCAGAGCGCCCGTGCGAAGTACAGCCAATGGGCGCTGTCGGCACACGGTCGTGCCAGCCACGACTTTGTGCGCGACGACAACGCCTACATCCGCCCGATGCTCTCCGTGGGGCTGCAGCAGCAGGTGCGCGGCGGCTACAGCGAAGACGGCGCCGGCCCACTGAACCTGACCGTGTCGCGCACCACGTCAACGGCTGTCACGCTGCAGCCGGCCATCGAGGTTGGCAACGAACGGGTTTTGACCAACGGCATCCTGCTGCGCCCGTTCTTCCGGCTCGGTGCCACGCACTATGTGACCGGCCGTGATCAGCATGTGACCGCTGGGCTATCAGCGGCTCCTGCGGGCACCGGGACGTTCACCGTCACCAGCCAGAACGGCCGCAACTACACCGATGTGGCCTTGGGCGTCGACCTGCTGACGCGCGCGGGAGGCACGCTCAGGCTCGACCATGAAGGTCAGTACGCCAGCGACAGTTCGGCGAACACGACGTCGCTGAAGTGGTCGATGCCTTTCTGACGCTGCGCCGGCCCTTGATTTCACTCGATCAAGGGCATGCGACAACACTGCCGCCACCTACATCGCCATCGAGCGCAGGTGCTGGCTGAAGGCTTCGGCCGGCTGGAAGCCCACCACGCGTGCTTGCGCCAGTTCCTGGCCTTTGGGATCGAAGAACACGATGCCCGGCGGGCCGAAGAGGCCAAAGCGTTTGAGCAGCGCACGGTCGTCGTCGTTGTTGGCCGTCACGTCCACCTGCAGGCGCTGGAACTTGCGCATCTCGGCCTGCACGGCCGGGTCGGCAAAGGTGAGGTGTTCCATCTCCTTGCAGGCCACGCACCAGTCGGCGTAGACGTCCAGCAGCGTGGGGCCTGGGGCCTCGCGCAGGGCGGCTTCCAGTTCAGCCACCGAGCGGATGCGGCGAAAGGCGGGTTCTGCCGCAGCCACGGCCACCGATGCGCCCGACCGTTGGGCCAGCACCGCCAGGGGCGACAAAGTTTGTGTGCTGCCAGCCAGCGCGCCCACCAGTTCGGCCACTCCCACCAGGCCCAGCAGCAGGCTGGCAGCCGTGCGCAGCCGCGCGCCGGATGACCACAGCCAGACACCGGCCGTGAGCAAGGCCGCGCCCGCCAGCGCCAGGTTGGCTGTGGCCGGCAGCACCGGGCTCACCATCCACCAGGCCACGGCCAGCAGCATCAGGCCGAAGAAGCGCTTGACGTGCTCCATCCACGCGCCGGCCCGCGGCAGCAGGCTGCCGGCCGACAGGCCCACCAACAGCAGCGGCACGCTCATGCCGCAGGCCAGCGAGAACAGCGCCAGGCCGCCGATCAGCACGTCCTTGGTCTGGCTGATGAACACCAGCGCACCAGCCAGTGGTGCGGCCACGCAAGGGCCGACGATCAGCGCCGACACCCCGCCCATCACAAACACGCCGGCATGCTGGCCGCCGCGCAGCCGGCCTGACGCTTCATTGAGCTTGCTCTGCCAGGCATTGGGCAACTGCAGGTTGTACACGCCGAACATCGACAGCGACAGCCCCACCAGCAGCAGCGCAAAGGCGCCCAGCACCGCAGGTTGTTGCAGCCGCGCGGCCAGGCCCTCACCCGCCAGCCCGGCCGCCACGCCAAAGGCGGTGTAGACCATGGCCATGCCCAACGCATAGGCCACCGACAGGCTCAGCCCCCGCGCCCGCGACACCGGCTGCTGCTGCCCCACGATGATGGACGAGAGGATGGGCACCATCGGCAACACGCAGGGCGTGAACGACAGCAGCACGCCGGCCAGCAGGAACAGGCCTGCGATGCGCCACAGGCGGCCGGCTTGCAGCGTGGTGGCCAGCAGGTTGTCGGACGGGGCTGCAGGCGCGGTGGGCGTGGCGGTTGATGCAGAGGTGGGTGCTGTAGTCGTTGCTGTAGTCGGTGCGGCGGGTGCTGACAGGTCGAGCCCGATCTGCTGCAGGCCAGCCGCCGTGCTGCGCACCTGCCACACCTGCTGTTGCGGCGGGTAGCACAGGCCGGCATCGGCGCAGCCTTGGTGGTGCACCACCAGCTCGAAGTCCTGCGCCGGGGTGTGCGGCACGGGCAGGCGCACTTGCACAGAGCCGGTGAAGACAGCCATGTCTTTGTCGAGCCCGGCGTCGTGAATCCAGTGGCCTTCGGGCAACTCGGGTGGGCCGATGGGCACGCCAGCGGGCCGCGTCTCGATCAGCAGCCGTTCGCGGTAGAGGTGGTAGCCGGGGGCGACGTCGAAGCGCAGCACCACGGTGTGGGCGTCGGCCAGTTGGGCGCTGGTGGGGAAGGCTTGTTCGGGGGCGAGGAAGTTGTCTTCAGCCCAGGCGGCCCAAGGGAGGACCAGGCTGATCAGCAGCAAGCCGATGGCGCGGAGGAAGGGCGTCATGTGAGGTGGTCTCGTCAATCGTTGTCTTCGTCGTTGCAGGGGTCAGCGCGGTACAGCGAGCCCTGCGCATCAATGGCCAGGTAGGCCACGCCCTGGGCTTGCAGAAAGGGCAGGGCCCGCTCCTGCATCAGCATGGCGATGGTGGTGAGCGCGCCGGCGGCCACGCAGGCCGGGGCCAGCACGCTGATGGCCTGCCAGTGCTGCACCGGCCGGCCGGTGTGCGGGTTGAGCAGGTGGCAGTAGCGTTGGCCGGCGTGTTCGAACCAGCGTTCGTAGTCGCCGCTGGTGGCCAGGGCGCCGTGGTGGATGTCGAGGCTGGCAATCACGCCGTCGGGCTCACGCGGGTGCGTGATGCCGATGGACCAGGGCTGGCCATCGGGTTGCGGCCCGAGCACGCGCAGATCGCCACCCAGGTTGACGATGCCGCTGTTGAGGCCCTCGGCCTGCAGCAGCGTGGCGGCGCGGTCGCAGGCGTATTCCTTGCCGAAGCCGCCGAAGTCCAGCTCCATGCCGGGTTGGGGCAGGCGCACGTCGTGGCCGTGGCGCTGTACCTTGGTCCAGCCGATCAGGGGCAGCAGGGCATCCACCTGTTCTGGCTTGGGCGGGCGGGCGGCCTTGAAATCCCAGGCGCGGCGCAGCACGCCGCTGGTGAGGTCAAACAGGCCTTCGCTGATGTCGTACAGCTGGTCTGCATAGGCCAGCAGTTGCAGGGTTTCGTCGTCCACCTGCACCGGCTCGGGCCCGCCGGCGCCGCCGTTCAGGCGCGACACCACGCTGTCTTCGCGGTAGCGCGAGTACTTGGCTTCGAGGCGGCGCACCTCGGTGATGGCCGCCTCGGCCGCCTCGGCGGCGTGCGCCGCCCGCGCGGCATCCACCCCCGCCAGACGGATGCGGCAGGGGCTGCCCATGGCGTGGAAGTCGAAGACGTGTTCGTGGTTCACAGTGCGGGGTGGGTCAAGGTGGGGTCAGGCTCAGAAGGTGGAGTTCAGGCCGAACTGCAACCACGTGGCGGTGAAGGGCGCCAGGCCCGGCGAGCCCTGGCCGCCCAGGCGCCAGGCGCTGCGTTGTTCGTAGCGTTCCAGCTTCACGTCGGTGCTCCACTGCGGGTTGATCTGCCAGCCCAGCTTCACGCCCCAAGTGATGGCGCCAAAGGCCGAGAGCCGCTGGTCGTTGGAATAGTAGGCCGGGTTGCCCAGCGGGGCGGGGTAGACGGCCGCATCGGCCACGGGGTCGAAGTAGAAGCGGGCGGCGCGCTGGGTGTAGTAGCGCAGCACCGGTTCCACCGTGAGGCTGGGGCTGAGGGCCTGCACCCACACGGCTTCGGCGGTGTGGGCGCGGATGCCGAAGCTGTCCTGGTAGTAGCGGTAGCTGCTGCGCACGGTGGCCGGCACGGCGGTGAGCCGGTGGTTCCAGCGCAGCAGGCCGATCTGCTGGCGGCGCGAGCGCGGGCGCTCGTCGTAGAGCTTGTAGGGGTCGTTGTAGTAGCCGCGGCCTTGGCCCAGCGTGAGGTTGGCTTGCACCAGATCACGCGTGCTCCAGGCTTGCGTCACGCCCACCAGCAGCTCGGTGCTGTGCTTGCGTTCGTTGGTGACGATCTGGTTCACCGGGTCGATGCGGTCGCTGGAATGGCCGATGCCGGCATTCCAGGTGGTGTTGTGGTCTTCGCTGGCCAGGCGGCCATCCATCGAGACGGCACGGGAGCGGTAGTCATGCTCACGCGATTGCGAGATGCCCACACCCACCGCGGCGCGGTCGAAATAACGCGTGAGCTTGGCGTCCACCGCCTGGCGGCTGTCGCGCATGCGGCTGGCGCCCGAGACATCCGAGTAGTAGCGCGGCGAGGCACCCGAGACCTCGTCATGCACGGCCGAGGCGTCGATCGACCACTTCGATGCAATGGGCGCCGAGATCGCCAGTGCCGGGGCGCGCACGCGGATGCGCTTGAGGCCGGGTTGCTCATCCTGGTAGTTCAGCAGCTTGAACGAGATCGTGCTTTTTTCCGGCGGGTTCTCGGCTTGGGCTGACGGCGAAAGCAGCACACCGGGCAGCGCGAGTGCCGCGACGATCAGCCGCGATGCACCGCATGCGGTGGGGTTCTGCGAGCGAACACCGCGGATCCGGCTTTGCCGGTCCACCGGTGTTGCCCCAGGCTCCCGAAGGGGGCCCTTCTCGGGCTCGTGGGGGCGCGCGCAGCGCGTAGGGGGGAGTCAATTGCAGCCACAGCCGCCTCCGCCTACGCCATAGCCACCGGAGGCGTTTTCTTTGCTCGAATAGATGTGCTGCACAAAGCGCTGATCCAAGGCGTCGCTTTCCATCGTCATGTCGGGGCGGGCGAGGGTGCCCTTCTCCCAAGGTTGAGGCGGCTGATAGGTGCTGCAGCCGGTGAGTGCGATCAGGCCTGCGAGGCCGATGCATGACAGAAGACGTTTCATCGGCTGGCCTTGTTCAATGCGTCAACGATGGCGGCTTCGAGCTGGCTGCGCTCATCTTCGCGAAAGCCGCTGTGCTGCTGGATCACCTGGCCATCGGGGCCGATGAGCAGTGAGGTGGGCATGCCCTTGACGGCGAAGCGGCGCGGGCTGTCGCCGCTGGCATCGAAGCCGATGGTGAAGTTGGCCGGGTTCTGCTTCAGGAACTGTTCAGCGTCGTCCCGCTTGGCATCGAGGTTCACCGCGATCACCTGCAGGCCGCGGGCGCCGTATTTCTTCTGCATCTCGTTCATCCACGGGAATGACTGTTTGCACGGGCCGCACCAGGAGGCCCAGAAGTCGAGGTACACCACCTTGCCCTTGGCGGCGGCCAGCGTCACCGGGCCTTGCAGGCCGGCGAGTTTGAGGTCGGGTGCGGGCTGGCCACGCTCCAGTGCGTGGGCGTTCAGGCACAGGGCGCTAAGCAGACCAATGACGGCGGCGCTGCGGCGGACGAAGGGGGTGTGGGTAAGGGACATGCGCGATCTCCTGGAAGAGGTTCTTGGAATGGGTGAGGTCAGTACGTGCGGCCTTCGCGGCGACGCCACCAGAGCACCGCGGCGGCCAGGGCGGCGAGCACCGGAAGCACTGGGTCAAAGCCCGCACCGGGGCGCGCCAATGAGCAGCCACCGCCGCCCTCGTTGCTGTTGACGCTGCTGGTGGTGCTGGCGCCCGTGGTGGAGGAGCCCGTTCCGGACGACGTGGTGCTGGCCGCGGTGGCCGTGCCGCTGAGCGCAATGCTGGCGGGGTTGCCCGCGTTGCTGGCCGTGACCTGCAGCGTGGCGCTGCGGCTGCCCGTGGCTGTGGGCTCGAACTGCACGATCACCGTGCAACTCGCATTGGCTGCCAGGCTGGTGCCGGCCGAGCAGGTGCCGCTGGTGGCGAAGTCGCCCGCATCGGTGCCGCCCAGGGCCACGGCGCTCAGGCTGGCGGCGGCGCTGCCCTGGTTCTGCAGCGTGAGCGTCTGCGTGGCGCTCAGGCTGCCCACCGCGGTGGAGGCGAAGGCGAGCCCGGTGGGTGCGCCGCTCCAGCTGAGCAGGCCGGTGGCGGCTGCGGTGCCGGCGCCGCTGAGGCTGATGGTCTGCGTGCCGCTGGCGGCATTGGTGCTCACGGTGGCGCTGCTGTTGTAGGCCGTGGCCGCCGCGGGCGTGAAGGTGAGGCTCAGCGTGCAACTGCTGCTCACGGCCAGTGTGGCCGGGCAGTTGTGGGTGAGCGTGAAGGCGCCGTTGTTGCTGGCGATCGTGTTGATGGTGAGCGCCGCGGTGCCGCCGTTGGTGAGCGTCACGGTGCGTGGGGTGCTGGTGTTGCCCACGGTCACCGAGCCGAAGGCGATGTTGGTGGTCGACAGCGTCGCCAGGGGCGCGCTGGCCACCGCCAGGTAGCTGGCGGTGCCACCCGCGGTGCTGGCGATGTACGCGGCCAGGTCGTTGTATTGCGCATCGGTGAGGTGACCGCTGAGAAAGTTCATCTCACCGATGCTGCTCACCGCCGCTTTGGTGGTGGCCGCGCTGATGCCCATCTGGATGCGGTTGCGCCGGGCGCTGGGGCTGCTGCCGTGGCAGGCGCTGGCGGCACAGCTGTTCTGGCCGGTGACGATGATCTGGTTGTAGAGCGTTTGGCCGTTGGCGGCGCTCTGTGCTTGGGCAGGCCCCACCAGCAGTGCGCTGCCCGCGAAGGCAGCCAGGGTGAGGACGGCGCGCAGGGAAGGTGACAAAGGCTTCATGAGGCGAGTGCGGGGTGGAGTGAGCCGAGGAAAGCGGGCCCGAACATCAGCCAGCCAAGGTTGAAGACGGCATGCACGGCGATGCAGCCCGCCACGCGGCGCTGCCGCTGGTACAGCCGCCCGATCAGCCAGGCCGGCAGCAACACCGCCAGGCCCAGCGCTGGCCCGCGGGTGAGGGCATGGGCCAGGCCGAAGGTGAGCGTGGTGAGATGGGTGGCCCGGGCCGGGCCGTTGTCAGCCGGCCAGCGGCGCAGCAATTGCTCGTGCAGGCCGCGGCGAAATACCAACTCCTCCAGCACCGGAGCGGCCAGCAGCAGCACGCCGATGGCCGGCACAGAGCCGGTGAGGGAAGGGGAGAAGAAGGCAGCCGGTGACATGGCTGCGCATCTTGCTGGTGCACTTGTGAAGACCAGGATTCACAGTGCAAGTGCCTGTAAGTGGCTGTCGCGACTGACGTTTTTCAGATCAGGGCAGGTCGCCCAAGGGCGGGGGCTCAAAAACCCTCTTCGTAACCCGGGGTACTGGTTACAGCCTTAAGCCTCGTGACAAGCGGTGACTTGACCCGGCGCAAGCTAGGCGCCTCGGATCAAGCGATCACGCAAAGGCAATTGCCTGGACAACGTCGCCTTGGAGCGCTTCTTCGGAATGCTCAAGCCCGAATGCTTCCATCTCGCAAAATTCTCTGACATCAAAGACTTGAGGGTGGGGCTACGCCGCTATATTCAAGACCACAGCCATCAACGCACCAGCCTCAAACTCAACGGGCTGAGCCCGGTGCAATACCGAACCCTGGCCTGAAGCCGCTAGCTACCAACCGTCCAACTTCTGGGGGTCAGTTCATCCCCCCAGGGCGGTTCACCTTCATGACCCTCACCTGCATCCTCGTCGACCTCGAAAACGTCCAACTCAAAGCCCCCGAGCTGGCCGGCCTGAAGCGTGGTGAACACCTGCTGAAGATCTTCCACG
>Ga0075012_10004277_pt1 | contig 13346 bp, 14 predicted proteins | sample All_14_2_FD_71474 | JGI IMG/M metagenome (GOLD analysis project Ga0075012, IMG submission 71474) | Freshwater microbial communities in response to fracking from Pennsylvania, USA - Allegheny Zone_MetaG_DW_15 | ecosystem: Environmental > Aquatic > Deep subsurface > Groundwater > Drilled... | reverse complement strand
GTGCTGAACGGCGGGAAGCGAGAGAGCGCGCGCTGGAAGACTTTAAGCGGCTTGACCGACATCCTAACGTCAAGCGCAAAGCCATTGAAAACCCGGTCGGAGTGGTATCTACGCGGCATCGGCGGCCGGACCAGATTGTCCAGCCCTACCAGTTCGGCGACGACGCCAGTAAAAAGACCTGTCTTTGGCTTACCGGGCTACCACCGCTCAAAATCGATCCAGCGCAAGCCGTCGCGCCGCGCTGGATTTGTTGCGGCCTTGACTTGGGCCAGCGCATGACTTCGCCGGGCTGCCCAATCTGCGGGAGCCATTACAAAGCGCTGCCGCGATGGGCAAACCAGAACGACAGCGGTCAGAACCGAGAGGCGCCGAGCGCCGACCGATGGAAAAACAGAAGCGCCACGTTCCCCGGTATTGCGGCGGCATTTGCTAAAAACTGGGGCTAGACTACAAGTGCAAGCAAGGATTCAGGAAATGAACAACACAAAACAGGCTGTGCGCGGAGACATCATCGAAGAAATGAACAAGGCCCTTGCTATCGTCAAAAGCCTTGTGGGCGGCGCCGAATTCCCCGTCAACGTCCAGCTTTCCGAGGCTTCGCTGCGGCTTGAGTGGGCTGTCAGTCAGTTGACAGAGCTGCCCGCAACGGAAGAACAAGAGGCCGAGGCCGGCGAATCCGAATGGGGTCCATGGATCGAGCACGACGGCAAAAGCCCGTGCCCGATTCCGGGTGCGCGTAGCTACATGTTACGGTTTAACGATGGCATCGAGGGTGCTTATGACGAAAAGCCCGCACATAAGTGGAGCTGCTGGGAGCATACTGACAGCGGGCAGAGTATGGGCATAAACATCCTTGCCTACCGGCTTAAAAATACCGGACGGGGTCCGGGTGCGCGTGAATGCATGCCTCGAGGAAGCGATGGCTTTGCGTCTGCTTATCTCAAGGCAGAGGGCTAGGGGATTGGCCTGAACATCCTTGCCTGCTGCGTTAAAAATACCGCATGATTACGACTCTACCCCCAGCACATGGACGTGCACCTTAGCCACCTGGCCAGCCGAAACCGCAGGGGAGTAGGCTTTTTCTTTTAAAACTGGCAATATGGCTGCTATTATAGGAGTCGGCCATGTCATTCCCAAGCGACCAGTCCAATCCAGCAGGCGCAATCCCAGTTTATACAACGGCTGAATCGGTCCCTCCGACCGGAGCTGCAACATCGGCGTTGCAGGAAGCTGGAAATGCGTCATTAGCGTCGATTGATGCAAAAGCCCCAGCGCTATTGTCGGCAACCCCGGCGCCGGCGGCGTCAGGCGTGCCGGTGCGAGAAGTGGGCAATGACTTGTTGACGGTCTCTTTTGTGCAGTCCGGGTCTGGACTGCTCACTGACAAAATGACGCAACGTGCACTAGGATCAGGCATGGCAGTATCGCAGGCTTCTGGCGCTCTTGTCGTTACTACGGGCACATCAGCAAGAAGCGAGTTCTTGGCGCGCACACTAACGTCGTTTACCGCAGCGCATATTGCGACGTTTGACCACCTGCTATCACAGCGCATCGCAAACAACAATTTCATGATGTTGGTCGCTGACATTGTAGGAGAGGGTCTGTCGTGCACGATTAACAGCGCAACGTCCATCACTGTCACAAAAACGGGGCATGGATTCACGTCTTCCGACGTTGGGCAAAGCATGTTTGTGGGCGCGATTACCGGCGCTGCCGGTGTTCCTGGGTATTACGCCATCGCATCGGTTCCAAGCGCAAACACGCTGACGCTTACTGTCGCCGGGTGGCCAGCCTCTGGCTCATGTACGGTTGACCTGTTCGGCTACAACTATTATCAGGTGCTATATAACGGCACCACTGCCACATCTGCCACTTTTAACGCTGCGCGCCGAGGCTGGGGCGAAACAGCAACCACCATCACAACGCTGACCACCGCAACGCCCGGCCACATGATGCAATGCAAGGCCACCGGCCGCGATGTATTCATCGGGGATACGCTGGCAGCTTCTGCGACCACTCCGACAATCACAACGCGTGGCTCGCGCCTGCGCAATGTGCCGGACGACAATACCGCGTTGTATGCGTATCTGTGGGCCTATAACGGCACGTCAGCGCCAGCCAGCACGACGACATGGACCGTCAACGGTATCGCCGTTGAGCCGATGGCCAATCAGACGGTATTCGTTGCTGGCCAGCGCATGCAAGGCACAGAGGCTCCGGCCCCCGTGTCAATCTCCAACACGCCGTCAATGACCGTATCCGGCAACCCTGTTTTGGGCGCCGGCTCAAGCGCTATCGGCGATGTGGGGTTACAGTACCGGGCCAGCTCGACGGGAGCGGCATCACTTGTTGCCGTTCAATCGCCGGCGTCGCCAGCGGCAGCCACAATTAAAGGGTCTGCTGGCCGACTTCTGGGCTTTCAGCTACAGAACAGCGCCGCGTCCTTGCGATCGGTGAAAGTATTCAATGCAACCGCGCCCACTTTAGGAAGCACGTCCGCCCAGTTTGAAATTGACATCCCTGCCGGTGGCCGCGCTGAATTTAGGCTTGAAGGCGGCATCGCTTTTTCAACAGCAATTACATATTCGGTCACAAGCGCCAAGGGATTGACGGATAACACCGCAACCGGGCTCGCTCTAAACGACGTGAGTGGCAGTTTTTACTACGCATAAGGTGGGAAAAATGGCAGGCAATGACCAGTCTAATCCAGATTCAGCAATGCCGGTCTATATTGCCGGTGGTTCAGGCCACGGCTCCGGATGGGCGAAGACGGCAAATGGCACCCCACTAACCACCACAGCCGCCGCAACTGTCATGGCAGCGATGGAGGGGATGCGTCAATACATCACCGGCATTCAGCTTGTTGCCTCAAACAATACAGCAACCGTCATTAAAGTAATCGACGACACGACGGTCATTTGGGAAACCTACCTCGCCGGCAGCAACTCAAACGGCGCCAGCGTTCAGCCCATCTCGTTTACAACGCCAATTGTTTGTTCCGAGAATAAACCGCTGAAGATACAGGCCGGGACAGGAGGATGCAGCGTGTACTGGAACATGCAAGGTTACTCGGCAACATGAGCCATCGGACATCTACGAGAGCCGAGATATACTCTCTGCGCCATCCAGATACAGGAGAAATCCGATATATTGGAAAAGCAGCCAATACTTACAAGCGGTTAAAGTCTCATCTAAGAGACTCATCTCGAAGAAATACACCTGTTTACTGCTGGATGCGATCTCTCGGAAAGCCCCCTCATGCAATCGTAGAGGCAGTGGCTATTGGCCCGGATTGGCAGTCATTAGAGAAACAGGTAATTACCCAATACAAAGCAGATGGCGCTCGTCTTCTCAACGTGGCAGAAGGCGGAGATGAACCCTTCTGCTCCCGCGAAGTAAGGCATCGTAATGGAGTTAAGCTTAACGAGAGCCTTTTGGTTGGGTATAGGGCGGCGCTAAGGGTATTGGGTGCTGATTGTAGGCTTATGGATAGGCTGGGGAATGCGTCCCGCGCAGAGAGAGGCAGGGCCATAGCTGCCATGATCAGAGCAAAGAGCCCGGAAGAAAAAAGATTGTTCAATGATAGAATCTTGGAAAAGCGACCAAAGTGGCTAACTGAGATTTGACACATGAAGCCCCGTGTTCCGTATTCTGAAGAAGTTGCTGAAGCAATCATAGAGGGCCTGATTGACGGGAAGAGTCTTAGGCAGATTTGCCTAGAACCAGGCATGCCTAATAAATCTAGTGTTTTCAGGTGGATGGATGCTAATCCTGAATTCGCGACCAAGTGCGCTCGCGCGCGCGCGTTAATGACAGATGATATTGTCGATGACATGGTTGTAATAGAGGAAAACACGCTAAATGGATCTGTTGACCCGGCGGCTGCCCGGGTTGTTCTCGCGTCGAAACAGTGGCGAGCCATGAAGTTAGCTCCGAAGAAATATGGAGCAATCAAAGATGATTCGGACTCAAGCTCTCTCAAGATTATCGTAGAGAACGCCCCCGATGCCGACTGAGCGCATTGCATTCCCCAAGTTCCACGCTAAGCAGAAAGAGCTTTACCGGGCGATGTACGGCCCGAATACGGGCGGCCGGTATCTCTGGCGGTGCGGGCGTCGATTCGGGAAGACTACAGAACTCGAGGTCATCGCGGCTGATCGCGCAATCAAAGGTAGTGCGGTCGGCTGGTTCTCTCCGAATTATAAGCTGCTGCTGCCATCGTATAAACGAATCCTGAAACTGTTGCGCCCGATTGTGGCGCATGCGTCGAAGGTTGACGGCATTATCGAGCTGAAGACCGGCGGGTCTATTGAGTTCTGGACACTGAATGACGAAGATGCCGGCCGCTCGCGCTCTTACGACTTGGCCATCATTGACGAGGCTGGTCTAGTTAAGAAGGGGCTTCGGGAGATATGGGAGCAATCCATATCCCCAACACTGCTAGACCGTCGCGGCGACGCCATCATGGCGGGCACGCCCAAGGGCATTGACCCGGAAAACTTTTTTTATGTGGCGGCATCGGACAAAAGCCTTGGCTGGGCCGAGCATCACATGCCAACGTCATCAAATCCGACGCTTGATCCAGTGGGCGTTGCGGCGCTGATTAACGAATACCCGCCGCTTGTGTATCAGCAAGAGTTTTTGGCCGAGTTTGTTGATTGGTCTGGCGCCGCGTTCTTCAGCCTAGATTCCCTGATGCTAGAGCTTGGCATGGGTGCGCCGATGCCGCAGCATGTCGATTGCGTATTTGTCACGATTGACACGGCCGTGAAAACAGGCCGGGAGAACGACGGAACGGCAGTCTGCTACTGGGCAAAGAGCAAGCTAAAGGGTTATCCGTTGGTGATTCTGGACTGGGATATTGTGCAGATTGAGGGCGCGTTGCTTGAAACGTGGCTGCCTACGGTGTTTCAGAACTTGGAGCATTACGCCCAACTAACCAAGGCCCGTATGGGCTCAATTGGGGCTTTCATTGAGGACAAGGCATCGGGCTCGATTCTTTTGCAGCAAGCCGCCCGGCGTGGCTGGCCAGCAACTGCGATTGACTCCGACCTGACCTCTGTCGGCAAAGACGAGCGCGCTATATCGGTATCTGGCTACGTCTACAGGGGCGTGGTAAAGATGACCCAACATGCTTATGATAAGACCGTTAATTTCAAAGGTCAGTCGCGAAACCACTTCATAACCCAGGTTTGCGGGTATCGAATCGGCGTGAAAGACCAGATGGATGATTTGCTCGACGCCTTCTGCTACGGCGTGGCAATTGCACTTGGCAACGCGGATGGGCACTAATGGCTAACCTCACCACCAGCGCGACATCATTGGGCAACACGCTCCAAAAGATGCTTATGACGTCGGAGCTTCAGCCCGGCGATGAGCCCTCATATGAGGCGTGCAAAGCTGTGTTGCTGTATCACCCTCTTGGCCAAAAGATGACCGAAGCGCCAATCAAGATGGCGCAGAGCAAGCCCCGCATCATCACTATCCCCGGCGCCCCTGAAGAACGGCTGCGCAAAGCATTTGAAGAAGAGTGGGCCGCGTTGCAGGCCACAAAGCATATCCGCAACACAATGAAGCTGGCTCGCACATACGGCATCGCATCGGTGGTATTCGGAGCTGTCGGCGTTGACACAAATACTGTCATCAAGCCGATGGACCTGCCCGGACTGGATCTCTATTTCAACGTGCTGGACCCGCTCAACACGTCCGGCTCTCTAGTTCTCAACCAAGACCCGCGCGCCCCTGATTTTCAGAAGAAAATGGGGGGGATAGCCGTATCCGGGCAGACCTACCACCCGTCACGGTCGTGCACGGTGCTGAACGAGGAGCCGGTATATATCGCCTACACCGCATCAGCCTACGGATTCGTTGGTCGTTCAGTGTTCCAGCGTGCTTGGTATCCTCTTCGTTCGTATGTGAACACTATGGTCACGAACGACCTCGTGGCGCGCAAGGCCGGCTTGTTGATTGCAAAGCAAAAACAGGCGGGGTCTATCATCGACAACATGATGAACAAGGCCTCCGCCATCAAGCGCAACATGCTGAAAGAGGCCGAGACAAACAATGTCCTTAGCATCGGCGAAAATGACAGCATCGAGTCGCTGGATCTGCAAAACATTGACGGCGCCGGCAAATTTGCGCGCGACAATATTCTGAAGGACATCGCCACGGCATCAGACATGCCGGCGGCCCTGCTCGACCAGGAGACATTCGCGGCGGGCATGGCAGAAGGCACAGAAGATGCTAAGCGCATCGCTCAGTACATCGGCGGCATTCGTGAGGATATGCAGCCGCTGTATGAGTTCTTTAGCCGCATTTGCATGTACCGCGCATGGAATCCGAGCTTCTACGCAGCCCTTCAAGCCGATATTCCAGAGTATCGGAGCATTAGCTATGAGAATGCGTTCTATAGCTGGGCGAACAGTTTCCATGCGGAGTGGCCGAACTTCCTGGATGAGCCAGAAAGCGAGAAAGTCAAAGTCGAGGACACCAAGCAAAAGGCGCTGGCTGGCATTGCCGACGTGATGATGCCGAACCTGCCGCAATCGGAAAAGGCCCGCGTTATGCAGTGGATGGCGGACAACCTGAACGCTAACCGCCTGATGTTCCCGACGCCACTAAACCTTGACTTTGACGCCATCGCGGAATATGAGCCGCCGCCCATGGGTGGATTCAATGCCGACGCTGAATGAGATAATCACCGAGGCCGTCCGCGATTTCACGGAAAACGGCTTTGATAGCGAAGACCGCTTGCGCTTCTGGATGGAGCGGATTCGGTCTGCGGCGGTTAGTGCGCTAGTGCCGGAGGGCGAATTGCGCACAATGCTAACAGCTAGACTAGGCGCTGATTATCTCCGGATGGTCGAGCGCGGCGGGATGCTTGCGATGCATCGGGGAGTGGCCCGATATACCGTTGACCGGCTGAAGCCCAACATGCGGGCTGAGCTTGACCGACGCATTATGGCCAGCGCCAATCTGATAAAGCTCAACCGGCAGGCCGCTATCGAAAAGACAATGCAGCGGTTCAGCGGATGGGCAACAAGCATTCCTGCCGGCGGCTCTGATGCTGTCGATAAGGCCGAGACAAAGGCGAATATCCGCAAGGCCATGGGCCAATTGCCTTTTGAGGAACGGCGCGTCATTATCGATCAATCGCATAAGTTCGTCGCTTCGCTAAACGAAATAGTCGCAAAGAATGGCAACGCGCTTGCGGTAGAATGGCACTCACACTGGCGGCAGGCTGGGTACAACTACCGAAAAGACCACAAAGAGCGAGATGGCAAGATTTATGCCATGCGTGGCAACTGGGCACTAGAGCAGGGCTTGATGAAGAAAGGACCGGCAGGCTATTACGATGAAATCACCGCTGTTGGTGAAGAAGTCTTCTGCCGCTGTTCGGCTCGCTATCTCTACGCGCTCCGCGACCTGCCCGACGACATGATTACCCAGAAGGGCAAAGACGCCCTTGCCAAGATAAGGGCCGCAATGTGACCGACCTTACCCTGCACAATGACCCCCCTGTATCAGAAGAACAGCGCCGCGCCATGTATGCGGCGGCTGAGGGGAATTCCACGCTTGGCATCCCGCAAGAAGTGGGTCGCGAATTTATCGCGGCTGACGCTATTGGCGATGGCTATTCCTCCCCCGTTGCCGCTGGCATCGCATATCGAGCTGGCGACAAGTACCTTTTTGTAAAGCGCGGCGACGGCGGCGACTTCCCCGGTCATTGGGCCTTCCCTGGTGGTCATCTTGAATCTGGCGAGACGGCGGAAGCGGCAGCGGTTCGAGAGTTCAAGGAAGAGACGGGTTTTGATGTTGGGCAGGTCAAGCCGGTTGGCTCCGATGGTCATTTTGAGACTTTCACCGCTTCCGGCCCCGTGTTTGACGTGCAGATGTGCGACGAATCAACCGGCTGTATTTGGACCAGACTCGACAGCCTGCCCGAGCCAATGCACCCCGGCGTAATGAAAGCTATCCCGTACTTGGAAAAGCCGGCCATGAATGAGCTTGACATAGCCCGGCAAATGTCGTCCGGGGGTATGTCATCCCCGCAGCATTATGGTAATGTCTGGCTATTCGATATACGCATAACAGGTACTGGGGTTGCGTACCGAAGCGCGCACGAACAATTCACTTGGCGCTCCCCGAAAGATTACCTAAATGATGAATTTTTGGCGCGATGCAACGGCCTACCGGTAATTTATGAGCACCCTGACAAGGGCGTCATGGATTCCGACGAGTTCCGGCAACGGGCGATTGGCACAGTATTGCTGCCCTATATCAAATCCGATGAGGTATGGGGCATCGCTAAAATTTATGACGATGACGCCGCCGCGATTATGCGGGCTACTCAAATGTCAACGTCACCAACGGTAATTACCAAGGGCGACTCTGTGCTGACCTTGGAGAACGGTCAAAAATGTCTGGTGGAAGGTACGCCATACATCATCGACCATATCGCCGTCTGCGAGGTCGGCGTTTGGGACAAGGGCGGCCCTGCTGCCGGCGTCAAATCAAACCAAGCTGGAGCTTCGATAATGAACGAAGATGAAATCAAGGCGAAGGCTGATGCCGAAGCCGCCGAAAAGCGCGAGTTGCTCGCAAAAGTTGATGCACTGGTCGCCAAGTGTGACGAGCTGCAAAAGAAAGTGGACGAAATGCCCACGGCGTTGATGGCTGATTCCGAAGAGGAAAAGGCCAAGGAAGAAGAGAAGGCCAAGGCCGACTCCGCCCTGCGCGAACAGATCAATGCCATGGCGTCGCGCCTCCCCGCTGCCCTGACCGATGCTGACCTTGATGCGTTGAGTGCTGCTCAGGCCAAGGCTGATGGAGTTTTTGCCGGATTCGGTGAATCTGCCCCGCGTCCGATTGTTGGCGAAGCTCCCATCGCTTACCGCCGCCGCTTGGCCGACAAGCTGAAGGCCCACAGCAAGACCTACAAAGAGGCCGATCTGTCGAAAGCTGACGGCGTGTTCTTTGATGCAGCCGAATCCAGCATCTATGCCGATGCCAATGCTGCCGCATCTGCCCCGGCAATCGCTGCCACTGGCCAGCTCCGCCAGCGCACCCAGCGCACCCCGGCAGGCCATACGGTTGTCACATGGTCTGGCGAGCCTGGCGCCTATATGGCTGACTTCGCCGCGAAACCGGCCAAGGTTGCGGGCTTCCGCACCAATCACTGAGGACTGAGAAATGACCACTCCTGCAATTTCGTTCCAGCCCATGCAAGTGACCACCGGAGAGGGCCTGTTTCAGCTCCTGTCTGGCGGTTTCATTCAAGGCTTCATGCAGCCCGACCCGGCTTATCGCTATGCGTTGACTCAGGGCATCCTGGCATCCACTGAGACCGTCGCCATGATTCCTGGCGCGGCCATCACTGACTACATCCCTGCCGCTGATGCGGCTGCCGGCGGCAATGTGATTTATGCCACCAGCGCCGCCACAATGACCGGCTTCAGCGTCGGCAATCAGGCTTATAACGGCATTATCACCCCGACTGCTTCTGTCCCGGTGATTGGTTCCAGCATGAGCGTGCAGTTTGTCCGTTTCGGCTCCAATGCTCGCATTTGCGTCGGCATTGAATCCGGCTTTGCGGCCACTCTGTCCGCTGGTTCTGCCGCTGTCACCACGCAATGCTCTTGGGATTTCGTGAATCAGCAGCTTGTCCCGTATGCCCCAGCGTACAGCGCAAACACCATTACCGGCGCCGTGTGGGCATCTACTGCCGGCGGGCGCACCACTTTCACCGTGAGCACTGACCCGTCCGCCATTTTGACGGCTGGCGACGTGATTTCGGTGTCTGGCGTAGTGTCCACTGGTGGTAGCGGCGTCGGCTTCAATGGCACGTTTGAAGTGGTATCGACCACCTCGAGCACCATCGTCGTGACGCAGGCCCTGTCTGCCTCGCCGGGCACTTATTCCAGCGGCGGCACTGTGGCTGCTGGCGGTGGCGCTATCAGCGTCAAAATCCTTGCCGTGAATGCTGGCAACAGCATGCAGATTTATGCCGATGATGACGACCTGTTCCAGTGGGACGCTTCCGGCAACTGCGCCCTTATCCAGATTTGAGGACTGAGCCATGTCATTCAATGCTTTCTCGATTGTTGAACCGAGCTTCATGGTCCCCGAGACCATGATGCAAATCAGCCAGCGTTCCGGCGCCTTCCGTGCTCTGCCCTCGGGCAAGCAGGATGTGCGACTGAGCGAAGGCGACCAGTACGTCTATATCAAGACGTTGCAGATGCGCGGCAATGCTGACCCCGTTGGCCAGTCTGCCGCCAACAGCCTGAACGGGCCGTCGTTTGTGTCGAAGCTCATTTCGTGCCCGACGTATCTGATTCGCTCTCGCAGCGAGTACGATCATCACGACACCAACGCCGCCGCGCGCTGGGATGTTTCGTTGCCCGACGCCTACCGTCGCGGCACATGGCAGACATTCGCGCAGAATGAGCGTAATTTCCTGCTGTATGGCGTGACTCCGGCAAATGGCGAGGGCCTGCTGAACGCCGTAGGCGCGACCGCAACGTCTCTCCCGGCTGACAGCAACGGCAATACCACGTTCGTGACCTACGACAACGGCGAGCTGGCGCAGTTCTTCTTGCAGACCCTTGTGGCCTTGCAGATTCGCCAATATCTGTCGGCCCAAGGCAACAACAAGATTGTTGTTCTCGGCCCGCAGCGCATTTTGGCGTACATGCAGAAAGCCAACATTGTGCAGCTTGTGCAGTTCCAGCGCGAAGGCGCCGGCACCGCTACCAGCGGCGCAGTGGTTGACTTGAATATGCAGGCCGCAGGCGACAACATCGAGTGGTGCTACGACGACACGCTGATTGGCAAGGGTTCTGGTGGTGCTGATGCCGTGCTGTTCATTTGCCCCGAGCTGGAAGATCAGCAGGACAATGCCGGTCCGGATACCAACGCCTTTGCAGGGTTGCGCCCGAACTTCAAGCACAACACCTGCATGTTCACCGATCTGTCGGCACCGCGTGAGCTGATTGCTCCGCTGCCGGCTGGCGCGACTGATGTGACTTTTGAAAAGCGCATCACTCCGGGCTGGGGTGTTCGTCCCGAAGCAATCACCATTCTCTCCATCGTTTACGAAGCCTGAGAATGGACGAGCCTTGCAGGCGGTGACGCGCCTGTGGGGCTCTAACCTCAACAACCTACACTACAGGCCGAGAGGCTGAGGACATCGTACCATGAAACTGTGGATAGCCAACTGCACCAAGCAAATCAAGGAAATCCCCTACCGACTTCCTGAAAGCCGCCGCATCTTTGAGCTGAAGATTATGCCTGGCGAACAAAAAGCCCTGCCGCATGACCTGACCAAGGAAAATTGCGACTATTTCATCAATCAGCAAAAGTTCTACGGACTCCGTGACCAAAAAACGGTCAAGAACGTGAAAGAGCACGTCGGCCTGATTTATGCCGTTGTCGATGGCGATAAGCCGAACCCCATTGACATGAATCGCGTCACCGAAATTCGCGAGCGCAACGACGAAGTAATTACCGAGGGCGTTGAAAAAGACATGCAGCAAACGCTTTTGGCTGCTGACCATACGCTCCGGTCGATGACTGGCGACGAAGGCAAGGTCAATGCTTTGGAGATCGTCGAGCAGGTCCCGAAGCAAGAAAACCGCAAGCCCAATGCCAGGCGCATGAAGATTGCCGGCCGCAACGTGCCCGAAAGCCGCGAGGGATGAAATGGAGCCGACGGCAGCACAGATAGCCACATTCATCACGTTCATTCGCGACATCATGGGCGTGAACGATACTGTGCTGCCGGACGACTCGCCATTCATAACCTATTCGCTGACCGGCGCCGTCAATATCGTCAATCTGCAAATCAAGACGTTGAGCCCCTTTCTTTATGAGATGGCGCTCAACAATCTTGCCGCTGATAACCTGGTTAATTGGGCTCAAGATTCGACGGGATCGACATTTTGGGCCGACCTTCGTAAATCGTTTGGAGTGAACAATTTCGCGGCCGGGGTGGTGCAATCTGCCAACGACAATTCGACCGGCATGTCCGCCCTTGTGCCCGACTTCTTTAAAGGTCTGACCATGGGGAATCTTCAAAGCCTGAAGACTCCCTATGGCCGGCAGTATCTCGCCATCGTTCAGGATTGGGGCCCGCTCTGGGGGCTGTCATGATTATCAGCCTAGGGGTTATTGACCTGCCGTATGACGATGAAAAAGGCGTAACGACTGGCGACGTTGCCGAAATCCTAGAATCTGAATATGGCGTCATGGCCTCATTTGTAGATTTGCATGAAGCCGATATTTTGGATGCCGTCGAAAATGCCCTAGTCGGACACATGGAAAACATGATGCTTGGCGCTCCGCCAACAGATTCCCCGCTTGCCGGAGCTGCATCGACGATTGAGAAAGAGTTCAGGAATTATCTGGACGCTGAAGAAATGTCGCAAGTTGCCGGGATTGCTGGCCATTCTGCTGGCGTTCCGACAAAGGCGGCGCTGAAAGGCGTCAGCAAGCGATTCAAGCGCAAGCGTGGAGCCCGCCGGCCATCTTTCATTGACTCCGGCATGTATCAAGCCTCTTTTCACGTTGAGGTGAAATCGTGAGCGTAGAAGAGGCCAGCGCGGCAAAACATCAGCTTGCATCGAATCTTGAAAATGGCACGTTGACCATTTCCGAGAATCAAGCTGTTTCGTTTAAGCCCTATCAGCGAGTCGTGTTGCCGACGGATGGGTCCGTGTTTTGGGTGCTCGCCGGCCCCGCTGTTGAGTTTAAAGGCTCTCTGCATTATTCGACCGACCAGAATCAGGCCGAGGACAACAGCGCATCGGATAACTTCGTCATATTCACGGCGCTGGAAGAAGTGAGCCCTCTCAACGATATTGCGCCTGACCAGCTCTATATTGCCGAGTTCGAGGGGGTGAAATTCGCATTCAACCAGCGCGCCCCCTATTACCGGCAGGCGGGACTTGACCATTACCGAGGCAATGCCCTTACCTCTGTCATGCGCCCCCAGGTTGTCGATTCGCTGGGCGATATTTTCGAGCAAATGCAGGTCATCTCTAATAGCCTGCCAATATGGCTGACGCTTAGCCGCATGGTTGACGTGTATCCGAGCTTTCTGGTCCCGCCCAATCTTGCTCCGCCGTATGCGTCAATTCACATTGGCATGAATGACACTTCCGCTATTCAGCCTGTCGCCCTATCAGCTCCGGTTTATCAAGAATCGTCAGGCGAGATTGTATATCCGTTGAATGTCATCGGCTCCCAGCGCTATCAATTGGCGTCGGACCGCGTAAGGGTTACACTGTGGGGCGTTCGTGACCAGTTGGCGCAGGCATATCTGGACTACATCATCCAGTACATGC
>Ga0075012_10004274_pt1 | contig 13349 bp, 11 predicted proteins | sample All_14_2_FD_71474 | JGI IMG/M metagenome (GOLD analysis project Ga0075012, IMG submission 71474) | Freshwater microbial communities in response to fracking from Pennsylvania, USA - Allegheny Zone_MetaG_DW_15 | ecosystem: Environmental > Aquatic > Deep subsurface > Groundwater > Drilled... | reverse complement strand
TTCGCCTGCCAGGTGCTGGAACAGGCGGCTCCCGGTTTTGTCCGCGACCACGGCGATTTGCCGCAGTACATCAAGTGGATCGAGACCCTGCACGAAGGCGGCCACCAGGCCGGCCCGGAGGCGGAGTACTGGTTCGCCTGGGCGCTGTCCTTCCATCGTCGTTATGAATATGCCCGCCAGCAGAGTGTTGAACTCGAGCAGCGCATCCAAAGGCTGCCGGGCATCGCGGGCGATACCGGGAAACGGGCGGCGCTGCAACGCCGGATCGCTATCCTGCGTGCCTCCATCGACAGCCTGACGGATCGCCTTGAGGACGCCCATCGGGGAGCCGAGGAATGGTTGGCCGAGGCCGGCAAGGGGGGCGATGATGCCTTCAACCTGGCCGCTGCGTACTGTATCGAGAGCTGCTATTACACCAACCAGTTTCGTTTCGTGCCGGCGCGCCGTGCCCTGCAGGCGGCGCGGGAAGCCGCCTTCCAGGCCGGCAGCGCCTATGTGGATGGCTGGGTGGCGGCCTACGCCTCGCTGATCTCAGTCTACGAGGGTGACTACGCCAGCGCCTATCCGGAGTTGGTGGTCGCGCTGGCCTCGGCCCGGGCCTCCCTCGGCGACACCTCGGGCATGGCCGGCACCCTGGCCCTGATCGGTGCCAGGTGTGCCGTCCAGATGGGGCTCGATACCGAGGCGAGGCAACTGATCCAGATTGGCATCCAGTCCTCGCGCAATCACGGCTTTCTGGAAGCCGCCTGTTGCGGGGTCGAGGCGGCCCTGCTGCTGTGGCAGGGAGGAGGCGACGAGCCGCTGGCCCCTGGTGCGCTACGTACGGCGGCAGCCTGCTATCCGCCACGCCTGTCACTGATGCTTTCCTGTTACCTCATCCGCCGCCTGATCGTTCTTGGCCGCAAGGAGCTGGCCATCGCCGAGGGCATCCGCATCGGGCTGGTGACCGATACCTCGGGACAGCCCAACGCCACGCCGCCGACTAGTTCCATCGCCCATCTGCAGGAACTGCTCGATGTCGCCAGGATCGACTTGCTGGTCGCCGGTGGCCGCCTGGCTCAGGCGGAAAATGCACTGACCTACGAGGCGAACAAGGCCAAGGCCAGCGGCAGCATGGGCACACTGGTGGAGCTTGAACTAGCGCGGGCGTCACTGGCGCTACGTTCGGACAAACCGCACATGGCCGTACGCCACATGACGCGAGCAATCGGCATCGCTGCGCCCCGCCGTATCCTCCGGCCTTTCGACGACCATGCGGAAATCGTCGCCGCCCTGGTCCGGGAGAAGAAGATCACTGCTGCCGGCTTCGTGCTGCAGGAGGAGCAGCGCTTTTTCAGTGAGATATGCCAGCGTCTGCCGGTCAGCGCGCCGGCGTTGCCGGACGAACTGAAAGCCCTGCACGGCGAATCACGTCTGCTTAGTTCTCTGACCCGTCGCGAAATCGAGCTCCTGGGACTGATCGATGCAGGTCTCTCCAACCAGCAATTGGCCGACCGTACCCACGTTTCGCTCACCACGATCAAGTGGCACCTGCAGAACCTGTTTCGTAAGCTGGGCGTTTCCAGCCGTTCGGCGGCCCTGGCCAGAGCTCGGGTGATGAGTCTGCTGCACTAATTAGTAGCGCGACACGTTGATCTAGAACCGTCATCCCCGCTTACACGGGAACGACGTTTTGATCGTTTCTGGTCTTGACGGAATGGCATGGCCCCCGGAGAGGATTTTCCCGCCGAATGTTGTATCAGGCTTCCCGAGGAAGCTTGGCGAGTAGTTCCGCGATAGCCGGAAGAGCTGCCGGATCAGGCTCCCAGCCCTGCGGTTTCATCAGGGAGCGATCACGCAGGAACTGCTCCTTCGACAAGTCGAGGACAATCTTCTCAACTAGTAGTTGGCTGGCGATATCGGTGGTTGCCGCCGCTGCCGAAACGACGGCACCAACTTTCTGGCGTAGATCACGTACGCTGCGGACCAGTTCCCCCGGATCGACCCGGCAATTATCCAGAACACTGGTAGCAACCGCTTGGCTATTGGCCAGTTCCGCTATGGCGGCGGCAATGCCAGGATGGACAGTAGGAACGTTGGTGAGATTTTCAGCAGTCGCCAGCAGTCGCTCCAGTTCATCGCGGTCGAAGCGGAATTGCACGGGCAACTGGCTGGCCAGCAGGCTGAGCAGACCGATGACCAGTTGTGCCTGTTCGACGGCTAGCTTGTTGTTCGGGTCGATGGCCGGGATCAGCACATCCTTGACGGCCTTGATCACGCTGGTGATCTGGATTTCGGGGCGCATCTGCATATCAGTTTCCTTTCTCGATCAAGCCGCGGATTTCGTCGAGGAGCATGTAGCCAATCCCGATCAGCCAGGTCACCAGCACATCCTGGTGCGTCTTGCCGTTGCGTGCCGCCCGGTAGCCGGTGGCGAGGATCAGTACGGCGATGCTGTAGTTGTTGTACACCTTGTACCAGTGCATGGTCCGGGTATCGACCTTGAGGCCCGATGCCTTCTCGTAGGCGGCGAGAAACTCCGCTTCCGGGATCAGGCCGCAGACGAGCAAGGTCTTGCCGTCCTCGGCGTAAGTGCCGAAGGCGCTGCTGGTCGTCCAGGCCAGATCCTGATGCCGGTCGCCGATACGGCCGAGTTCCCAGTCCAGCCAGGCGGATATTTGCAGATCGTGTTCGGTGTACAGGAAGTTGCCGGTACGGTAATCGGAATGCACGATCGAAGGCTGATCGAGAACCGGCAGATTACGGTGCAACCACGCCGAGGCGGCCCGGATCATCGGCACATCCTCGTCGCTATCTTCCTCCCAGACCCGATCCCACCAGTTTACGCCCCATTCGGCGCACTGGGTCGTTCCGGTTTCAGGGACATCGAAGGCGGTAAGTCCAGCATTGCGGAAATCGTGCCGATGGATGGCCGCCAGATGCTCGACGAACTGGGGCGTCAAACGTTCGCGGACAGCCTGCGGCAGCTTGGTGCCGAGGCCGGAGACACCACTGCTGGCGTTGCTCGGCTTGGTCACGCCGGGGGCGAAACCGTAGATCAGGGCGGGGTAGGGCAGGTATTTGCCATCGGCGTCGCACCAGAACACCGGCGGCACCGGCACGATTCCCTCAAATGCCTTGATCAGCTGGAATTCGCGCAGCCGGCTGGTCTCGACGATCGATTCCGAAGGCTCCATGCGCAGGACCATCGCCGTCTTCTCGAAGCCGAGGCCGGGGCGATGCCATTCGAGAGCAAAGGCCATCTGTAGCTTCGAAGCGCCGCCGGACAGCCAGCGCGCATCCTTGATCTCGAAGCTGTCGCCGATTTCGGCGAGGAGCAGCGCCTTGACGCCGTCGACCAGTTTTTCCAGGGGAATCGGTGAGTAACCAGGGCCGGCACGGCGCGCCAACTTGCGGGTCAGTATGTGATCGATTTCCTTTTCCGTGACGAAACGCTGGCGCAGCGAAGCGATCCATTCTGCGGACGGTCGATCCTTGTCGATACCTTGCATCCTTGTCTCCTTATTGGTGCTTGTAGTACTAAAAGTATATCGTATTGAAGCGTAAAATATATGTGCATTGGTGCAGATGTTCTGAGCATCCCCAGGCTGCTCTGTTTCATTGCTTGGCGATTTATAGCGGTTGTAGGGCTGGGCCGATTTTTCACCAATGCTTTTGCTTTGCAATATCGTATGGTATCATACGATCACATTTTCGATGAGGACCTGCAATGACTGCGAACGAGATTTTTGTTGTCGGTGCCGCGCGCACGGCCATTGGTACTTATGGCGGCACGCTGAAGGACACCCTGATGACCCAACTGGCGACGATCGCGGTCAAGGCTGCGCTTGAGCGTAGCAGCGTCGCGCCGGAGCTGATCGGGCATGTCGTCATGGGTAACGTCATCCCGACCGAGCCGCGCGATGCCTACCTGAGCCGGGTCGCGGCGATGGATGCCGGAGTTCCCAAGGAGGTTCCGGCATTCAACGTAAATCGTTTGTGCGGTTCGGGTTTGCAGGCCATCATTTCAGCGGCCCAGACCATCATGCTTGGTGACGCCGAGATCGCCATTGGCGGCGGTGCCGAGTCGATGAGCCGCGGGCCCTACATCATGCCCGCCGCCCGCTGGGGCGCACGCATGGGTGACACCGCCGTCGTCGATTACATGAACGGGATCCTGCATGACCCGTGGCAGAAGATCCACATGGGCATCACCGCCGAAAACGTTGCGGCCCGCTACGGCATCACGCGCGACATGCAGGACGCCCTGGCGCTGGAAAGCCAGCAGCGTGCGGCCCGGGCCATCGCCGAGGGGCGCTTCGCCGAGCAGATCGTTCCGGTCGAAGTGCCGTCGCGCAAGGGAACAATCCAGTTCGCCGTCGACGAGCATGTGCGCGCCGATATCACGCTCGAGCAGCTGGCCAAGATGAAGGCAGTGTTCAAGAAGGACGGCGTGGTGACCGCGGGCAACGCCTCGGGCCTCAACGACGGGGCCGCCGCAGTTGTCCTCGCCGGGGCCGGCGCCGTGCAGCGGCACGGCCTGAAGCCGATGGCCCGTCTGGTCGACTACGCCCATGCCGGGGTTGAGCCGGACTATATGGGCATCGGCCCGATCCCGGCCTGTCGCCGGGTGCTGGAGCGGACCGGCCTGCGTATCCAGGACATCGACGTCATCGAGTCGAACGAAGCCTTTGCCGCCCAGGCCTGTGCCGTCGCCCAGGAGCTCGGTTTCGATCCGGCCAAGGTCAATCCCAACGGTTCGGGGATTTCCCTCGGTCATCCGGTCGGCGCCACCGGCGCGATCATCACGACCAAGGCGATCTACGAACTGCATCGGACCGGTGGCCGCTACGCGCTGGTCACTATGTGTATCGGTGGCGGTCAGGGCATCGCCGCCATTTTCGAGCGCGTCTAGGCCGTAGCAGGCTGTTTCGCCAATTACGCAACTCAGTTGATGGAGCAAGAGCAATGAAAATCGTCGTACCGGTCAAGCGTGTCATCGACTACAACGTCAAGGCGCGCGTCAAGGCGGATGGTTCCGGCGTGGACCTCGCCAACGTCAAGATGTCGATGAACCCCTTCGACGAAATCGCCGTCGAGGAAGCGGTCCGCCTCAAGGAAGCTGGCGTCGCCACCGAGGTCATCGCCGTCTCCTGCGGCGTCGCTGCCTGCCAGGAAACCCTGCGGGCGGCGCTGGCCATCGGTGCCGACCGCGCCATTCTGGTCGAGACGGATGTCGAGTTGCAGCCGCTGGCCGTTGCCAAGCTGCTCAAGGCGATCTGCGACAAGGAAGCGCCGCAGCTGGTCATCTGCGGCAAGCAGGCGATCGACGACGACGCCAACCAGACCGGCCAGATGCTTGCCGCGCTGGCCGGCTGGGGGCAGGCGACGTTCGCCTCGAAGGTGGCTGTCGCCGGTGATCGCGTCAACGTCACGCGCGAAATTGATGGCGGCCTGGAAACCCTGTCGCTGGCGCTGCCGGCCGTGGTAACAACCGACCTGCGCCTGAACGAGCCGCGCTATGCGACCTTGCCGAACATCATGAAAGCCAAGAAGAAGCCGCTCGATACGCTCAAGCCGGCCGATCTGGCCGTCGATGTGACGCCGCGCCTGACCACCCTGCGGGTCGTTGAACCAGCGACGCGCAAGGCCGGGGTCATGGTGGCCGACGTGCAGCAACTGGTCGCCAAGCTCAAGAACGAAGCCAAAGTCATTTGAAGGAGCATTACGCCATGACCCTGCTTGTCATCGCCGAACACGACAACACCGCGCTCAAGAGCGCCACGCTCAACACCGTCGCTGCCGCCAGCAAGGTGGGGGGCGAGATTCATGTCCTCGTCGCCGGCAACGCCTGCCGCAGCGTTGCCGAAGCGGCCGCCCGCATCGACGGCGTCACTGCCGTCCGCCATGCCGACGCCGAGCACCTCAAGGAACAACTGGCGGAGGACGTCGCTGCCCTGGTCGTCTCGATTGCCGGTGACTACAGTCACATCCTTGCTCCGGCGACGACCTTCGGCAAGAACTTCCTGCCGCGCGTCGCGGCGCTGCTCGATGTCGCACAGATCTCCGAGATCGTCGCCGTCGAGGCGCCCGATACCTTCGTCCGTCCGATCTACGCCGGCAATGCCCTGGCTACCGTCAAGTCGGCGGACCCGATCAAGGTGATCAGCATTCGCACGACCGGCTTCGATGCGGTCGGCTGCACCGGCAATGCGCCGGTGCTGACCATCGAGGCTACGGCGGCCAGCGGCAAGACAGCCTTTGTCGGCCGCGAGTTGACCAAGAGCGCCCGTCCGGACCTGGGGGCGGCCAAGATCATCGTCTCCGGCGGTCGCGGCCTGGGCAGCGGCGAGAGCTATCACCGGGTTCTCGATCCGCTGGCCGACAAGCTCGGCGCCGCCATGGGCGCATCCCGTGCCGCGGTTGACGCTGGCTTTGTGCCGAACGATTACCAGGTCGGCCAGACCGGCAAAATCGTCGCGCCGCAGTTGTACATCGCGGTCGGCATCTCGGGGGCGATCCAGCACCTGGCCGGCATGAAGGAGTCGAAGGTCATCGTCGCCATCAACAAGGATCCGGACGCACCGATCTTCCAGGTCGCTGACTATGGCCTGGTCGCCGATCTGTTCGAGGCGGTTCCGGAGTTGCTGAACACCTTGGGTTGAAGAGGTGTTTGTCTGGTTCCGGGGCGGGCTGCGGCCGGCCCCGGAGGCCGGTATTCAGAACTTCCAGCCGTAGGCGATGCCGATCTATCTACCTCTCATGCAGGGGACATATCGCTGACGGCAATTCAAACAGGATCAGGCTACCGAAGCCGTGGTACACGGCTTCGGTAGCTGCTTAAGTTCCAAACGACAGTTCGAAAATTCCGTAGCCTCGTTCGCCCTGATATGTCACCTCGACCACATGGTCCTGCATCCCGAATGAAACCGGATTCAGCCGTGAATCGGCAGGCTCCCAGCGTTCGCCGGCTACTTTCAGCGGTCCCTGCTTCATACCATGAATGATCCCGTTGAATCCCCCATAGTTGCCGCCTTTCAGGTGCACCGTTGTCGGTAGGCGGCGCATGGCCACGTTGAGGATGCGTCCGGATTCGAGATGAACGTCCACTTCGACACTGTGAAAATGCTCTCCCGGGCTGAACTCCAAGCGGCGAACCACTTGGGTAACCACCTCCTCGGCGCCACCCGCGCCGTCGGTCCAGCGGACCAGCCCCTTGAAGTAGCGCGGCGTACCGTCCTCATCGTGCGTTTGAAAGTACCAGAGGTAGAACGACTCGAGCTGGACGCATACCCAGTTGTAACGCGACCCCCAATTCGCCTGCCGGAACCAGGATGACATGTCCTCGAGCACCGCGACACCGGGGCGAACCCCCCAGGAACGGTCACGAATGGCCCAGTGTGTCTGTGGCGTCAAAGCGAATTTCCGATCATCCATCTGTGCCCAGCCTTCTACCCGGCCGACATGGCCGAAGTGGCTCCAGTCCCAAACGCGGCGTTCATCGACGATCGAAACCAGGCGCTTGGTTTCCAGCGCCTTGAAATTGGCCGTATAAATGAAGTCATAGCTGATTCCGTATTCGTTTTCGTCCAGCCGGAATCGCCAGCGTTTCATCGGTTCCAGAATTTCGGCATGGAGCGGGCCAATATCCATCTGGTCGCGATCGCCATTCACCAGTTCGCGGGAAGCGCGGATATTGACTTGAGCATCCGGTGTGGCAAGGAGCGCGAAGCCATCCATCACCTGCTGATTCGGATATACGCCGATGCCCTGGGAAATCGACATGGAACCGTCAATTGCCTGGAGGTTGAAATAGAAGCGGTCAAACCATCGCGGGTCATCTTCAACCACGTTATCGAGGGTGCCGTAGTTCTGGTGGATCAATGCGTCGTCAAGACGAGCGGTCATGTGGTTTCTCCTCGGAAAATGGAACATTGCAGGCTTCCCGGCTGCGCGGGAACGACACTTCAGAACTTCCAGCCGTAGGCGATGCCGATGATGTCGCCTTTCAGGGTGACATCGGCCTCGCCGCCGCCGAAGGCGCCGGGAATGGAATTACGGCCGTGCACGGTGTTCTTCAGGGCATAGGTGTAGGCCAGGCTCAACTCGCCGCTCCGGCTCGACTGCCAGGTGGCGCCCACGCTGACATGGTCCTTGACGACGCTGGGCGTCAGGATATTGAGCAAGGTTTGGTCGCTGGGAACCGGCTGCGAGGCGTGGCTGTAGCCGGCCCGCAGGGTCCACTCGGCGAGCAGGTACTGGATGCCCAGCTTGACCGCCGTAATGTCCCGCCACCCCATTCCCGGGCCGTTCGCGCTGCCGAAGGCATGGCCGGCGAACAGGTTGCCGATCGGGTTGGCGAGCGCCTTGACGTCGCCGTATTCGATGCGCTTGACGTCGGCGACCAGCGTCAGCGCCGGGGTCGCCGCCCAGGACAGGCCGAGGCCGTAGTTGGCCGGGATGTCGAAGCCGCCGTGTTCGGCGAACAGGCCCTTGTATTTGTCCAGCTCACCGCTACGCGTCTTCGAGGCCCAGGTCAGGCCCAGGGTCAGCTCGTCGCTCAGTTTGCCGGTATAGCCGAGGCGGATGCCCCAGCCGAGGGCGCTATCGACCCCGCGATTGCTGAAGTTGCCCGGTGACGACGAGGCGGCGGCAAAGGGGGCGATGCCCTCCACCTCGAAGCGCTGGTAGGCGATATTGAGCGCCAGACCGACGGCGTGCTCGTCGGCCAGCTTCCAGGCCAGCGAGGGCGAAATGAACAGTTGTTCGAGATTGACGCCGGCGGCGCCGGTCGCCCCGAGGGAGCGGAACGGATTGTTCCCATAATCGGTGTTGAGGCCGCCATTGCCATAGACGGCAACCCCGGCGGCCAGCCGTGGGCTCAGTTGTTCGACGTAGCCGATCTCTGGAACCAGGAAATTCCGCGTGTCGTTGCCGGCGTAGTCGCCGTTCATGCCGGCCAGATTGCCGCTGATTTCAGCGCTGCGTTGCGGACGAACGAGAACTATCCCCAAGTCGACCCGGTTACCCACGAAAACCGTTCCCGCCGGATTGATCGCCGCCGCAAATCCGTCCTGGGGGAGGGCGATGCCGGCTCCGGCCATGCCCTGCGATTTGACGCCGAAGCCATGGGAGAAGTAGCCGTTGGTGGCCAGCGCCAACCCCGGGGCGAGGATTGCCGAGAGCAGGATTGCCTTGGTCAGTGCGGCAGCGCGCATGATGTGCCTTTGTCGTGGGGAAGGGAGTGGCGCAAATGGCCGGCTCAGGCCCGGCTGCCGCCTCGGCTGCGATAGGCCAGCAGGGCCTTGCGCATCTTGCTGCGGGCGCCCGGCATCAGGGCGCGATAAACCAGGCGGACCAGCCATAGCGGCAGATAGCGGGCGCGTTCCTCGAAGGCCACCCGGCCCCGCGGATGATCCATCAGTTGCGGGTAGGGAAAAGGGAAGCGGTAGTTGCGGCGGTCGCGCCAGAACTCGATCGCGGCGATGTGCTTGACGTTCTTGTAGCCATAGTGGGCCGGTGCGACCAGACGCAACGGGGCGCCGTGCTCGATGCCCAGGTCGTGGCCGTCGACCGTGTCGGCAAGCAACACGTCCGGCGCCAGCAGGTCGGCCAGCTGCATGCTGCAGGCGTAGCCGTCCTGGCCGCGAAAGACGACGAAGGTCGCGCCATCCCGCGGCTTGACGCGCGGCGCGACGATCTGCTCGTAGAAATCCGAGAAGCGTACGCCGCTCCAGCGGACATCCAGGCAGGACCAGGTCGTGACGCAGTGGAAGTCGGAAACCTGCTCGACGCGCGGCAAGCTGTTTAGCTCGCCGGCGACGGTCAGTGGCGACTCGACATCGCCGCCGATGCTCAGCTCGATGCGCTCCGGTTGGTTCGGGAAGCGCTTGGCGAACAGGCCAAGCCCGAAGCGCTCGAAGCTGGGATAGACGAACTGCCCTGGGGGCAGCGGTTGTTTCTTGCGATTCATCGTTGCTTCTCCGTGTCGGGATGCGGGTTGTAGCGCCGTCGTCGGCTCAGCCGGCAAGCAGGGCGGCGAAAAGTTGGTCGCGCCGTTGCTTGTGCAGTTGGCAGGCCCCGGTGAGGTAGCGTTCGATGCCGCCGTAATCCGCATCGATGCGTGACAGCGCCGTGCCGAGATAGTCTTCGCGGACGTCGGCCATGACCATCAGGGCGGCGCGGGTCGCGGCTGATTGCTGATCAAGCTCGTCACCGAGCAGCACCTTCAGCAAGTCCTCCGGAGGACGGCGCTGGCGCGTCAGCAGGTAGTTGACAAAGATGTCGTCGCGGTGGACGCCGAGTGCCGACAGCAGCAAGGCGCAGACAAAACCGGTGCGATCCTTGCCGGCCGTGCAATGGATCAGGGTGGCCGGGGCGGCAGGCGCGCCGAGGCGGAGCAACAGCGTGGCGATGAGGCCGGCAAACAGCGCCGGCATTCCGCCGTAGGCATGCAGGATCCACTGGCGGGCGGCGGCGGCATCGAAGCTTGGGTCGCCGAGGCGCTGGCGCCAGCCGGAAAAACGCACTGCTGCCAGTTCATCCGATTCGAGTCCGGCCACCGCTTCGGTGGCCAGCGATGCCGGCCAGCGATTTGGTTCGCGTGCCCGCTCGTCGGCGGCGCGCAGGTCGTAGAGCAAGCGGATATCCAGACTGGCCACCTGCTGTAGGTCGGCATCTGTGAGCCGGGCCAGGGCCTCGGAACGAAACAGGCGGCCGCCGCGCACTAGGCGGCCGTCGCTTCCCCGGTAGCCGCCAAAGTCGCGAAAGTTCGGCGCGCCCTGCAGCAGCAGCGTGATGGCGGACATGGGATCTGTCTCCGGACCTATACCGGATCCCAGGTGAACACGTCGCCGGAGCGATGCAGGGGATAGAAATCGTTCTTGAACATCGGGAAGACCCGTTCGATGACCGTTTCCGGCGTCCAGCCATCGGCGGTGTGGGCGGTGCGGATCGGGCGGGATTGCGAGAATAGGTAGATCTCGTTGTTGCGCACGCCGAATACCTGGCCGTTGACCTCGGCCGCCTGATCGCTGGCAAGGGCGGCGATGAACGGGGCGATTTTTTCCGGGACCAGTTTCTGCAGGCCTTCCACACGCTTTTTCTCGGCCTCGGTTTCGGCCGGGATGGTGCTCACCATGCGGGTCCAGGCCCAGGGAGCGACGGCGTTGGAGCGGATGTTGAAGCGCTGCATGTCCATGGCGATGGCCTTGGACAAGGCGACGACGCCGAGCTTGGCGGCGCAGTAGTTGGCCTGCCCGAAATTGCCGACCAGCCCCGAACTCGAGGTGATGTGCACGAAGCAGCCGCTGTTCTGGGCCTTGAAGTGCGGTGCAGCAGCCCGGCTGACATAGAAGACGCCGGCCAGATTGACGTTGATGACGGAGTCGAAGTCTTCCTTGGTCATGCGATGGAAGATCGTGTCGCGCAGGATGCCGGCGTTGTTGATGACGATATCGATGCGGCCGAAGGCATCGATCGCCGTCTGCACCATGGCATGGGCCTGGTCCCAGTCGGCGACCGAGTTCGAGTCGGCCACCGCCTCGCCGCCATTGCGCCGGATTTCGGCGACCACCTCATTGGCCGGCGAGAGATCGCTGCCTTCGCCAGTCGGCGAGGTGCCGACGTCGTTGACGACGACCCGGGCACCGGCGGCTGCCAGTTCCAACGCGATGCCACGACCGACGCCACGACCGGCGCCGGTCACTAGGGCGACCTTGCCGGCGAGAAGTTGCGATTTGCCTTGTGTGCTCATGGAGTCTTCCTCTCGTTGATGCGCCTATTGATATGCGCCAATATGAATTGGTGAATGCGAATGTGCCCCATCTGGCCGGCGCCAGTTGGCGCTATCCCGATAGTTCAAGGGAAACAACCTGATGGCAGCGGTAAATTACGTTGACTATGTTACGGCGTTAACGTATTGTACGCAAGCATACAAATTAACCGGGGTTGCCCGGGATGCCGATCAACGTGAGAAGCCTCGATAACGGATTCGCATGAGCACGCTGTTTTCTCCCCTGCAGATCAAGTCAATGCGCCTGAGCAATCGCGTCTTCGTCGCGCCGATGTGCCAGTACAGCGGCGTGGACGGCAAGGTCGGCGACTGGCACTGGCAGCATCTGGGTGCGCTGGCGATCGGCGGTGCCGGCGCCATCACCATCGAGTCGACGGCGGTCCTGCCGGAAGGGCGTATCACCCGCGGTTGCCTGGGGCTGTATGACGACGAGCAGACGGTGGCCTTGGCGGTAATGGTCGGCTATCTGCGGCGACTAAGTCCGATCAGGATCGGCCTGCAACTCAATCACGGCGGCCGCAAGGCTTCCTGTCACGAGCCGTGGCGCGGCGGCGAAGGCCTGGCGAGTGATGCGGGCGGCTGGGATATCGTCGGGCCGTCGCCGATTACTTTCGGCAAGAACCGCCCAATGCCGCAGGAGCTCGACAGCGCCGGCATGGAACGCATTGCCGCGGCCTTCGCCGGGGCCGCCCGGCGGGCGGGGCACGCCGGCCTCGACTATGTTGAGCTGCACATGGCGCATGGCTATCTGCTGCACAGCTTCCTGTCGCCGGTCAGCAACCGGCGCAGCGATGAATTCGGCGGCTCGCTGGACAACCGGATGCGTTTCCCGCTCGAAGTCGTCGCCCGGGTGCGGGCTGCCTGGCCGGAGAACAAGCCGCTGGGCGTGCGTCTCAATTGCCGCGACTGGCATGAGGGCGGCCTCGAGTTCGCCGACACGCTGGTTGTCTGCGCGGCATTGAAAGCCGCCGGCGTTGATTTCGTCTGCATCTCGGCCGGTGCCATTGCCGAAGGGGTCAGGATTCCGGCGGCGCCGGGATATCTCGTCGAGTTTGCCGCTCAAGTCAGGGCGCAGACCGGTCTGCTTACCCGGGTTGTCGGCTTGCTCGATGACCCGGCGATGGCCGAGGCAGCTGTCGCCGCCGGCCATGTCGACGGCGTGGCCATCGGTCGCGCCATGCTCTACGACCCGCGCTGGGCCTTGAAGGCGGCCCGGCAGCTCGGCGTCAACCTGCCTTTCCCCAGTCAGTACATGCTGTGCAGTCCGCAGTACTGGTCGGGGCCATCCGTTTCGTTAGGGAAGTGACTACATATATGGAACAAGGATTTGGAATCATTGGCGTCGGGGGCTATCTGCCACGCCTGCGCCTGGATCGGGCGGCCGTTGCGGCGGCCCACCGCTGGATGGCCCCGGGCCTGAAGTCTAATGCCAAGGGTACGCGGTCGATGATCAACTGGGACGAGGATGTCCTGACCATGGCGGTCGAGGCCGGGCGCAGCGTGCTCGGTCGCTTCCCGGTCGGCAGCGTCGGCAACCTGACCCTGGCCTCGACGACGCTGCCCTTCGCCGACCGTC
>Ga0075012_10004273_pt1 | contig 13350 bp, 8 predicted proteins | sample All_14_2_FD_71474 | JGI IMG/M metagenome (GOLD analysis project Ga0075012, IMG submission 71474) | Freshwater microbial communities in response to fracking from Pennsylvania, USA - Allegheny Zone_MetaG_DW_15 | ecosystem: Environmental > Aquatic > Deep subsurface > Groundwater > Drilled... | reverse complement strand
CGGGGGCCGTGTCGGCCTGTGTGGTTCTGGTCAAGGTTCTGTCGAAGGTTTAGGCATTGGATTTCCGGCCCCGCCGGTGCGGGAGTCCGGATGTTAAAACGAAAGAGAGGGAGTCATGCTAACATCGGTACTGATCAAACTGGGCCTCGCCGTTTTCAGCGCGTTGCCCATCGAGCGCATCATCGCCGCGCTGCTCAACAAGTGGATCGGCAAGATCGACACGGGGAATATCGACAAGGCCCGCAAAACGGCGGAACATCTCGCTGAACTTTCGGCGCTGTTCAACGACATCCTGTCCGACAAGCAACTGACGGCGGACGAGATTGGCCAGGTTCGCGAGTCTGTCACTCGTGCGAGGGAACGGCTGCTGGCGGCATGGGCTGTCGGCGCGGACGCGAAGGCCACGCAGGTCGAGCTTGCGAAGACCGGGCTTGTTGCGGGCTATGTCGAGCCGCTGCTGAAAGGCGCGGGGTGCATCATTCTGTGCGCCCTGATGTTTGGCGCGTCGGGTTGCCTTACGCGCACGCGCTGCCAGCAACTCACGTTCAACGACTGCTCGTTCCGTGTGAATGAGCCTGTTGGCGTTGATGATCCGAAGTATCCGCGAAGTCTCCAGATCGGCGTCAACGATCAGCAGATCGAAGGCGGCACCGATACTATCGCCTCCGGCAACAAGACCGACCCGAGCGTGACCGTGCCCATGGGCGACTCCGCGCTGAGCGCGATTGGCCAGTTTTTCTCCGGTCTGATCGGGAAAGGCGGCACAAACGCTGCGGTTCCGGCTGCGGCGGCGGCATCCGGTTCGGCCTGTTCAGACGGCTCGTGCAGCGTGCCGCAGAAGTGATTCTGGCGCAATCTCAAACGGACAGGTGGAGTCTGTGCGGTAACGACAGCTCCACCTGTTTGCACATGTGCGCGTAGTATGAACTCTTGGCAAATGTATCGGGTTAAGCCGCGAAAATGCGCCTAAGCATCTTTGTTCTGTCTTTAATCCGGCCCATTGTTTCAACAATTGTAGTGTAGGGAGTGCCAATCGGGATCAGTAGTAGAACCCTGAAGCGAAACGGTTGATTGTTGCGAAGACGGCAGCAGGAAGAATACCTTCCAGCCGTTTTTTTGCTTTTCTACGGCGGTCACGGCTGACCTGACGAAGCGCCGGACCTCTCCCCGGTCTTCGCATTGAAAGTTTCCCTTCCGGCGTGTGGGAGTAGGCTAACGAAGGTTAGTTTTTAACGGGCAGGATGTGCCTGCGGATCAAGGGCATCGACGCTTCGTTTTCGTAACCGTCGCCAGCCACACCAAGCCCGGCATCGCGATTGCCCATGTCGCCATCAGCACCGTCACGTTGAACAGCATACTAGAGCTGAGGGTCACCGCGCCCAGTCTTGCGCCGGCGATGTAGTTAGGCGCGGCGAACGCGGCACCCAAGAGCGCGCTCAGCGCATACCGCCCGGACAGCCAGGCGAGCGGGCCCCGCAGCAGGGTGGCAAACATCGTCCAAAGAACGACCAGCCAAACCGGACAGAGCCAAGGGTGTTTCGGCTGGCCGGCGAGCATGAACACGCCGGCCCACAGGTGGAAGGTCTCGATGCCGACGCCCGTCAGCGTGACCCACGCGAGCAGGCGCAGCTCTTTAGCCAGATTCCCTCGCTGGAGCCAGAGGTTGCAGGCGACCACGGCCGCAGCGGCGGCCAGCGCAGCCAGCGGCCAGCCCTTGGCGCCGCACACCACGCAGGCGAACCACCCGAGCTGAAAGATCAGCGCCATGCACAGGTTGCGCATCAGACCCCTTTCGGAAACCACGGGAAGAAGGCGGAGGTCGACTTCTGATACGTCTGGTACTCGGGCCGGCCGGCGTATTTTGCCTCCAGCATCGGAATGCCGGAGACGCACAGCAGCAGCCATGCGATCACCACCGGGCTGATCACCGCCCAGAGTCCGCCGGGCACGCTTGCCGCGATCAGGAAGCACCCCCACCAAAGCAAAGCTTCTCCAAAATAGTTGGGGTGACGCGTGTATCGCCAAACGCCATAGCGCATCACGCGCCCCTTGTTCGCCGCATCTTTCATGAAACGCAGCAATTGATAATCGCCAATGGCCTCAACGCTGAACCCGGTCAGCCAGACCAGGCCGCCGAGCGCGTCAAGCCATCCCAAAGGACCTCCGGCGCTGGCGCCCGTCACGATCACCGGCATCGCGACGACGACCATGAAGAAGCCCTGCAGCATGAAGATCTGGAGGTAGCTCCGCACATAAAACCAGCGGCCCCACGTCTCGCGCCAGTTGCGGTAGCGGAAATCCTCGCCGCGCCCCGCGTTGCGAACCAGGATGTGAACACACAGGCGCACGCCCCACAGCGTGACCAGCGCGGCCAGCAAGAGGCGGCGAGGCTCAGCGCCGCCAGACAGGACCGTGGACCAGGCGAGCAGCACGAACCCCGGGCCCCAGGCCGCATCCATGATACCGTTGTCCTTTTTCAGCAGGGCGATCACGTGGATCACGTTGACGTAGGCAAAAACCAGCCCTGCGGCGATCAGCAGTTGGCGTATCATATGGCGTCCCTTTCTGAGCGTTAGAACTCCGCGAGACTACGCGCCCTCGGCGGCCTCGTAGGGCGCGGGCGGCAGGCCGCGGTTGCCGGGCCGCGTCAGCACCAGCTGCAGATTCTCCAGCGTCCGCGACTCGAACGCCGCCTGGCAATAGCAGAGATAATAGAGCCATTTGCGGTGGAACACCGCACGGCGGTCGAGCGCCGCCCGGTTGTCGGGGTGCCCCGTGAAACGGCGCTTCCAGTCGTCCAGCGTGCGCGCATAGTGCACGCCGATGTTATCAAGGTCTTCGACGATAAACGAGGAGGCGCGGGTCATCGCCGCGCACAGGGCGGTCAGCGAGGGCAGGTGCCCGCCGGGGAAGATGTGCTTCCTGATCCAGTCGCAGTCCTTCCGGTACACCTCATAGCGCTGATCCGGGATCGTGATGACTTGGATCACCGCCAGCCCGTCCGGCTTGAGCAGCGCGTCGCAGCACCGGAAGAAGGAGGGGAGATGGCGGTGGCCCACGGCCTCCAGCATCTCGATGGAAACGATCCTGTCGAAGGCTCCCGCGAGCGTGCGGTAGTCCTGAAGGCGAATTTCGACCCGGTGCTCAAGTCCCGCCGCCTTGACGCGTTCGCGGGCCAGCGCGTACTGCTCCTGCGAGAGCGTCAGCCCCGTCACCCGGCACCCGCGGGTCTGCGCCGCCCGGATCGCGAAGTGGCCCCAGCCGCAGCCGATCTCCAGCACGTGGTCTGCGGGGCCGAGGCGGGCCTTTTCAATCACCGCATCCAGCTTGTTGAGCTGCGCCTGCTCCAGGCTTTCCGCGGAAGAGCGGTAGAGGCCGCACGAGTACATCATCGAGGGGTCAAGGAAGGTCTGAAAGAACGCGTTGCTGAGGTCGTAGTGTGCCCGGATGTTGCTCTCGCTGCCCGACAGCGAGTTGTCGTGAGCGAGATGCGCAAGGCGGCTGAACAGGGCGTGGAGAAGGGTTGGGGCCAGGCGCCGGTCTTGCAGGTGGGGCACGTTGTCGATCAGCAGTCGGAGCACCGCCGCCACGTCAGGCGAGTCCCACAGCCCCTCCATGTAGGCGTCTCCGAAGCCGATGTCGCCGTCAGCGGCCACGCGCGTGAAGAAGGCCCAGTCGCGCACGGTGAGCCGGGCGCGGAATGCGGCCTCGGGGTCGCCGAACGTCTGGCTGCCCTCCGGCGTCGTGAAGAAGAGACAGCCGATGCGGATGCGCGAAAGCGCGGCCTCGATCCGGCGCTGGCAGAAGCGCTGGAGCCTGCTGGCCGCCCGGACCCGGATCGTCTGGGGGCTCACGGTGACCGGGCGCGTGTGGAACGCGAGCCGCTTGACCAGCATGAGCCGGGCCGCGTGCCACAAGATGCGCGGCATCGTGCGCCACGTGTTCAGCAGCGGGTGCAGGAGGGCATGGCGCAGATTCTGATGCGTGAGCGGGACGCGCCGCTCCTCGCGTAGGCAGGCTGTCATCGCCAGCCCCTTCTCCGCATGCAGATTGATGTGGACGTCGAGCCGCTCGCGAAGATCCGCAAAGCGCATCTCATAGTGGCCCGCCACGGCGTTAAAGGGTGAGACGTGGAACGCCTTGCCGATGCGGGCTGTGACCGGGAAACGGGCATCGGAGGAGTCGGCGTCGCCGGGCACCAGGTAGAGGTGGCGGTCGCCCACGACGTTGTTCACCTCGACCAGGATCGCGGTACACGCGCCGCCCGCGGCGAACACATAGTAGAAGTTGACCGGGTTGAAGACATAGCGGAAAACGGCGGCGTCGGTGACCATGAGGATGCGGTCCGCGGGTCCGCCGACCCCGTTCTCACGCAACAGACGCACGACTTTCTCGCGGATCGAGCCGGACCGGCGGTCGAGATAGTCGCGGTCGTAGATCGAGACGGGGGCGAAGCGGTTGTAGCCGAACAGCGGCAGCTCGCCGTCAAGCTGGCCGAGTTCGTCGACGTCCAAAACATAACGCCACACGGGATAGCCGAGCGTATGGTGGACCGGCGTGACCCGCGCGTGTTTGACGGTTCCGAAAACGAGCGTCGAGTTCATAGCGTGCAGCCGAAATGACGGGCCACGTTGACGGCAGCGGTCACCGCGTCTTCGTGGAAGCCGTGGTTGAAGTAACTCCCGCAGAAAGAGGTGTGCCGCCTGCCGTTGAGTTCAGGCAAACGCGCTTGGGTTGCGACCGCGGCGGCGGTGTAGATCGGGTGGGTGTCCTGAAACGCCGCGATGAGTGCTTCCGGCTTGATGGCCCTCAACGGATTGAGCGTGACCAGGTAGTCCGCATGCCCCCGGAAATTCTGAAGCCGGTTCATGTAGTAGGTCAGGCAGGCGGGCGACTCGTCGCCCGCCTGCGACAGGCGCAGGTAGTTCCAGGATGCCCAGGCGTTGCGCAGCGGCGGCATCAGCCGCCCGTCCGTGTGCAGCAGCACCTGATTCCGCGAATAGCCCCAGGCGGACAAGAGGGCGCGCTCATCGGAGTCCGCGTCTGCCAGCAGGGCCAGCGCCTCGTCCGCATGCGAGGCGATCACCACCTCGTCAAAGTCCTGCGGAGCTTCGCTCTCGAATTCGAGCCGCACGCCGCTTTCGAGCCGCGTCACGCGCTTGACCGGGCAGCCGGGACGGAGCGTGCCTTCAAACGTGTCGGCAAAGCGTTTCACATAGGCGTGGCTGCCGCCGGTGACCGTATACCACGTGGGGCGGTCAGTGAGAGACAGCAGGCCGTGGTTCTCATAGAAGCGCGCGATGGAAGCCATGGGGAAGTCGCGGATGCCGGAGAACGAGGTCGACCAGATGGCGGCGGCCATGGGCAGGACATAATCCTCGACCACACGCTTGGGTATCCGCTCGCGCGCGCAAAAATCATTCAGCGACAAACCGGCCAGCTGGCCCGCGAAATAGCGTTCACGCGTCCGGCGCGAAAAGCGGAGCACCCCCAGGATAAACCGCCAGTAGGACGGGGAGAGCGCGTTGAGCCGCCGCGCGAAAAGGCCGGAAAGACCGGTTCCGGCATAAGCCAGCCCGCTGGCCTCATTGTAGCAGCTGAAAGACATTTCGCTGGGCTGATACGGCACCTTTAGCCGCCCGAGCAGGCGTATGAAATTCGGGTAGGTCCGGTTGTTGAAAACGATGAAGCCGGTGTCGACCGGCGTGCCGGCATCCGGCCCCCCCTGCAAGGTCCAGGTCCGGGTGTGTCCCCCGAAATAAGGGTTTCTCTCGAACAGGGTCACCTCATGCCCCTGTTGCAACAGGTAGGCGGCCGTGATTCCAGCGACGCCCCCGCCCACAACGGCGATCCGTTTTCTGTCTTTCATCGTACTCATTATTGACGCAACTTTCGGAAGGAGAGCGTCACTTCGCCCAGACGGAACCCCCATTTGCTCATGACGGCGCGGTTGAGCATGACGTCCTCATCCATCAGGAACATCCAGTCGTCAAACCGCACGTTGTAGACCTTCTTGCCGACCGGCAGCGCCAGCGTGTAGCGCCAGTTCAAGGCGTTGCCGTAGGCTTCGCCTTGTGCGGTGCCGACGACGTCGTCCGCCGTTCCGGTATAGTGGTGGGCGTCAAGGCGCGTGATCGTCCAGACGCGCCGCTGCGTGGTGCCGTCGGAATAGACGAAATCCTCTTCCAGACGGCCCACATCGTTGCTCCACGTGCCCAGCAGCTTCACGTGAAAACGCTTCACCACGTCGCCTTGCCGGTTCTGGAACATGCCGCTCGCTTCGAGCGGCCCTTCCAGATAACGGCTCAGGTCGAGCACGGGCTGCTCCTTCGAATACTGCTCGGGAGAGACCGACGCGCACCCCCCGCAAAGCAAGCCGGCACCCAGCAGTCGCAATACTAATTTCATGGTCTCACCGTCCTTTGATCGCGCGTTGTTTTCAATAAACCGTCTCTCACCTTCGGATAGCGGCAGCCGGCGTCCAGCCAGATTGCGAAGAACGCCGGGCCGAAAGCGGGGTCGGGCACCTCGCCGAGGAGCCGGTCACCAAAGAAGAACTGCGTCGGCCCGTCCCTGAGCCGAAAGGCGGTCAGGCTGTCGCCGGAATGAACGTCCGGCCACAAAACGTTAAGCTGGCTGATCCACCGCTCATGCTGCTCAGCGGTGCCTTGACCCAACCGTTTCCATTCCTTAAGCGTGGTTTCTTGTAACCGCCGGTGTTTAATCGAAACAGCGTAACGGATACTGAGGGCGGCAGTGCTGTTGGTTGCGTAATCCGGCCCCTCGTTATAGAGCGCGATGTCGTACACATGCATTCCGAACCAGTGGAGCGTGGACGCTCCAATCGGCAGAAGAGCGGGGGTCCTGTTTTGCAGGGGAGCGGGAAAAGCTGACGCGACGGCCACTAGAAGTGCGGCCAAAAAGGCGGCGAACAGTCGTTTCATGTACACGGTGCTATCCTTTTCGTTAACAACCTGCCCCGCGAATGCAAAACAACCACGAGAGTAAGTATGACCGAAAACATGCACGCACGCAAATCCCAAACGCATGAATATGAAGGGAACGCGCCTTGACAGCGGACTTGTCAGAACGGCTAGACATCGGCCGGCGCCCATGATATTCTAGCAATCTGATATGGTTTTTGTGTTCCGAGGGGTTGCATAGGAGTTTGCAGGCGCATCCTGGCAACTTGGCCACTTTTTTACCAGCCAATGAACCCAAGCCACCTGACCTCCCTCCTTGTCCTCTGTTTAGTCCTCGCCTCGGCGTTCACCCCGCTCCACGCCGCGCCGAAGGATCATGTGGTGACGTTATCAGCGACCGTTTCGGACAGCGTGCCGCATATCACGCTGAACTGGACGCAGCAATTGCAGAGCAATATCACGGCGCAGAAAGTGCACCGGCGGCTCAAGGGTGAGACGACGTGGACGCTACAGGCGACGCTCACGACGACGCAAACCAGCTACGCGGACAACACGGCGCTGCCGGAGGTCGAATACGAATACTGGATGGAGCGCACGCTCACGATTTATCCCAGCCCGGCCATCGGGTACCTCTCGGCCGGGGTAAAAGTGCCGGAGGTGCATGACCGCGGGAAGCTGTTGCTGGTGATCGACAGCACGATGGAGACGCCCTTGGCGCCAGAGATCGCGCAACTCCAGCTTGACCTGGCGGCGGATGGCTGGACGGTGCAGCAGATCAGCGCGCCTCGCAGCGGCACGGCAATCAGCACCAAGGCGCTGATCAAGGCGGCCTACGATGCCGATCCGGAAAAGGTGAAGATGGTCTATGTGCTCGGCCATGTGCCGGTGCCTTATTCAGGCAACTTCGCCCCGGACGGCCACGGCGACCACGGCGGCGCGTGGCCGGCGGACGGCTATTACGGCGATATGGACGGCCTCTGGACAGACTCCACGGTGAACAACACGGCCGCCGCGCGAACGCAGAACGACAACCTCCCGGGCGACGGCAAGTTCGACCAGTCCACGCTTCCGGGCCTGGTGGAACTGCCGGTGGGGCGCGTGGACCTGGACCGCATGAACCGCGCCCCGTCCTCGAGCATGACGGAAACGACGCGCCTGCGCCGCTACCTGCGCCGCGCGCACGATTACCGGCACAAGCAGGGGGCGTATGCGGACATCCCGCGCCGCTCGATCATCCGCGACGGGTTCGGCCAGTTCAATGGTGAGGCCTTCGCCACCACCGGCTGGTCGCTGGCCTACACGGGCGTGGGCCAGGCTCCGGCGGCGCCGATTGACGAGCCGCCGGGCCTCCAGTGGTTCCTTCCTGCGTATGCAGGCGGACAGAGCTATCTCTGGGGTCATGCGAATGGCGCCGGCGGCTATGAGTCGGCGCAAACCTTCGGCAACAGCACCGACCTCGGTCACCTTTCCAGCCGGGTGGTTTTCACCAGCATCTTCGGCAGCTATCACGGCGACTGGGATGCGGACAACAACCTGATGCGCGCCGCCCTCGCCGGCAATGCGACGGGAGACAACCTCGGGCTGGTCTGTTTCTGGGCCGGGCGTCCGCGCTTCTTCATGCACCACCTCGGCATGGGAGAAACCTTCGGCTACGGAGTGCAGGCCTCGATGAACGGTTCGATCAGCGGTGGCGGCGGCTACACGCCGCCGAACAATTCTGCGAGCGGGGTGCATATCGGCCTCATGGGCGACCCGGCGCTGCGGCTGCATCAGGTGGCGCCGCCGCGCGGGCTGGGGGCGACGAGCACGCGCGGGCAGGTGAATCTCGCCTGGGCCGACTCGGCCGAGAGCGGCCTGCAGGGCTACCATGTCTATCGCGCCACGAACACCGCCGGGCCGTTCACGAGGCTGACGCCCGCCCCGCAAGCGGGCACCACCTACGCGGACAACGCGGTGACGGTCGGCACCGCCTACACCTACCTCGTGCGCACCTTGAAGCTGGATGGCGTGCCGGGCGGCTCCTATTACAACTTGAGCGTCGGCTCGCCCGTCACCATCACCGCCAGCGCGGCCGGCGCCGGCGCGCCTTTGAATCCTTCGGAGCTGGTCATCACCGCGCAGACGAGCGCCACAAACACACAACTGGCCTGGCAGGACAATGCGGGCGATGAGACCGGCTACCGCGTCGAGCGCAAGACCGGCGCAAGCGGCGCCTACGGCACCGTCGGCACCCTCGCGGCGGGGGCCACGAGTTTCACAGACGCCGGCCCCTTTACGCAGGGGAACGTGTATTTCTACCGCGTCATCGCAACAGGCGCGGCGGGAGATTCCGTGCCGTCCAACGAGGTGTCCTTCGATGCTCTGGCCGGATTCATCGAGTTCACCGTCACGAAGATGAAGGTGAACAAGACCGCGGGCGCCGCCACCATCGCCGTCAAGCGCTTCGGCGGCGCGGTCGGCAGCGTGGGGGTGAGCTATTCGACGGCAAACCTCCAAGCCGTCGCGGGCACGCACTACGCCGGCACCAGCGGCACACTCAGCTGGGCGGACGGGGAGACGGGCAGCAAGGACCTCACCGTGCCTCTCATCAACACCGCCACGCCGCAGCTCCCGCGGCAGTTCAAGGTGAACTTGAGCGCGCCCACCGGCGGCTCCGGCCTCGCGCAGTGGACCGCCCTCGCGGTGCTCATCGAAGATCCCACCGCCACACTGGACGCCCCGTGGCAGCAGACCCTGCTCGGGGGCATCACCGAAAGCTCCCCGGCCGTGAGCGCCGAGGGCGTCATCGGCGATGCCACGATGGGCGGTTCCACCGGCAACTCCGAGGCCGGTCGCTTCCTCTATCAAAGCCGCACCGGCGATGGTGTCATCACCGCCTATGTTCCCGACGGCGTGCCGCTCCAGGGCAGCGCTTACATCGCCGTGATGGTGCGCGCCACCACAGCCAACAACACCTTCTCCGCCGCCACATTCGTGCAAAGCAACCACGGAGGCTCCTACGGCAGCAAGCTCTCCTGCCGCACCGCAGTCGGTAGCCTCGCCACCGTCACGCCCAGCGCGGACAACAACCTGGAAACCCCGCGCTGGATTCGCCTCACCCGCATCGGCAACACGTTTCTCGGCGAGGTCTCGGCCGATGGCACGACCTGGGTCACCTTGGGCAGCGCCACCGTTGCCTCCATGCCCGCCACCGCGCTGTGGGGCATCTTCCACTTTTCGAATGACTGGGCGTCGGGCAGCACCTACCTCGGCGACTTCCAACTCGCCACCTTCCAGAACATCACCATCGAGGACTTCGCCACCCTGCCGGGCGTGCCCGACGGAGCCGCGCTCTCCTATTACAACGGCACGGGCGCGGCTCACGAGGACCCCAGCTCCATCACGCTCTCTTGGACCGCCGACAGCTATGCCGCCGGCTATCGCATTGAGCGTCGGGGAGATGACGGCAGCCTCGACCTTTTCGACATCCCCTTCGGAACCACCACCTCTTACGATGATTTCACCTTCGCCCCGGATACCGCCTACCAATACCGCATCCAAGCCTACAACAGCGTGGGCGATGGCGGCTGGAGCGCGACACAGCGACTGACCACGGCGGGCGCGAACCGCACCATCACCCTGACCACCGCGGACGCGGGCGGCGCGGACGCCAGCGTGTCCGCCGACATGCCGGACACCACGTTCGGCACACAGGACAGCGTTTGGGCCGGCAACGCCGGGGGAGTCGTCACCACCACGAACAAGGCCTACTTCCGCTTCGACCTCAGCAGCCTGCCCGCCTACGCGTTCATGACCATCGACTTCAAGCTCACCGTGCTCGGCAGCCAGGGTGTCAGCGGCAGCACGTTCTTCAACGGCAACACCTTCCTGCTCGCTAGCGAAAGTTCCGACGTTTGGGACGAGTCAGCCATCACCTGGAACAATGCCCCGCAAAACAACACGGCGGGCACGACCTTCCTTGCGCCCACCCGCTCTCTCGGCAATTTCATCGTCTTTCAAAATCCCCCGACCAACGGCAGTGTCACCGAAATCACGGTCTACAACCCCGCCGACATCCTCGACAACAAAGGGGCGAACAATCGGGTCACCCTCGGCATCAGAAACGCCGCCCCCGGCACCAGCATGACCTACGCCTCCCGCGAGCACGCCACCGCCGCGCCGCCCACCCTCGTGTTCACCTATTCGCCTCCGGAGCCGCTGCGCCCCGGCTTCCTCACCGCCACGCCCGGCGCGGGCAGCGGCTTCGACCTCACCTGGACCGACAACTCCGCCGACGAGACCGGCTTCCAGCTCGAGCGCCGCGCCGCCAACGGCGACTGGACCCTGCTCGCCACCCTCGCCGCCGATGCCACCGGTTACACCGGCACCACCGCGCTGCCCGGCATCATCTATGAGTATCGCCTCCGCGCCGGCAATGCGGCGGGCAGCTCCTCTTGGGCCACCAGCGCCAGCATCCTGCACGCCGGCGTGGCCACGATCAACAACCCCGTCCGTTCCGCCGACAGCGTCACCTTCAATCAGGTCGACGCCGCGCCCGGCAACGGCTATGTGCCCGCCGGCTTCATGTATTACCCGCCGACGAAAAACTTCGTCACCAGCCAAACGCTCAGCACCACCAAACGCAACAACTCCGGCAGCCGTCTGGGCATGAAGTTCACCACCGGGGCCAACCCTCTCATCATCCGCGAGCTGGGCCGCTGGGTCATCTCAGGCAACGCCGGCACCCACACCGTCAAGCTCGTGGTCGCAGGCACCGATGCCGACGTGCCCGGCGGAGCCGTCTCCATCGCCACCGCCGCCGCGCCCGTCGGCTACAAATTCGTCGCGCTCGACGCACCCCTCACCCTCGCCGCCAACACCGCCTACTACCTCGTCAGCCAGGAAACCAGCGGCGGCGACGAATGGTATGAAGCCAACAACACCCTGACCTACCCCGGCACCGTGGCCACCGTGAACAACGCCGTCTATTCCAGCGGCGCCACTTACGTCGCCGCTTACAGCGCCAATAATTGCTACGGGCCGCTCAGCTTCCGCTACTCGCTCTCCGCACTGCCCTTCGCCACCGGTCATAGCATGACCACGCTGCGCAATGATTACACCGGCTGGCTCGGCATCAAGCTCACGACCGGAGCCGCCGCCGCCCTCGTCGACCAACTCAGCCGCTGGGTCGTCCCCGGCAATACTGGCGCCCACACCGTCAAGCTCGTCGACGCCCTCACCGGAGCCGACATCGCCAGCGTCAGCGTCCCCACCCTCGGCGTGCCCGGCGGGCAGTTCGCGTACGCGTCGCTGGCCGCCCCCGTCACCCTCGCCGCGAATGCCAGCTATTACCTCCTCAGCCAAGAAACCGCCGGCGGCGACCACTGGTTCGACTTCGCCCGGCCCGCCCCCGGCACCGCCACCGGCTACCAATACTGGCTGCTCGCCAACGGTTTGCCGATGGACGCCAGCGGCAGCGGTTCCGCCACCGCCTCCCCCTCTGGCGATGGGCTGTCCAACCTGATGAAATACGCCCTCGGTCTCGATCCCGCCGGCCGCGGCAGCGCCGGCCGCCTCAGCTACGGCACCGCCACCGACGCCGGCAGCGATTACTTCACCCTCATCTATACGCGCCCGGAGCCGGCCTCCGCCGGCATCACGTACCTCGTCGAGTCCAGCCCCGACCTCACCGACCCGAGTTGGAGCAGCGCCGGGCTCGTCGAAGTCAGCAGCGTGGTCAACGCAGGACTCCGCACGATCACGATCCGTAACGCGACCCCGATGACCAGCGGCCCTCGCGGTTTCATGCGCCTCAAAGTCACTCTGCCGTAATGAGTTCCGTCCCAAAAACAGAATGGCGGTCAAGGCGGCGTCATCGACAAAAGGGGCCGAAAACGGCAGGCACAAAACCGGCATGCCGTTCAGCCCTCGAACCATGGGAGGTGCAGTTTGTTAACAACTTCCTCATCTTTCACTTTACATCCCAATAGCTTGTCTTTTGTCTGTGTTTGTTTAGCGGGAAGAAAATTCATTTTCGACAGGATGCACAGGATGATACAGGATGGGGTTTGGTCTCAGTTAATCCTGAAAATCCTGTTAATCCTATCAAAAAACGGTTGCTCAGTGGACGCCTCGGGGATGCGTCCCTACCCTTTGCGTCTTCGCGCCTTTGCGTGAAAAATCTCAACTCTCATTCCGTCCTCCGTTCTCTTCTCCCCGCCACCCTGCCCGGCTGGGAGGCGGCGGGCCAGTTCGGTATCGACGGTGTTGAGAGTGGATTAAGGTTAGAATGGCGCTCAGATAAGCGGCGGCTCGGCGCAGCCTCGCCCATCCTGCGGAGTCGCTTGAGAATGGGGCGAAGCTGTGCTGAGCCGATATATAGCGATCCGAACGTGCTTATCTATGAGCCATTCGGGACAGGTTATAAGAGTGGCACCTTCGGGGCCAG
>Ga0075012_10004271_pt1 | contig 13352 bp, 12 predicted proteins | sample All_14_2_FD_71474 | JGI IMG/M metagenome (GOLD analysis project Ga0075012, IMG submission 71474) | Freshwater microbial communities in response to fracking from Pennsylvania, USA - Allegheny Zone_MetaG_DW_15 | ecosystem: Environmental > Aquatic > Deep subsurface > Groundwater > Drilled... | reverse complement strand
CCGAGTAGGTGATCGACGATGGCCAGCCGTGCCGGGTCGGCGAGCGCAGCGAAGACGGCCACCCGATCGGTCGACGTTATCTCAGTAGACATTGACTCAATGTCTACTGAGGGAGTGCCGGCATGTCAATCGTCGCGGGGCATTCTTCCCGGTCGGCCCCTGTCGGTTCATCTCGCGTTCACCATCCGTAGGGCATCGATTCACAGGCGGCCCCTAGGTTCACAGCCGAGCGGCAGAAAGATCTGCTCGACGCGACATGCGTCCACCTCATATCCGTATTTGAAGGAGCTTCGTGAAGGCCAAACGATCTGGTGCCGCGCTGAGCCTGGTGGCGGCTGGTGCATTGCTGCTGTCAGCCTGTGGCAGTGACAACAACGCCGCGTCGGGATCGGGTGGCGAATCCGCCCCGTCCGGGATCGATTGCGGCGGCAAGGAAGCTCTGAAGGCGAGCGGTTCATCCGCGCAGGCCAATGCGATGACTCGGTTCATCAATGCCTATGAGAAGGACTGCCCCGGATTCACCCTCAACTACACCTCCAGCGGCTCGGGCGCAGGCGTGTCCGAATTCCTGGGCGGCCAGACCGATTTCGGTGGCTCCGATTCGCCGCTGAGTGCCGACAAGGGTGAGTACGAGAAGGCGAAGGAGCGTTGCGGCGGCAGCGACGCGTGGAACCTGCCCGCCGTGTTCGGCCCCATCGCCATCACGTACAACGTGGAGGGTGTGGACGGCCTGGTGCTGGACGGCCCGACCGCTGCCAAGATCTTCAACGGCACCATCAAGACGTGGGATGCTCCTGAAATCGCCGCGCTGAACGAGGGCGTGACCCTGCCCGCACAGCCGATCAACGTGGTGTTCCGCAGCGATGAGTCCGGCACCACCGACAACTTCCAGAAGTACCTGGACGCGGCATCGGATGGCGCCTGGGGCAAGGGTGCGGGTAAGTCGTTCGCGGGCGGCGTCGGTGAAGGCGCCAAGGGCAACGAGGGCACCTCGGCCGCCATCAGCGGCACCCCCGGCTCGATCACCTACAACGAGTGGTCGTTCGCCAAGGCGCAGAACCTGTCCATCGCCAAGATCATCACCTCGGCGGGGCCGGAGCCGGTCGAGCTGAGCACGGAATCGGCGGGTGTTGCGATCGACGGCGTCAAGTTCAAGGGCGAGGGCAACGACCTCGTGCTGGATACGGCGTCCTTCTACACCCCGACCGAACCGGGTTCCTACCCGATCATGCTCGCTGCCTACGAGATCGTCTGCTCGCAGTACCCGGATGCCGAGGTGGCCACCGCGGTCAAGGCGTTCATGCACTCGGCGCTCGGCAACGGCCAGAAGGGTCTCGAGGACAACGGCTACATCCCGGTGCCCGAGGCGTTCAAGACTCGTCTGACCGAGGCCGTCGACGCCATCAACGCGACGAGCTAAGCAGTCGATACCCACATGGCCGTGACACCGGACTCGACCGCGGTGAGCTCGTCGGCATCCCCGACGAGCTCACCGCAGATCGGGGATAATCCCGTAATGCCCACCAAACCCACGAAGGAGTCGGCATTGAAGCGGGGTGAGGGGCGTTGGGGAGACAAGGTCTTCCGGTCCATCGCCATCGCGGCCGGCGCCACCATCATCGGGGCGATCGCGTTGATGGCGCTGTTCCTCATCATCAAAGCGGTCCCGTCGCTGCAGGCCAACCAGGCCAACTTCCTGTTCAGCACCGAGTTCCTCACCAGCGATTCGGACAACCTGCGCTTCGGCATCCGTGACCTTTTCATGGTGACGGTGCTCAGCTCGCTGTTCGCCTTGGCCATCGCCGTGCCCATTGCCATCGGGATCGCGGCCTTCTTGACCAACTACGCGCCCAAGCAGTTGGCGCGCCCGTTCGGGATGCTGGTCGATCTGCTGGCGGCAGTGCCCTCGATCGTCTTCGGTCTCTGGGGCATTTTCGTGCTGGCGCCGTGGCTCACCCCGGTAGCCACGTTCCTCAACGAAAACCTCGGCTGGTTCTTCCTGTTCTCCCAGGGCAACGTGTCGCTGGCCGGTGGCGGAACGATTTTCACCGCGGGCATCGTCCTGGCGGTGATGATCCTGCCGATCATCACCTCGGTCACCCGTGAGGTCTTTGCGCTGACGCCGCGCGGCCACGTCGAGGCTGCGCAGGCGCTCGGCGCGACGAAGTGGGAAGTCATCCGGATGACGGTCTTCCCCTACGGACGCAGCGGCATGATCGCGGCCTCGATGCTCGGTTTGGGCCGTGCGCTGGGTGAGACGATCGCCATCCTGATCATCCTGCGCACCGCCGCGCAGGCCGGCCACTGGTCGCTGTTCGACGGCGGCTACACATTCGCATCCAAGATCGCCTCGGCCGCGGCGGAGTTCAGCGCCCCGCTGCCGACAGGTGCATACATCGCCGCCGGATTCGTGCTGTTCGCGCTGACCTTCGTGGTCAACGCGCTGGCCCGGGCCGCGGCCGGCGGAAGGGTCAGTGGAGGATGACGGTCAGATTTGACGAGTCGGTGAAGGCACCCACCTTCCACCCACTCAGCGTCAGCCGCAAGATCAAGAACAACGTCGCGACAACGCTGTTCACCGCGTCGTTCGTGGTCGCCATGATTCCACTGGCGTGGCTGCTCTACACCGTGCTGGCCAAGGGTTTCACCGCGATCGTGTCCTCGACCTGGTGGACCAACTCTCTTGCCGGCGTGCTGCCGGAGGAGATGGCCGGCGGTGTCTACCACGCGATCTACGGCACCGTGGTCCAGGCTGCCATCGCGGCGGTGCTGTCCGTGCCGCTGGGCGTGATGGCCGCGGTCTACCTGGTGGAGTACGGCAAGGGGCGGTTCGCCAAGGTCACCACATTCATGGTCGACATCCTGGCCGGTGTGCCGTCGATCGTGGCCGCACTCTTCATCTTCGCGCTGTGGATTGCGACGCTCGGTTTCGAGCAGAGCGCCTTCGCCGTCTCGCTGGCCCTGGTGTTGTTGATGCTCCCTGTCGTGGTGCGCAACACCGAGGAGATGTTGAAGCTGGTACCCGACGAACTGCGCGAAGCCTCCTACGCCTTGGGTATTCCGAAGTGGAAGACCATCGTGCGGGTCGTAGTGCCCACGGCCTTGCCCGGCATGCTCAGCGGCATCCTGCTGGCGCTGGCGCGGGTGATGGGCGAGACGGCGCCGGTACTGGTGCTGGTCGGTTACAGCCGGTCGATCAACATGGATGCGTTCGAGGGCAACATGGCCTCGCTCCCGCTGCTGATCTACACGGAGCTGATCAACCCGGAAGCGGCTGGCGCGCTGCGGGTCTGGGGCGCGGCGCTGACCCTGATCCTGATCATCGCGGCGCTGTATCTGGGCGCCGCATTCGTCAACCGATACCTGACACGGAACCGAGTTTAGGAGCCTCATGGCCAAACGGCTGGATCTCAAAGACCTCAATATCTACTACGGCAACTTCCACGCCGTCGCCGACGTGAGTTTGTCTGTGATGCCGCGCAGTGTGACGGCCTTCATCGGCCCGTCCGGGTGTGGCAAGTCGACGGTGCTGCGCACCCTGAACCGTATGCACGAGGTCATCCCCGGTGCCCGCGTCGAGGGCTCGGTGCTGCTCGACGGGGAGGACATCTACGCCTCGGGCATCGACCCGGTGAGCGTCCGTAAGACCATCGGTATGGTGTTCCAGCGTCCGAACCCGTTCCCCACCATGTCGATTCGCGACAACGTGGTGGCCGGGCTCAAGCTGCAGGGGGTGCGCAAGAACCTCGACGAGGTCGCCGAGAAGTCACTCAAGGGCGCCAACCTGTGGAACGAGGTCAAGGATCGCCTCGACAAGCCCGGCGGCGGGCTTTCCGGTGGCCAGCAGCAGCGGCTGTGCATCGCCCGGGCCATCGCGGTGCAGCCCGACGTGCTTTTGATGGACGAGCCGTGTTCGGCACTGGACCCGATCTCCACCCTGGCGATCGAGGATCTGATCTCGGAGCTCAAGCAGGACTACACGATCGTCATCGTCACGCACAACATGCAGCAGGCCGCCCGGGTCAGCGATCAGACGGCGTTCTTCAACTTGGAGGCGACGGGCAAGCCTGGCAGGTTGATCGAGATCGACGAGACCGAGAAGATCTTCTCCAACCCGACTCAGAAGGCCACCGAGGACTACATCTCGGGCCGATTCGGGTAACGCTCTCACAAGCGACGTCGGCGCGCTCACGTTCGGATACCGAACGAGAGCGCGCCGAACTCGTTCTAGGGGGTCAGCACCACCCTGGTGCCGGACGGTTCCGCAGCGACCCAGGCGTCGGTGACCTCGGCCAGCGGGCGGGTCCGGGTGCGCAGTTCGATGGCGCCGGCCGCGACCATGTCGAACAGCCGCGGCAGCGCCTCGGAGCGGATCCTGGCCAGCACGTCGGGCGGCACGCTGCCGATCCCGACCCCGGACATGGTGATGCCGGTGCTACGCAGGATCGCGGCCGGCAGTTCGATGGCGGGTCCGGCCATCGACCCGATCTGGACGAACCGGGTGCGGTGGTAGTGCGCCGCGGGATGACTGGCGGCCAACGCGGTGAGCGTGTTCGCTGCGGGGTCACCCCAGAGGTAGTCCAGCACGGCATCGAAGGGCCGCTCGGCGTGCAGGGCGCCGAGTTGTGCGTTCACCTCGGGATCGCCGAGGTTGAGCGCCTGGTCGGCGCCGACCGTGCGTAACCACCGCAAGCGGGCAACGTCGCGGCCGGTGACGATCACCCGTCCGGCGCCGAACACCGACTTGGCCAGTTGCACCGCCATCGCGCCGGTCACGCCGGTGGCGCCCAGCACGAGCACATGGTCGCCCGGTGCCACGGCGGCGGCGTGCTCCAGCGCCGCCCACGCCGACATGCCGGGATTCGGCACGGCTGCGGCGGTGGCGGCATCGACCCCGGCGGGCAGCTCCACCCAGCCGTGGGTGCTGATGAGGGTGCGCTCGGCCATCATGCCGTAGGGTGCCACGGCACCGGTGTACACCCGGCGACCGTCCTCGAGCCGAGCGACTCCGTCTACCCCGGGGATGGTCGGCAGCGTGAGTTCGCCACTGGCATAGTGCTTTCCGCTGATAAGTGCCTTGGTGAGATTGGTCAGGGCGGAAGCTTCGACCGTGGCGGTGACGGTTCCTTCGCCTGGCTGCGGCTCGGGAAACTCTGTGTAGCGGGGCGTCTGGCCCCATTCGGTGACGACGGCTGCCTTCACGGCGCGCTCCTCATAGTTTCCGACGATATGGTTTCTATAGAAACAATGTACGGCGGCGGGCCCTCGGTGGCAATATGGTTTCCGTGAAAACCAAGTCCGGGCTGGTCGACGCGGTCAATATGTTGATCGGCGCGGTGCGGGACAAGTTCGACGCCGACGAGGACGGCGATCCGGAACGCGATTTCATGGTCCAGCGCTGCCCGAAGCGACTGGAGGGGGTCATTCGCCGGTTGCCAACCCTATCGATGCACCTACTTGCCGGCATCGGGGAGACGCCGTCCAGCGTGGTCGGGCTGGCCGCCCGCTCCGGCCAACTCAAGGGGACCGTGTCCAAGCACGTGCAGCGCCTGGTCGAGGCCGGTCTGGTCCGGCGCACGCCGGTGCCCGGCAATCGCAAGGAGCTTCTCCTCGACCTCACACCGGACGGTGCCCTGGTCTGCGCGGCGCACCGCGACCTGCACCAGGAGATGGACCTGGGCATGCGCGAGTTTCTGCAGCGTTACAGCAACGCCGACCTACAGGTGCTGGAAAAGGTGTTGCGCGACCTGCTGGCCGCGCGCACGGTGGGGGTGCGGATCGTCGCCGACGACGGCTGACGTCAGCGCGGCTCCTCGAATGTCTCCTCGGCCGGCATTTCGCCTGTGGCGGTGAAGATCACCCGGCGCGCCACCTCGACGGCGTGGTCGGCGAAGCGCTCGTAGAAGCGGCTCAGCAACGTCACGTCGACAGCGGCGGTGACCCCGTGCTTCCAGTCCTTGTCCATCAGCACCGAGAACAGGTGGCGGTGCAGATCGTCCATCGCGTCGTCTTCTTCGCGGATCCTGGCGGCCTTCTCCGGGTCCAGGGTCTCCAGCACCTCTTGCGCGCTGCGGCTCAATTCGACTGCGACTCGGCCCATCTCGGCGAAGTAACCGTTGACCTCCTCGGGCAGCGCGTGCTGCGGGTGGCGGCGGCGGGCGATCTTGGCGACGTGCAGAGCGAGGGCGCCCATCCGGTCGATATCGGCGACGATCTGGATGCCGCTGACGATTGTGCGTAGATCGCCGGCAACCGGCCCCTGTAGGGCAAGCAGCAGGAAAGCGGCTTCCTCGGCGCGCGTGCTGATCTCGGTGATGCGGTCATGGTCGGAGATGACCTGCTCGGCGAGTGCCAGATCGGCCTGCAACAGGGACTGGGTCGCGCGTTCCATCGCCACGCCGGCCAACCCGCACATCTCGCCGAGCTGAACGGTCAAGGAAGACAGCTGTTCCTGATACGCAGTACGCATGTCATCACCTTACGGTCAGCGGGCCAGAAGGTCACGATGCCACAGATGAACGAAAGGTGAATGCCCTTCGTGTACGGCGGGGCCGAACTATTCGCAGCTGGTATCCGCGGCGTTGGTGACCGTGAGGTCCTCGGGCAGCTCGGTGACGGACTCGCTGCTGGTTCCGCGCACCATATGCACCTTCACCGACGATCCGCTCGGTGAAGGCGGCGTCACCGAGCTGAAATCGGAGCCGAGCACCACCCGTACGACATCGCCCATCCCGGTGACCCGCTCGATGGTGGCGTTGTGGAACGACGATGCGACGGTGGCGGCGGCCTGCTCGTTGCCCGGTGAGAAGAACACCGTCGTCGATTCCAGCGGGCCGGGATAGTCATCGGGGGTGTCGATGTTGAAACCGTGCTGCTGCAGCACATCGGCGGCGCTGCTGGCCAGGCCGGATTCGCCGGTCGAATTCGATACCCGCACCGTGACCGCGCCGGGCTCGGTGGCCACCGCGTTGACCAGCTCACCGTCCGGGTCGGCGGATGTGGTTGAGGGGCTACCGGATTCGGGTGTCTGGGGCACCGGGGTGTTGTCGGCGTTGCGCTCCTCGGGCAGCGGGTCATCGTTGATGATCGCCTCGAACAGCGCGGCCATATCGTCGACCCTGGGCTGCTCGTTTCCGTAGTCATCGGCGTAGCCGGTGGTCGGGACGGTGACGAAGGTGATCCGGCCCGCGTTCACGCCCTGCACGGACTGCCCGAGGTCGACCAGATCCTTGGTCCTGATGTTGTCGACGTAGCTGTCCTCGATGAACATGTTCACGACGTTGTTGAGCTTGCTGAGGCTGAAGAAGACCTCTTTGGAGATCAGCGAGCGCAGCAGCGAAGACAGGAACCGCTGTTGGCGCTTGATGCGGCCGTAGTCACCGTTGACCTCGGTGGTCACCTGGCGCGCGCGCACATAGTTCAGCGCGGTGTGGCCGTCCACCAGCTGCCGGCCCGGGTTGGCCAGCACCGTTCCCAGCTCGTAGTCCTCCAGCGGCGTGGTGCTGCACACCTCGACGCCGCCGAGCGCGTCGACCATCTTCGCGAACCCGGTGAAGTCGACGGCCATGAACCGGTTGACCGACAGTCCGGACAGCTTCTGGATCACTTTCACCAGGCACTTGGGCCCGCCGACGGCGTACGCGGAGTTCAGCTTGGTCTCGGTCCAGGCCTCGTCCATGCCGTACATCGGTGATTCTTCGTCGGTGATCGGACCGTAGGCCCCGGTCTCGGGATCCCACGGTTCGCACTTGATCGGTGTGATCGCCAAGTCGCGCGGGAAGGACACGGCGACAACACGTTTGCGATCGGCGGGGATGTTGACCAGCATGATGGTGTCCGAACGTGCGCCGGCGGCGTCATCGGTGGTGCCCGCCCCCACCTCGCTGTTCTGGCCGATACGGCTGTCGGTGCCGACGATCAGGAAGTTCTCGTCGCCGAACTGCGCGTTGGGGTCGACGATGTCGCGCGAGTTGGGGTCCAGGGCCGAGACCTGGTTGAGACTGTTGTTCTTCATCGACTGCCACTGCCAGGCGCCACCGGTCAACGCCAGTGCGCACACCGCCAGGAGCGCGGCGGCGACGCGGCCGACGTTGCGGGCCCGGTGGTGCTGCGCCGGCGCCGGGTGCGCGGTGTGCAGCGGGCGAAGGGGCCGGATGGCGGCCAGGTCGGGCAGTTCGTCGGCATACGCCGACGCCACATTCAAGACCTCGGTGACCGGCTCACCCGGATCCGGGTGAGCCGCGTGCCCCGGTGCCGACGGCTCGAAGATCACCGCGTCGACCGGGTCGGTGATCTCGGCGGCGCTCTCGTGCGCCGGCTCGTCGTCCTGGGGGTCGGCCCGGCGCCGTTTACCGCCGGTGCCGGTGGGCTGATCGGCGGCGAGTTTGGCGATCAGGTCGGCGACGGTGACACCGTCGGTGTGATTACCGCCGGCGGTGTCCGGCGGCACCGACGTTTGGGCGCGCTCCCACGGCGTGGCACCCGGCGCCGACCGCGCGGATCGGGTAAGCCATTGGTTGTCCTCCCCAGAGGCGCGCTCGGGCAGGTCAGGAGTGGCGCTATCGCCGTCACTCATGTCCTACCGGCCTTCAGCTCGTGGGGATCCGTGCGCGCCGTTGCGCTCGGTGGTGGTCTGCGCTGCGTGAAAGCCGCGACAAACTCTTTTAGCAGCAGTGCACCCGGCTCCGCCACCGGAGCCCGGCCTGGTGGCCCCTCATCGTACTGAGACAACCTGAGAGTCGGCCAGCCCGTCGCGGTGACGGAGCGGTCTCGGGATCATCTCACCGGTCAGCCGCCGGAGTTCATCACGTCGGCGCCGACGGGGACCGTCAGGTCATCGGGATCGTCGAGCCAGCCCTCGGGCAGACTGACCGTCCCCGGGGAGCCTTGCCGGCCCCGCGGACCGCCGGCCACCTCGGGGAACGCGACATCGGGATCAAGCTCGGCGAGCAGCGCATCGAGCTCGCGCAGAGTCTTGACCAGCGCCAATGCCCGGCGCAGGTCGGCGCCAGCGGGAAAGCCGTGCAGGTACCAGGCGACGTGCTTGCGGATATCGCGCATGCCCTTGTCCTCGCCGAAATGGGCCGCGAGCAGTTCGCCGTGACGGCGCACGATATCGGCCACCTCGCCGAGGGTGGGCGGGGTGGCGATCGGGCGTCCGTTGAAGGCCGCCGAGAGCTCGGCGAACAACCAGGGCCGGCCCAGGCAACCGCGGCCGATGACGACTCCGTCACACCCGGTCTGTTCCATCATCGCGAGCGCATCGGCGGCGTCGAAGATATCGCCGTTACCGAGCACCGGGATGGTGCGCACCTGCTCCTTGAGCGCGGCGATCTGGGTCCAGTCGGCGCTGCCCGAGTATCGCTGCGCAGCGGTGCGGGCATGCAGGGCGACGGCCGCGGCACCCTCGGACTCGGCGATCCGGCCGGCATCGAGATGGGTGTGGTGGTGCTCGTCGATGCCGACCCGGAATTTCACCGTCACCGGGATGTCGGTGCCCTCGGTGGCCCGCACCGCGGCCGCGACGATCTTGGCGAACAGCTTGCGCTTGTAGGGGATCGCGGAGCCGCCACCGCGCTTGGTGACCTTGGGCACCGGGCAGCCGAAGTTCATGTCGATGTGGTCGGCCAGGTTCTCCTCGACGATCATCTTCGCCGCGGCGTAGGTGGTGTCCGGATCCACGGTGTAGAGCTGCAGCGACCGCGGCGACTCGTCGGGTGCGAACGTCGTCATGTGCATGGTGACCGGGTGCCGCTCGACCAGAGCCCGGGCGGTCACCATCTCGCAGACGTAGAGGCCGCTGACGGTGCCGGCGCGGGCCACCTCGAGCTCGCGGCACAGCGTGCGGAACGCGACATTTGTCACACCGGCCATCGGTGCGAGTACGACGGGGCTGGCCAACGCGAGCGGCCCGATCTGTAAGCCAGATCGGGCCGTCTCGCTGCGTGCTGGGGCTAGGAGGCTGCCGATGACGTCACCAACAGGTTCTTCATGGCCTTCTTCTCGGCGACCTTGCGCTCACGCTCCAGGCGGCGCTCCTTGGCCACCTCGAACTTCTCGCAGGTGTCCTCGAGCTCCTTGACCAGCTCGCCGAGGTCGTCGCGCAACCGGGCGCCCTCGCCGGAGAAATCCTCACGCTCGAAGATGCGCCACTTCTTGAGCACGGGCATCACGACGTCTTCGAGGTGGATGCGCGGGTCGTACACACCGCCGACGGCGATGGTCACGGCCTTGCGGCGGAACTCCGGCACGGTGTATCCGGGCATCTTGAAGTTGCGCAGCACCCGATGCAGGGATTTCATAGCCTGGTTGGGCACCAGATCCAGACCGGCGGCGCTGACGTCGCGGTAGAAGATCATGTGCAGGTTCTCGTCGGCGGAGATCCGGCCCAGCAACTGGTCGGCGACGGTTTCCTCGCAGGCCTTACCGGTGTTGCGGTGCGAGACGCGGGTGGCCAGCTCCTGGAAGGTCACATAGACCACCGAATCGAACAGGGTCGAGGCAAACAGGTCGCCCTGCTGGTTCTGGCCGGGGGAGAAGCCACGGGTGACCTGCTCGACGCGCAGCTCTTCCAGCTCGACGGGATCGATGGCGCGGGTGACCAGCAGGTAGTCGCGCAGGGCGATCCCGTGCCGGTTCTCCTCGGCGGTCCAGCGGTTCACCCACCAGCCCCACGGGCCGTCCATGGTGAAGTTCATCGCGATCTCGCGGTGATACGAGGGCAGGTTGTCCTCGGTGAGCAGGTTCTGCACCATCGCGGTCTGGGCGACCTCGGACAGCTTGGACTGTTCGGGGTCCCAGTCCTGCCCGCCGAGGGCGTAGAAGTTCTTGCCGTCCGACCACGGGATGTAGTCGTGCGGATTCCAGTCCTTGCGCATGGCGAGGTGCCGGTTGATGTTCTTCTCGACGACAGGTTCGAGCTCGCGCAGCAGTTGCACGTCGGGTAGGTCTTGCGACACGGTTACTCCCAGTTATCTGTACCTGTTGGTAGCAGTCAATATATCTGTGTCCCCTAGTGACATCAAGTTCCCTCAGCTGTGGGTCTGGTAACGGTTGCACCTCGAATCGGGTGCGCCGGGTCCGTGCTGTCGCTCAGCGGGCGGCCGCGCGGCTGAGCAGCATGTCGGTGCAGTAGTCGACGAACTGCTCGCGGGTCGCGGTCAGGCGTCCGTTCAGGTAGGCGGTGAACAGTGCGGTCAGCGCGCCGACCAGGCCGGTGGCCACCATCGCCTGCAGCGCGGGATCGGTGATCTCGGTGAGCTTGTGCTGCAGCAGGGCGATGAAGCTGGGCATCCACTCGGCGCCGGATTTCGTGAGTACCGGTTCGCGCTCGGGGGCCAGCAGGAGCACCCGGCCGCGGCTGGGGTCGTCGACCATCAGCGTCACGAACGCCTCGACGGCATCGCGCGGTGTCTCCGAGGACATCAGGGCCTTCATCGCGGTGGCGCACACGTCGTCATAGACGGCGCGGACAAATTCGTCACGGTCGGTGAAGCTCTCGTAGAAGTACCGCTCGGTCAGTCCCGCTTCGCGGCAGACCGCGCGCACCGTCAGGGCCGGGCCGGCCGCCCCGCCGAGCAGGGCGACCCCGGCGGCGACGAGTTCGCTGCGGCGCAGTGTCTGGCGGTCCTGCAGGGGGACGCCGGACCATCGGCCGCGTCGTTGACCGGACGACACATCACTCCTAAGCTGCGTAGTGACAACGAGTGTAGTCAGAATGCTTCTGACAGGGACGGGAAGTTCGCCAGTGACTCAAGATACGTCCGAGACGTGCCCGGTGACCAGCGCATCAGCAGAGGTGGCGGCGGGCTGCCCGGTGAGCACCGGCGGCTACGACGCTCCGGCGATGCCGCTCGGTCCGGACTCGCTGACCTGGAGATACTTCGGTCAGTGGACCGGACTGTTCCAGGGCACCTGGGCCGGTTCGATGCAGAACATGCATCCGCAACTCGGCGCGGCGGTCGAGGAACACTCGATTTTCTTCATCGAGCGGATTCCGCGCCTGCTGCGCTCGATCTACCCGATCGGCGGTGTGGTGTTCGACGGAGGCCGCGCGCCCAAGACCGGTGCCGAGGTCCGCGATTACCACATCGGGATCAAGGGCGTGGACAAGCAGGGGCGCCGGTACAGCGCGCTGAACCCCGATGTCTTCTACTGGGCGCACGCGACGTTCTTCAAATCCACCCTGCTGGCCGCCGAGAAGTTCGGCGGCGGCATCTCGTTGGCCGACAAGCGTCAGCTGTTCGACGAGCACGTCGCCTGGTACCGGATGTACGGGATGAGCATGCGTCCGGTGCCCAAATCCTGGGAAGAGTTCGAACAGTACTGGGATCACATGTGCCGCAACGTGTTGGAGAACAACTACGCCGCGCGCGAGGTGATGGATCTGTCGACCATGCCCAAACACCCCTCGCTGCAGTGGATTCCGGATCCGCTCTGGGCGCTCAACCTCAAGATCATGCAGCGCTTCCTGACGTTCATGACCGTCGCCCTCTACGACCAGCCGGTGCGCGACCTGATGGGCTACACCTGGACTCCGCGCCAGCAGTGGCTGCACGATCGGCTCTGCAATGTCATCACGTTCGCCGGCAAGGTGGCGCCCAAGCGCTGGCTGATGCACCCGCGCAAGCGTTCCGCGGTGGACCGGGCCACCGGCCGCCTGCCTGCCGATGCTCCGCTGGTGCAGACCCCGGCGCGCAACCTGCCGCCGCTCGAATACCGTGGCCAGCCCCAGTTCTATTGCCCCGAGGTGGGGTAGCGCTGCCGTTACGCGCATCGCGCCGCGAGATTGCGGTTGTCGCGGTGTCTGCTCGAATTTCTGCGCGATAACCGCAACGTCGCGGCGAGGTCGTGTGCTGCGGTTCGTTGCGGGCTGCAACGCCGGGCTACCGTAGGGCCCATGCAGGGGCCCGAAATGCTCGGCGGCCGCTACGAACTGCGCGGTGTCCTCGGGCGCGGTGGTATGGCGGAGGTCCGTGAGGGCTGGGACACCCGGCTCGGCCGCGCGGTGGCGATCAAGCTGATGGACCCCGCGCTGACCGCGCTGCCGGAGAACCGCCGGCGCTTCGAGGCCGAGGCCCGCGCCGCGGCGCGTCTCAGCCACCCCCACATCGTCGCGGTGCACGACAGCGGTGAGCACAATGGCACGCCGTACATCGTCATGGAACGCCTGAGCGGGCGCACCGTGGCCGACCTGATCGCAGCCGGGCCGATGCCGCTCACGCAGATCCGGTCCCTGCTCGGTGATGTGCTCTCGGCGTTGTCGGCGGCCCATGCGGCGGGCATCGTGCACCGCGATATCAAGCCGGCCAACATCCTGCTCACCGATACCGGCGTGCCCAAGGTCGCCGACT
>Ga0075012_10004270_pt1 | contig 13360 bp, 9 predicted proteins | sample All_14_2_FD_71474 | JGI IMG/M metagenome (GOLD analysis project Ga0075012, IMG submission 71474) | Freshwater microbial communities in response to fracking from Pennsylvania, USA - Allegheny Zone_MetaG_DW_15 | ecosystem: Environmental > Aquatic > Deep subsurface > Groundwater > Drilled... | reverse complement strand
GACCTTCCCGCGCATCCTCTGGCAGGCCGCACGCCTGTATCTGCAGAAGGGCCTCAAGGTCTACACGAAACCCGAGCCATGCTCGTCGCTGACCATCCGCGAGGCACCGCAGCCGCTCATGGAGCGGCTGGGGATGAAGGTGGTGACCAGGTTACTCAGAAAGCTCGACCACGGCCAGATCACCATGACCCTGCCCAAGGGAAAACAACTGGTTTTCGGCAAACCCGACAGTCCGCCGCAGGTGGCCATGACGGTGCACAGGCCGCGATTCTTCCAACGGGTCATGCTGGCGGCCGACGTCGGTTTTGGCGAGTCCTTCGTGGACGGGGACTGGAGCACCCCCGATCTGGTGGAACTCCTCTCGCTGCTCTCACTCAGGGAAGAGATCATCGACGATCGGAATCTGTGGTCGGCCGTACCGGAGAGGATCGCCAATTTCCTCGCCCATCGGCGCCGCAGCAATACGCTGGACGGCAGTCGCCGCAATATCCGCGAGCACTACGATCTCAGCAACGATCTCTATCGCCTCTTCCTTGATCCCACCATGTCGTATTCCAGCGGGATTTTTCTCAGCGAAGACGACAGCCTCGAGCAGTCGCAGCACAACAAATTCCGGAGGATGATCGCAATGGCCGGCATCGGCCCGGAGGACCATGTGCTGGAAATCGGCTGCGGTTGGGGAGGGTTTGCCCTCGAGGCGGTCAGACAGACCGGCTGCCGGCTGCTCGGCATCACCATTTCACAGGGACAGTACGACTGGACGACCCGACGGGTCCGAGAGGAAGGACTGGAAGACAAAATCGAGATCCAGCTCACCGATTACCGCCACGTTCAGGGCCGGTTTTCAAGGATTGTCTCGATTGAGATGCTGGAGGCCGTGGGACACCGGCATCTGCCGGTGTACTTCAGGACTCTCGACCGCCTCCTTGCCCCGCACGGCCGGATCGCCCTGCAGGTCATCAGCATGCCCGACCAGAAATACCTGCAGTACCGCCTGGGGGCCGACTGGATACGCAAACACATATTCCCCGGCGGCCATCTCCCCTCCATCGGGGCAATGGTTGCCGCCATGACGAAAAGCACCCGCCTCAATGTCTGCGAGATGGAGGATATCGGCCGGCACTACGTCCGGACCCTGGCGCTCTGGCGCCAGGCATTGCTGAATCAGAGCGAGCAGGTCCTGGCCCTGGGCTTTAACGAGGCCTTTCTACGGAAATGGGAATACTATTTCAGTTATTGCGAGGCAGGCTTCCGCAATCGCCTCATCCGCAACTACATGCTGGCGCTCGACAGGATGGGCGTGGCGGAACAAAGAAGCATATGCCTGATGCAGGGTTCTGGACAAAGCTGATCAATTACATCCTCTTTCAGACAGGCTGGCTTGTCTGCGTGCTGGGGACGGCCGCCGGTCATCCCTGGGCGGCCGCTCTTGCCGGAGTTTGTCTGGTGCTGGTGCATCTGGCCCTTGTTCGAAAGCGGGGGCGGGAAGGTCTGCTGCTCCTGTTCAGCCTCTTGCTCGGCAGCTGTGTCGATACCTTCCATATTCGTACAGGAGTGTTATCCTTTCCGATCGGCAGTATCCACCCGGCCCTGCCGCCGCCATGGATCCTCGTGCTCTGGCTGCAGTTTGCCATGACGTTGCATTATTCCCTGGGCTGGCTGGCCGGACGCTGCATCCTCGGGGCCTTTCTCGGCGGCGTCTCCGGGGCCCTGGCCTACTGGGCCGGGGTACGCCTGGGGGCGGCCCTGTTCAATGCAGATCTCTTCCGCTGTCTGCTGCAGATCGGCCTGAGCTGGGCGATTGTCATGGTCCTGCTCATCAGGGCCGCAACCTGGACCGCTGATCGAAACTCCTTCCCAGTCTATCGCCTATTTGCCGAAATAGCTCAGCCGAGAGGTGATGCGTGATCGCTTTCTTGTGGCTTTCTAATGGACGACCTGGAATAGGACCAATCCCGTGACGGTCTGGCGCTGACCTTTCGCTAAAAAGATTCTCTGGTCAGGCGGCAACGGGCGATGTTCGGGAAAAACGTCATCATTACCGATAATACGGATTGGCTGACGGGCGATATCATCGAAGCGAGCCTGGCCCGCCGGCAGGTTGAGGACCGGTTCCGTCGCAGCAAGGACGACGAGTCGGTAGGCGCCAGTCCGCTCCGGCGTTGGACGGACAGCAAGATCAGGTGTCATCTTTTCTCCAGTGTGGTGGCTATGACCGGCCTTTGGCTGCCACGTTGACGAGGGTAGGGTCTTACAGGGTCCCGTTGGCTGAATCCTTATTCTGCCCGGGATAGCGGCCAGACGCGCCGATCGTCCCCGGAACTCCTGTTTGAAAGCGGCTTCGACCGAATGGCAAAGTTGATCGAGTCTACGGCAGAAGAAGAACCGGGGGACAGCGGCAGCAGATGCTCGGCGAATCAGTAATCCCATTTGAACTGAAGACCGGCTTTGTTATCAATCTCGGTACTTTCGCTGGTCACCTTGAGATGCGGCGTCAGTTCGATTTCCATCTCGACCCCGGTCGAACCGGGCGCTGTTCCCCGTTTGGTGCCGACATACACCCCTTCGGTCAGATATTTGCCGACCTCGACGCTGGGCCCGCCCTCGCCGCCTTCGACCCGCATCACATCGGCACCGAGTGACTTGCGGAGGGATCCCACCACATTCAGCCCGCCGCCCTTGCCCGACAGCTCGGCCGCGGCAGCGGCGAGCTGCAGTGCCTCGATCGTGCCCAGACTGCCCTGGGCCTTGCTGAACAGGACCCGCGACAGGATTTCATCCTGCGGCATATCGGGATCGGAGGACAACACCAGCTTGACGTCGCTTGCCGGACCGGTGAGGGCTGCCGTCACCAGCAGGTCTTCAACCTTGTAGACCCCGACGATATCAAGGAGCGGATCGGGCGGCTGCCCGCCCAGAAAGGAGATCTGCGACTCGCGGATTGAAAAGGGCTTGCCGAGGACGTCGAGCCGGCCGCGCCGCGCCCGCAGCTCGCCGACGATTTTCGGAGAGTCCGCCGGTCCGTTTATGGCGAGCCGGCCGCCCCATTCGGAATCGAGCCCCTTGCCGCGCAGGAACAGCCGGCCCGGAATCTTCACCGTGGCATCGAGGGTGGCGGCGAATGGTTCGGTCGCACCCTGCTTCTCTGCCACCGCTTCCCGGCCGGTTTTCTCCATGTTGACGATCTCGAGCTGCGGCACCGACGGGGGCAGGGCAACCGCCAGGTCGACCTCTCCCTGGGACACCGTGACCTCGCCGGCGATTTGGGCGCCGCCGCCATCGCCGGCAACGCGCAGGTCGATGTCGGTCCAGAGCTGCAGTTCATCCATGCGGACGACTGCGACGTCGCGCATGGTGATTTCCCCGTGGTAGGTCACGGCAGCATCATCGCCCAGGACGAGATCGGCTTGGCCGGTCAATGTGCCTTTCCCGCCGTCATCGGCGGAAATTTCGGTAATCCGCAGGCTGCCCCGGTCGAACCGGCCGTCGAGGCGGATATTGCGCAGCAGTGTACCGAACTGCAGATTCTCGTAGTTGCCGTCCTGCAGGGTCAGCACCCCTTGCCAGGAGGGGGCGTTGAGGCTGCCGGACAGGTCGGCGGCAAGCTTGATCCGGCCGGACAGCAGGTGGTCGGGCAGGGGAGCGTAGGGCCAGAACCGGGCAATCTCGCTGTCCAGGTCGGCGTGGGCCGAAATCGGCGCATCGGCATCGACTCCCCACTGCCCCTTGAGGATCGACAGGTTGAGCGGCACCTCCGCACGGGCTTCGATATCCCGGCGGTCCTCATGCCCCAGCGCCAGCTCCGCCTGCGCTTTCCCCTCGCGCACAGTGCCGTCCAACTGCAGGCTGAACGGCGGCGCCTGCGGGTTGCCGGCGATCCGGATATCCTCAATCGTGGAGGATAGTTCTCCCTGCGGCGCCTTACCTGCCTGCTCGTTTACCCTGGCGATCAGCGACAGGGTGCCGGCCAGATCCTGCCGGCCGAAGACTTTCGCCCAGGGGCCAAGGGCAAGATCGCGGAGCTCGGCACGGACGTCGAGCTCCCGTTCCGGTAGCAGATGGAGCGTGCTGTCGATCAGACCATCGCCGAGCGCGATCCCGGCCGTCGCATCGAGCTGTCCTGCGGCCGATCTGGTCACCAGCAGAGGCCGGAGCAGAGTAATCGGCTGGCCAGCTATATCGGCGTCGAGCCGGTCGATCGACAGGCGGACATCGCTCGCCAGGACAAGATCGGCGGAGGCCGCAAGCGTCAGCGGCAAGCGTTCCTCAAGCTGTCCAACGGTCTCGACGGTGAGGCGCATCTTTCCGGGTGTGCCCTGCAGCGCCGCCTCCAGCCGCTCGACCGCCACCTGGCCGGCAGCGATCCCGGCACTGTCAAGCCGCAGCGTAAAAGCCGGCTCGCCGAGTATGTCGTCGATTCGACCGTGCAGCGCCAGCCGGTCGATGCCAGGCGGATTGCCCCCGTCGCCAGCCGCCAGACGCAGTCCGTCTCCCGCCGCGTCGAGATCGACCCGTTGTCTGCCCTCGACCGGCAGAAGATCGATTTTCGCCTCGATCCCGCCGGCGGCGAGCGGCACTCCCAGATCGCCTAACAGTCCCGCCTCGAGCCGCGACAGGTTGACTGCCCCGCGCACCGGCAGGCTGTTGCCGGGCAGCTCGAACTGGCCGGCAAGATCCAGCCCTGCCCCGTTCAGGGTCATGGCCAGCCGCACGCCCTCGGGCGGCAGGACCGCATCGACGTTCAGCCGATAGGGATTGTGGAGCACCAGAAAATCGAGCCGGTTCTGCAGCGACAGCACCTGGTTATCCGACCAGGTCAGGGCCGAGGCCAGCTCGATGTTGTCGAACCGCCTGCCGGCGGTTTCGAGCGCCGGTACCGTCAACCGGATGGTACCGGCCGGTGCGGTCATCGGACCCTGGAGCGCCGCCTTCAGCCGGGCATCCGAGGGCAGCGTCACCCCGCCGGCCGGGGGAATGGCACCGGGCTGAACCGTAACCTCGCAGGCGACTTTCATCTCTTTGAAGTCCTGCATCAAGTCGATGGTGGCCGCACCTTTTGCCATCGCCAGATCGAGGCGATCGATAGTTATCCTCATGTCCAGCTGCGGCGACACTTCGAGCCGTGCGGCAAGTGCCGGTTCGGGCCCGACCAGTCGATCGAGATCCGTCATCCCGAAGGCAAGGCCGCGGGCGGTAATGGCGAGAGCGGCCTGGCCGCCGCCGGCAGCACTCCAGTCGATATTGGTGACGGCCACATGCCCGGCGCCGCTCAGCTGAAAACCGGTGAGTGCTGTGGCAACCGACAGATCGGCGATCTCCGCCTGCAGGCCCGCACCGACACGGCCGGTCGCGAGGTCAACGTCGGCGCTGGCCGACAAGGCCAGCAGATCCGGCCTGGCAAGTTCAATCCTGGTGAGCACCAGCCGCTTGGCCGCTTTATCGAACCGGCCGGCCAGATCCACACCGACTGCCCCCCGCAGCGACGCCGGTACCTGCTCCGCCAGTTTTCCCAGGGTGGTCACCGCGCCCGCATAGGAAAATCCGATCTCCTCGCCCTGCAGCTGCATCCCGATCTGTCCGGAGAGTTCAGCCATATCGGCGGCGGCCAATGCCAGGTCGCCCTGCCACTTGCCGGCAGGACCCTTGCCTTGCAGGGAAACGGTGATATCGGCAGCTTCCTCGGGCCGTACCCCGGCCAGGGTCATAACCATCCCGGCACGCTCGATGCGGCCGTCGAGCTCGGCCTGCAGTTCCCTGCTGTCGGCGTTGAAGGCTACGTCCGCACGCAGCCGGTCGCCGGTGCCGGCAAGCGGGGTCAGTACAAGGGAAAGCTCGGTCGACATATCCTTTGCGGCCGTCGCCGAGGCTTCGAGAGCATAGGTGAACACTCGGCCGCTCGCCGGATCGGTAATGCGGATTTCCGGCAGAGCGAGCTGCCCCAGGCGAATCGCCAGGGGCAGCACCGGCGGCCCGCTTTCGCCTGGAGGGTCCTCCCGGCCCTGAGCGGCGTCGCCGCCGCGCGGGAGAACGACCGCCAGACTGGCGATGGCAAGACGATCGATCTGCACGGCACCGCCGAGGAGGGCCCGCGGCGACCACGCCAGCTCCAACCGGCGCATTTCGATCTGCAGGCCGGTTGCTTCGATCTGCAGGGCCAGACTGTCGAGCGTAAGACCGGTCCACAGGCTGCCGCCAATCCCGCCCGTCTCGAACCTGCCGTCGATCGCTGCCGATACCGTGCGATTGATCGTCGGCGAGGCGAGACGGAGAGCCGGCCCGGTGCCGGCCAGCACCAGCAACAGTCCAACCAGGGCAAAGAGAGCAACAAGGCCATACAGTGTGCGGCGCAGCCACCGCCGGTCGGCCGGTTGCGCCCCGCTTGTGACCGGACTGCCCGGTGGCCGGCCGCAACCCTCATTTACAGGCCGGGTATCCATCAGAACGCCTGCCCGATGCTGAGGTAGATCTGGAAGTCGTCATCGATACCCTCCCGTTTGTTCAACGGCATCGCGATGTCAAAGCGCAGGGGACCAATCGCCGTGTAGTAGCGCAGGCCGAGTCCCGCCGCCCACTGCATGTCGAGGGAGGACGGCTGCGGATCGGCGAAGACATTGCCGCCCTCGACAAACGGCACCACCCCGATATGCTCGGATACCCGGGCGCGGAATTCCAGGCCGGTCTCGACCACCGAACGGCCGCCTATCGGGTCATCGCCTGCATCGAGGAGTCCGACCTTCTGGTATTCATAGCCGCGGACCGAACCGCCGCCCCCGGAATAGTAGCGTTTGTGCGACGGCAGCGTTGACCGTTCCTCGCCCCAGACTCCGGCGAGCCGGGCCCGCCCGGCCATCACATAACGGCCGGCCTGGTCGAACGGCAGATAGTATGAGCCGTTCACCCCGGCCGATATGAACCGGGTGCTGGTACCGCCCAGGCTGGTGAGAGGCGAGACCATCATCTCCAGCCGGCTGCCGGAGGTCGGATCGAGGGGATTACTGGTACTGTCGCGGCGGACCGAACCGCGCATGCCGCCCAGATAGAAGTCTTCGTTCGGCGAGTCGGCGCCGGTCAGGGAAGAATACTCGGCCGTCAGCCCGGCGGTTGCCGCCCAATATTCGGCGAATCGGCGTTCAATCCCGACGAAACTGTCGGCCAGTTGCCCCTCATAGGCGGCAGTATTGTACTGCTTGCCCTGACCGTCGACAATAAGCGACTGATTGTGCTGAAAAAACCTCGGCTTGCTGAAACCGGCCTCGACGCCTTGCTGCAGCTGCGAAGCCGCCAGACGAAGCCGCAGCCTTTCGGCGCTGCCGAACAGGTTGCGATGCTCCCAGAAACCGTTGCCGCCGATGCCGTCGGCGGTGGAATACTCGATGCCGCCGCCAACGGTGCGGTGGGCGCTTTCGCTCACCTGCATGGTGATCGGGATCTCGCCCTGAGCGTTGACCGGCCCGTCGAGACTGACGCTGGCGGCCTCGAAGAGTTTCGATTTCGCCAGTTCGCGCCGGGTGGCGGCGATCTCTTCGGGCGCAAATGGCGCGCCTTTCCGCCAGGTGCGATAGCCGGTGATGAAGTCGGCATCGACCTGCTCCGCGCCGCTCACCGTGACCGCTCCGAAGATGGCTTTTCGGCCGGTGACGACGCCATAGGTGACACTCAGGGTCTTTGCTGCGCTGTTGGCGATGACCGTGCGGTCTCCGGCTTTTGCCAGCGGATAGCCGTCATTGTGAAAGCGCTCGACCAGCCGTCGTCCGGCCTGGATAATCGGATCTGCTTCGGCCCGCATACCGATGGAAAGTCCGGCCTTCTTCAACTCCGTGTCATCCAGCGGGCGGCCGGCGGTTGTCCCGTCGGGACCGGTGACGAGCAGATCCGTCCTGGCGAGCCGATAGGGCGGGCCGGTTTCGACCAGGAATTCGAGGGTCACCGGTTGCGGCGGCAGGTCAAGGCTTCTGTCGGAAGGCGTTGCCGTCGTTGCAGCCAGGCCGGTTCTGCCGTCGCCGGCGGGTGTGTTCCCGATCGCCGAGGTTACCCTGCCGTCATAAAAACCGAATGAGCGCAGAACCGCCGCGAATCGCTCGATATCGGCCTCGGCCCGCCGCTTCAACCCGGCAAGCGTCGGCGGCGGCCGGTCCCGCAGCCGCATCGATGTGCTGGTCTCCTCCAGGGCGGCGAGAAGATCTTTTTCCTGCGGGTCGATACCCGTTACTTTTACCTGGTAGGGAATAGTCGGCACGGAGTCGCCGGCAACCGGTCGATCCTGCTCGTCGCCGATGCCAAGGCGCAGATCGATTCCGCGGGATGAGCAGCCGGCAAGCGCCGCGGCGCAGACCAGCAGCAGCAGCAGGGCCAGCCGATTACTCCGCACGATCGCGGTATGGCCCGGATGTCCGGTCATCGGCCTGCATTCTCCGGCTTTTTTGTTTCCGAGCCGTCAACACCCGGCCCGATCATATTTTCTTCTTCCTAACAGCAGCTTTCTTCTTGGTTATGCTATGCATTTCCTCCCGATTTGCAAGAAAAAGGCATGTAATGACCATAAGCCGCGGTTGACATTGTCGGTTGTGTGCGTCAAGTTCTGCAATTTGAAAATTTCAGCGTGGAGTTGCCGCGAAAAACAACCGGTGGCCGGGAAGGGGCGGGGGTGAGCTCGACGCATGCCGCCACTCCTTGCGCATGCCGCCGTAAAGCCTGTTCTTACCGCCTCATTCAGGATTATGATGAAGAAAATACTGATCATTTTTGCTCACCCGGCAATTGCCCGTTCCAAAATCAATGTCGCCATGCGGGGAGCGGTCGAAAACCTTGATGGCGTCACATTTCATGATCTGTATGCCGCCTATCCCGATTTTTTGATAGACGTCGCCCATGAGCAGAATCTGTGCCAGGCCCATGACGGCATCATTTTTCAGCATCCATTCTACTGGTATTCCGCTCCTGCCATAATGAAGGAGTGGCTTGATCTGGTGCTCCAGTATGGCTGGGCCTATGGTGTCAAGGGGCGGGCACTGGAAGGGAAATTTTTCCTCCAGGCATTGACTGCCGGAGGGGATAAGGATTCATACCGGAAACATGGTCTGAACACGTTCACCATTGGCGAGTTGACCACTCCGTATCGCGCCACGGCGAACCTCTGCCGAATGGAATGGCTTCCACCCTTTACCGTTCTCGGCATGCACCGGGGAATGTCCGAGGAAAACATCAGCGGCCACGCCCAGGAGTACCGCCGTGTGATCACGGCGCTCCGGGACGGGACATTGGATTTTCAAAAAGCGAAAAAACACGAATACTTGAACAGCAACCTCGACCTCGCCATCAGGAATGCATAGACATGGAACATTTTCTTCTCCAACTCTTCATCTTCCTGGCCGCCGCCGCCATCGCCGTGCCGCTGGCAAAGAAATGCGGCCTCGGGTCTATCCTTGGCTATCTCCTGGCCGGTATTGTTATCGGCCCCTTTGGACTGTCACTCATCGGCGACATCGAAGAGGTCATGCATTTCACCGAATTCGGCGTGGTGATGATGCTTTTTCTCGTCGGACTCGAGTTGAAACCTTCCCTGCTCTGGCAGTTGCGCATCCCGATACTGGGCATGGGCGGCACCCAGGTCGTGCTGTCAAGCGTCGCCATCGGCGCAGTATCCCTGAGCGGTCTGCCCTGGCAGCAGGCGGTCGCCGTGGGTCTCACCCTGTCGCTTTCTTCCACCGCCATTGTGCTTCAGACTCTTCGGGAAAGGGGGATCATGAATACATCCCCGGGCAGGTCGATTTTTTCGGTCCTCCTGTTCCAGGATCTGGCGGTAATCCCCATCCTGGCTATCCTGCCGCTTCTGGCTACGGCGGTGATCGACAGCGGCCCTCACGGTTCCGTTTTTTTTGACATGTCCGTCCTGCCCGGTTACCTGCGTATCCTGGTGACGTTGCTGGCGGTAAGTTTCATTTTTTTCCTCGGCAGATTTGCCAGCCGGCCGATTTTCCGCACCATCGCCTCGACACGGGTCCATGAAATATTCGTGGCCGCCGCCTTGGCCCTGGTTGTCGGCATATCTCTCCTCATGACGGCGGTTGGACTGTCGCCGGCCCTTGGCACCTTCCTGGCGGGTGTGGTTCTGGCCGAAAGTGAATACCGCCATGAACTGGAAAGCGATATCCAGCCGTTCAAGGGGCTGCTGCTGGGAATATTTTTCATTTCCATCGGGGCAAGTCTCAATTTTACCTTGATTGGCGACCATGCCCTGCTGATCGCCGCTCTTGTTCTGGGGCTCATCGGTATCAAGTGGCTCGTGCTGCTGGCGACCGGCATTGTCTTTAACATGCCGGGACGTGAACGGTGGCTTTTTGCCATTGCTCTTGCCCAGGGCGGGGAATTTGCCTTTGTCCTTTTCCAGTATGCAAAGGTCAATGGAATTCTGCCGAATGACGTCGTCGAACCACTCATATCAGCCGTGGCCATATCCATGTTCCTGACGCCGCTGCTTTTTGTGTTGCATGCCAGGCTGGCTGCCGGACAAGACGGCGATAGGCAGGGCAGGGCAGCCGATACCATCAAGCATCAGGGAAGCAAAGTTATTCTCGCAGGCTTTGGCCGCTTGGGCACGGATCTCGGCAGATTCCTCATCGCCTCCGGGATCAGGCCGGTTATTCTCGACCATGACGCGGCGAACGTCGACATCCTCCGGCGGTTCGGCTTCGAGGTCTATTACGGTGATATCACCCGTCTGGACTTGCTTGAGGCTGCCGGAGCCGCAGATGCGGCGCTGATCATCATTACCATAGGCGATATCGAAAAAGCCAGGGAGCTGGTTCACCTGGTCCAGAAACATTACCCTCACCTCAAGATTGCCGCAAATGCTTCAGACCGCCCTGCCGCCTATCAGCTGATGGACATGGGGGTCACCACCATCCGCCGGGAGACTTTCGGGAGCGCCCTGTCGCTTGGCCAGGATGTTTTGAAGATACTTGGCGTGCACCCGTATGAGGCGTATAAGCTCATGCGGATTTTCAGGAAAAAAGACGAAGATTGTATGCCGGAATTATACAAAATTCATCGCGATGACGAAGAAAGGTACATATCCATGTACCAGCAGCACAATGCCGATCTGGAAGAGTTGATGAAAATGGATCTGGATGCCGACATGGAGGAAGAGCTCGATAAGGCATGGAGCGTCGGTCGATCGGAAGAATAACTTCGATCCTGTCCGATGTGGCGAAGCTGAAACAGGAAGGCCAGCGAACACGCGAGAGGAGTCCAGTGCGTCGGGAGCGCACGGCTCGATCTGTGCGGGGGTGGCAGGGTGCTGGATTCCTGCGGCAACGATCTCATCAACGAAGGGAGGGCATATGGAAAAAAACACCTTGGTAGAGAGTATCAAGAGACGACGGTAACCGCCAAAAGAACCCCTACTTTTTTTCTCGCTTGGCGCATGGAATAATCGGGCATCCAATCATCTCAAAGGGGGAGGCCCGTGGACAATCACAGTAGCAAACACTCGCAACCCGACCAACGGCGATACTGGCAGGCTCATCTTATGGCACAAGCAGGGAGCGGGTTGAGCCGTGCGGAGCACTGTCGCCGACATACCCACTCTTGCCATGCCTTGATCTACTGGCAGCGAAAATTCTTGTGGTACGATAACCAGGGCATGACGCTGGTCCCGGTGGCACTTCCGCACGTGCCGGCCAGAACCGGCGACCAAAAGGATGACGCCGGATTGAAGATCCTGCCGCCGGGACATATAGCGATCGCCGTGGCGGATGATTTCTCCGCGCCGACCCTGGCCAGATTGCTGAACCTGCTGGGGAATCGGTAAATGTTTGCCCCGGGCAATGCGGTGCCGGTGTTTCTGGCCACCGGGTTCACCGATATGCGCAATTCGATCAACGGTTTGTCTGTTCTGGTTGCCGATCAGCTCGAGCTCGATCCATTTTCAGGTTATCTCTTCTGTTTCTGCAATCGGCGGAAGGATATCGTGAAAATTCTGTACTGGCACTGCAATGGATTCTGTCTCCGGCAAAAGCGACTGGAACAGGATCGGTTCCAGTGGCCGCAGAGCGCCCAGGAGGTGCTTACCCTGCAGGGGCGGGAATTATCCTGGCTGCTGGATGGGTTGTCGCTGCACCAGGCTGAAGCCCATGGGGCTCCGGCCTATGACACGCTGGTGTAAAATGTCGGAAAATGCATTTAAACATTGTTGATTCAATGTGTTATGATATAATTGCACTATGAAATTCGATATCTCCACATTGCCTGACGACAGCGACCAGCTCAAGCGGATGCTGCTTGATTTTCAGGATCATCACGACAAGGAAACCGACATCCTGCTGGGACAAATCCGGCACCTGCGGGCACAACTCTTTGGCCGCAAGAGCGAGAAAGCTCCCGTAGAGGGCGGGCCGATGCCTCTGCCGCTGTTCGATATGCCGGAGCCCGTGGTGGAGGAGTCGGTTGCGGAGCGGATTCAGTTTCCGGCTCACAGCCGCAAGAAAAGCGGTAGAAGGCCCTTGCCGGCTATGTCGCCGATGGCAGGGCAATTCGATCAGCAGGTAGAGAGAAATGGGACATGGAAGAAAAAAAAATAGAAGAGCATAAAGCGAAATTACGCAGCCTCGGCGAAGAGTACATCTACGCGCTGATAGACAACCCCTACGAGTGCCCCATCGTCATCGGCCCGGATGGCGTAATAATTTTCATCAGTCGGTACAGCGAGAAACTTCTGGGGATCGATGCCGATGGCGCCGTCGGCAGGCATGTCACCGAGGTTGTCGAAGGCACCCATCTCCATGAAATACTCAAAGACGGCAAGGCCAGGATCGGGGATATGCTGTACATCGGCGGGCGTCAACAGCTGATCTCCAGGATTCCCCTCAAAGACTTCGAGGGGAACCTGATCGGCGCGGTCGGCAAGGGAATGCTCAACGAGGTCACCCGGCTTTGGGACCTCCAGAAAAAAGTCGAACTCCTCGATGGCCAACTGCGATATTATCAAAACCAGGTGAGCCAGCTCAAGGGGGGAAATGTCATCATCGGCCAATCCGCCCCCATCCAGGACATCAAGGAAAAATGCCTGTTGGCGGCGAAAACGACGTCGACCATTCTGATTACCGGTGAATCGGGGACGGGCAAGGAGGTTATCGCCTACTTCATTCATCAGTCGAGCCCGCGGGCCGATCAACCCTTCATCAAGGTCAACTGCGCGTCGATTCCGCCGGAACTGTTCGAGAGCGAACTCTTCGGCTATGACCACGGGGCCTTCACCGGCGCCAGGTCGAAGGGGAAGATGGGCAAATTCGAGATGGCCCACGGAGGGACGATCCTGCTCGACGAGATCGGCGAACTGCCGATGTCGATGCAGGCCAAACTC
>Ga0075012_10004268_pt1 | contig 13364 bp, 10 predicted proteins | sample All_14_2_FD_71474 | JGI IMG/M metagenome (GOLD analysis project Ga0075012, IMG submission 71474) | Freshwater microbial communities in response to fracking from Pennsylvania, USA - Allegheny Zone_MetaG_DW_15 | ecosystem: Environmental > Aquatic > Deep subsurface > Groundwater > Drilled... | reverse complement strand
GGCTGCTCCCGGTTATTTCATTGCGAAGCTGATTATCAAACTCATCAACTCGGTCGCCGACGTCGTAAACAACGATAAGGATGTAAACGAGCTTTTGAAAGTCGTTTTCCTTCCAGACTTCAACGTCTCTCTCGCGCAAAAAATCTACCCGGCAGCCGACGTCTCCGAACAGATTTCAACTGCAGGGAAAGAAGCATCCGGCACGGGCAACATGAAGTTCGCCATGAATGGTGCGCTCACAATTGGTACCATGGACGGTGCAAATATTGAGATTCGCGAGAAAGTCGGAGCAGAAAACTTCTTCCTATTTGGTCTCGACGAAGCGGAGGTTGATGCCCTCAAATTCTCCGGATACAACCCGCGACAATATTATGAAAACAATGCAGACTTGAAGATGGTACTTGATCAGTTGGTGTCGGGAATGTGGTCCGAAGGCGATCGCGATCTGTTTAAACCGATTGTCGATTCGTTGCTGAGCCGCGACGACTTTATGCTGCTCGCCGATTATCAGGCTTACGTCGACTGTCAAAGAGATCTCGGTCGGACCTATCTTGATAAAACTAAATGGACGAAGATGTCCATTTTAAATGTCAGCCGAATGGGGTATTTCTCCTCTGACAGGTCGATTCGTGAATATCGCGAACGCATCTGGAAAACCCAGCCGGTCGAAGTCAAAGTCTCGGATTACGCTCAGGCTACCGCAGAGCTCACCGTCTCGTGTCGTTTGACCACCGACTAGCGTGGCATATTAAGAGAATCGATCAAGGATTCATCGAGCGATGTAAATCAGTGCGATGAAAGAATTAAGGGTGCCGGGAGGGCAAAATTGATGTTTGACAAAAGCTGGAACAAGAAAGTCATAGCAGGGCTTGTCGTGAGCGGCTCTATGCTTGCACTTTCAAGCCTACCGGCCTGGGCCGACGGTGAAACAGCGGGAAGCTATTACGACGCCGGCGTCCAACAGATGAAAGAGAAGAATTACGCCGACGCGATCCAGTCGTTCGATATGTCAATCGGCATGGCAGCGACCGACCCGCGCGCGTTTATGCGCAGAGGTCAGTGTTTTTTCGAAGAGAAAAAATATCAACTAGCCGAAGCGGATTTCACCGCAGCTATTCAGTATGACCCTAACAACGCGGCCGGTTATCTGTCACGTGGTATCACTCGCGCCAAGCTAAATAATCATCCACAAGCAATTGAAGATTTTCAAAAAGCAATAACTCTGGATGCGAAACTGTCCGATGCCTATCGCGGATTAGGCGATTCCTACATGGCGACCGGTAAAAGTGATGTCGCACTGACAAACTACAACCAGGCACTCAAGCACGATCCGAAAAACGTCAACGCACTCATCGGGCGCGGCGACATCATGAAAGTTCTCGGAAAGAACGAAGATGCTTTGAAAGATTACAGCTACGCTATTGAGCTAGCGCCTGATTACAATGTTGGCTACATACATCGTGGCACCGCATTCAGTGGCATATCCAGACCGGAAGATGCCGTCAAAGATTACGATAAGGCGCTTCAATACGATCCGGACAACGCGGATTTGAAGAAGAGCAGAGGTCGTGAATACTACAAGTTGAAAAACGCCAAGCAAGCTCTCGAGGATTTCGATTCAGCGTTGAAACTCGATCCGACTAATTCCGATCTGTTTTATCACAAAGCGAAAGCGCTGATGCAGCTCGGCAGCAACGGGCTCGCCATGCAGGCTTTAGAAGATGCCATCCGAATCGATCCGAACCAGGCAAACTACTACATGGCCCGTGCCTTTCTCTGGCACAAAGAAGGCAAGTCGATCCTGGCAAGAGAAGATATAAAACGCGCGCAATTCTTCAATCCATCGCTACCAAAAGACATTCGCTTCGAAGACGATCCGAAAAACCCGGATCGCTGGATGGAAGAGACTTTCCTGACCGATTCCAACGGCTCGGGTGGTCCCGGTGACCAGGATACCTCGGAGAACTTGAAGAACACCGAATCGCTAGGTGGTTCCGACTAACACCATGAGGCAAACCTCATATGTCGAAAGCGACGATCGTGATTCTCGGCGGCGGATTCGCCGGAGTTAAATGCGCAAAGACGCTGAGGAAACTTCTCCCGAAAGAACAATACCGACTGGTTGTGTTCAATCGGGAAAATCACATGGTGTTTCATCCGCTGCTTGCTGAAGTCGCTTCTGCTGCGATTCAGACAAAACACGTCGCGGCACCGCTCCGCCAGCTTCTGCATGGCGTGAAGTGTCGCACGGAAGAAGTCATCAACGTCGATCTCGACAAAAACTTCATCGAGTATGAGGCCTACGATCGCACGCGCAGGCAGATGTTTTACGACCACCTCGTAATCGCCTGCGGCAACAGAGCTAACTTCGGAATCGTGCCCGGAATGGACGAGCAGGCGTTTCCGTTGAAAAATGTGGGAGACGCTCTCAAGCTGCAGGCTCACATCATCGATATGATGGAGAAGGCAGAAGTTTGCGACGATCCGCGCAAGCGCGACTGGTATCTGACATTTACCGTAATTGGTGGCGGATTCAGTGGCGTCGAAGTAGCCGGTGAAATAAATGAGTTTGTGCGGAAGTCGAGCAAGTTCTTCGAAACGCTCACCGGCGACATGATTACCGTAAATCTGATTCACTCTGGACAACAGATTCTACCGGAAGTCAATTCCAGCCTTCGGGATTTCGCGCAGCGCGAGATGGAAAAACACGGAGTGAAATTTCACCTCGGCGTGCGCGCCGTGCAGGCATCGCGTGAAGGAGTGACTCTTGACTCCGGAGCTCTGATACCATCTGCCACCATTGTCTGCACAATTGGCACCACGCCGCACCCTCTGGTCGCGAGACTGCCCGTAGAGAACATAAAAGGACGGATCGCTACAACGAAAGATATGAACGTTCCTGGCTTCAGAAATGTCTGGGCGATTGGTGATTGCGCAGCAGTTCCAAACGAAGCCAGCGGTCAATTGAGCCCGCCGGTAGCCCAGTTCGCAGAGCGCCAGGGAGTGCAATTGGCTCACAACATAGTGAATTCCATCAATGGGAAACCGACCAAGCCATTCTCACACGTTTCACAAGGCAGCCTGTGCGCCATCGGCGGACACAATGCAGTAGCCGAGATACAAGGCATGTTATTTTCCGGCTTTATCGCCTGGTTTATGTGGCGCGCGATTTACCTGTTCAAGCTGCCATCACTGGTACAACGCATTAAGGTTGGAATCGAATGGTTCTGCGATCTGGTTTTTCCCCGCGACCTGGTGTATGTGAAAACCGACACATCACGGGCGGTATCACGCGCATTTTATGGCGCGGGTGACTATATATTTAAACAAGGAGATCCGGCAACGGACTTTTTCGTTATCGAGATGGGTGACGTAGAAGTTTTAGCGTACAATCAGGAAACGGGTACTGAGGAAGTCGTAGCAGTTCTAGGACCAGGAGACTTCTTCGGAGAGGCCGCACTCGTCACGAGCCGGAGCAGAAACGCCTCTGTGCGCGCGCGTTCTAACGTCCTTGTGGTCACCATGGGCAGAAGCTTGTTTACGGAAATGTCTGCGAACCTCGGTCCTCTACGGGATGCAATTGCCAAAGCCGTCCGGCGCAGGCGAAACGTCTGGAAAGATCTACCGGATGTGCGCAAAGTATTGGACACACTCTCTCTCGAAGATGTGATGGAGCCGGTTCCAGGCGAAGTGTTGAGAACCGATTATTTCCTGGACGGCATCTTAGAACTCTTTTGTCAGCATCGCCTCGACTTCTGCTGCGTCCTTGACGCCTCTGACAAAGTCGTCGGGGTCGTCACCAGAAGTGATTTGCTCAGGACGATTGAAGCGGCCTCCACATTCGAGGTCGGACAGGATGATGTCGTCCGTGTGCATCACATCATGGGACACGAACCGATAGTTATTAAACGAGGCGAGGGAACCGCATGTGCGGTTAACACAATGCGAGAGCACGGACTAAAGAACTTACCGGTTGTTGACGAAAACGACCACCTCGTAGGTTGCGTTCGAATAGAGACTATACTCTCTCATGTGGTGACGGAGCTAAGCCGTCGCCGAGCAATCCGTGTCACGCAAGAGCACATCAAACCGACGGTTTAGTTTCAACGGTTTTCAAACTCTTATTTTCAAGCCTTTAATCGTCGTCGAGACTGAAGGTCTCTTTGCTGAATGGCTCTTCCCCGCTGGCTTTCCAGCTATTCATTACTGAATACTGAGCGCCTTCAAAAAAACCACCTACAAATCCATAGGGAGCGCTCACCACCACAGCCGGTATCAGAAGGAAGGGGTTGCGGGTTTCCCCTACGAAATCACGAGTGCCGTTTTTCGTCTGGTACACGCTTCGTTTTGCCATGGCTACCGGATAACCTAAAACCGCTCCACAGGTAAACGAAGCCATTCGTTTACCGAACGGAACCTTATCCGCTTTAGCAGGCTTATTACCGGATTCGGTGCCTGTTATGTCGTCCACATCACCTGCTTTTTTCGTATCCTTGCCGTCGGTTGGTTTATCGTCCGCCTTTTTATCCGTGTTGTTATCCGCCTTCTTAGAAGAATCATTCTCATCCTTCTTAGACTTCTTAGCGGCTTTCTTCTCGAGCCTTTGCTCAAGGAGCTTTATGTCTTCCGCATCAGGAGTTTGCATTCGGTCGTCTGGTCGCCCCGCTTTATTGGGCTTTGCCGAGGACGATGCGTCTGCGGACGCGTCGCTGTTTTTCTTCGCTTCTTCAGCGGTTTTCTTTGCCGCCGCATCAGCCTTCTTGGCAGCAGCAGCAGCCTTTTTGGCAGCTTTATCAGAGCTCTCTTTCGTTTTTTTCGCCTTTTTCTCATCCTTTGAATCGGACGAGCCATCGCTTTTAGTTTCTTCCTTCTGAACCACAGGCTCTTCTTTTTTCGGCTCAGTCACCTCGGGTTCGTTTGACGGAGAAGTGAGCAATTGAGCAGACGCCGCCAGCGGACTGAAACCCATTCCGAGCATAATTAAGAGAGAACAAACGACAAATCGTTTCACTATTTGAATCCTTCTTTCACCTGGCGGTCGAACGAGGTCAGTTAAAACGCTGTTAAACACCAGCACACAGCATCTCAGGTTAATTATGACATGCTGACATCTCAAGTTTTTCGGCTAATTTCCACCGAATTCGCGTAGAATCACCTGAAGTGAATGGGGCTCCACAATAGGTACTAAGGGCAGGGTCATGAACAATCAATTTCCGGACAAAACCAAGCATGAATTAGTCGGAACCACACAAACATTAGGGTTGGATTACAACGTAGCTGCGCTTATCTGTTATTTACCGGTGCCGATGTTCAGCCTTATTGCGGGCATCGTCTGGCTAATGACAGAGCCCAAAGCAAACCTATTCGTTCGCTTTCATGCAATTCAATCATTGATGCTATTGGGCGTCCTTGTCGTCGGCAATGTCGCCGTGTACATCGTGGGACTGCTGTCTGCGATTCCTGTGCTTGGAGGGATCTTCGCAATTATCAGTGGTCTGGCCTGGTTCGGTATTTGCGCCGTCTGGTTCATAGTGAGCGTAGTGCTGATGCTCAAGGCAAATCAACGCGAGATGTATAAGCTGCCTATCATCGGAGATCTCGCAGAACAGTATGCAAAGTAATTGAATTTGCATCGTTCTAAACTTTCAACGTTACTCGCGGCAGTGTTCTTTGCTGGCTGCGTTATGCCTGTTATGGCAGCGAATCCACTCAGTTTGGAGACTAGAACTGCGCCATCCGGAGAGAAGTATCTCTTTGTTCTTTTGAACGGAGCATCGGTAAGTTTTACTGTTGAAAAACCGAAACGCGAAAATCCGGAAATCCTAGCTTCCATTCCCGCTGGTTTTGTCACAGCCGATGAAAAGCCAATCGGTGTGCTGGTCTTTAACGGCGAAGTTCATAACCGGGTCAATCCAAAACTGGGTGGCGCGCTTGAAATTTTGGGAGGGAAGTTCAAGCTTATTGATACCAATAACGGTGCCGTATTCAACCATCAATATCTCGAGGATATTGCCCGAAAAGGTGGATGTTTGTTTCAACAATTCACGATCCTAAAAGACCGCAAGGCATCAGTATTCAAAGATCAGGGCAAGTACTTACGAAGAGGAATCGGACACCTTTCGAGCGGCACACCGATTTTGGTTGAAAGCAAAAGCTGGATTACTCTGCAAAAGTTTGCATCGGATATGGTGGCACTCGGAGTGCAAGACCTCCTATACACCGACATGGGTCCATGGAAAGAGAGCTGGATTAGAGATCCGGCTTCTGGAACTTTGCTGGACATCGGCAACGAGAAAGCGAAACCGATAAAACAGTTGAACTGGCTAACCGTCACCGAACCATCGAAGTATTCGCGCACGGAAACGGTTGGAGCCTCCGAGAAAGATTAAATCCACGGGCTGTCAAGGTACTTTTTAGCCACAATACATAAATAGAATCATGGATAAGGTGCTGGCCTCTTTCATATTTCGAACTTACCAAACCTAAACCTCTGTCTTCTTTCCACCCGGCCCAGCACCCGTGTTCGACTCGAGACAGGGTTTGTTACTTTGGCACACGACCATGACCACGGATGTAGATTTATCAACCAATAACGACTCAGATCATGCACTAGCCGGGCGATACGAATTAATCAGATGCCTGGCCAAACACGGTTCTTGCTCAGTTTACAAAGCTAATGACCGAGCCCTGAGAAGACCAGTCGCAATCAAAGTTCTGACTGAGCAGATTGTTTCTGATGAAGAACTGCGCAGGTTTCATCGCGGTGCGCTCGCCGCCTGCGCGGTGAAACATGAGAATTGCGTCCAGATGTACGACTTCGGCATGACGCCCGACGAACGCCCTTACATGGTGATGGAATTCGTCGCCGGTTCGACCCTCCGCAGAGCCGTCCAGGAGCGCGGTCCGCTTACTGCGAGTAAGGCTGTTCAAATCGCAATCCTGATATGTGAAGGGCTGAGAGCAATTCACGCCAATGCTCTTGTACACAGGGACTTGAAGACTGCAAACATCATGGTCGACGAGATCGACTGCGACAACCCGACCGTCAAGATTTTAGACTTCGGACTAGCCAAGCTGGCGATACCGGTTGAACCGGCACGCCCAATTACAAAAACCGGTCACATCGTTGGGAGCCCGGTCTACATGAGTCCTGAGCAAGTGAAAGGACAACATCTCGATTCCCGCAGCGACATCTACTCGACTGGCTGCATTATGTTTGAGTTGTTGACGGGCGAACCGCTTTTCTTAGGGAAAACATCTCTTCAGACCATGAGCATGCATGTGATGATGCCACCTCCGACCCTGTCGGAAGCAGCACCACGACGCAGTTTCCTTCCTATTCTCGAAGAGATCATCTCCAGAGCGGTAGCGAAAAATCCGGAAGATCGATTTCAAACAGCAGATGAAATGCTCGAGATGCTGAAGAGCGCAGCTGAACAGATAAGAGATGAAGAATACCTCCGGACCGAACAGACGCCTGCGCATCCCTTGCCTGCGACCTGCCCGCGACCGAAACTCGCGATTCTATTCGTAATTGCAATCCTGTTATTGACCGCAGGAATTGGGACACTTGTATTCCTGGCGAAGACAAATCAACTTTTCTAACCGCACTTTAGAAAGCGAGCCGAAAGCGGATTGAAATCTAACAAAGCATCCGCGTGGAAGCGATTTGAAAGCTCGAGCAAATATGCTGAAAGGGTTATCTACTGGGGCAAGAGGCTGGTAGAATAATTTATGAGATCGCTTTGGTTTTACCTTGGTCAAAGAGCTTCCGCAGCAAAATATTCCGACGAAACGACCTGAGTATCCATTCAGCTCGCCTCTTTATGCGATCGCGCAGATGGCGGCAGTAGTGCTCAATATAAATCTGGTGCTTCCATCAGTGCTCAACATATCGTGGACAGGGTCACTTACGGATCAGGGTCTGTTCCTCTTTGTTTTCGCGGCGGCATTCATCATCGTAACTCTTCTATTTTTAGCGATAAGCGGCTACTTTGCCATCATGTTCGTGGTAGCCCAAAACCTCAAGAAGCTATCGATGTCTGACGTTCGTAATCCGGACATCGCCAAAGCGATCGCTATTCGTGTTTTGCTGGGCAACCAACCAAGATGGCTTATCTCGTTGACACCATGCGTGGTGCCGGCAATAACTTTTGCACTGGTTGCCACGTTCTTCAAAGACAAGCTTTTATTCTCAGACGAACTGGATCTTCTCGAGGCTTGCCTGATGCAGGGCTTGCTATCGTTTATGGTCTGCCTGCCATTTATCATTAAAACTCAAAAGGTATTTGGAACTAACGTTCTTGAGAACGAACTTGGACAGACGCCGCGAGAGTAGTTGAGCAAAGAAATTCCCTGTTTGGAAACGTGACCGCAGACGTACAGTCATTTGAAATGATTGGATTGGAATGGAAGCCGTCCAATTGCACGGCGCTTCTAGTGAATGAATTCGGAGCTGTACGGCAGGTTTTCGTCCTTCGCACCGAGTTCGAACACTGCCAAACTGCGTGCTTCCAGGAGAAAATTCGAACTCAATTCCCAGCAACTGGGAGAAAGATTTCCGGAGGTCTCGGCAAGAAGTTTCCAGCATAAATTGTCAGCCAGGAATATGCTGGAACGCGCGTAGGACTCTGTCTCTCTGGGCGGCAGAGTAAACTCGATATCTTTCCAAAATGCGTTCATCAAGATTAACAAGCTGCTGCCAACAAGAAGGTTTCCTTCCTCATCGAAATCGTCGATCTCTTTGCCGTCGTATATGACACCAAGATATCGGCGGTCGCTCTGCTGCCAATCCGCTTGCGTCATCTCGGAACCGTCGGCATTGAGCCAGATTACATCGCGAATATTCTCAGCGACGCTTCCAACGCGCCCCCGGAAGAAACGCCGCCTCTGTAAAACCGGTTGAGATTTTCTGATTGACGCGATCGTTTTGACGAAACGAAGAAACTCTTTGTCAGTCTCGTCCATGTCCCAGTGCGTCCAGCTCAGTTCGCTATCATGACAGTACGCATTATTATTGCCGGACTGAGTCCGTCCAAGTTCATCACCACCGCTTATCATCGGAACCCCGATCGAAAGCATAAGCGTGGCGATGAAGTTTTTGCGCTGACGTAGTCGAACCGCGATGACATCTTCATCCGAGGTAACGCCCTCGACACCACAGTTCCAGCTGCTGTTATGCTCTTCACCGTCCCTGTTGTTTTCCAAGTTTGCGAGGTTATGTTTGTGGTTATAACTAACCAGGTCATTCAGAGTGAAGCCATCATGGGCGGTGACAAAATTAATGCTGGCGTGTGGGCTTCTTCCGCTGTGCTCGTACAAATCGCTGCTGCCGGTCAGTCGAGTCGCCATTTCCCCGAGCTCGCCGGCATCCCCACGCCAAAAGCGGCGTATGGTGTCGCGATATTTCCCGTTCCATTCGGTCCAGAGAACAGGAAAATTGCCGACCTGGTAACCACCCATACCGAGGTCCCAGGGTTCCGCAATCAGTTTGACGCGAGATATTACCGGATCTTGCTGAATGACGTCGAAAAACGCGGACAGTTTATCAACATCGTATAACTCTCGAGCAAGCGCGCTGGCAAGATCAAAACGGAAACCATCAACGTGCATTTCCTCGACCCAGTAACGCAAACTATCCATGATCAACTGCAACACGTTTGGATGAATCATGTTGAGAGTGTTGCCGCAACCGGTATAGTCCATATAGTAGCGCCGCTCGTCGAGCTGCGTTCTGTAATAGCAAAGATTGTCGATTCCACGAAATGAAAGAGTAGGTCCGAGTTCGCTGCCTTCAGCCGTATGGTTGTACACCACATCTAGTATCACTTCAATTCCGGCCGCGTGCAGGGTACGAACCATCATTTTGAATTCTTGAACAGCGTTCAAAGAGCTTCCGGGACGTGAATAACGAATGTCCGGAGCAAAAAACGAAAGTGTGTTGTAGCCCCAATAATTAGCCATTCCGGCTGATACCAACCTGTGATCATCGACACGATGATGAATCGGCATCAGTTCGATTGCGGTGACGCCCAGATTTTTTAGATGACGAATCACAGGCTCGGACGCCAGACCCATGTATGTGCCCTGGAGTTCCGCAGGAAGCAGCGGGTGTAGCTTGGAAAGCCCTTTTACATGCGCTTCGTAGATAACGGTTTTGTGCCACGGAGTGTTCGGACGAACGTCGTTCGACCAGGTGAAAGCATCGTCGACCACGGCGCACAGTGGCGCATATGGTGCACTGTCCCGTTTGTCAAAACTGAGGTCCTTGTCCTTATGCCCGATAGTGTAGCCGTAAAGACTTTCGTGCCATGCAAGAGGTCGTGCAATCAACTTAGCATAGGGGTCAACGAGAATCTTGTATGGATTGAACCGAAAACCTTCTTTAGGGTTATTAGGTCCATAAACTCGGTAGCCGTAAACCTGACCGGGCTGAACATCCTTTAAGTAGACGTGCCAGACCTGGTTCGTATACTCGGGCATAATCACGCGATGAGACTCGACCCTACTGTCTGGAGAGTCAAAGAAGCACAGCTCAACACGACTGGCGTTTTCGGAGAAAATCGCAAAATTGACGCCCAAGCCATCCCAGGTCGCGCCGAGGGGATAAGGTTTACCAGGTAGAACTCGCATTAAATGCCTTTCCGCACTCCCTCGGTCTTAGAAACCACGAAGAACGGTAGTAATCTCAAAGAGAAGCCAATTGTAAACAATGAGGGGTCAACTTACAAACCAAAACCAGTTGACCGCTTTGACGACCCGATCGATTGTTTTTCATTCGAAAGTCGATATCACATTGAAATAACCCGCGATATCCGCATAACATATGAGTTCGGTTGCAGCGGTTTCTGCGAAACTGTTTAAATCATATCCATACTCCGCCGATCGCTCGGCTATACGAGGGAGCGAGCCAGTGAGAATTGCGCTCTTCGTCAACGACATCATGACTCAAGAAGTCGGCTTCACAAACAGCCGCCTTGCCATGACCGCTATCAATCGCGGACACGAAGCCTGGATCATCAACGCTGACGGCTTTAAATACGACAAAGACGATCGCATACGAGCGATCGCTAAGCATGCTCCCAAAAAGTCTTACAAATCGGCAGCTTCCTATCTGGCGGACATACAGAGCAAGAAGGCTCTGACCGAAGAGATTTGCGTCGACGATCTGGACATTCTGCTGCTTCGCAGCGATCCATCACAAGAGACAGCGGCGCGCTCATGGGCAAGAAATGTTGGCATCAACTTCGGACGTGTAGCCATGAGACACGGCGTAATCGTGCTGAACGATCCCAATGGTCTGGCCAAAGCGACAAACAAAATGTACTTTCAGCTCTTCCCCGAAGAAGTTCGTCCGCGAACAATAATTACGCGGAGCAAAGCCGCGGTGAAGCAGTTCGCCAAGGAAGAGGGCGGCAACATCGTGTTGAAATCCTTGCAAGCATCGAGTTCGCAGGGTGTTTTTCTGGTGAAGAAAAACGAATTATCTAATTTGAACCAGATTGTCGATGCGCTCTGTGAAGAGGGCTATATTATCGCTCAAGAGTATCTGCCGGAAGCTGCAAAAGGCGACACCAGACTGTTCTTGATGAATGGACAGCCTCTTCGTTACAAAGGAAAAGTCGCGGCTTTTCGTCGCGAACACATAGAAGAAGAGGGCGGAACCGGACTGCATCAAGCGACTGGAAACGTTACGCAAACGGAAGTTACGGACGACATGCTCGAACTGGCAGAGATGGTGCGGCCGAAACTGGTGCAAGACGGAATGTTCTTCGTTCGACTCGATATCGTCGGAAAGAAAATCATGGAGATCAACGTCTTCAGCCCCGGAGGACTCGGCAGCGCACAGAAATTCGCAGGCGTCAATTTCAGTCATGCGGTTATCGATGCACTCGAACGAAAAGTCGATTACATGAAATATTATCGTCGAAATTTCGACAACATCGAAATGGCGACACTCTAGCTATTACGGGAATTTGACCAACTGCGGGTTTCCCGACGAGAGTCGAGGTCCGGCTTAACGGGAAGAAGGAGGGGAGGTTTGGAATACGTTGGCAACATAAGCAATCTCCTCTCGCAGCCAGTCATGAAGCTCGGTAATACGGGCTTGACCTGGTGGTCGCTCCTCTATCTTGCGGTGCTGACAATAATCTTGTTGATCCTAACCGGCAAGATGCAGCGGTTTATAGTCAAGCAAGCGAAAACCAGAACCAATCTCGATATCGGCACCACTCATGGTATCAGTACCGTTGTTCGGTATTTGATGATCGGCATCGGCTTCCTGGTCATCCTGCAAAGCGTGGGAGTCGACTTGAGTTCATTGACGATCATCGCTGGTGCTATCGGTCTGGGTCTTACTGTCGGTCTTCAGAGCTTGGTTTCCAATATCGTGAGCGGAGTTACATTATTCACGGAGCGCCCAGTTAAGGTTGGAGATCGTATCGAGGTAGATGGCACCGTGGGTGATATCACTAACATCACCTTTCGCGCGACGACGATCCTGACCGATGAGAATATCGAAATCATAGTTCCAAATTCGCAGTTCATTACGAAGAAGGTGACCAACTGGAGTCACAGCTCGCCCAACATTCGACTGACGATACCGGTGACGGTTTCCTATAAGTCGGACCCGCGCCAGGTAAAAGAGCTGATTGAAGAAGTAGCACGCAAACATGACGGTGTGCTTAAAGACCCCAGACCCGAACTAATTTTTAGCGGTTTTGGCGATAGCGCCCTGCGATTCGACTTGTGGGTCTGGACTTGCGACTTTACTCGCCGCCCGCTCGTCCTGAAAAGCAATCTGTATTATGAAATATTCGAAAGATTGAAGGCCGAAGGCATCGAGATTCCCCTCCCACAGAGAGACATCCACATTAGAACCGGGGTTATCGCGACCACTGAAGTGGCTGAACGCCCTGAATCGCCGGAAGCGAGCACGGTTTAAACATCTCACATTCGAGTTAACAACCTCTCACAACAACCGGACAGAATGCGCCTTCTGCCATAAAATGATGGTCTGGCTCAATTCAGTGCGGGGTCCCGAGACCTCCAGGAGAATTTGCACGATGAAAAACCGTAAGCTGATGCTCTCATCCCTCTGCCTATCAGTATTGGCAGCTGTTTTCTACCTCTGCGCTCCGGCAATTTGCCAGACTGCCGGACTGATTCCAATGGGCAATTGCAGTTTGCCTGCCGGACAATACATGGTAACGAACATGAGAACCGGGCAAGCAGTTTACGTGGAAATAGACTCCACTGGACGCTTGATGGCGCAGGACCCTCGCTCTTTGAACTTCAACGTGGCACCGATTGGGACGTCCAGCAGCGGTCTTAGTGGTGGCGGCATTGGTTCGACCTTGTTGAAC
>Ga0075012_10004267_pt1 | contig 13367 bp, 10 predicted proteins | sample All_14_2_FD_71474 | JGI IMG/M metagenome (GOLD analysis project Ga0075012, IMG submission 71474) | Freshwater microbial communities in response to fracking from Pennsylvania, USA - Allegheny Zone_MetaG_DW_15 | ecosystem: Environmental > Aquatic > Deep subsurface > Groundwater > Drilled... | reverse complement strand
CAGGTGGATGTCTGGTGTCTGGCAAGAACCGCCGCCAAATGACCTTAATTTGCACACAGGGAGTTTTATTTAATACTTTCTTAATGTTTAACTTGTATAATCAGGTATAATGATCAGCAATTAAGACCACATGGATACCATCATGCCAGGCCCGATAAAATTCTTTTCCGGCAGCTACCCCGAGCTTGCAACGCGTCTGGGGTTTAAAGAGATATGCTTGCGTGAAAATGAAGGTAAAGAGAGATATCGCGCCAAAGCGAGAGTAGATGCCCACCGCATGTCCTGGTTCAGCGGTCAATTCAATCTGGAAGAAATAGAAAGACAATTTATCGAGCCCCTCTCGCTGGATCAAAGCGACGCACCCCATTATTCTTACACCCAGGGCGATTTTGATGGCCGGGTTTTCAGCGACACCCAGGTTACCTCGAGCGATATTTATCAGCAACACATAACCAGCGTGGTAGACGGCTCTCATTCGACCAGCTTTTCCAGCAAGCTCAGCGTGGCTTATATCAACGATGAAGGAAGGGCTTGCGGATTTACGCTTGCCTACGTCCGGGACGATCGGGATAAAAGCATTCCGGAGAAACAACGCAAACGCCTGTATTCCGCCACCATCATCGAAGATGCCAGTGAGGCGCCTGCTGATCGGAAAGTGCTCTTTTTTACGCATCCGGATCTGCACATAGAACTGTTTCCCGATGCAATGACCAATCTGACCGATGAAGTAGATGCGGCTCAGGTTCCTGACATGATAAAAGCCGGGCTTAAATCTGGTTTGTTAAGCGACTGCATTGACGGACTGTTTGACGGGGATTCCATCTCGGTTGACCAATTTTCGCTTGTTAAAAGCTGGTTCCCAACCGGCCTTAACATGGATAATCGTGATAGCAAAAGCGCCATGCTGAACAAACTTGGCCAATTGGCCGGAGATTCATCACGAGAACTGCTGAGCAATCTGCAACAACAAGCCAGAACCGATTCCAGTTTTTTTCATGGCGATCAATTTGCCAACAACATCAAACGTGTATATGAAAGCATGTCCGAACAAGCCAGTTCGGATGAGAAAAAAAAGATCCAGTTAACCTATCAGCTCATTCGTCTAAGGCTGTTTCTTGACGCGACCTGGATCAAAGATAACGAAGAACCTCGGCGGGCTCTTGATAATTATATGAAAGAATTGGACGCCATCCTTGAAAACCGGCAACTCAATATCGAAGAAAAAACGGTCGCCATCGACAGCAGACTGGCAAGCATGAAACTGGAATTTTTAAGACTGTATGGAGAAGAAAGACGGAAGATTACCGCGAAATACGCAGAAAAAGCGAGAGATCTTAAAAAACCGGAAACAGCCGATCCGGTGAAAAAACCTGAAAGGCTGGAAATCCCGTTCAAAAGCCGTAATTTTTATCCTCTGCTGGTTGGCGGCTTGGCACTTGTAGCCCTTCTCGGTCTGGTGCTGACCTTCTCGGGCGTTTTTGCACCAGTAGGCTTGATCCTGACCGGAACCAGCCTCACGCTGGCGGTGACAGCAGCGGCATTTACGCTGGGTGTGTTGCTCGTAGCCGGCCTCATGATTATTTACAATGAAATACAAGATGTTAAGGCAGAAAAAAAGCATCGTGATGAGCTGGTTGCGTACGATCTTTGCCCATTTCATCGTCTGGAAGATGAAAAAGCATTGAAATTAAAGGACCTCAGACAGAGTGTGTCTCAATTTAACGCCATCACCGGGGATTTTCCTGCGGTAGAAAAACCTTCTTTAACATTAATTGAGCCGCAACCCCATTTCGCGTCAGTGCTGACCCCTCCCGGGAGCCCGAGCCCCTCTGCAAGGAGACAATCATCCCTTGAGTTGGTCTCTGGGGAAAGCGATGATGATGATCATCATCCATCCTCGTCATCATCCCCGTCAAATTAACGCGTATTATCCACCACCAGTTTCAAAGACGCCCGGGTCACCCGTCCGGTTGATAATTCCTGGCCCTTGCGGTACACCTCAAACACCCGGTACACCTGCGCGGTATCACTATCCACCAGTTCCACATCTTCGCCCTGCTCATCCACCAAAGTAACAGTCAAATGAATTTCGCGAAATTGTTCGATGTGATAACGATCTTTGAATAATCGCAGCACGCTCAAAAAATTTTCGGCAACTTCTTCTGTGTTGTGCATGCCTTGAAAGATAATATCCATTTGCTGCTCCTTTTCAGAACAATCAGTATGAATATCGGCAATGCGGACGAATACTTGAGATTTATTTTAATATGGGATGATTTAGGTTACAATTTGTGGATTATTCTATAACTCAACGAGTCGTATGGTGTTTGTTGCCTGTGGGCTGAATCATAAAACTGCTCCGCTCAGCGTGCGTGAAACTATCGCGCTGCCTGTCGCTATGCAAAATGAACTGCTCCAGGACCTGGTCAGCTTGCCTGCTGTCAACGAAGCCGCCATTTTGTCTACCTGCAACCGCACCGAAATTTATTGCGATACCGAAGACGCCAACGCCTTGATTCCCTGGCTGACACGCAGCAATCCGCTCGAGATTGACCAATTATCACCCTATTTTTACCTGCATCACGGCCATCACGGCGTTCGCCATACCCTGCGTGTAGCCAGCGGTCTGGATTCCATGATGCTGGGTGAGCCGCAAATTCTCGGTCAAATGAAGCAAGCCTACCAGCAAGCCTGCCTGGCCGGTACGGTGAAAAGCAGTTTGCGATCCGTTTTTGAATACATTTTCAGCGCCAGCAAACGCATTCGATCGCGCAGCGGGATTGGCGCCAGTCCCGTGTCCATTGCCTACGCTGCCGTGCAACAAATCGGTCAATTGTTCAGTGATTACAGCGCGTTGAACGTGTTGTTGATTGGCTCCGGCGAAACCACCACCCTGGTCGCCAAATACCTGCACAAACAAGGCGTTCGCCAATTCCAGGTCGCCAGCCGCACGCGGGAAAACGCAGAAAAACTGGCCCATGAATTTCAGGGTGAAGCGCTGACCATCGGCGACATTCCCCATTATTTACCGCAAGCCGATGTGGTCGTCACCGCCACCGCCTGCCCCCTGCCCTTCATCAACAAAAGTCTGGTGGAACATGCGCTAAGCAAGCGCGACAACGCCGCCATGTTCTTTCTGGATTTATCGGTGCCGCGCGATATCGAGCCGGATGTCGGCAGCCTGGACGCGGTTCATCTGTATAATATCGACGACATGCAAAACCTGATCGACAAAGGTATGGACGAACGCCGTTCAGCCGCACAGCAAGCCGAAGAATTGATTGATTGCGAGCTGGATAACTACATTCGCTGGCATCGCTCACTGCGCGCCAATCGCGTTATTTGCGATTATCGCAGCCACATGGAATCCCTGGCGCAACAGGAATTACGCCGCGCACAAACCCGGCTGTCCGCCGGCTTGCCGCAAGATGACGTACTCAATGAATTTTGCAGCCGCCTGGTCAACAAATTGATGCACAACCCCACCGCCGGTTTGAAACAGGCGGCCTGGGATGGCAAAGCAGAGCTGCTTGATCTCTCCCATTACTTATATAATACAGCCAGTGACCCCATAATCGTATGAAGCCATCGCTAGAAGCAAAATTACAACAAATGCTGGAACGCTTTCAGGAAGCCGGACGATTGCTGTCCGAAGCCTCGATCATTGCCGATCAAAACCAGTTTCGCAGTCTGTCAAAAGAATACGCCCAGCTGGAGCCGGTTGCATCCTGTTATAACCGTTATCTGGAAGCCCAGGACAATCAAAAATCCCTGCAAGAATTGCTCGACAGCGATGACCAGGACATGGCGGCCATGGCAGAAGAGGAAATCGATCAGGCCAAAGCTGTGGTCGAGGAACTGGATAATGAGCTGCAATATCATTTGATCCCCAAAGATCCAGACGATTCCCGCAATATTTATCTGGAAGTACGCGCCGGAACCGGCGGCGATGAAGCAGCCATTTTTGCCGGCGATTTGTTCCGTATGTATCATCGTTACGCGGAAACCCAGGGTTGGCAGGTTGAAGTGGTCAGCGCCAGCCATGGCGAGCACGGTGGATACAAGGAAATCATCGCCCGCATTATCGGCAACGCGGTGTATTCGCAACTGAAATTTGAATCCGGCGCTCATCGCGTGCAGCGCGTACCGGAAACAGAATCGCAAGGCCGGGTTCACACCTCTGCCTGCACGGTGGCCATCATGCCGGAAGTCGATGAGATTGATGAAATCGAAATCAGCAGCGATGAATTGCGGATTGACACCTACCGCTCATCCGGTGCCGGTGGTCAGCACGTTAACAAAACCGATTCGGCCATTCGCATCACCCATTTGCCCACCGGCGTGGTGGTTGAATGTCAGGATGAACGATCGCAGCATAAAAACCGGGCCAAGGCCATGTCGCTGTTGAAAAGCCGTCTGCTTGACGCAGAACAGAGCAAACAACGGCAACAACAGGCGCAAACCCGAAAATCGCTGGTGGGTTCCGGCGATCGCTCCGAACGCATCCGCACCTATAATTTCCCCCAGGGACGATTAACCGATCACCGCATTAATCTGACCTTGTATCAATTGACCGACATTGTCGCCGGAGATTTGAGCCCTGTGATTGACGCCTTGAAACGGGAATATCATGCCGAGTTACTAGCCGAGCTGGGGCGCTATGATTGACGTCAAACGCGCACTCAGCATTGCCAACATTCAACTCGAAGTGTATATCGACACCGCGCGCATAGACGCTGAAATTCTGCTCGCTCACACCTTGAGCAAAACACGCACCTGGCTGTACGCGCATCCGGAAGAATTATTAAGCAAAGAACAATTGCTGATTTTTCAGCAAAACGTTGCACGCCGCTCACTCGGCACGCCAGTGGCGCACATCACCGGCACCCGCGAATTTTGGTCGCTGCCGCTCAAGGTCAATAATGAAACCCTGATCCCGCGCCCCGAAACCGAATTGCTGGTAGAATTGATGCTCTCACGCCTGAGCCATGAAACCAACGCCCGCGTTCTGGATTTGGGAACCGGCAGCGGCGCCATTGCGCTGGCACTGGCCAAAGAGCGTAACGACTGGCAGATCAGCGCCTGTGATTGCAGCGAGGGCGCCTTGAAAACCGCGGAAGAAAACGCACAGACACTCGGTTTGAACAACATTCGCTTTTACCATTCCGACTGGTTTGAGCAGATTAAAACACCGGAAACATTTCATGCCATCGTATCCAATCCACCGTATATCGCCGCCAATGATCCCCATTTGCGTCAAGGCGATTTACGCTTCGAACCGCTCACGGCCCTGGTCAGCGGAATTGACGGATTAAGCGCTTTGGAACACATTATTAAACATAGTCTTGCGAGACTGGAGCCAGACGGGCTATTATTGATAGAACACGGCTATGATCAGAAAGCGGCGGTGACATCCATGCTGGATGAGTACGGCTACAAACTGGTGCAATGCTGGAAGGATTTTCAGGGACATGATCGCGTAAGTGGTGGAATAAAAAGAATATAATTGAAACGCGACCTGTTTTTTGATATAGAAATACAGGCATATGCTCTATGGCGTATGCGATTGGATGAATCAACCAACAAGAGAACCTGCAACGTGAAAAATGACACCGTTAGCAACATGGGTATTCAGCCTTATCAGGAAGTCGCTGGTGAGGAATACATGAACGACAAACAGCTCAGCCATATTGAAAATATATTATTGGCCTGGCGACAATCGCTCATGGAAGAAGTAGACAGAACCGTAACCCACATGAAAGACGAAGCCGCCAACTTCCCCGATCCATCGGATCGCGCCAGCCAGGAAGAAGAATTCAGTCTGGAATTACGCACACGGGATCGCGAACGCAAACTGATTAAAAAAATCGAAGACGCGCTGGAACATTTACGCGATGAAGATTTCGGTTATTGCGAAGCCTGCGGCATCGAAATCGGCCTGCGCCGTTTGGAAGCCCGCCCAACAGCAACTTTGTGTATTGATTGTAAAACCTTGTCAGAAATCAAGGAAAGACAGAACCAGGGTGGTTAGAACAAGCCTTTAACCCTCTCCCTCGAAGCACCGCCATTAAGTTAACGTTGGAGCCAGGCAAGAACCCATAGGTTGGGCCCTGGCCCAACATGGTTTTACTCCGAAAGATCGTTGTTGGGCCAGGGCCCAACCTACGCGATCTTACCTGGATTTTCCTTAATGGCAGTGCTCCCTCGATTGAGTTCAGAGGAGGGGCTAACGTACCTGTATCAATCGGGTTAGCTCGCGTATGGCAATAAAAAACATGCTATATTCAACTGTGCCGCTGTGATGCACTATCATCAGCAATTTGTTCCATCGTTCCATAATCGACGCATTACGATTTACCCATGAATCGATACTATCGCCCACATCCTGTGTTTTTTCACTGTTTCTCAACATATCAACGGTAAGCGCACACTGCAATACGTCCAATTCATCCCGCAATGTCAGACGCGTCAGTACATGCCATTGATTATTGCGCATGTCTGCGGCAAGCTGATCGCGAAACCAGACCAGATTCATGCGCGCGCCGCATGCAAAATACATCCTGGCCGTCTTCTCAAGATTAAATCGATTTTTGGTCGCCACCTCGATAATATTGAGGGCAGTATAAATAGCACGTGATGTCCCTATACGTCTGGCAATATCGGGTGAAAGATGGGCATTTTGAAATTTTTCTGTAAGCGAATCCAGGTATTCCCGGGTTACCCCGGACATCAGGTCAGATACCAAACCTTCAACAGAATGAATATGGTTTCTGAAGTGACGGATGACCGTTTGCAGAGGCTTTTTGTGGTAGTTGTTGCGCAAAAACCAGCGCGTAGAGATATTAATCAAACGACGAATATTGCTGATCATGTCATATTGTTCTTCAATCGGGATTGAAAATCCCAATAAATCAATTACATTTTGCAACACCTGTGTGCCAAAGCTGTGAGAAGCCATGGTATAGGCCCGGATAATATCTTCAATCGGCGCACCTGTCTCTATTTGTAAACGATACACAAACGTGATGCCCATGGAGTTAACCAAATCATTGGCAAGCTCGGTTGCGACTATTTCTCGTTGTAACTGGTGAGCATACATTGCCTTTTTGTATTTTTCACGAACCCTCTGTGGAAAGGCGTTTGCAATTACCTGTTTCAGATACCGGTCTTCTGGCAATCCTGACATTAGTATTGCCTCTTTAAGGTAAATTTTGGTATAGGCAAGGAGCACTGCCAGCTCGGGGCGTGTCAATCCCAGTCTTGCCGCTCTGCGCTCAACCAGAGCCTTGTCATCGGGCAAATATTCAACCTTTCGGTTGAGAATGCCATGCGCTTCCAAATCCCGGATATATTCCGCATGCAGCACAATGTTGCTTTTTGCTGTATAGGCAGCAAAACTCAATGCCAGGGCTTGCTGATGATTGTCATCCAATACCAGGGATGCCACCTCATCCTGCAATGTAGCCAGTAACTGATTGCGCTTTGCGGGTGTCAAATTTCCCTTCAATACTTCAGAGTCCAGCAGAATTTTCAGGTTTACTTCATGATCCGAGCAGTCAACACCCGCAGAGTTATCAATAAAATCTGTGAACAACAGACCATCTTGCATGGCATATTCAATACGGCCGCGCTGGGTAAAGCCCAGATTGCCACCCTCGCCAACCACCTTGCAACGTAAATCCGATCCATTAACCCGGCAATAATCGTTAGTGCGATCGCCAACCATGGCATGCGTTTCATTGACAGACTTGACATAGGTCCCGACCCCGCCATTAAACAACACATCTACCGGCGCTTTAAGCAGTGCAATGATGAGCTCGTTCGGTGTCAGTACATCCTCTTCAATCTCCAATACCTGCTTTATCTGCGGCGACAATTTGATGGACTTTTCGCTACGTTTGAATACCCCGCCTCCATCCGAAATCAACGCCCTGTTATAATCATCCCAGCTGGACACAGGGAGTTTGAAAAGACGGTCACGCTCTCGCCATGACATGTCCGGATTTGGATTAGGGTCAATAAAAATATGGCGATGATCGAACGCAGCAATTAACTGAATACGCTTTGAATACAGCAAGCCATTTCCAAAGACATCACCGCTCATGTCTCCAATACCGACCACAGTAACGTCCTGACTTTGTATATCAATTTGCAATTCACGAAAATGGCGAAGAACGGACTCCCAGGCTCCTCGTGCCGTAATGCCCATTTTCTTGTGATCGTAACCCGTCGCTCCCCCGGAGGCGAATGCATCACCAAGCCAAAACCCACGCGCACTGGAGATGGCGTTTGCAACGTCAGAAAATGCAGCGGTTCCCTTGTCTGCCGCAACAACAAGGTATGGATCGGCCTCATCCAGACAGACAACACGCTCAGGCGCCACACACTTTCCTGCAACCAAATTATCCGTTAAATCCAGCAACGCATGAATAAATGATTGATAACGTCTGACAACAATGTCTTGAAGCCGCTCCTCCGGGCCGATCGAGGGCACAGTTTTGAGTACAAATCCCCCTTTGGCACCGGATGGAACGATGATCGTATTTTTAACGACCTGGGTTTTCATCAATCCCAAGACTTCGGTTCGAAAATCCTCTGGACGGTCTGACCAGCGAATTCCGCCCCGTGCTATGCGCGCACTGCGCAAATGAATAGCCTCAAATTGAGTAGCATAGACAAAAATCTCGAATAAGGGCGCAGGCGATGGCAGCTCTGCAAGCTTCCCTGACTGTATTTTTATCGCAATATAATCCTGTAAATTTTCACCTGAATGTTGCATGAAGAAATTGGTTCTGACTGTAGCAAGGATTACGCCCAGCACACGGCGGATAATAGTATCGTCATCCAGACTCTGCACCAAATCCAACTGCTCCTGAATTAGCTGTAAGCATTGCGCTAACCTGGCAGAAACATTTTCCTGATGCTCTGGATCGTGCATAACCCGAAAAATTTCAATTAAATTTCTGGAAATATTCGGGTAGGTGACAAGCGCCCTTTCAACATGCGCCTGACTATAGCGCATGGCAGTTTGAAGCAGGTATCTCGTGTAAACACGCAATATCACAATATCTTTGGATGGAAGCAATGCACCAAGAACCAGACGGTTAAATCCGTCATTCTCAATCTGTGATGAAATGACCTGGGAAATGGCAGTACTGAATAATTCAGCGCCCGAACGCACATTTTCATAGTCAAATTCACAACGCGCTACAATATCACTTATCCAGAAAACCCCACCCTCAGCCGGCAAAATCTTGTAGGATCTTGCACTGTCGATATGTAAGCCAAAATTTTCAAGAACAGGCAATATGTATGATAAAGAAACCAGTTTTTGCGATTGGAAAAACCGCAGATGGATAATGTCTTCTCCCTGCTCACGGAGACACTCCAGCTTCATGTGTACCGGATTACTCTCGGAGAGGCGCTCAAGAACCGCTATGTCACTTAATAGCCTCTCCATGGGAAAATCTTCGGCATAAATCGAGGAAAACGCCTTGCAGTATCTTGTTTTTATCGTTTTGCCAAAATCGGCTCCATAGATATCAACAATTTTTTTCTGGAAGCTTACAGTCCATGCCATGTCCATACTGTTTCCTGCCTGACGTCTTCATAGGGCTTATGTGTATTAATTATAGACTGTATGGTGAAATTTGTTACTATTCCAACCTCACCCCCGCCAAAGTGCCATAAAATCCGGTACCGACATCGCAACAAGGGTATTCGTATCCGACATCGCTTTCGTAATTGCGGCAACCTGTTCCGTGCCGAAACGTGTTTTCAGGTTACGGGCGAATTTATCCAGCAACACCGGGATCCCCTCTTCCCTGCGGCGTTTATGACCAATCGGATACTCAATGCAAATCGTCTCTGACTCACTGCCATCCTTGAACACCAGTTTGATGCTGTTTGCGATCGATCGCTTCTCCGGATCATGATAATCACGTGAAAACTGCGGATTCTCGCTCACCTGCATTTTGGCGCGCAAGGCGTCAATACGTGGGTCGGCAGCAACTTTGTCTTCATAATGATCAGCGGTCAAATCGCCAAACAACAGGCCAATCGCGACCATGTATTGCAGACAGTGATCCCGGTCAGCCGGATTATGCAAGGCGCCTTGTTTGCTGATGATACGAATCGCCGACTCATGCGTAACCAACTCAATGCGGTCAATATCGTTGAAACGGGCACTGACTTGAGGATGCAAAGCCACCGCGCATTCAACTGCGGTTTGGGCGTGGAATTCGGCTGGATAAGATAACTTGAACAGCACGTTCTCCATCACATAACTGCCATAAGGCCTTTGAAATTTGAAGGCATTTCCGCCAAACAACACATCATAAAAGCCCCATTTGGGCGCTGTCAGGGCGCTGGGATAGCCCATTTCACCGCGTTGTGCGATCAAAGCCAGACGAACCGCGCGCGAAGTGGCATCGCCTGCCGCCCAGGATTTACGTGACCCGGCATTGGGTGCGTGACGATAGGTGCGTAAACTTTGGCCGTCTACAAACACCTGCGACAGCGTGCGCAACATCCTATCCCGATCCGCGCCAAACAAATGCGCAGCCACCGCAGCGCTGGCGATTTTGACCAGAAAGACGTGATCCAGACCAACCCGGTTAAAACTGTTTTCCAGGGCCAGACAACCCTGAATTTCATGCGCTTTGATCATCGCTGTCAACACCGCATGCATGGAAACAGGCGCTTTGTTGTGTTTCAGATTGTCGCGGCTGACATAATCCGCCACTGCCAGAATAGCGCCGAGATTATCCGAAGGATGACCCCATTCCGCAGCCAGCCAGGTGTCGTTGAAATCCAGCCAGCGGATCATGGTGCCGATATTGAACGCGGCCTGTACCGGATCCAGCTCGTAAGACGTGCCCGGAACCCGTGCCCCGCCAGGCAAATCTGCCCCTGGCACTATCGGGCCGAGCAGTTTACTGCATTCGGGATAATTCAGCGCCAGCATACCGCAACCCAGGGTATCCATCAGACAAAGCCGCGCTGTTTCATAGGCGGTCGGGCTGTTAATATTCGCCGTCAACACATAATCAGCGATGTCGCTGATGACCGTGTCATAATCGGGTTTGACATTGTCTTCTACATAATTACTCATGCTATCCTCGTCTATCTATAGGTAAAAACGCGCGTGGCGCGGGTCCGGTGTATTCAGAACTGGGGCGGATCAATCGATTGTCTGCGCGTTGTTCAAACACATGCGCTGACCAGCCGGTGATGCGCGACATCACAAAAATGGGCGTGAACAAGGGCGTTGGAATATCGCAATAGTGATAGGCCGAGGCGCTGTAAAAATCGAGATTGGGGAACAATTTTTTCTCACGGCGCATCACCGCTTCCACGCGTTCAGACACCTCATACAAGCGCTTGTCATTTTTCACTTGCGACAGTTCTTTCGACCAGTGTTTGATGATATCAGAACGCGGATCACAATCTTTATACACGCGATGGCCAAACCCCATGATTTTGGCTTTGTTGGCCAACATCGTCATGAGCTTGCTTTCTGCTTCATCAGGCGACTCAAATTGCTCCAGCAGCTCCATGGCCGCTTCGTTGGCACCGCCGTGCAAAGGCCCGCGCAAGGTACCAATGGCAGAGGTGATGGCAGAATAAAAATCAGCCAGCGTGGCCGCAGTTACCCGGGCGGCAAAAGTCGACGCGTTAAATTCGTGTTCAGCATACAAAATCAGCGACACGTTCATCATATTGCGCTCGATTTCTGTTGGTTTCCGACCATGCAACAAGGTCAGAAAATGCCCGCCGACAGTCGGTTCATCGGTCAGTTCATTCAATTCCTTGCCCTGATAATGCCAGGCGTACCAATAACACATCATGCCGGGAAACAAGGCCAGCAAGCGATCAGCGATGTCATATTGTTGAGAAAAATCATGTTCAGGTTCCAGGGTGCCAAGCATCGAACAACCGGTGCGCAACACATCCATCGGATGCGTATCTTTCGGAATCAGCTTCAAAACGGTTTTCAAAACCGGGGGCAATGTACGCAGGCTGACCAGACGTTTGGTGTATGCATCCAGCTCTGTTTGCGTTGGCAGATGGCCGTAATGGAGTAAATACGCCACTTCGTCAAAACTGGCCTGTTCAGCGAGGTCATCAATCGAGTAGCCGCGATAATTCAATCCGCTTCCGGCGTGCCCCACAGTCGCGATTGCAGATTGACCTGCAACGACACCGGCAAGCCCTGCTGTGTTAGTATCCATCATTTTCCTCCATCAATTGATCCAGTTTTTTTTCATAATCGAGATAACCCAATACATCGTACAATTCCTGGCGCGTTTGCATTTTTTCAATCATCGATTGCTGCGTTCCCTGCTGCTGAATAGCCTGATAAACAGACAAGGCGGCCTGGGACATGGCGCGAAAGGCGCTTAGCGGATACAAAATCAACTGAATACCGGCGTCGGCGAGCTGCTGGCGGGTAAACAAAGGGGTTTTGCCGAATTCGGTGATGTTGGCCAGAACGGGTACTTTGACGCTGTCTGTGAATAATTTGTACTCATCCAGTGAGGTGATGGCTTCGGCGAAAATCATGTCGGCACCCAGGCTGACGCAATATTGCGAACGCTCAATGGCGGCGGCCATGCCATCGGTGGCGTAGGCATCGGTGCGAGCCATGATCACAAAATTGCTGTCTGTGCGTGCGTCAACGGCAGCCTTGATTCTATCGCCCATTTCGCTCGTGGACACCACGGCTTTGTTGGGGCGATGACCGCAGCGTTTGGCCAGGACCTGGTCTTCAATATGAATGGCAGCCACCCCGGCGCGTTCCATTAATTTGATGGTTCTGCCGATATTGAAGGCATGTCCCCAACCGGTATCTACATCAACCAGTAGCGGCAAAGAGCAGGCATCGGTGATGCGGCGGGCGTCTTCGAGAACGTCGCTTAATCCGGTCATCCCGAGATCTGGCAAGCCGTATGAGGCGTTGGCAACGCCGGCTCCAGACAAATAAATGGCCTGGCAAGCGCTCTTTTCTGCCAACATGGCACAATAGGCGTTAATCGTGCCAACGACTTGCAAAGGGGTTTGTGTTGCGACCAGCGTGCGAAATTTTTTTCCTGGGGAATCAGGCATACGATAAAACTCCATTTAACGTGTTGAGGCGTATATGATAGCTCATTCGGTGCGTAATAAAAAAGGCCTTGCGTGTGCAAGGCCTTTCCGGTATTCAGACGCGACCTTATTTTGCAGAAACTTCTTTCCACCAGTTTGTTTTTGTTTCAGTAGCCCAGTGGCCATCGCGTACGCGAGAAACAAAGGCTTCTGTTTTTTCTGGTGAAGATGATTTTTGGTCAAGCTTTACGCACCAGTCCCAATCACCTGTTGTAGACCAC
>Ga0075012_10004265_pt1 | contig 13373 bp, 9 predicted proteins | sample All_14_2_FD_71474 | JGI IMG/M metagenome (GOLD analysis project Ga0075012, IMG submission 71474) | Freshwater microbial communities in response to fracking from Pennsylvania, USA - Allegheny Zone_MetaG_DW_15 | ecosystem: Environmental > Aquatic > Deep subsurface > Groundwater > Drilled... | reverse complement strand
GTCTGCGGCGAGACCGAGCAGGTGATGCCGGGCCTCAACCCGCGCACCGAGGCGACGCTCGAGTATGACATCACCCGCCTCATCACCCGCGTGGCCTGGCCCGAGAAACCAGTGCTCGGCGTCATGAGCAGCCTCAGCGTGCTGGGTGCCCCTCAGAATCCCATGATGATGATGCAGCGCCGCCAACAACCCGATCAAGGCTGGACCGCGTTCCGGGAACTGCGCAAGGACTACACCGTCCGCGAGATCAAGCCGGATGCGGAAGAGATCGATGCCGACATCAAGACGCTCATCGTTCTCCACCCGAAGAACCTTTCGGACAAGACGCTTTTCGCGATTGACCAGTTCGTCCTGCGCGGCGGCCGCCTCGTCGTCTGCGTCGACCCCTTCAGCGTGGCGGACTTTGAGGCCAACCAGCAGCAGAACCCCATGATGATGCAGATGGGCGGCGGCGGACAAGCGGGCCCCTCGACGCTCGGCAAACTGTTCGACACGTGGGGAGTCTCATTCGACACCTCGAAAATCGTCGCCGACATGAGCTGTTCCACCAAGCTCAACGCCGGCAACGGACGCGTCGAAGACAACCCCGCTTTCCTCTCGCTCGGACAGAGCTGCATGGCAAAGGGCGACCTGTTGACCGCTCAACTCTCGCAGCTCATGATGCCCTTTGCAGGCGCGCTCTCCGCCAGCACATCGAAGGAAATCACCTTTACTCCGCTCATTATGACCTCAAAGGATAACGCGTGCCTTGTGGATCAGATGAATGCGCAGTTCGGCATGAGCGCCATGCGGGCACAGCTGAAGCCGGACGGCGACCAACGCGTGCTGGCAGCCCGTCTGCAGGGCACGTTCAAGACCGCCTTTCCTAAAGGCGTCGAGGACGGCAGCACCAACTCCGTCCCCAACCATCTGACATCGGGCACCAGCACGGTCATGATTTTCGGCGATGCTGACTTTCTGAACGACCGCTTCTGCGTGCAGGTCATGAACTCGCTCTTCGGCACGATCGCTCAGCCGATCAACGACAACCTCGCGCTCTTCGCGAACACCGTCGAGCAGTTCGCCGGACGCGAGGAGCTGATCGGCGTTCGCTCCCGCGGCCAGTTCAACCGTCCGTTCATCAAGGTCGACCAACTTGAGGCGAAAGCGCTCATCAAGTGGCAAGCCGAAGAACAGCGCCTCGAAACTGCGCTGCAGGAGACTCAGCAGCGCCTGTCCGAGCTGCAGCAGAAAAAGACCGGCAACGAGAAGCTGATCCTCTCGAAAGAGCAGCAGGAGAAACTGGAACAGTTCAGAAAGATCCAGTCCGACACACGCAAGCAGCTCAAGGCGGTCCGCAAAGACCTCAACAAAGAAATCGAGCAACTCGGGTTGGCGCTCAAAGTCGTCAATATCGCACTGATCCCGCTGCTGGTCATCAGCTTCGGTCTCTACCGCGGCATCCAGCGTAAAAAACGGTAACCCCGCAGGGGCGAGCCTCACGTTGTTCGCCCCGTTCATCACATCTCGGAGGATTGTACATCATGACCAATAAGAAACTGATTTCTCTCACCGCCGTCGCGGCCGTGCTGGTTGGCCTCGCCTATCTCAGCACCACCAGCAAGAAAGTCAAAACGCCCTCGCTAGTCGGCAAGCCCGTGCTCACGGGCTTTGACCTCAGCGATATCGCAAAAATTGAAGCCGGACTTGCGGACGGCAAGAAACTCGTTCTCGAAAGCTCGGATTCCGGCTGGGTCATCAAATCTCTCTTCGGCTACCCCGCCGATATCGCCAAGATCAGAGAGAACCTGCTCAAGCTCAAAGACCTTAAAATCGGGCATGTCGCCGCCGGAAAGAAGCTGGCGGCCCCGACGCTCGTCGACCTCCAGAATGCCTCAGGAAAATCTCTGGCTTCTCTGCGCCTTGGCGAAAAGCACATGCGACAGCCTTCCGGCGAAATGGAACAGTTCGGCGGCGGCGGTTTCCCGGACGGTCGGTACGTTTCAGCCGCCGGCGCCGACACCGTGTTCCTCGTCAAAGAATCGCTCGAGGCGTTCGACGGCGACCCAAAGAACTGGACCGACACGCAGATCGCCACCATCCAGTCCGCTGACATCACTTCGATTGAGCTGACCAGCAAAGGACAGACCGCCAAACTGGACAAAAAGGAGGGGGTCTGGACGCTCCAAGGCCTTTCCGAAAAGGAGGAGTTTGACACCTCAAAGAGTTATAGCGTCGAATCTGCGCTCAGCTACCTCAACTTCAGCACCGTTGCCGACCCGGCGTTGACCGAAGACCAACTCGGCATCACCACGGGCTCGGTTTATTCCGTCACGCTCAAAACCGGCGAACACTACACAGCCCGGATCGGCAACACCGCCGACGCAGGTTCCGACCGCTACTTCAAAATCAGCGGCCGTTTTTCACCTGTCGGCACGAACGCGACCGAGAATGCCGAACTCGCCAAGAAAATTGAGACCTTCAATGCGAACGCCGGCAAATGGACATACGTGATTCCCTCCTATACTGCCGAGAACATGACGAAAACTCGCGCCGACCTCGTAAAGCCCAAAGAAGAGCCCAAGAAAGAAGAAGTTAAGTAGCGCGTCCGTACGCTAGCGCATTAACACTTCCAACGAACGAGCTCATTAAACGACGAGCCAGAGAGTAACCTATGGACCTCCAAAAAACCACAAACCTCATCGCCGCACAAGCGGAGACGCTGTCTAAAATCCGACAGGAAGTGAACAAAGTCATCGTCGGACAGGAGAAACTGATCGACCGCCTCATCATCGCGCTTATCACAGGCGGCCACATCCTGCTCGAAGGCGTGCCCGGCTTGGCAAAAACCCTGTCCGTCCGCACGCTGGCCGACGCGCTGGGCCTGCAGTTCCAGCGCATCTCTTTCACGCCGGACCTTCTGCCTGCCGACGTGATCGGCACGATGATCTACAACCCCAAAGAAGCGACCTTTGCGCCAAAAAAAGGACCGGTTTTCACCAACCTGCTGCTTGCAGACGAGATCAACCGTGCGCCCGCAAAAGTGCAAAGCGCCCTGCTCGAAGCCATGCAGGAGCATCAGGTCACCATCGGCGAACATACCTACAAGCTGCCGGAGCCGTTCCTCGTCATGGCCACGCAGAACCCCATCGAGCAAGAGGGAACCTACCCGTTGCCTGAAGCGCAGGTGGACCGCTTCATGCTCAAATGCGTCATCACCCACCCGTCGCGCGACGACGAGCGGCGCATCATGAACCGGTTCACGCACAAACAAAGCACGTCCGTCCAGGCAGTGATCAGCGCAGCGGACGTGCAAGCCCTGCGAGACACGTTGGAGCAGGTTTACTGTGACGAGAAGGTCGGGGACTACATCCTCGATATCGTTTTCGCCACACGCAATCCCAGGGCCTTCAAACTGGACACCCTCGCGGGGCAGATCCAAATGGGCGGCTCTCCCCGCGCCACGCTTTGTCTCAACCTGGCAGCACGGGCCAACGCCATGTTGCACGGGCGCGCTTATGCGACACCCCAAGACGTCAAGGAGATCGCCCACGATGTCCTTCGGCACCGTATTCTCCTCACCTACGAGGCCGAAGCCGAGGAAGTCACCACCGACACCGTCATCACAAAGATCCTCAGCGAGATTCCCGTTCCCTAAGCAAGTCGCTTGCATTTCACTCTTCAGACATGCCAATCGACACCACAGAACTGATGAAGCAGGTGGGGAAGATCAAGATTCTCACCTCGCACCTCATCGACGACCGCCTCGCCGGCGACTATCACTCGGTCTTCAAAGGCCAAGGGGTCGAGTTCGACGAGGTGCGGCCTTACGTGCCAGGCGACGATGTCCGGTCCATCGACTGGAATGTCACGGCCCGCACGGGCTCGCCGCATGTGAAGCGTTTTTCCGAGGAGCGCGAACTCACGGTCATCTTTCTGGTCGACGTCTCCGGATCGCAGATCTTCGGTTCCGGCAAGCGTTCGAAATCAGAGCTTGCCGCCGAAATCACCTGCCTGTTGGCCATGACCGCCATCCGAAATCAGGACAAGATCGGGCTAATTCTCTTCAGTAACAGGATCCTCAAGTCTATACCTCCGCGCAAAGGCCGCACCGCCGTCATGCGCCTGGTCCGCGAAGTGCTCGCGGCAGACGAAACCCGCGAGGGCACCGATATCACGGCCGCGCTTCGGTTCCTCAACAACGTGCAGAAACGCAAAGCCGTCGTTTTTCTCGTCTCCGACTTTCAAGATATCGGCTATGAGAAAGAATTGCGTGTCACGGCCCGCCATCACGATGTCATCGCCTGCCCCATCTCAGACCCTTGCGAATCCGCTCTGCCCGACATTGGCCTCATCGAACTCCAAGACCCCGAATCGGGAGAGCTGTTGCTGGTGGACACCTCCTCGTCGTCCGTGCGCCAAGCCTTTCACGCGCAAGCGTCAACCGCGAACGAGCGCCTCGTGCACTTCCTCAAGCGGACCGGCATCGACTCCATCCACCTCTCAACAGACACCGCCTATATCGATGACGTTCGCGCTCTTTTTCACCGGCGCGCCAGGAAGCACTAACATGAGAAGCCAGAAGCCAGGAGCCAAACGCCAGAAGGCGACTTTAGCCCGCCCCCTTGTCCGATCGGTCGGGCTTGCCCTCTCCGTGCTGTTCTCCTGTTCTCTGCCCGCGTCCGCCGCCTTTACCTCCGACCTGTCTAACGGAGAAGTCTCGATCAAACTTGAGGCCACACCCGAAAAAGTCTCTCCCGCCGAAGACCTGATGCTCATCATCACGGTCGAAGCTCCATCATACCTTACGGTCACATTGCCCGACCTGCTTGACCGTTTCTCCGGGTTCACGACCGCTGAGGATTTTGCGACCGACCCCATCGAGGCCAATGGCCGGACGCGGCAAACGCACCGCTGGCGGCTCACGCCCGAACCAGCCGCCAAGCGCTACCGCCTCGCCCCCTTCGCCGTGACCGTGCAAGACAAGCGCTCCGCCACACCTCTCGTGTCATCCTTCGCCACCAAACCAATCCTCTTTCCCGACGAAGGCCCACGCCCTGCCGTTACAGGCGACCCCGAAGTCTCCCCCCAACCCGACTGGATCCCGCCCACGGCCAAAACCGTTACACTCTGGGTCTTTGCGGCGCTCGCAGGTCTCGCCGCCCTCGTCGCCATCCTCTTCGGCCTCACGCGGCTTTCGCGCCGTGTCAGGGAATACCGCATGTCGCCTGTCGAACGCGCCATTGCGGAGCTCCAGCGCTTGCTGGGCCGAAACCTCCCCAGCCGCGGCCTCTTCAAAGAGTTTTACATCGAACTCACCATGGTCGTCCGGCGCTACATCGAACGCACGCACAGCATTCGCGCACCTGAGCAGACCACACAAGAGTTTCTCTCGGCAGCCGCGAGCCACCCGACCTTTACCCCGGAGGTGTTGGCCCAGCTCCGCACCTTCCTCGAATCCGCCGACCTTGTAAAATTTGCGGGCCAAGAGGCCAACACCCTGATGACCGACGACGCAACCGCAAAAGCGCGGGCCTATATCGAGAAGGATGCGTCAGCGGCCGACCCGACTCGACCCGGGCCGGCCCGTAGCGGAATGAATCAGGCCGAACGAAACATCTCATGACCTTTGCCACCCCATATGCGTTCCTCTTTCTGATCCCGTGGGCCATCGCCGCCTGGCGCTTGTACCGCACCGGACAGCGCGCGGGCATTCTCTTTGCGCCTACCCACCGCCTGCCCGTCAAAACGGCCGGCTGGAGAGTCGCGCTCGCCCGTCTCGTTCCCCTGCTCTTTCTTTTCGGTTCCTTCCTGCTCATTATCGCCGCAGCCCGCCCGAGAACCACGCTCGCTCGCGAACACCGCTCCGTCAACGCCATCGCCATCGAAATGGTGGTCGATGTCTCCGGCTCCATGGAAGCTCTGGACCTTACGCCTGCCGGCAAAGAATACATGACGCGTCTCGACGTGGTTAAAGAGATGTTCTCACGGTTCGTCGAGGCACGTCCGGACGATTTGATCGGACTCGTCACGTTCGGCGGCTACGCCTCCACCCGTGCCCCGCTCACCGCCGATCACCGGGCGCTCGTCCACGTGCTCAAGGGGGTTGAGATACCCCGCGCCCAAACCGATGCCCAAGGCCGTGCCATCGACCAAGAAGAAACCCTCACCGCCATCGGCGACGGACTCGCAACCGGCGTGGCCCGCCTCACCGATGCCGAGCCCAAAACGCGCATCATTATCTTGCTCTCTGACGGCGAGTCCAACACTGGAATCATCACACCTGAACAGGCTGCCGACGCGGCGACAAAAACCGGCGTGCGCGTTTACGCCATCGGCGTGGGATCCAACAACCGCACCCCCTTCAAGACACGGGACATCTTCGGACGCGAAACCATCGCGTATGCCGACGCCTCCTTCGATGAGACTCAGCTCAAATCCATCGCCTCAAAAACCAGCGGCCGCTACTTCAGCGTTCGCGACAACGACGGGCTGAAGAATGCGCTCGAAGAGATCAACTCGCTCGAGACCACAAAAATCGACAGGCAAGTCTATCAGCGTTACGACGAACATTTTGTCCGCTTCCTTCTCTGGGGCGCAGCACTGGTGGCGCTCGCCATCACCCTCAACATGAACCTGACCCGGAGGCTTCTGTAATGAGGTTCGTATTTCCTTGGCTGTTACTTTTGCTATCAGTGATCCCGCTCGTGGGTGTCCTTTGGCTCTGGCTATTTCGGCGCTCACAGCAACGCCTGTCATTGCTCATCGCGCCAGCCCTGCAAGACAAGTTGATGCCCCCACGCCCCAAAGCCACCTTCTATATCCAGCTCGTGCTCGTGCTCACGGGGCTCGCCTGTCTCGCTTTCGCAGCCGCACGGCCGCAGTGGGGGCAAAAAGACGAAAAGGTTTTCACGCGTGGCAGGAACCTCGTGATCGCGCTCGACGTCTCGCGCTCCATGCTTGCCGCCGATGTCCATCCCAACCGTCTCGAGCGTGCAAAGACCGACATCATGGACCTCATCGAAGAGCTGAAAGGTGACCGGGCCGCATTGCTTGCGTTTCGCAGCAAAGGCAGCCTGCTATGCCCCCTCACGACCGATTACTCTTTCTTGCGCCAAGCGCTAGACGGCGTAAGCCCTGAATCCGCCCCGCGCGGCGAGACCGACTTGGGTGACGCCATCCGCAAAGCGCTTGAAGCGCTCGACCCCGCTCTCGACGAGTACAACGCCGTCCTGATGATCTCAGACGGCGAAGACCTCAAGGGAGAGGCACTCGATGCGGCCCGCGTGGCAGCCAGCCGCAACATCCCGATCTTCACCGTAGGCATCGGCGACGATTCCGGCGCCACGATCCCGGGTGAGGGGGGCAAAGGCGTCCAACAGTTTAAAGGCACCGCTGTACAAACCAAACTCATGGGGGCGACGCTCGACGCCATTGCGCAGGCCTCGAACGGGCGCTACATCCCTCTCGGCACCGCCGGCACAGCTCACACGACGCTCGGCTCGATCTACCGCAACCACCTGCGCCAAATCGCGGCCAAAGAACAGCAGGAACAAATCGAAAACCGCTATCAGGAGCGTTACCAATTCTTTCTCTTTCCTGCCGTTCTTTTCCTGCTGGCGGCCGCGGGCCTAAGCCGAGGACGACTCTGCGGCTCCCGAACCCGTCTGTCTCCGGCCGCCGTCGCTTCCGTTTTGTCCATGCTTGCCACACTCTCCGCCTGGTCCCAAACCAATCTGACGACAGCCGCACAGCCCCCGCCCACCACCGGCTCGACGAATCACGTCGCCATCGTAGTTGAACCCGGCCGCGCCGGAGCCCGCACCGCGCAAGCATGGCTCCGCAAAGGAAAACACGTCCAAGCCGCCGAAGGCTTTCTTTCAGCAGCCCGGGGCGCAGACAAAGAGGAGGCAGAAACTTACCGCTACAACGCGGCCTACGCCTATTATCTGGCCAAAGACCTCGCTCTGGCGACGCAAACCCTTAGACCCCTGCTGACATCAAAAAAGAACGGCGCCCGCGCCGGAGAACTGCTGGGCAAACTTCTGATGGAGAAGGCGAAGGAAAAGGGCGCCGAAGACCCGTCCGAAAAAGCAGAAGCGCTCGATGAAGCCGCCACCGCCTTCCAACGCGCGTTGCGCGACACGCCAAAGGATGAGCGCCGAAACCGCAACTTTACCCGTTCCATATCGCCGCTCGCCGAAGCCCGCGAAACCGCTCATATCGCCAAGGTCATGAAGGAACATGGGCAGACTCCGCCTGACCAGCTCATGGGCACGATGCTCTCCGAACAACGCGCCATCCTCGAAGAGACCTACTCCGCCTTTACAAACGATGCACCCGTGCTGATCCAGAAAGCAGATGCGCTCGGCAAACGCCAAGAGAAGCAGGCAGACCTGTGGATACCGCTCAAGCAACACATGTTGCAAGCCGTAACCAACCAGCAACAGCAGGCGCTTTTCGCCCAACAGATCGAACTCGCCCGCGACAGCATGAAAGGCACGGTCTCCGCCCTGCAAGATCTCCTGCCCGAGGCAGCAGACGACACCGCACAGGCCGAGCCGCTCGTCTACACTTTCTGGAAAGCTGTCGCGATGCCGCCGGCCGTTCTCGACGAGGATATCCTCTGCCAGAGCAACTCCCTGCGAAAGCTAAACGTACGCTATCTGGAAAACCGCGACACACAAGCAGAGGGGTTGCAACTCACCCGGCTTTTCCGCCAACGGTTCCCCGAGTGGGCCAAACAGTATCAACAGCAGGCGCAAGCTGACACCAACATGCCCCCCTTTACCGCAGAAGATCAAGCCAAGATTGAGGAAATTGCCGGCCACGCGGAAAAACTCCAGACCGAAATCATCGAGCGCAATCCTCAAGAACACGAGCGCCGTGCCTTACAGGAACAGGCGCTCAAAGACCTGCTTGAGATCCGCGAACTGCTCCCCAAGCAAAAAAATCAAGGCCAACAGCAAAACCAAGATCAACAGCAGAATCAAAATCAGGATCAGCAGCAACAGGAACAGAAAAAAGAAGAGCAAAAACAAGAGGAACAGAAAAAAGAAGAACCTAAGAAGCAGGAAGCGCCCCAAGATGTCCAAGAGCTCTTGCGCAAGGCGCTGGACCGCGAAAAGGAACATGAGCAGGACAAGAAAGAGAAGATGCGTAAAATCCCCATGTCCCCCTCCGAACGCGACTGGTGAAGCCTATGACCCGGCGAAAGAAAACCTCAATGGAAGCGATAAAGCCGCAAAGGTCGGATCGGTCGTTCCGGCCGATCCTTTCGGTTTTGCCGGCCCTCTTCGCCCTCGCTTTTCCTGCCTTCGCCGAAATCACGCTCAATGTCACCTCCTCCCGCCCAGGCATCTACTTGGGCGAAAGTTTCAACCTCACCATTGAAGTCAACGGTGCAGACCGAGGCCTCGACGCGCCCGACCTCACGGCGCTCGCCCCCGCCGACATCCAGTTTCTCGGGCAGCACAGCAACAGCCGCTCCAGCATCTCCATCATCAATGGGCGCATGACGCGCGAGTCCTTCGAAGGGCGCGTCTTCGCCTACCAAGTCAAGCCACACTCCGAAGGAGTCTTCAAAGCCGGCCCCATCCGCGTCCTCTCGTCCGGCAAAGCCTACACGCACCCTGGGGTCACGGTGAAAGTCTCCGGCATCGTGAAGCAGGACACGGTCATCGCCGCCGTCACGGCGTCCTCTACTTCGGTGCTGGTCGAGGAGCCCTTTACCGTCACCCTCTCTGTTGCCGTTGCCGAGCTCCCCGACCCCTACGCCGAGAGCAACGAACCCCTCCATCCCAACTTTTTGCCACAGCTCTCTGCAGATTTCCTTGATATCCGGCAGACCACACAGGGGCTCAAAGGCCCCGACTTGAATCAACTGCTCAATGGCTTGATCGACCAGAGCGGTCGCCAGCCCGGCTTCGCCATCAACGACTACAAGACGCGCGACATGAGTAGCGGGTTCGGTCGACTCTTCGGCGATGAGGACCCGTTCCAGCCGCGGCCCATCCGCTTCCGGCTCACCCCGAAAAAGGTGACCCTCAACAACAAGAAATACCGCGAATACACCCTTGCGCTGGACTTCACGCCCACAAAAGAAGGCGAGTTCACATTCGGGCCCCTCTCCTTCAAAGGATCCGTTATCGCCGATGTCACCGCCGACCGCCAGGCGGTCACCAAGGATATCTATACCATCGGGCCTGCAGTCACCGTACGCGTCGTGCCCCCGCCAGATGAGGGCCGCCCTGAATGGTTCACCGGCTCCGTAGGCAAAGGCATGAAAGCGACCGCCGCCTTTGACACCACCGTGTGCAAGGTCGGCGACCCGCTCTCCCTCACGCTTGAGTTGACCGGACCAATCAGCATCTCGAATCTTCGCACCCCCCTCCTCAACCTTCAACCCGAATTGACCCGGGACTTCCGCATCTACGACGATAACGTTTCCGCCGACACTTTGCCCGACGGCAAGCGCTTCAAATACCGCATCCGCCCAACGCGTGAAGGCACCTTGGAGTTTCCTCCAGTCAAACTCGCTTACTATGACACCGCCGCGCATGCGTACAAGACGGTCACAACCGCACCTGTCCCCATACAAGCTCGCGCCACCACTCAGATTGCAACCGCAGAAGGAGCCGAAGCGGACAAACAGACCGGCATGCTCGATGGCCGGACACGCCCTTTGCCTAACGGCATCACGCTCGACGCTCAAGGGTCATGCCCCGCGTCGCTCTTGCCGCAGAACCGCATCACGCGGCTCTTGCTGTGCGCAGGTCCTGTGCTCTGCCTGCTCGCCGCTCTTGTCGCACCGCTCACCGCCTTCGCCACGGCACTGCGCACACGCCGCCGCCGGTCAGGCGCGTTGCATCGCGCCCGCTACGCCCTGCGCCGTTCCACCACGCCCGCCCGCGCCGCCCAAGCGATTCGCTCTTATTTGGGCGACCGTCTCGATGTGACAGGCAACGCTCTAACGCCTTCAGAAACCGCCTTGCTGTTGCGGCACTGGAACATCCCGGAAGAAACCGTCTCTTCCTGTTGCGCCCTGCTTGCCCGACTCGACGAGGCAATGTACCGCCCAGACTCTGCCGCGCACACCGACGAGATCATCCGCAATCTTGCGGACATCCTCCAGACCCTAGATACCGCGCTCGATACGCCGGTTACACAGGAGGAGTTGTCATGAAAACCGCCTCCTTGATACGACGCCCGTCGCCCGGAATTTCTCTCCTCTCGCTCGCTGCCGTCCTCACGGTTTGTTCGCTCTCTCTGTCCCCTTCCGTTCTCCTCGCCTCGAATGACGTCCGCGCTTTCATCTGGGAACAAGCCAACGCTCAAACCGCCTCGGCTGACACACCGGAAGCGTACCTCAAAGCAGCGAACACCTACAACCGCCTCGTTGCCGATGGTGTCTGTAACGGTCCTCTCTTCCTTAACCTGGGCAACACGTTGGTGATGGCGGGCGATGGCCTCAACGCAGCAGCCGCTTTCGCGCGGGCAGAACGGTATCTGGGCGCAACCCCGGAAACGCGGCAAGGAATTTCGGCCGCTCTCGCCCTCCAGTCAGGACATACGCATGCCGATCTGCCTTGGTCACGCACCGCCTTCTTCTGGCACTATGCCTTTCCATGCCCCGTGCGTGTGCTTGCCGCGCTGGGGGGCTGGACACTCTTCTGGTTCGGCGTCTTCTTCAGAATCCTCGCGCGACGATCCTCTCACCCGCACGCCCTCACCCTCAGCCTCTCGGAGACCTGCATGCTGACAGGCGGTCTCGTCGCACTGGTCTTTGCCGTATCCGTGCTCGTAACCCTCATGCACGAGCGCCACGATTCCACCACATGGGGCGCTCGCATCTTCATCTCCTCCTCCGCAACCGATACGGGGGATCAGCCATGAGAATCAGGAAAACATCATCCGTTGACCAAAGAAGCCGGCCGAACACGCTCCGTCGTTTGGCCCGATGCCTGTTGCCGATTGCCTGTTGCACACTCGCGGCATTCCCCACATTCGGCGGCGAAATTTTTGCGGGACGCCTATATACCGTGCCCGAAAAAATCTTTGTGAATCAAGCGTTCGAGATCCACTTCGAGTTGGAGGTTACTTCGGGGTGCGAAGTCGAAGACCTGCGTATCAGCGACTTTCCTAACAACCCCGAACTGCTCACCGTCGGCCGCCTCGAAAGCACCTCGCGCAACCGGATCACGCGTGACGCGCAAGCGATCGACATGCTTCACTTCACAGCAGCAGCCCGCTGCCACAAACCCGTCGATCACACCTTTACCCCCGGCCTTCAGTGTATGTTCGTCGAACGGCGCACCAGCGGATTTTTCTCACACTGGCAGTCCTATCCCAAACAGCAAAAGCTGTCCCCCTTCACATTGCGCGTGCGCGCCTTGCCAGACGCAGGCCGGCCTGCGAACTTCAGCGGCGCGATCGGCGTGTTCCGCCTGAACGGTCGACTCTCGCAAAACCTTGCCCGTCCCGGCGACATCATCACCCTGAGCCTCGAGCTCTCCGGGCAGGGCTGGCTGGCTGATGCTGCCATGCCCGCGCCGCAAAACTCGCCTTTCTTCAGGATCTACCCCGCCAAGGAGCAGGCACGCGAACCGCTGCGTATCCAGACCGAACAGGTGTTCATCCCCACCTCCACAAACGCCACCGAGATCGCGGCAGCGCGGTTCTGTTTCTTCAACCCAACGACCGAACGCTACGAGGAGAGCGTTGCAGGACCGTTCCAGCTGACATTCACTGATACCCCCAGCGGGACCAAGCCCGACGATGTCCGCGTCATCAGCACGGCAGTTTCCGGCCCGACGGCAAACGTTTCCCAAACCGTCACACTCGAGCGTGTCAACTCCACCCTGCGCCATGCCGTGCCGCTTCTGGCCGGGTGCGCCGGAGCCCTTGCCGCTTTCTTTGTTTTCTTCCAGCTCTTCCAGCGCCATAAGGTGCTCGCCCTGCTGTTGAGCGCCGCGTTGCTGGCCGCAGGTGGCGGCGCGGCCTATGCCCTCAGCGGCAAGACCTCAGCCGTTGCGCGAACACTCGGCCGCCACACCGACGTCCTGTTTGCGCCATCACACGCCGCAACGGTCCTTTTCGCGCTCAACCCCGGCACACCCGTCGTCCCGCTCGAAACCGCCGGCCCATGGGTACGCATTGGCGCTGCCGGCCGAAGCGGCTGGGTCCCTGCCAGCAGCCTGAGCGAAAAATAAACCCTCGGACTAAGTTCCTGCTCACCCTTTCCCTCCGTCACGCCCATGTCTGCGCGGGGCGCAACGGCGATTCACTGGCCTTCCTCACCCCATCGGCCCAGTGAGTCAGGCCAGTGAATCGCCGTTGCGTCCCATCCAATTCTGTGCTTTATTGTTTAAAACGGATAGGATAATATTATAAAT
>Ga0075012_10004261_pt1 | contig 13378 bp, 16 predicted proteins | sample All_14_2_FD_71474 | JGI IMG/M metagenome (GOLD analysis project Ga0075012, IMG submission 71474) | Freshwater microbial communities in response to fracking from Pennsylvania, USA - Allegheny Zone_MetaG_DW_15 | ecosystem: Environmental > Aquatic > Deep subsurface > Groundwater > Drilled... | reverse complement strand
TCGGAGGAGAGGAAGTACGAGCTGTCGTTGTACGCGACGATCGTCGCCGCCGTCACCCCAACCGGCATGCTCGCCGGAGTCGCGACAGCGGAGGAGCCCGACATCGCGCCGGTGCCGAGCCGCGCGCTGCTCCCCCAGCCGTAGACCACACCGTCGCTGCCCAGAGCGAGTCCGTGCATCCGCCCCGCCGCGACCGCGGTGAACGTCACCCCCACCGGAACGCTCGTCGTCACCACCGGCGCCCACGTCTGCGCCGTGCCCCCGCGACCGAGAAGACCGAGAGCCGTAGTGGAACCGGCGCTGTAGACCGCTCCATCGGATCCCAGCACGTAGGCGCCGAACTGACTCGTCGCCGCATCGACTGCCGCGACCCCGCCTGGCAGCGCGAGCAGCACAGGCGTCGGGCCCGCCGGCGTCGTCCCGTCGCCGAACTTGCCATTGTTGCGGCCCCAGCCGTAGAGGTCTCCGGTCGTGCTGATCGCGAACACGGTCGCCGCTAGTGCCCCACTGCCCTGGTCGTAGTCGGCATGCACCGAGGCGACCACCACACCGCCGGGCAGCGCCACCGGGATCGGGAGCAACCGGTCGATCGTGCTGCCGTCGCCGAGCTCTCCGACGGCGTTGCGGCCCCAGGAGTACACCGCCCCGGTGCTGGTGACCGCGTAGGAGGAGTACCCGCCCCCGTCGACTCGCGTCACCACGGTTCCGACAGGAAACTGCACCCGCACAGGAACCAGACTGTCGGTGGTCGTCCCGTCGCCGAGCTGACCATCCTCGTTGCCTCCCCATGCCCAGACGGTGCCGTCCTCGGCCAACCCGAGCGTGTGATAGTTGCCGTGCGCTACCTGCACGAAGCGGTTCGGCGGGAGATCGATCACCACACTCGTGCCACCCGCGACCGGACCGGATGACGGCGTCACCGCCGCCCAAGCGCCGCCCGCCGCAGAGACGACGAATCCGACGAGCGCCGTGGCCGCCAGGATGCGAACCCGGCCACGTGCGTTCATCTCATTCCCCCCTCGTCGGAATAGACGAGGAACGGAGCGGATCCTTTCACGGCGAAGGTGCCGGTGTCGGCTCCGGAGCCGGCAGCGGGCCACGGCTGTAGCCCGTCGTGGTCACGCCCTCCGCGAGCGCCTCCAACTCGACCAGGTATATGCCGTCCTCGGGCATCACGTCCTCAGCGGTGAGCGTGAACCGCGAGCTGACGGGGACGGCGCCGGCAAGGGTGCAGACGTCCCCGCCATCCGACGAAGGGCAACTCCAGCCACCGGACGCCGACGTGATCCGCACCGTATCCGGCAGCGTGATCGAGAAGGAGACCAGCGACCATGCGTCTGCCTCGACCTCGAAATCGACCTCGAGATCCACGGTCCCGTCGGGATACGGCGTGACGGCCGTCCGGAGATGAGCGGCGGGCGCATCGACCGCGGCGATCGGCACCACCGAACTGCCGGGCAGAGCGACCACCCCCGTCGCGCCCAGCAACGCCGCCACGAGCAACCCCGCCCCCACGGTCAGCGCGACCACCACCACGACGATCCCGGCCCGCCCGACCACAACCGCGCGGGCGCCCTCGACGATCCGCGCAAGCACCGCAGCAGCCGCGCCACCGGCGGCGGCTCCCGCTCCCGCACCGCTGCCGACCAGATCGACACCGGCCCCCGGCGCTGCCGCCGCGGCGGCGACCAGCGTCGTCGGCGCGGCCTTCGCATCGGGGGCGTGCGACCCCCCGGTGATCCCGTCCGGTGTGGCTGCAGCTCCCGTCGCGGCGCTGGCCGGAGGTGCCGTCGCGCTGACCGCGAGCCCCAGGCTGAGCAACGGGATCACGCCGAGCGCGCTCGTCAGGGTCGCGTACCGCGCCCAGACCGCCCGGCAGTCCACACAGCCGAGCACGTGCGCGAGTCCGGGCGCGCCCGCGGGATGCTCCACTGGGGAGTCGAGCACCCGGGACGGCAACGTCTCCGCGTTGACCGCGCACTCCTCGCGACCCTCACCGAGCATGACGACCAGCAGCTCACGACGAAGCGCCTCCTTGGCTCGAGTGACCAGGGTCGAGACCGCGCCGGCCGAGCGGCCCATCTCCGCGGCGACCTCGCGGGGCGGGCGACCGTTGACGACGACCTCCTGCAGGGCCCGGCGAGCGTCGGGTGCGAGACGGTCGAACGCCCGCCGCACCAGCCCGAACTCGGCCTGCAGATCGACGACGCGCAGCGAGTCTGCCTCCGAGATCAGCGCCGACTCGGGCATCTCCTCAACCCACAGCTCGCGGGCTCGCGGCGACCGCTGCTCGTCGATGACCCGGTTCCGCATCGCCGCAACGAGGTAGGTCAGAACGTTCTCGGCAGGCCCCTCACCCCGCGCCCAGAGCTCCAGCAGCCTGGCCATCGCCCCACCGAGCAGATCCTCAGCATGGTCGCCAGAGCCCGCCACCCGCCGGGCCATCACCCGCAAGTAGCTGAAGTGCCGTGCGAAGAACGCGCCGGCCGCTACCGAATCACCTGCACGCGCGGCCGCGACCAAGTCCGCGTCCGGGACAGCATCCACAAAAACCCCCAGCCATCCAACCCGGACGCACGTAGGTCAAGGATACCGACACCGATAGCGCCCCGAATGCGCCGCCGGCCTCCTGACTCGATTCGCGACAGCAAGCTCCTCGGATAGACACCGGTCGGAGCCACCACCTAGACCCGCGGCAGCGCAGCAACTCGTGACGAGCGTGCACATCTCGACAGCAACGGTCAGTACGAGAAGACCGTGTATGAGCGCGAGACGGTCACTAACGCTTGCTTACTCAACCTCTTCATAACGCTTGAGGAGTTCTTCGAAAAGCGCCTACGGCGCTACATGACCGGAAGATGAGCATCGCACGGTGGCGACCATCGAAGTATGCGGAGCCAGCTATTGCAGACCACGCCCAACGTATGGCCATCGGCTTCCAACGGTTCATGGATTGGTCGGCGCCTGACCGAGTGATCAAACTCGCCGAACCGTAGTCGCTGAACCGCCGAACAACATTGTCGACGGCTGCTTTCACATCAGGGAATCTACCGCTCCGCTTCCCCAGCACATGCACCACCAGAGGGCCTGACGCGAACTCTTCTAGTAGACGTCAAGGGTCCCAGCGACGATGATGATCAATGAATCTCAACAAGCGTTAACGAGCACCAGTGAGCACTAATTAGTGCTCACTGTCGACTGAAAATCGTGAGGTCACCGGATCGACGCCGGTCGGAGCCACCAGTCGAAGCCCTGCCACTGCGCGGAGGCGATCCGTAACGGCGTAGCGTCGCCCTCATGAGCATTCCCACCCTCACCCTCAACACCGGACTCCGCATGCCCGCCCTCGGTTACGGCGTCTTCCAGACCCCGCCCGACGAGACCCAGAAGGTGGTCGAGGAGGCGCTGCGGGTGGGCTACACCCATATCGACACCGCCGCCGCGTACGGGAACGAGCGCGGGGTCGGCGACGCCATCCGCGCCTCGGGATTCTCGCGCGACGGTCTCATCATCGAGACCAAGGTCTGGGTGAGCGACTACGGCTACCAGGAGACCCTCCATGCCTTCGACAAGGCGACCCGCAAGCTCGGCACCGACACCATCGACATCCTGATCCTGCACCAGCCGGCCCCCGATCGCTTCGACAAGACCGTCGACGCATACCGAGCTCTCGAGAAGCTCCTCGACGATGGAGCCGTGCGGGCGATCGGCGTGAGCAACTTCATGCGTCATCACCTGGACGAGCTGCTGGGCCGCACCGAGATCGTGCCGGCGCTGAACCAGCTCGAGATCCATCCGTACTTCACCCAGCCCGACGTGCGGGCCGCCGACCGGGAGCACGGCATCCTCGACCAGGCGTGGTCGCCGATCGGCGGCATCACCTTCTACCCCGGCTGGGGCGACGACAAGGTGAGCGTCATGGACGACGCGACGATCCACTCGATAGCGGATGCGCACGGCAGGTCCCCGGCCCAGATCATGCTGCGCTGGCACCTCCAGGAGGGGCGGTCGGCCATTCCCAAGTCGGTCGACCCGAAGCGCATCGCCGAGAACTTCGCGGTCGACGACTTCCGGCTCACCGCGGACGAGCTGGCGCAGATCGACGCCCTCGACACCGGCAAGCGCAGCGGCCCCGATCCGGACGGTGCGGACACGAGCCGCTTCGAGCGGGTGATTCCCGAGGAGTGACAGCGAACGCCCCGGTTCACGTTCATTTCGTCATGGCATGCTGTGCAGCATGACTACGGAGTTCGACGCAGAAGAGGTCGTTCGTCAGGTGACCGAGAAGCTGGCGGCCAAGTTCCCGGATCTCTCGCAGAAGGAGATCGAGAAGGTGGTGGCCGAGGAGGTCGCAGTGCTCGAGGATCGGCCGGTGCACGACTACGTCTCGGTGCTCAGCGAGCGCGCAGCGAAGAAGCGCCTCAAGAAGGACTAGCAGCGCCCGCTCACGCTGGCACGCGGATGTCAACCGCTTGAGGCGCAGAGCCCTCCGCCTAGATTCACCGGCATGGTGAACATAGAGAACGTGACCACCCCTTCCCGTGGCCGGTTGCTCATCGTGCTCGGGGGCGTGCTGCTCGTGCTCGGCCTGGTCGGGATCGGCATCTACACCTTCGGCGGCATCGGCGCGCCGTTCGACGCCCCCGCCGAGGCGGACGGGCTGTGGCAGGGCCTGCTCATCATCGTCTCGGCGCTGCTGACCGGAGTCGGCGCCGTGCTGCTGGTGGTCGCGCTGATCAAGCGCTCCCGCCGCGGGCGCGGCCGGGAGTCGATCCCCGGCCCTCCCGGGCGGCTCTAGCTGTATTGACCTCGACCGTTGTTGATTCGGTCGATGGGGGTTTTGCCTCCGATGCCGAGGTGGTGTCTGTCTAGGTTGTAGTGGTCGAGCCAGGTCGTCAACCCGGCGGCTCGGGCGTCGTTGGAGGTCCAGGGTCTTGCGTAGGCCCACTCGGTGGCGAGGGTCCGGTTCAGGCGCTCGACTTTTCCGTTGGTCCAGGGGCAGTGGGGCTTGATGAACTTGTGCGTGATGCCGTGCGCGTCGATCACTGTGCGGAACGCGGCGGAGTGGCGGTAGGCGAACGCGTTGTCGCTGATGACACGTTCGACCTTCACACCCAGACGCGCGTAGAACGCGATCGCGCGTTCGAGGACGCTGGCGGCGGTGGTGCCTTTCTCGTCGTCGTGGATCTCCGCGTAAGCGAGACGGGAGTGGTCGTCGATGACCGTGTGGACGTAGTCGTAGCCCAGGCCTCGTTTGCGGGCGGGGCGCTCACCGCGACCGTGCAGACGCCACCCGCCGCCATCGGGGATGCGGCCGAGTTTCTTCACGTCGACGTGGATCAGCGACCCGGGATGGTCGTGCTCGTAACGTCGCGCCGTTCGGCGGGTCGCGCGGATCACTCTCCCGGTCACCGGATCCAGCTCACGCAGCAGCGGGACCTGGTGCCGGCGCAGCACACGCCCGACGGTTGAGGCCTGCAGGCCGAGCTTGTCCGCGATGAACACCGGACCGCGGCGGGTGAGATGACGCATGATCCGCACCCGCGTCTCCACGCACACCGCCGTCTGGTGAGGGTGGGAATGAGCGACGCTGGAACGGTCCACGAGCCCCGCAACCCCGTGCTCGCGGAACCGACGCCACCACCGCCACGCCGTCGTGCGCGAGATCCCCATCTCCGCCGCGACATGCGCGACAGCACGCCCTGCCTGGATGCGCTGGACCATGATCAACCGGCCGGCCGGAGTCAGCCGGGCATTACCGTGAGACACGAGAGACCTCCGTGTGAACGAATTGAGGAACTAGACAGCCCCAACTCGACCCCGGAGGTCTCTCCTACGTCAACAACGATCCAGGTCAGTACAACTAGAGCTCGTCACCAAGATCGGAGCCCATGTCTGGTGCGGTTCGAGGGTCGCCGTCGTTCTGCTCGCCACCCACGTCGATTTGCGACCAGGTGACCGGCATGCCCGGCGAGAACAGGATGTCGATGCCCGGCCCGCCGCGCAGCGGGGGGATGGTGACGTAGTCGCCTCCGGCGCGAATCGCGTCGAGAATCAGCCGCTTGAGCTCGGCCACCGGTTCGGGGAGAAAGTAGTCCTTGCCGTCGACGGTGAGTCGGTGGACGATCATGACGATGAGCCTCTCGAGAGCCGGGCAACGCCGACCAGCGTACGCCGTTCCGGCAACCGACTAAGGTCGGGAGTCGACTACTACGAGAGGCCGCACATGGGAGCGTTGAGCTACGGCGGCGACGAGTTCGAGTTCGAGGATCGCGTCCTCACCCATCTCCAAGTCGTGATCAGCACCAAACTCCGCCGGGGCGAGAACTTCTTTCTCTCCTGGCCGGTGCCGCTCGAACGAGGCAGCGGTCGCCATGCCATCTGGATCGACAACGGCGTGCCCATTCACTTCTTCTACAGCGGATCCCGCCCGGCCGGAGTCAACCGCGAGTGGGTCGAGTCGCTGCTGCTTTCGGCGGGCCGCGCGTCTGGACTGTTCCTCGGCGATGAGCCGGAGAGGACTCCCTAGTTCTTCTGCAGGCGTTCGGAACTCGGCTCGAAGGCGTGCGGGAACTTGACGATCGGCAGGGTGATTCTGAACCTGGTGCCGAAGCCCTCCTCGCTCTCTACGCCCATCTCGCCGTGATGGGCGACCACGATCGCGCGGGTGATGGTGAGGCCGAGGCCGACACCGGGCACCGCATTGTTGGTCGCTGTTGTCGCGCGAAAGAAGCGGCCGAACAGCTTGTCCATCTCGTCGGCCGGAATACCGAAACCGGTGTCGGTGACCGTGATCACCGCGCTCTCCAGCTCGGTCGAGAGAGTCACCGTCACGCTGCCGCCGCTCGGGGTGAACTTGATCGCGTTCGACACCAGGTTGTCGACGGCCTGGCCGAGCCGCACCGGGTCGCCAGCGACGAAGGCGTCCTCCAGCACTTCTGCATGCAGCTTCACCCCGCTGCTGGCCGCCGCCGGCGCCGCAGTCTCGATCGAGCCGGCGAGAATCGGGGCGAGCCGCAGTTCCGACTGGTCGAGGCGGAACGAGCCGGCCTCAACCTGCGCGGTGAAGAGCAGGTCGCCCACCAGACGCAGCAGCCGGTGCGCGTTGCGCTCGGCCACCCCGAGGTACTGCAACTGGGTCTCGGTGAGCCCGTCGACCTCCTCTTCGCGGAGCAGCTCGAGGTAACCGAGAATCGAGCTGAGCGGCGTGCGCAGCTCGTGCGAGATGAGACCGACGAACTCGTCCTTGAGCTTGGCCACGGCCAGGGCCTGGCTGATGTCGTGCGCGACGAACATGTACCCGATGCGACGGCCGTGCTCGTCGAGGCGAGCGGTCACGCTCACCTCGACGGGCACCTTCGATCCATCGGGGCGCCGCACGTTCCACTCGGCAGCCTCTGCGCCGCCGTCGAGAGCGGAACCGATGAGGGTGGCGAAATCGAGGGGGGCGACATCCGCTTCGTCGCTGTCGTTCGGAGCGATGAACTCGATGGCATACCGCTGGTGTTCCACCTCTGCAGCGCTGACGCCGGCGAGTTTCTCGGCGCCGGGGTTCCAGCCCTGAACCAGCCCCTCCAGGTCGGTGGTGGCCATCGCCTGCTCGGTCACCGCCTCCCACACGCCACGGAGGGCCGACTCGGCAGCCTCGCGCTGCTGCTGACTCTGCTGGAGCTCCCGCACGTGCTCGCGATTCGTGGCGAGCAACTGGTCCCGCAGCGCGGCCACCTCGATCTGGCGACCCATCGCCTCGCGCTGCGCCCTGGTCACCCTGAAGTGCACGAAGGTCAGCGCGGAGAACATCAACGCCGCAACGAACGCGGTGACCAGTCCGTCGATGTTGTTTGCCGGGTCGCTCAGCAGTGCCGGGCCGACCAGGGCGAGAAAGGCGCCGATCGCGCCGAAGACGACGCCGCGCACGCCGATCATCTGGGAGAAGGTGAGCGCCGGTCCGAGCGCAAGAAAGAGGAGGAGTGGGTTACGTGACTCTGTGGCGAGCAGCAACATGGCGAGCGCCGCGAAGCTGAGCACCGAGGCCGGCCAGTCGAAACGCCACCACTGCCGACGCAGGGAGAGCACCACCGAGTAGAGGGTGGCCAGCCCGATGGTCACCGCGCCGCCGAGAAACCACTCGGGGTGCTGAACGCCCATGTCGGGAACGACCAACACGAGCAGCATCGCGAGCACGAAGAGAGCGGAGGTCACCACCTGTTTGGCGATGGGTGACAGGTTGAGCCGGTCACGCACTTCTCTGACGGCTGCGGTCATGATGGTGCTTTCTGGCCGTCATCCTCGACGATCCCCCGTGGTGCCGGCATCCGGTTCCCCCCGGATGAGCTGCTCCTCACCCTATGGGCGAAAGCGCAGCGCGGCATCCCCCAAAGCTCGGGTCAGTCCGTCGCGACCACCCGAATCGTCAGGTCGTGCAGCTCTTCGCCGACCACCGATCCCACGATGCTGGCGTATCGCGCGTATTTGCGGGAGTACTCGGCATCCACTGCCTCCTGAACCTCCGGCCCCGCCTGCTCGAAGCTCACCGACTGCGTCACCGAGCCGGTGCGCACGCTTCCGATGCCGCTGGCGAGCGCGCGCCGATACCAGCCGTTGTCGCTGCCGTGGGCCGAGCGCACGAAGAAGTCGTCGCCGACGCGCACTCCCCAGATGGTGATGTATGGCCGCAGACTGCCATCGGGGCGAGTGGATGAGATGCCCAACTCGTCAGCGTCGCCGAAGGTGGTGAGGGTGTCTGGGTTCCAGGTCATGACTCCATGGTGCTCCCGATGGGGGCCGCGCGGTACCGTGCTCGTGGCGTACCGTCGTTCCCATGGAGATCACCCCCATCAGCCCCACCCTCAAGGGCCCTGAGATCAACTTCACCGGAGACGTGTTCTTCGACGTGCTGGCGCGCGGCGAGCACATCCGGGTGAACCTCGTGCGCTTCTCCCCCGGGGCTCGCACCGCCTGGCACCGGCACGTTCGCGGTCAGACCCTGCATGTGACCGAGGGCGTCGGGCTCGTGCAGTCGCACGGCGGCGAAGTCATCCAGATCCGGGCCGGCGACACCATCTACACTCCGCCCGGCGAATGGCACTGGCACGGGGCGGCTCCGCTCCACGCCATGACCCACCTGGCGATGTGGGAGGCTGCGCCCGAATCCGACGACCCCGAAACTGAGTGGGGCGCCCATGTGGCCGACGAGGACTATTCGTCTGAGTAGCAGCTAGGGCAGGCAGTTTCTACGAAGTCGGCCGCGCGGCTCCCGTTGGCGGTGTCACGCCACTCCCACCCTGTGGCGGGCGTGAGGGGGTGATCCCTGTAGAACGAGGCTGGCCCGCCTTGCCGCCCGCAGAGATCGAGCGCGCAGGTGAAGCGCCGCGCGCTTCAGCGTGGCCAGTGGAGCTAGTGCGCCGCGAGTTGTTCGTCATCATTGCTCCTCTGATCCAGCAACCATTCGACCACGTAGTCATCCTTCACCGCTAGCCAGACGCCCTGCGTTCCGACCACCTCAGCGACGAACTCACCGTCTCGATCCATCTTCCATTGCCGAGTGACGAAGAGGTCCCGAGACTCCGGATAGGTGGAGAACCTGGAGTTCTCATCGAACACCCCACCGACCCAAACTCCTTCGGCGATACGAACGCGAACCCAACCTTCGATCACCGACTTGTTGCCGTAGTCCCATGCGGTGGCCGTGTCGCTGGTCTGTTGTGATCGCGTCAGTTTGGGGCGCACACTACGATTCCAACGCTCAGAGACACCGGCGAGCAATGGCACCTGACCGTAGATGACCCACGCTGCAGCATAGGGAATGACCACCCCGCCAAGAAGGAAGACAACGACAACCGGCACGACATTGCCCGCAACGTAGCCGCGCAGATCGAGAAGGGCTACGGCAACTTGCGTGTGAAGAATCGCGGCGTAAACCGAGTCGAAAATTGCGCTGGCAACGATCGCCTCAAGAACCCGAGCGCCCACGGATCGATCTGCTGCGCGAGGACCTCGAAGTTGCACCCGTGAAGCGGCAAATACAACTCCAGGGACCAACAGCACCAAGTAGAACAGCAGCTGGAAGGACGTTGTCGGAATCGTCATTCGCCTCCCCGATCAACGACCTTGCGTTCATGAATCGACGTCACGATCGAAAAGCTACTGCGGGGGTCCGACATCAAGTGCTATCGCGCGCCGACGTTGCTCGGTCAGCGCTGCCAGCGTGCAGCCAGCGGAGCGCCAGGCGCCTGCAGCACCAGGGTGTTCGCCGTGCACTCGGCGGTCACCGACGGAATGTCCGTGTAGTCGATCGCGGGAACCCCGGGCGCTGAGGGGTCGACCGGCGTGGAGGGGTCGGGAACATTGGCCCAGTTCGCGAGGTCGATGACATCGGAGCCGCCGTCAGCACTCCAGTCACCGGAGCCCGTGTAGGAGGAGGGCGTCGAGAACGGCACGCTGGCACCGCCGGCCACGATCGTGCCGGTTGAGGTCAGCCCGATATCCGTGGCGACCAGTCCATCAGCAGTGAACTGGATGCTCCCCGCACCCGACATGGCGAACCCGACAATCGGTAGACCGAGCCCCAGCACGAACGCCTCGGACTGCGCGGCGTAGTCGGCGACATCCAGTTGCCAGGTGCCGACGATGCAGGGCGCCTCGGCCGCAGTGTCGCCTGCCGGGTCCGGGTCTGAGCCTGCTGGAGCGCCGGTCGAGCAGCCGGCGAGCACGGCAATGGCCAGCGCTGCAAAGGCGAGGCGGCTAGTGCGGTTCATCGTTCCTCCAGGTCGTGAAGTGGATGCGCGCAGCTTCGCGCTCACTAACTCGACGTAGGGCGGGGCTGGTTGGGTTGACAGGGTTCGCGGCGATCTCGACCTGACGCCCGAGCACGATCGACTAGTTGTAGTCCAAACCCTGCGGAGCGGCTGCCGCCGCATTGTCGGGCCGATACGACAGCACCACGGTGCTGGAGTCCTTCCGCGTTCGCGCGCCCAGCAGCGTCAGACCGATCTGGGGTAGCCCGGTGAACGCGCGGTCGTCCCCCGCGACGACTTTCGGCCCGAGCAGCAGGTGTAGTTCGTCCACCAGCCCGTTCGCGAGCAGGTCGGTCCATAGGGTGCGGCTGCCGAAGACGAGGATGTCGCGCTCCTCCGACTCGCGAAGCCGCTTCAGGTGATCGTGCGCGTCCGCTCGCGAGACGATCTCCGTGCGGTCGCCCCAGACCGGGATCTCGTCGCGGGTGAGGCTGTCCGAGACTACGGTGATGCCCAGATCCGTCGCGTAGCGCGAGGCGATGTAGCGGTCCTCGGGGATTGCGTCGGCGTTGTCTACCTGATTCGGCCAGTACTGCACCATGCCGCGATAGGTGGTACCCCCGAAGAGCAGGCGCCCGGCCGAGCGCACCCGATCCGCATTGTGCTCGGCGAAGGCGAGATCCATCGGCATCTGCGAGACGTCGCCATCTTTGCCTTCGGTGTAGCCGTCGAGGCTCACCATGCTGCTCACGACGATCTTCGCCATGGAGTCCCTCAGTCCGTCTTCTGCGGGTTCTTGGTCTCCGGCTCCTCAGGCGCCCCGCCCGATGCGGTGTCGCCTTCTTCTTTGTCGATCTCGGCCTTGCCCGCAGTCGTCTCGAGACGCGGGTCTGGATCTCCGTAGCTGCTCATGCTGAGGACGCTACGCCACTGCCCGCAGATGGCCAGGGGCCAGAACTGTCGCACCGGCCGATGGGGCCTTGACCCGGTCGGCGCACGGTCGTAGATCGGAGGGGACGAAGGACTCACCAAGACCGTCAGAATCAACCAGAAGTCGCTCATGCCACAGTCTCCGTGGAGATCGGTGTCCGCGATTCCGATATCACCCCTGATCCTTACCATCGCTTAGGGCTCTAACCAATGGTAAGCGGGGCATTTTCCGTTGCGACTAGTGCTTACGCGCCGCCACGAGGGCCTGCTCGGCCATCTGGAGATAGTCGTCTCGGCTGTCTGACAACACCACCGAATCTTCCCCGTAAGCCGCGTAGGCGATATCGACGAGGGTCTCGGCATCAGCTATCCCGGCGTGGCGGGCCAGGATTCCGAGGTCGCGCAAGTCCTGGTCACGCGACGCAGCGAGCTTCATCGCGATCATGTCCTCGACAGAGGCGATCGTGATGTCGACACCGTGGCCAACCACATCCAGGGAAACACCCGGCGGCATGAAGGGCGCGCCGTTCGCATTCAGCCACCGCGAGGACATTCCGAACTCCTGTGCCATCGCGGCGACGACCTTGGCGACCTCTGGTGCCGGCCGGATCGCAGCATCGATATCTCGCGTGACCCGAACATCGGGATCGTCCGGAAACAGCAGAGCCATCGCGGAACCACCGATGACGTGAATGCGCGCGTCGACTCTCTCCTGAATCAAGCGCGATCTGAGCTGGTCTAAGCGCGCGCGGACGTCGTCAGGCCGCATCGGCTGGTCGCCGACCATTGTCATGCCCTCGTCACGCTGCGCTCGTCGATGAAGATGTTCAAATCCTTCAGGTAATCAGGAGTGGTGCTTTTCGCGCGCTCTCGAAGCGCGGGAAAGTCGGAGACGAACCACGGCTCGGCCAATTTTTCCACCCTCGTCCACGCCGGGCGTCGGTTTCTGGGCAAGGCTCTCGCCAACTCGGCCCGCATGAAGACGTCCCACCGACGATCGGGTAGTGGTGTCGGCGCAAGCTCGAGTTCACTTGGATCCATGCGCGAAACGTTCTCGCTGAGCTCTTGCGCCGAATGAGTAAGCAGCCGCAACGGATACGACGAGTTCTTATCGAGAATCAACGCCTCGGCGAGTGAGTCGGCTATTCGGTATGGGGCGTACCGAGACGCAGAACTGCTAGGTCCCGCAGTCAATCGCAGGTCTGAGTTGAGCACCGCGAGAGCTTCACGAAGGGAGTTGAGCTTGATGGTCCCCTCGGCCTCCGAACGTTCGAGTTGAGAGACCGCACTGGGGGTCACCTTCAATCGTTTGGCCAGCTCGTTGACGCTCACGCCGCTGGCCAGGCGCCTGGACTTGATAGTGGATGTCATCGATCTCACCTCCGTGAATTGTAGCTATAGCTACATTTCTACCACACCGCCCCTCACCGTTGACCGGGTACTGCGGCGCTCAGCAGCTCGGCAGGGCCGGGTCCGGATTCGCGGGAGCCGGAGTGGCTCCAGCAGATGACGTTCTAGCAAACCTTCAGAGAGCAGTGAAATACGGCCGGAGGTGCTCGCGAAGCGCTGGATCACATACGTACACATAGGTGCCCAGAATTCCCCTGGTGAGCAGTACCGCATAGATATTTCTGACGTACTGAAGCAAGTCCTCGTCGCTGTACTTCTCCCCAAGAGTTCCGTTGTTCTCCTTGCCCTTTATGTCGAAGTAG
>Ga0075012_10004257_pt1 | contig 13383 bp, 11 predicted proteins | sample All_14_2_FD_71474 | JGI IMG/M metagenome (GOLD analysis project Ga0075012, IMG submission 71474) | Freshwater microbial communities in response to fracking from Pennsylvania, USA - Allegheny Zone_MetaG_DW_15 | ecosystem: Environmental > Aquatic > Deep subsurface > Groundwater > Drilled... | reverse complement strand
GGGTGGCGGTATCGGGCTGGGAGGGCCGGGTATCCCGTATGCCACGGGAATTTGACATAGATCACCGGACATTGGGAGGATGGCCATGGTCGATATTATCTCGAAGCGCGAAGGTCCGCGGCGCGAGGATGAGCGTGCGCGCCGGATGATTGAGGCGAATCGGGGCACGATCACGCATCTTGCAGACCGCCTGACCCAGGGCGGCTACAGCGCATCCAAGGCCGCCAAGGCCGCCGCCGCCGCTGCACCGCAGCTTGAAGGCCACATCATCCACGATCTGGCCCCGGCCAGCGCCCGCAGCAACGACAGCGGCGATCTGCGCGTGAAGGTCAGCCTGAACAACCGGGTGGTGGCCTATGACGGCGGCTCGGGTCGGCAGGTGCATCTGCTGGGCGAGATCCGCCGGCAGGACGGGTTGCGCTATTTCGCACTGGCCATTGCAGACAACGGCTTTCTGTCGGCCCTGCCGCCCGATGTGGTGGCGGCAATCGGTGAACTGGATGGCCAGATCATCGATGCGGCCTGCCCCGAAAGCCTGTTGGCCGACGAAATCGCCGAACGGCTTGGCCTTGCCTGATGACCCGCTGCGCCCTTCGGGGGTGCGGCGGTTCCTCCTGCAGATGCTCTCGCTGCCCGGCCGACCGAGAGCCCGATCGCAAGGGCGGCACCGCCGCCCCAGCACTTGGGGATGGACCATATGACTGACTTGGTATCGGGGTTCCACACCCGCACCGGCATGTTCGACGACTGGCTTGACCAGCGGGCGACCATGCGCGCGTGGGAGGATTTCCTGACCTTCCGCGACATTGACCGCAGCCGAACATCGGGCGTGCGGCGCGAAATTCTGGAAAGCTGGTCGCGCAGCCTGGCCTCGGGCATCGACGCCACCGCCGAACTGGCCCCGCTGGACGAAGCCGAAGACCGCCTGTTCGAGGCCCGCGAAAAGAACGCCGAACTGCGCGCGGCGGCGCAGATACCCTTTGCCAAGATCGGCCCGCTGCTGGCCGAAGCCAATGCGCTGCTGATCCTGACCGATGCCGACGGTCTGGTGCTGGAACAGATCGGCGATCTGCGCACGCATGAGGCGGCGCGCAGCATCCATCTGGTGCGCGGCGGCCGCTGGGACGAGGCGGTGATCGGCACCAATGGCATCGGCACGGCGATCCGGTCGGGGCGGCCCACGGTGGTGCATGCCTCGGAACATTTCTGCCAGGGCATCAAGACCTGGACCTGCGCGGCTGCCCCGATCCGCGATCCGGTGGACCAGCGCATTCTGGGCGCGGTCGATCTGTCGGGGCCGCCCAGCATCTTTCGCCCGCATAATGTGGCGATGATCGCCGCCGTGGCGCGCGAAATCGAAGCGGCGCTGGCCGAACGGCAAGAGGCGCGGCGCGCCCGGCTGCTCGAGGCGTTTCTGGATTCTGGTGCTGCGCGCGGCAAAAGCGATGCGGTGGTGATCCTGGATCGCATCGGCCGGGTGATGTATCACCGCAGCCCCGCAGGCACGACCGAGGTGCAGCATGCCCGCGATCTTGCCATCGGCAAGCAGCTGATCGTGCTGTCGGGGTCGATGTCCGACCATGATATCGCCAATGCCATGCCGCGGCATCTGCAACCCTCGGGCGTCAGCCGTCTGGTGCTGGATGGCGAATTCAGCGGTGCGGCGCTGATCCTGCCGCCGCGGCCGGAACTGGTTCGGCCGGTGCCACAGGCCGCGCCGCTGCGCATCCCGCCCCGCGCCGGGGCCGAGGGGGATGAGCTGCTGATGATCGGCCAGGCGCCGCGGTTCCTGGCGGCGGTGGATCTGGCGCGCCGGGCCGCGGCGGCGGGCACGCCGGTGCTGATCCAGGGCGAAACCGGGGCGGGCAAGGAGCTTTTCGCCCGGCTGATCCATGCCGAGGCCGGGCACAAGGGCCGCGCGCCCTTTGTCACGGTGAACTGCGGCGCGGTTTCGGCCGATCTGTTCGGATCGGAACTGTTCGGCCATGCTGCGGGCGCCTTTACCGGCGCCACCCGCGATGGCAAGCCCGGCAAGTTCGAACAGGCCGATGGCGGCGTGCTGTGTCTGGATGAAATCGGCGAGATGCCGCTGGACCTGCAACCCTACCTGCTGCGGGTGCTGGAACAGCGCGCGGTCTACCGCATCGGCTGTTCGCGCCGCCGCCAGGTCGAGGTGCAGCTGGTGGCGATGACCAACCGCGATCTGGGGCAAGAGGTCGAAGCCGGCCGGTTCCGCCGCGATCTGTATTACCGCATCGGCACCGTCACCATTGAGGTTCCGCCGCTGCGCGACCGGCCGGGTGACATTCCGCTGCTGGCCAGCCAGTTCAACCAGCGCATTGCCCAGCGTCTGGGCCGCAAGCCGCTGGATATCGCCGCCGCCGCGATGGAACGGATGCAGGCCCACCGCTGGCCCGGCAACGTGCGCGAATTGCGCAACCTGTTCGAACGGCTGCACCTTATGGTCACCGGCACCACGGTGACCGAGGCGGACCTGCCGCCGGTGTTTCACCAGACCCCGCAGCCCCGCCCGGCCGAACCGCTGCCCGCCGTCGAACCGGCCAGCCTGACCGATCTGGAAGAACAGGCGATCCGCCGCGCCCTGGTGGCCGAGGCTGGCAACCTGACGCGCGTGGCGCAGGTGCTGGGCATCTCGCGCCCGACGCTGTACCGCAAGCTCAAGGCCTATGGCATCCGCCGCACCTATGAGTGACGGCAGCCCCGGGGCGCGCTGATCCGCTGGCGCGCCCGGCTTGGCGGGTGAATGGGTATTTGGATCAGGTTGAAAGGCAAGGGGTCACCCTGGTCTTCAACCTGATGCAAATACCCGGCTGCGCTTGAAGCCCGGTGCGACCGTTGACAGGCAGCCCGCATCCACACCCCAAAAACAGCACGGGACGGAGGTTTCCCTCCGCCCCGGCTAGAGCGTGCACGCCCGCCGCAAGGGGGGCAGGGCGGCAGGCGCGGGGACCACGCTCGGGGATCGGGTCAGGGCACGATCACGCCGCGGCCGGTGAAGCGGCGGTTCTTGAAATCGTCGATGGCGGTGTTGATGTCATCGAGCTTGTAGGCGGTGTAGTGCATCTTCACCTTGCCGTCGGCGTTCAGCTCCATCAGCTCGACCAGTTCGGTGTAATCGCCCACCAGGCTGCCGCCGATCTTGATCTCGTTCGCCACCAGATCCAGCGTCGGCACCTGCACCGTGCCGCCATAGCCGACCACGATCACCTCGCCGCCCTTGCGCAGCAGGCGCCAGCAGATGTTTTCCACCCCCAGTTCGCCCACGAAATCGATGACGACATGGGCGCCGCCGCCGGTGATGGATTTCAGTTCCTCGATCAGGTTAGGCCCGCCATCCAGAACGTAATCGGCGCCCAGTTCCTTGGCCAGCACGCGTGCGCCGGGCTCGCGATCAATGGCGATGGTGCGGCAGCCCGACATTTCGCGCAGAACCTGCAGCGCGATATGGCCCAGCCCGCCCACGCCCAGCACTGCGCAATAGCTGCCGGGCGGCAGCATCTTGGCGGCCCGTTTGGCGGCGCGATAGGCGGTGATGCCCGCATCGGCCATCGGCGCCACCTCAAGCGGGGCGATGTTGGTGTTCAGCTTGATCAGCGACCGTTCGCTGGTCTTGAAATATTCGGCAAAGCCGCCGTTCAGGCCCAGGCCGGGGAACAGGCCATGGTCGCAATACATGTCATGGCCGTGGTGGCAGTTCAGGCAGACGCCGCAGGTGCGCAGCGGGTGGCAGATCACCGCATCGCCCGGCTTCACGGTTTTCACCGCGCTGCCCACATCTTCGACCCAGCCGGCGTTTTCATGGCCCATCACATAGGGCAGCAGCGTGCCATGCGGGTCCATGATGTCTTTCCACACGCCTTCGATGATGTGCAGATCGGTGCGGCACAGCCCTGCCGCGCCCACCCGCACGATCACCTCGTCGGGGGCGGTGATGGTGGGGGCGGCGATGTCTTCGATCCGCAGCTTCACGTTCATCGCGGGATCGTATTCATAAAGTCTTGCAGCCTTCATGGCCTGCTCCTTTCCGGGTAAGAGGGGATGGGGGGCGCGGACGCCCCCGCCATGCCATCAGCGGGTCACTGCCGACCCAGCCGTTCGGCGCCGCCGCCCAGCGCGGGGCCTGCGGTGGGATCGACGTATTCCTCGGCATGGCCGATCAGGGTTTCGGTGGTCAGGATCAGCGTGGCGACCGAGGCCGCATTGCCCAGCGCCGAACAGGTCACCCGGACGGGATCGACGATGCCCGCATCGATCATGTTGCGGAACGTGCCGTTCGAGGCATCGAACCCGTGGCCAAGGCCAGACCGGATCACCTCGGCGATCACCGAATTCGGATCGCAGCCCGCGTTGATGGCGATGCGCGCCAGCGGCCGGGTCAGAACCGAACGCACCAGATCGACCCCGGCCAGCACATCGCCGGTAACGCCTGCCGCCACCGCATCCAGCACCGGCGCGGCATGGGCCAGCGCCGACCCGCCGCCGGGCACCACGCCTTCGGCCACCGCGGCGCGGATGGCGTGCAGCGAATCCTCGATCAGCTGGATCTTGCGTTTCTGTTCCACCGGGGTCAGCCCGCCCGCATGGATCACCGCGGTGCCGCCCGACAGTTTCGCCAGCCGTTCGCGCAGCTTGTCCTGTTCGATATTGGGGGGCGCGATGTCATACTGGCGCTGCACCTGCAGACGGCGGGCCGAGATCGCGGCCGCGTCGCCTTCGCCCTTGATCACCGTGGTCTGCATGGCCGAGGCGCGCACCTGCCGTGCCCCGCCAAGCTGGTCGCGGGTGACGTTTTCGATCTTCTTGCCCAGATCGCGGGCCAGAACCTCGCCCCCGGTCAGGATGGCCAGATCATCCATCTGGGCGCGGCGCCAATGGCCATATTCCGGCGGATGCACGATCAGGTATTTGCCGGGCGGTGCGGCTTCCAGCAGTGTGACGATCACCTCGGGGGCGATTTCCTCGGCCACGATCAGCAGCGGGCGGCCTTCGGCATCGGCGATGCTGCGGGCGGTATCCAGCGCCGCGGGGTTCAGGATCTTCTGATCGGTCAGCAGGATCAGCGGATGGGCCAGCACGGCCTCCATTTCATCCTGATCGGTCACCATGTGGTGCGAGATATAGCCGCGTTCGAAGGACATGCCTTCGATCACCTCAAGCGTGGTGTCCACGGTCACCGAAAAATCGGCCGAGATGATGCCGTTTTCGCCGACGCGGGCATGGGCTTCGGCCACGATGGCGCCAAGGCGCGGGTCGGTGGCGGCGATATTGGCCACGGCGGCCAGCAGGGCGGGATTGTCCTGCACCGGCACGGCCTGGCGCTGCAGTTCGGTGATCACCGCGCCCACGGCCAGTTCGATGCCGCGGCACAGATCGACGCCCCGCGCGCCGCGTTCGGCATGGGCGACGCCCTGCTGGATCATGGCATTGGCCAGCACGATGGCGGTGGTGGTGCCATCGCCCGCGACCTCGTTGGTCTGCATCGACACTTCGCGCACCACCTGGGCGCCCATGTTTTCGAACCGGTCGGGCAGTTCGATTTCGGTGGCGATCGACACGCCGTCGCGGGTGATCAGCGGCGTGCCCACCGGGCGGTCGATCATCGCGTTCAGCCCCTTGGGGCCCAGGGTCGGTTCGACGGCGGCGGCAAGGCGGGCGACGCCGCGGGCCAGGGCGCGGCGCGCATCGGCGCTGTGAAGCAGCATGTTCGGCATGGGGTATCCTCCCTTGTGACCGGGCGCAGAGTGGCGCGCGCCGGTTCCCCTTCATGGTGGTTGGGTGTTTTCAGCCGCGGCTGAGGGTCGTATCCCGGGGCGGCACCCGCCCGAGGATGAAGTCGATCAACTGCGGCTCCTCTCCGCTGCGATCGACCTCCTTGTAGCGCGTGGCAGCCAGCCCGCGGCACATGGCGCCGTTGAACTCCATGTTGATGCGGATGGCGCGCAGGCGCATCATGTGATCGCCAAAGCCTTCGGCCACCAGCGGGTCGCCCTGCCAGGTGACAAAGGCCGGATCATCGGGCAGGCAGGCCAGACCATCGGCCACCAGAATTTCGCGGTAGCGGGGCTTTTGCGCCGCGGCCTCGGGCTGGTTGGTCAGCGGCATGGCGTCCAGTTCGGCCAGCGTCATGGTGGTGATCTGCGCGGGCGACCAGCCCATCGCCTTCAACCCCAGAAGCACGGCTTCCTGCCGCCGCAGAAAGGCCTTTTCGCGGAACTTTTCGCGCACCTCGGTCAGATCGGCGCCTTCGGTCAGTTCGGCAAAGACCGCCTCGAAAGATTGTGCGCCATTGACCGCGGCATTCACCTTTTCGGCAAAGCAATGGTCCAGCAGCCGCACCGTGGCCCCCTGCGCCCAGCCGGGTGCCAGCGCCGCGCGCCGGATGCCATCGGCCATCAGAAAGGCGAAGTTCGGGGAACACCAATAGGTTGGCAGGCGAAAGTCGACTTCGACATGGGTGCCGCGCAGCACCTCCAGCCGTTCGACAAAGCCCATGTCGGTGATCGGCTCGTCCAGCTCGGGGTCGGTGACGGCGGATAGCCGCCGCCACACATCCCTTGCCTGCGCGCCATGGATCTGCGGCAGGCCCATGGCTTATTCCGCCGCGATGCGGACGGGGGCCGCCGACAGTTCGGCCTTCTTGGCCGCCACGTCGATGCCGTAAAGCCGCGCCGCGTTTAGCCCCAGGATCTTTTCCTTGATTTCCGGGGTCAGCTGCACGCCGCGTTCCGAGGCGATGTCTTCCGGGATTTCAAAGTTCCAGAACCGGTCGACCAGCCACTGCGGCGTCCAGATCGCATAGTCCGAACCGAACAGGATCTTGTCGGGCCCAAGCCAGAACAGCAGTTCGGAAATCACCTCGGCAAAGTAGCGCGGGCGCGAATGGATGAAGGGCAGCGCCACGGCAAGCCCGCCGTAGACGTTGGTTTCCTGCACCGCGATCCAGCAGAAATCATCCAGCCGGGGCAGGCCGCAATGTTCGATGATCCAGTTCAGGCCCTGAAAATCGGTGGCGGCGTGATCGACGTCATGCACGTCGAAGGCATCCTTCGACAGCGGGATGATGGTCGGGCCCTTGTGCACGTGGATGTTCTTGATGCCCAGCTTTTCGCACAGCTCAAAGCACTTGTAGGCCGCCGGGTCCGTCAGCTTCCAGCCCTTGGAATCGCCGTTCCATTCGGCCGTGTACATCTTGACCCCTTTGATATCGAAGGTCTCTTTCATGTAGTGGATGTATTCGATGGCCTTTTCGCCATCGCGCGGATCGAAGGCGCCGTTGACGATGAACCGCCCCGGATTGACCTGCGCCATCTGGGTCGACCGTTCGATCGACGAAAAGCCCTCTTTGTAGAAATCGCGCAGATAGGTGCTCTGGATGATCGCCATGTCATCGGGGCCATCGACGAACAGGTCGCGATAGATGTCATCCACGGTGTATTTCTCGAACTTCGCCTTTTCCCAAAGCTGTTCCTTGGGCGACAGTGCGGTGTGATAGGCGTAGAAGCAGTCGATGAACTGCTTGCCATGCACATTGCGCTGGTTGGCCGGGCTGCCGTCCCAGAAGTGGGTGTGGCAGTCGAGCACGAAAACTTCCTTGCCCTCTGGCGTCTTGTACATGATGTTCCTCCCTGGATTACATCTTGGTCAGTGGTGTCAGGTGGTGATCGCGACCTTCAGCACGCCGTCGCGCTGGTTGGCGAACAGGTCATAGGCCTCTTCGATCTGGTCGAGCGTGAAGCGGTGGGTCACCAGCGCCTTCATGTCGACCCGGCCCGAACGGACCACGTCGATCATGCGGCGCATCCGTTCCTTGCCGCCGGGGCACAGGGCCGACCGGATGGTCTTTTCGCCAAGGCCCGCCGCAAAGGCATCCAGCGGGATCTTCAGATCGCCGGAGTAGACGCCCAGGCTGGACAGCGTGCCGCCGGGGCGGATGCAGCGCAGCGCCCATTCAAAGGTGGATTGCAGGCCCAGCGCCTCGATGGCCACATCGCAGCCGCGGCCGTCGGTCATTTCCATGATGGTTTCGACCACGTTGTTCGAGGCCTTGAAATCCACCACCTCGTCGGCGCCCATCTTTTTGGCCATGGCCAGGCGGGCCGGCACGGTATCAACGGCGATGATGCGGCTGGCACCCATCAGTTTCGCGCCCGCTGTGGCGCACAGGCCGATGGGGCCCTGCGCAAAGACGGCCACGGTATCGCCGATCTTGATGCCGCCGTTTTCGGCGCCGACAAAGCCCGTCGACATGATGTCGGGGCACATCAGCACCTCTTCGTCGGTCAGGTCGTCGGGCACCGGGGCCAGGTTCGCCATCGCATCGGGCACCAGCACATACTCGGCCTGGCAGCCATCGATGGTATTGCCGAATTTCCAGCCGCCGATGGCCTTCCAGCCATGTTTCGTGCCCGCCCCGTCCTGCGAGCAGAAGCCGCAGAGGCAGGCATTCGACCAGCCCGAAGGCGTGATGGCGCCCGCGATGACGCGCTGGCCTTCGCGGAACCCCTTGACGGCAGAGCCCAGCTTTTCGATCACGCCCACCGGTTCGTGGCCGATGGTCAGGCCGCGTTCGACGGGGTATTCGCCCTTCAGGATGTGAACATCCGTGCCGCAGATGGTGGTCGTCGTCACGCGCATCAGCGCATCGTTCGGGCCCACGTCGGGAATGCGCTTGTCTTCCAGAACAATGCGCCCCTTTTCGACGAAGACCGCCGCTTTCATCATGCTTGCCATGATCTCTCCTGGACTGGAACTGCAGGGGCGCCGCGCAGCGCCCCTGCCAAAGCCGATCAGATGTATTCGAACACTTCGTCCATGTCGCCGAACAGGATCACGGTGTTGTCGTCGATCCGCACCATCCGGCCGTAGTGGGTCGAGGTGTTCACCTCGAAGATCTCGGCCGTCATCTCGCGGCCCAGATATTCGGTGATCTCGTCCATCTTGAAGATCAGCTTGCCCTTACCGTCGATGCGGATGGTGGCCGGGTTATAGGTCACCGTCACATCCGGTTTCTGGCCCATGAATTCGGCGATGGCGCGGGCCTCGACCGAGTCATTCATGGTGACGCCGCATTCATGCGAGATTTCGCGGCTGCTCAGGTCGATGTCTTTCATCGACTTGAAGATGTTACCCTTGCTGTTGTCGCGGGCTACGCTGGACATGGTGCTGTTCCTTTCAACGGGTCAGGCCGACTTCACCCAGAATGCGCGACAGCCGCTCTTGCGAGACAGCCTGCGCATCGGCGAAGGACACGGGTTTGGAATGGGGTTGCGACCAGATCGGTTGCAGCGCGGCGGCGGCCTTGTCGGCCAGACCTGCGTGCTTCTTCACCCAGCCGTTCATCAGCGCGCGGTTGTGCATGCCATGCTGGGGGTCGTTGACCAGCAGGTAGATCAGGTCGATGGTGTTGGCCAGATTGCGTTCGTAATCCGCCTCGGCCGCCGAAATCACCGGGGGCGTGATGAAATCGTTGTTCGCCGCCGCCGCCTGCATCAGAAAACCCGACCGGAACAGTTCGCCAACCATCGGTTCGAAGATCAGGTTGATGGCGAAATACTGTTCGAGGTAATCCTCGGTGCCCATGATGGTTTCGATGGCCAGCCGGGTGGGTTGCCAGATCGGGTCTTCCAGCCAGGCGCGCTTGCCGGCCTCGTCATCCCAGCCTTCGATATCCATGCCGATTTCGGCCAGATACAGCGTGATGTCCTGCGCCAGCCGCATCTTGTAGGAAGAGTTGGTCAGCGTGGCGTTGTTGATCATCTGGGTGTAGCCATAGCGCTGCGCCTGCATGAGCGAGGTGCCAAGCCCGAATTCCGCGTGTTTCCACGCGCCCAGATGCACCTGCAGCACGCGCTGCCACACCTTGTCGAACACCAGATGGGCGCCGGCCTTGCGGGCGTTGCCGATCACCGCCTGCACCATGGTTTCGATCTTGGACTGGCGCTGATAGTGGGTGCGTTCCCATTCCTGATCGGGGGCGCGGAAGGCGTGCCAGTTCGACGAAAGCGCGCGGGTGTTATCCTTGGTGTAGGCACCCTTGCCGTTGCCGAAGCTGATGATCCAGTCCTGGATCAGATAGCGTTCGGGATCGGGCTGCACGTCGCAGGTGACATCTTCGTAGTGCGTCGCGCGCTTGCCGCGCGGTTCGAAGTAGTTGTAGCGGCGGCTGCCCGAGCTGGCGAAGATCGCGGCCCCGGCTGCACCCGAGGTTACGGAACTGGTGGTGGCTACCATGTCTCTCTCCCTGATTTGGTAGGCGTTCACTTGACGAGCGGTCGGGCCGCCTTAGTGGCCCGACGAACCGGACGTGGTGGTGAACTTGTCGTAGAAGATCCGCTCGCTGTCGAAATCGAGCATGAACAGCGTGGGGGTCAGCGCGTCGATCATCGGCGGCGGGCCGCAGGCGTAAACGTCGCCCTGCCCGGCAAGACCCAGCGCCTTCAGCCGGCGTGACACCGCTTCGTGCACAAAGCCGCGTTCGCCCTGCCAGCCGCCGTCTTCGGGGGCGTGGCTCAGCACCGGGATGAACTGGACCGAAGGGTTTTCGGCGGTGATCGCCGCCAGCCGGTCAAGGTGGAACAGGTCGTCTTCCGTCCGGGCGCCGTAGAAGAAATACACCGGCCGGTCTTCGCCGCTTTCGATATGGTCGTGCAGGATCGACCACACCGGCGACATGCCCGACCCCGCGCCGACCAGGATCACCGGGCCCTGGCGGTTTTCGCGACGGAAGCACATGCCATAGGGGCCGGTGACCGTCACTTCTGCTCCGGCCCGGATTCCTCCGGCGTCGAGCTGGTTCGAGAACTTTCCTTCGGGGTATTTCTTGATGATGAAGGACAGCTTTTGGGTTTCGCTCGGCGGATTTGCCATGGAGAACGAACGCGTGATCGTCTCCCCTTCTTCCGTGGTGACTGTGATGTCGACATACTGACCCGCCCAGAACTTGAGCGGCGCATTGAGCTCGATCTGCACGCCGCGGATGTCATGCGTGAGCTTCTGGAAATCCGTGATCCGCCCGGTGAACTGTTTCACGGGAATGGATTTGGACAGGACTTCCTCATCGTAGTTCAGCAGGTCGATGGTCAGATTGTCGAAGGCCTTGGCCCGGCACATCAGGATCTGCCCGCTGTCGCGATCACTTTCGTTCAGCGCGAAGGTCGAATATTTCAGCATCTCGACTTCGCCGTCGAGAAGAACGCATTTGCAGGCGGAACATTGCCCCTCCTTGCAGCCGTGCGGCAGCGAGATGCCCTGGCGGAACGCGGCGTCAAGAACGGTTTCGTCCTCGGTCACCTCGAATTCCACGCCCACGGGCTCTAGCCTTACGGTATAAACCTCTCCCATTCTGTCCGGCCTCCCCCGCCGTCAGTCGCAGCCAGTGCTGCCTTTCGTCATGTCTTGAGGAAGCGGGGGCCGGTGTCCGGCCCCCGCCGTCAGATCAGTTGCACGGGTTGATGGTGAAGCCCGCGCGATACTGGGCCAGATGCGCTTCGCGCGCTTCGGGCGTCATTTCGCGCAGCAGCGTCAGCGGCGACAGCAGGGTGTGGCCGCGCACGTCGTCGAGCGTCCACATGTCCTTGTCGTCGAAGCGCAGGTGCGGCTGCGGAACCAGGGTCTTGCCGTCGTCGCGGACGAAGTTCAGGTCCTTGATCGCATCGGCCAGATCCCAGCCGTGATACAGGGTTTCCCATTCGCGCTTGCCCGAGAACTTGCCCATGGCCGGGGTCGGACGGCCCTGGTATTCGCTCGAGAACGCCTCGACGGCGGTCCAGCGGTCCAGTTCATGCGCGAAGGTGTGCACCTGGCCGTCGATGGTGTCGGTCACGATGTCTTCGCGGATGAGGCAGGGCACCAGGCACGACCAGCAGCGATGCGGGTAGACGTAGCCGACTTCCTCGTTGAAGGTGATGACCTTCTGGCCGGGCTTCGACAGCTTCGCATACCATTTCCAGAAGTCGCCGAATTCGGCATACCAGCCCGGATACTTGTGTTCGAACCATTCGAAGTCTTTGTCGGTCTGCGCCTCGATGCGCCAGAAGTTGACCGGCCAGCCCACGGCGAAGAACTGGGCCACCTTGTGGACGTAGTTCTTCTTGGTGATGCGGTTCCAGGCTTCCTGGACGTCATCGTGGTGAACCTTGATGCCGTATTTTTCCAGCGGCAGCATGTAGGTCCGGTAGTAGTCTTCAAAGATCCAGCGGTGCCACATTTCCGCATAGGATTCTTTTTCCTTGTCGCGGTTGGTGGTGCCGTATTCGATCAGCGTGCCGATGGCGGCATCGACGATCGCGTGGTTCTGCCAGAACGCATAGCGCAGGTCGCGTTCCAGAAGCAGGTGGTTTTCCGGCTCTTTCAGCGCGGCCATCAGCAGCGAGTGGCCGTTGCCGATGTGGCGGCTTTCATCCGACTGCACCGAAAGGAACACGGTGGGCAGCGCGTAGTCGCCGTTGCGGGCGGCTTCGGACGGCATGGCCACGAACAGCGTGTTGGTGAAGGCGGTTTCGGCAACCACGGTCAGATACATGCAGGCCGAGGTCATCACGTCGCCGGTGATGAAGCCTTCGCCGAACTGACGGCCGATGGTGGTGGCATAGCACTTGCCGAACGCTTCTTCGGTAATGTCGAAGCCGGCCGGGTCGATGTAGTTTTCCATGTACCACTTCTTCAGGTTCATCTGAATGGTGGAGTGGCGGAATTCATCAACCATCTGCATGGTGAAGCCGGTGCGCAGGTCTTCGCCGGGGGCGATGCGCGCCACCATGGCCATCGAACGGGCAGCCGAGATTTCCGGGAACGGGATGATCGCCAGGAACAGCTTCATCCATTCAACCCAGCGCGGCTGCACGTTGCGGAACATGTCGCCGCGCAGCGCGGCGTCCAGCGCGCCGTAAACCCGGTTGTCCTTTTCTTCCTGCATCGGGAAGTAGGACCGCAGAACCTGTTTCATCGGGTCGCGCGGGGCCTTGTTGATCTTGTAGTCGGTGGGGAAGGTCGCGGCTTCCTGCACATAGCTGGGGTTCCAGCCAAGGTCCGAGATCTTCTTGGTGGCTTCGCCGACCGAAATCCCGCGCTGGGCGGTGATCTTGTTAAGCGTCAGTTGCGTCATGCCATGAGACTCCTGATGTGATGCGGCCGGGCTTGTGCCAGGCCGGTGGGCGGTTCAGCCGCCCGGGTTTCTTCCCGCCCCTTGCGGGACGGTCGTCAGGTCACGGCAAAGGTTCCGGGAAACCGGCCAGAAACCCTGGGGCAGATGCCCTTCCGGCGGCCGGTTTTCTCTCCTCCCAATCCTTCGTTCTTGTGGGGCGCCCTGCGGCAACCGCCTTCTTGTGCTGGGGATACAAGCAGCTTCCGTGCCAGATCGGCCGG
>Ga0075012_10004255_pt1 | contig 13384 bp, 21 predicted proteins | sample All_14_2_FD_71474 | JGI IMG/M metagenome (GOLD analysis project Ga0075012, IMG submission 71474) | Freshwater microbial communities in response to fracking from Pennsylvania, USA - Allegheny Zone_MetaG_DW_15 | ecosystem: Environmental > Aquatic > Deep subsurface > Groundwater > Drilled... | reverse complement strand
CGGTCAGTGAGTAGCCGCACATCCTGCGCAGGAAGCCGATCAGATCCTGGTCGCCATTGGTGGCCGTCTCGAGGAACTGCAGCCATGTCGGGCAATCGCCGCCAGGTGTGACCGCGGTCATTTGCTGATGATCTGCACCACTGATGGCTTGAGAGAGCCGTCGGGGTTGCTAATCTCCGTCTGCACCTGAGCCGGGATGATCTTCCCCAAAAGGGTCATAAAGGCTTGCGGGTTTTCTTCGGCTTGGCGCATCAAGTATTCATGCCCGCCCACTCCCTGAAACGCCGCCTCGATTGCGGCTTTGATGCTGGCTGTGGTTTTGTTTTTGGAGCCGACCGGCCGCCCCATGCCTGCACGGGGAGGCTTCCGCTTAACACTAGGCTTTTCTAATTTACTGTCAGACATAGCCCAATTATCACCGATTCATAACACGTAGGCAAAGCATCTCGAAATGTGCCCGATGCTCTTGCTCGACCTGCCTGCGAATCTCTGGGCTATTGTACCTAGGTTCTTCAAAAGCCTTGGAGACGACTTGACGCACGAAAGTGGGCATGTTGTTGCCGGTTGCAGCGTTAAGCTGAGCCGTGATGTCTGTGGGCGGTATGCCCGATTGGCGCATGCCCATGGCGATTTCTGCCATTTCGCCCATGCGTGCGCAGTAGGCTTCATTGGCTGTTGCAATGGGGGCCAGTGTGGCGAAGGCCAGTGCTGTGATGATGTGTTTAATGCTTTACTCCTTGCTTCACCACGCGGTAGGCAACGATGTCCCACCACCAGCCAAGCTTGCCATGCTCCCACTCCAAGGATTCTGCAATTCGGTTGCTTTCATCGCCACCACGACGAAACCGGATGTCGACCCTCGTCCCAGCCGGAACCGGACATTCCCCGCCGTTCCATTGAATCCAGCCATCCCACGATTCATCAGGCTTTGTGGCATCCACCGAATTGCGCTGATTTTCCAATTCAATCAGCAATTCAATATAGTGCTTGGCTTTTTCCAAATCGGCAATGCCGCCTTTGGATTTCCAGCGGGTGACGTATTTCACGACATTGCCCTCAAAATAACCAAGCCCATTGGCGTGGATGTATTCGACCGGCTGGATGGGCAATTCCTTGTAATGGCTACCTGCAACCTGCTGCGTTAATGCGCTCATTTCATTTCTCCGTTTGATGTTGAAAAATCCCGGTGCCTCAAAACCGCCGCCGGGCCGACGTTCAACTGGCTGCGCGGAAGGAGGTGCTGGCATCCCGTGGGGATGGCGGTCCAGCTCGATTTACCGCGCCGCCTTGAGGCTTGAGGGGATTGTAGCGCGGTTGTGGGTGGGTGTCAACAAGTGGGGTGGTCAGAAAAATCCGGTTTTTTGGTTTGTCACAACCTGCACCCCCATGTCACAACCCTGCCCAAAAAGTGTGGAAAAAACCGGTGACAGTGTTGTGACATCCCTTAAGGGGGATGTCACAACTGTCACAGCCTGTCCGCTGTGACTGTCACAGCGATGTCACAGCCTGTCACAGATGTCACAACCCCACAAAAGCGCCCGCAAAAATGGCATGGTCGGTGGCCTCATAGCCCCCCCGAACTTCGGTGATGTAGCCCGCCTTCAGTAGCGCCCTCTTGGCACGCGAGAAGGTCTGACGGCGCGATTCGTCGGTCGCGTAGTTCAATGTTTTGGTGTATTCGTTCCAGGCATCGGCGCTGATAAATGCCCTGCCTTGCACCAATCGACCCGAATGCATCACGGCATCCTCAAACAGCTTGCGGGCCTTATAGGTTGCTTCATTTTCACGCTCAACTTGCAATTCGTGATGATCGGTTTCAATGCCAACCACGACCGCCGATGTAATTGCATCGCCGTCTTCATCTTGCCCAATCGGCAGCACGTGCAATTTGAATTGGCCCGTTAAACCATCCTCGCCTTCTTTTTGTTTTTCAATCGTCCACGTCCGAATCCCATCGGCATCTTTTGCTAATTGAATCACGGTATCCAATCCGCCCAGCAAAGCCGAGCCGCCGCGCAATCCACGAGCCGCATCTTTGCCAGGATGGGCCACAGCGGCCACGGTGGCCTTAAGGCTTTGAGCGAGAGTGTCGCATGCCTGGATGACCCGGCTCATGTCGTTGTTGTCGTTTTCCTCAAAGGTGCCCATGGCACGTGCCAGCGTGTCAATGAACACCACCAGCCCTCTATGATCGTCACCGATAGCCAACCGGATTGACTCAATCAAATCCACAATGTCTTTTGGTGAACTCAGCGTAAACGGTGAATGCGTGATGACGTGCAGCGTGTCAGGCAACTGACGTCCATGGTGCATTTGCCATGCCTTGAGTCGCCCGCTGAACCCGTTGGCGGCCTCCAACACCACATACACCACATGCGCGGGTTTGGTGCGGTAGCCCATCCAGTCGCGGCCTTCGGCAATGTGCACCGCCATATCCAGCGCCATGAAGGATTTACCGGCTCCCGGAGGGCCGTAGATCGCCACTACGTCGCGGGCGGGCAGAATCTTTTTGATCTGCCACTTCACGGCAGGAAGATCAGTCAGTGCGCTCGCTGGCGTGAGTTTGTAGCGACTGGCTACTGTGACCGGCTCCAACAGCGCCGCCAAGTCGCCGCCTGCCTGGGCATAGTCGTTGGCGTCGCCCACCATCGGCGGTATGACCACGGATGCACCAGCGGCCTGTGCCGCCTTTTCGGATTCGCGCTGCCCGGTTCCGCTGATGTCATTGTCTGCAACAATCACAATCTCACACCCCGGCCCGATAGTTTCTCGCAGCGCAAGTGCCACGGTCGCCAGGTTCCCGGCGCTGTAAGCCACTGCGACGGGCTTGCCGGTGGCCTCAAATATGCTCGCCGCTGTGGCCACACCCTCAGCCAGATAGACCCGCTTTGCGCCTTGCAACGATCCACCGATTGACCACCATGCGCCGCCAGCTTTGCCGCCCTTCATCATCTTTTTTTGACCATCGGCGTCAATGTGCTGCAAGCTCACCAGTTCGCCATCGGCATACATGGGAGCCATCAAGCGGCCATCGGTGGCCACCCGCAACCCCGGATTGCTGATGCCTTTACGCTTCAGGTAAGGGTGGTCGTCACTCGCCAGCGGTGCAGATTCCCACATCAGCGCCGCATTTTCAGCGGCTTGTTCCCTCATCGCGGCCAACTCGCGCTCACGCTGGGCCTTCATCTCACGCATCCGCGCTGCGTGCTGCATCTGCTCAATGTGTGACAGCTCGCGGCCAATGTCGGCACGCCATGTCACCTCGATGCCTTGACGCCAATCACCGAACGCACCGGCGGCAATCTTGCCGTCGTATGCGACATACCAGCCGGAATCGTCGCGCTTCTTCCCGCTGGTGCTGAACCGGTGAATCTTGCCGTCAAAAATGAGGTCGTCGGGCGCTGTCAAGCCAGACTCGGCCATGGCCACCCTGAGCTGACGCTCAGGCGGCAGCAGTGGAGGCGGTGCCGGTACGTCAGCAAGGCTAAACCCGTGGGGGAATATGTCAGAAAGAATGCGTGCCACAGTCAGCCCTTCAGGTAGGTTGCCAGCACTCGAAGCGTTGCATTATGCGGCTTCACCTTGCCTCGGACCAAGCGGTAGAGGGTGGCAGGGTTGACGCCAGTGGCGCGGCTTACCGCTTGCAGGTTGCGGTCTTTCAGCGCCGCTTGGATGGCTTGGATGTCTATCATTAGGGTTTCTCCTTAGAAAAATGTTGCAAAACACGTGCACGAGCCCAAATTGTAGTGCATAATGGAGCCATGCAACGAACTGACACCCAGACGGTTGCACAACAGACCGGAGTAACCGACATGACCAACGCACAGATTACAGCCATCCGCGCAGCTATCAACGCTGCACACAATTCCGGCAACACTGCCGAAGCTGACAAGCTGCAAGCACAACTGCACAATCACTTTTAGCAAGATAGCGCAGCGTTTGTGAACAGCGCAGAAGGCCGTAAACACATGGATGCACTGGCAAGCAAGTTTGACTAACCCCCCGGCCCTCGGGGCCATCATCAACGCCTAACCGGAGAAACCAAAATGCCAGCACTTAACAAGTCAAAAGCCGAAGCAAAGGCGCAAGGGCTTAAGGTGTATGCAGGTAGCGCATGCAAAAAAGGACACAATGGCATGCGATACGTCAATGGCAACTCATGTATTGAGTGCATGTCAGAACGTCAAAAAACACCGCAAGCAAAAGCCACAAAAGCCAAGCACTATCAAACAAACCGGGCGGCATACATAAAAAAGGCAGCAAAAGCGTATGAAGCAAACCGAAGTGAAAAAATTGCTTGCGCATGCGAAAGACAGCGTCGCATGCTTGGCGAAATTTCGCTTCAACGAAAGCAGCGCATGCAAAATGATGTGCTTTTTGCCGTCAAAGAACGCATACGCGGATTGATTAGAGAAAGCCTAAAAAGAAAAGGGCACCGAAAGCAATCACAAACCGTTGACATTCTTGGATGCTCCATTGATTTATTCAAGCAGCATATTGAGCGTCAATTTTCTAATGGCATGAATTGGGACAACCGTGGCGAGTGGGAGATCGACCACATAACTCCAATGGCTACAGCAAAAACAGCAGATGAAGTAATAAAGCTCAACCACTTTACCAACCTGCGCCCATTGTGGCGCGAAACAAACCGAAGCAAGTCGGCCAAGGTTTTGTTTTTGATTTAAGGAGAGAGTTCACATGGCAATCAACATCAAACGAACATCGGGAGTGCATAACGATGGCGTCCGCATGGTAGTTTTTGGCGCAAGTGGGGCCGGAAAAACCTCACTTATTCCAACGCTTCCAAATCCGCTGGTTATCAGCGCAGAGTCCGGCTTGCTGTCTATCAAAGACGCTGACCTGCCTTACATTGAGGTAACTGACTATCAATCGCTGATGGAGGCTTACCGCTTCACAGCCGAAAGCCAAGAGGCGCAAGGCTTCTCCAGCATTGCGATTGACTCAATCTCTGAAATTGCCGAAGTGGTTTTGGCGCATGAAAAGCGCGTGAACAAAGACGGTCGCGCAGCATATGGAGAAATGCAAGTGCAAGTGATTGAGATCATGCGAGCCTTCCGCGACTTGCGCGGAAAGCACGTTTATTTCAGCGCGAAGTGTGAAAAGCAACAAGACGAATCGGGCCGAATTCTTTACAGCCCGTCCATGCCAGGCAACAAGCTGGCCCAGCAAATCCCCTACCTTGTCGATGAGGTGTTTGCGCTGCGTGTCGAAAAAGACGCAGAAGGCCAAATGCAACGCGCTTTGATGTGCGATACAGATGGACTTTGGCTTGCCAAAGATCGTTCGGGCAAGCTCGACATGTGGGAAGCGCCTGATCTGGGTGCGATCATCAACAAGATTGGAGCCTGATATGACAGAAGACCAAATCAACGCACTCGCCATCGTTTGGGCTGAGGCCAAGCAAGCCGAAGCCGACGCCGTGCAGCGCCGCCGTGAGGCCGAAGACAAACTGACTGTTGCGCTGGGCATTGCCGAAACCGACGAAGGCGTCAAGACCGTGGAAACGCTGAACTACAAAGTCAAAGTCACCAGCCGCCTGACGCGCAAGGTAGACAGCGATCTGATTCAAGAGGCCGCTGCCGAAAACGGACTGGCGCATTTGTTGCCCATCGTCTGCCGGTGGAAGCCTGAGCTGGATCTGCGCGCATGGGGCAATCTCGAAGACGCCGCACGCGCCAAACTCGCACCGGCCATCACCACCACCGCAGGACGCCCGTCCTATTCCATCACTGCCATCACCAAGGAGTAACCACATGGCATACCTCGATCAACCGATCAACATCAACGAACTGCCGGAAGACACTGGCGGGGATTACACCCCATTGCCACCCGGCGACTATCAGACTGTCATCAAAGACGCTGAACTCAAGGCCACCAACGACGGCACCGGCCAATACATCAAGCTTCGCCTTGATGTGACCGGCCCGACTCATGCAGGCCGTGTGGTGTTTTCAAACATCAACATCCGCAACAAAAGCAGCGCCGCCGAACAGATCGGACGCGCACAGCTTGGCGCACTCATGAAAGCCATCGGACTGGCCACACTGCAAGACACCGACCAACTTATCGGCGGCAGTGTCACTGTGAAGCTCGCTATCCGCGAAGCCCGCACCGATCCGGCAACCGGCAAGACGTATGAGGCCAGCAACGAGGTCAAAGCCTACAAAGGCACGGATGGAGCCATGCCATCTGCTGCACCGGCTGGCATGCCCAAAGCCAGTGCCGCGCCTGCCGCACCGGGCAAAGCCGCACCGCCTTGGATGAAGAAGTAACCACAAAGGGGGCGCAAGCCCCCATTACCAGCCATGCAAATACCACCACCCATGCAAAGCCTCATCGCCAAAATCGACGCCGCGCACGAAGCAAAGCAGGATCACCCGCGCCCGCACATGGGCGCAAGCGTGATCGGGCACCCCTGCGACCGCTGGATCTGGTTATCGTTCAGATGGGCCGTCATCGAAAAATTTCCTGGACGCATCCTGCGACTGTTCCGGCGCGGGCAACTGGAGGAACGCACGGTCCATGAGGATTTGCGCCTCGCCGGTTGCAACGTGTCCACCATCAACCCCGAGACGCGCAAGCAGTGGAACTTCGGAGATGGGCACTTCGGCGGTTCATGTGACGGCATCATCACCGGTGGACTGCCTGAAGCGCCGAAGGCCAAGCACATATTGGAAATCAAGACCCACAGCGCCAAATCGTTCAAAGACGTGCAGGCCAAAGGCGTCAAGGAAAGCAAACCACCGCACTGGGCTCAGCTGCAGGTTTACATGGCTGCATTTGAGGTAGACCGGGCGCTTTACTACGCTGTCAACAAAGACTCAGACGACATTTACACCGAGCGGGTCGAGTTTGACGCCCAAGCCGCCGAAGGCCTCATGGAGCGGGCGCAACGACTCATCGCAGCAGACCGCATGCCGGAGCCACTGAGCGCCGATCCGACATGGTACGAATGTCGTTACTGTGCCGCGCATGACCTCTGCCACGGCTCCAATCTGACCAAGCAAGTCAACTGCCGGACGTGTGCCCATAGCACCGCCGAGCGTGATGGACGCTGGACGTGTGCCCATTGGGGTGTAGACATTCCCGACGCCGAAGCGCAGCGCAACGGATGCGACCAGCACATCCTGCACCCTGATCTGGTGCCGTGGCAGTACGAGCCTGCCGACGATGGCGTGATCTGGCTGACGCCCTACGGCAAGATTGACCAGCCGGAGTACCTGAGCACTGAGATTGTCGCCAACTGGAAAGCCTGCGCGCAGAACTTGAAAGCTGAGTTTGCCGAGTGGGGCGGGAAGGTGGTTGGTTGACTTTGTATAGTTCTGGTGTTAAAGTTGGCAACATGAGCACCGGAATTATATATATGTACACCGCGCCCAATGGCAAACGCTACATTGGGCAAACTTGGCACGAAGCAAAGCGCAGATGGGATCATCGAAGCGTAAGCGGTAGAGATTCACTGTTTCACAGAGCTATCAAAAAGTACGGTAAAGACGCTTTTGTGTACGAAATATTGCACAGAGGCATTTCTACGCAAGATGAGCTAAAAGCGCTTGAGTGCCAAGAAATCGCCAAGTACAACACCATTGCGCCAAATGGATATAACCTCACGACAGGCGGTGAGGGTGGAAAGCACCATGAAATCACCGTGCAAAAACTAAAAGCTAGATGGCTTGATGAGGAAAAACGGGAACAAATGGTGTCAAGCATGAAGGCAGCAGCAGCACGGCCAGAAGCAAGACAAAGGCTAAAGAAAAACGCTATCAACAATGCCGCCAATCCTGAAATCATGGCAAAGCGATCTGCAAAGTTGAAGGAAGCGTTTTCTAGCAATGAAGTAAGACAGAAGCGCAGCGAAAGCAGAAAACAAGAGTGGGCCAATCCAGAGATTAGGGAAAAGAGGATTGCTGGAATGAAGAAAGCCACACAAACAGAAGAATACAAAAAGAACATTTCGGATGCATTGAAGAAAAGATGGCAAGACGAAGACTACAAAAAAAGCATGTCGCTTCAACTCAAAGGAAAAAAGCGACCTCAATCAGCAATTGATGCAACAGCAAAAAAGCGATTAGTTAAAGTCGTATGTATTGAAATCAACAAAGTGTTTGAATCTGTAAAGGCAGCGTCTAAATATTTCAACATCAGTCACTCATGCATATCTTGTGCATTGACTGGAAAGCAAAAGACAGCCGCTGGATACACATGGAGATATGCAGCAGATGAAGAAACTTGAACTAAGGTGGTATCAGTCAAAAGCACTCACAATGCTTTACGATTGGTTCAGCAAAAACCCAGAGGGCCACGTATGTATTAACGCGCCTGGAGGCTCTGGAAAGTCGGTAATCATTGCAGCCATCGTAAAAGACGCGCTGCAAAACTGGCCAGAAACCCGCGTGCTGATGCTTGTGCACAGCAAAACGCTTATTGCACAGAATGCCGCAAAGTTGCGTGAAATTTGGCCCAATGCCCCGATGGGCATTTATTCTGCTGGCCTCAAGCGGCGCTGCATCACAGAGCCTATTACATATGCTGGCATTGGTTCTGTTGCGAAACGTGCGCAGGAGCTTGGTCACATAGATTTGTGCCTGATTGATGAGGCACATGCAATTTCAAACGAAGAAGCTGGACAGTATCGCAAGCTACTCAAAGAGCTTGCGGCGATCAACCCAAATATTCGATACATAGGTTTATCCGCTTCGCCTTATCGACTTGGCCAAGGTATGGTAACGGATGGCGACGATGCATTGTTTGATGACATTATCGAGCCTGTAACTATTGCTGAGTTATTGGAAGATGGCTACCTTGCTCCGTTGCGAAGCAAGCATACAACCCTATTGCTTAATACAGATGGAGTTGCAAAGCGTGGCGGTGACTTTGTTGCTGGTGCGCTTGAGCGTGCAGTTGACACCAGCGATAACAATATTGCCGCAGTCGATGAAATCATCCGGCGCGCCGAAGATTGCAAAAGCTGGATGATCTTTTGCACTGGCATCAGTCACTGCGACCATATTACGCAGTTGCTTGTGGATCGCGGCGTAAACGCTGCCGCAGTGCATGGTGGAATCTTAGACACAGAATGTGACAGAAGGATTGAAGCGCATAAATCTGGTGAGATTGCCTGCCTTGTTTCAGTCGGGAAGTTGACAACAGGTTATGACAACCCTTTGATTGACTTGATAGCATTCCTGAACCCAACAGAATCTCCCGGCAGGTATTTGCAATGTGCGGTTCGCGGTATGCGTCCTGTGTATGCGCCAGGGTATGAATTGAGTACGCGTGAGAATCGGTTTTTAGCCATGAAGATGGGCGTCAAACCGAACGGCTGTAAAGTGCTGGACTTCGCCGGAAACGTCGCCCGCCATGGCCCCATAACGGCCATAGAGCCGCCTAGCAAGGCCAAGAAGGGCGAAGGCGAAGCACGCACCAAAGGCTGCCCCAACTGCGCCGAGATCGTCAGCCAAGCCTGCCGCACTTGCCCAACCTGCGGCCACGAATGGCCCGCGCCGGAGAAGGTCGAAAAGCCGCTGCACCTTGCCAACGACGACATCATGGGCATTGAGCCCACCGAGATGGCCGTCACCGGGTGGGCGTGGCGCAAGCACACCAGTCGCACCAGTGGCAAGGAGATGCTTTCTTGCACGTTTTACGGTGGGCTGGCTGATCCCATTGTGACCGAGTATCTGCCCGTCTTGCATGAAGGGTTCGCCGGTGAGAAAGCCCGCCGCCAGGTTATCAGCATCGCACTCAAAAGCGGGGCCGACGATCTGAGCGACGACCTCACCGAAATGGCAAAGGCATTGACCGCATCACAAGCCCCGGCGCTGCTGAAGTTTAAGCGCGACGGGAAGTTTCACCGAGTCATCGAAAGGGTATGGAATGGCTAAAGCCAGCCGAGACAAAGGCCGTCGCGGGCAACGCGAAGCGCAGGCGCTGCTTGCCTCACGCGATTGGCGCACGGCAGAACTGGGCGCCGGGACCGCAGTGGAGGACATGATCGCTACTGACCCAGAGGGCAAAGCCTGGGCCGTTGAAGTCAAAAATACTGTCAGCATCACCACCGCCCACCGAGCACAGGCCATGACGCAGGCCAAGGCTCGCCGCCTGCCGTGGATGTTGCTTTCCAAAATCGCAGGCACCGCCTCATGGTTGGTGCAGCGCCAAAGCCACCGGCCCGCCGTGTGGCACGAATCCACCACCATCGAGGATGACATGCTATGACCGACCACAAAGCCCAATACGAAGCCGCCGTCAAACTGGCACAGGCCAAACGATGCGCCACCTGCGAGCACTACCAAGCCAACGCCAGCGGGGCCGGTTGTGCAGCCTATGAGTGCGAGATACCGCCTGAGCGCATCTACGAGCCGCACGAGTGCGAGCGATACCTTATCAATATCCCATTCTGACCCGACGAACGGCGAAAAAAATCTCACAAGGCCCTTGCATCGGGCCTTTTTGATATACAATTACACCATCAACAACCCACGGAGCACACCATGCAAGAGCGCCCACTAGACCCGCCTGACCATAAGCCCTTTACAGGCCGAGTCACTTTCGCAGCGACGGTCAACGATGTTGACGTCGAGGTCAAAGCAAAAATCGTCGAAAACTGCATCGACTGGGATGCCGCCGAAGTGTGGTGGCACGACAACGACATCCTGCCAGTGCTTCACGGTAGTCAACTGACTGCCATTGAAAACCAGTTTGCCGATCGCTATGACGACATCGTGCGGTTCGATGCTGAATGATATACAATGCGGACATCAACACTACACGGAGAAGCCATGCGCATCTACATTTCTGGCCCCATGACAGGCCTGCCTGACCTCAACTTCCCGGCATTCCGCGATGTGCTGCCGCCAAGCTCCGCGCCATCGGCTACGAAGTCGTCAACCAGGCTGAACTCAACCCAGAACATCGAGGATGCAATGCACGAACAGAAAGGACTTTTCGCATGAACAAACCCACCAAAACCGACGCCGTACTCATCCGGCTAACCCCCGAACAAAAAGCCGCCTATCAGGCCCAAGGCGGGGCCAAGTGGGTGCGGGCCATGATTGATGCGCTGATTCGGGTGGGAACCAATAAGAAAGAAGGCAAGTAATGCGCTTTTTGTCAGTTTGCAGCGGCATTGAAGCGGCCTCTGTTGCTTGGCAACCACTCGGATGGTCTGCTGTGGCATTCAGTGAGATTGAGCCGTTTCCTTGTGCCGTGCTGAAGCACCACTACCCAGACATCCCCAACTGGGGCGACATGACCCAATACCAGGAATGGCCCGATGCACCAATTAACCTTCTTTGCGGAGGAACACCCTGTCAATCTTTCTCAGTCGCAGGACTCAGAAAAGGACTGGCAGACCCTCGTGGCAACCTCATGCTCACCTTTGGTGCCATTGCTGCAAAATATCGCCCCCAATGGCTGGTTTGGGAGAACGTCCCCGGAGTCTTGTCCAGCAACAAAGGAAGGGATTTTGGAGCCTTCCTCGGGATGTTGGGCCAACTCGGGTATGGGTTCGCCTACCGAGTTTTGGACGCTCAATACTTTGGAGTGGCCCAGCGCCGCCGCCGTGTGTTCGTTGTCGCACATCTTGGAGACTGGCGACGTGCCGCAGCGGTTCTTTTTGAGCGCCACAGCCTGTCGGGGGATACTGCGCCGCGCCGAGAAGCGGGGAAAGTCGCTCCCACCATCCCTTCAAGAAGCACTGCAGGCGGTGGCCTTGGAACCGACTTCGACTGTGACGGCGGATTGCAAGTCGCCGGAACAATGAAGGCTTGCAAAGACTCGGGCGGCTGGTCAAACAGCGCCGACCATGCCGCAGCGGGATACATGATTCCGGTTAAAACTTTGTGCGTAGCCACGGGTCAGGCCGGCGCCGAAATCGGTGCCGACATGGCGCCGACGCTGAACTGCAACCACGAAGCTCCGTATGTGGCGCACAGCCTGCGCGGCGATGGCTTCCAAGGAACCGACGAGGCCTGCGGCGGGTACGTCCAGCCAGTGAGCGCCTTTTGCATCAAAGGTGCCGCCATTGGTCGCACGCCAGAAGCCGGCCCGCAGTACGGCGAAGTTCTGGAAGACATTTGCTACACGCAAAACTGCGTCGAGCAGCACGCAGTCGCCTACACCCTGCGCGGCGAGGGCTTCGACGCCGGTGAGGACGGCACGGGACGGGGAACGCCGTTGGCGCCGGTGGCGTTCCAATACAACATGAGCGGCGCCAATGCCGGCGGCACCGTGGATTTCTGCGGCACGCTCAAGGCCAGCAACGAGCATGCAGTGGCCTGCACCACCGCCGTGCGCCGCCTCACGCCGCGCGAGTGCGAGCGCCTGCAAGGCTTCCCCGACGACTGGACGCTGATCCCGTGGCGCAAGAATCCGGCCAGCGATTGCCCAGACGGCCCGCGCTACAAGGCGCTCGGCAACTCTTGGGCGGTGCCGGTGGCGCGCTGGATTGGAAAGAGAATTGAGCAACAAATGAAAGGCAACAAATGAAAAGATCAGACGTAGACCGAGTGAAAGCACAAGCCAAAGAATTGCTGCACAGGATCGACCAAATGGAACGGTGTGCCGGGTGGGTTAACGTGGTGACATACGGCCAAGCCAACCCCACCAAGCCATGCCCCGGCGACCGGTTCAGTGCAGGCCAGTTCACCGCTAGCGTGAAGCGCGCCAGCATGGATTTGACGCGCTCACTTGTCGATTTGAGGAGGGGATGAAATGACCAATTTTCAACGCACCGCCAGATGGCTCGCCGCTTGCGGAAAGACCCCCAACGTGGGCAACGTCAGCACCCAGATTGGATGTGATTTGGAGGAGTTTTCGGAATACCTGCGCTGCCTCCGTGTCGATTCCGACGGCTGGCAACGAGTCCTGGAGCGTGCCACCGTTGACCTGCAAGACTTGGCCACCGAAGTCAAAAAGGGCAAGCGCATCGCCCACATCCCCAATCACTTGAGGGTCGAGGCGCTGGATGCCCTGTGCGACCGGGAAGTGACCGGCAACGGGGTTGCGTTTCTGGCCGGGATGGACAAAGACGGGGCAGATAAAGCGGTGCTGGACAGCAACGACGCCAAGCTGGTGGACGGCAAGCCCGTGATTCTGCCGGGTGGGAAGATCGGCAAGCCGCCAGGGTGGACGCCGCCGAACCTTGCGCCGTTCGTCTGAAATCAAAAATCAGGGTTTGCACCTATGCGCGGCCCTGAGTTTTGATATACAATCAACCCATCAACAACCAACGGAGAGCCCACCATGCCAACCCCCTACACCACCCGCACCGGCCTGCAGATCGGCCGCCTCTACACCCCCACGGCACGGCCGCACCACGACCGTGACGCCCTGCGCCTGCAGTCGGCCTTGCTGGGCCACA